>Ga0154020_10010980_pt1 | contig 10332 bp, 9 predicted proteins | sample Klosneuvirus_201_FD_109709 | JGI IMG/M metagenome (GOLD analysis project Ga0154020, IMG submission 109709) | Active sludge microbial communities from wastewater, Klosterneuburg, Austria - Klosneuvirus_20160825_MG | ecosystem: Engineered > WWTP > Aerobic digester > Activated sludge | place... | reverse complement strand
GAACTATTTAGTAAATGCAAGAACAATTGCAAGAAATATAATTGATAAACTTTTACCAGAAGGTAAATTAGAATCTGATAACATTAAATCAGTTTACTGGATCGGACCGAATAAAGATGATGACCACCAAGAAGACATAGTTGTAGAATTAAGAGATGGTCAACAATTCTCATTCTTCTTAAATAAAAACTTATCTGCATCTAAATCTGCATCATTTAATACATTTGCAGAAGACCTTATTGGTCAAGACTTAGATTTATTATTCACAGAAGAATATTTAGTTAAATGGAATAAGTTAACTCAAGAGTGGATTAGAATATTATATGATAATGCAAATAAAGATATTCAATTTCATATTGAAAAGTTTATTGATCCAAAAAGAATTGATTCAATTGGTTACTTTGATTACTTTGATATAAGACATGGTGACTTGAAATATAAACACTTAGGTGAGTTCTTTAAAGTATTTGATAAAAACATTCTTAAATTCCAAGACTTACTTTTAGAGATATGGAAAAACAGAGATACTTGTTTTATGGATCCTGAAAGAGTTTATCAAGAGTGGGAAGAAGTTAAGATAGTTGTTCTTAATTCTAAGATATTGGAAAACTTATTAACTACATCATTGAAATCTAATTTCCCTGATGACATTAAGAAATTAGATGATGGTTTCAAATTAGCTGAAGGTACTGTTAAAATGAAATTGTTTAAGACTTTAGTAGAGAAAATGGGTTGTTTAGAGAGACCTACATATTATTTAGGACAAAATGGAAATATATTTAATTTAATTCCTGAAAGACAATTCTTTCGTGATAATTATGATGACTTAACAATTAAGTTTGATTATCATGTTAACTTTAAGGTTAGTGAGGAAGAAGAAAATAATGACTTTAAGATTAAGATAAACTTATTACTTGATGATGAGAAGTTAGTTGATATGGATATTGTAATTAGAATGACTAGTGAGATGTCTGGTAGATTAACTGCTAAGTATAAGTTTGATATATCAAGTCACTTCAATTATTTAGTATCATTGAAAAGAGGTGTTGCTCAAGAAGAAGATAAAGAAATACAAGATGAAGAACAATAAAAAAAGAGACTTAAAGTCTCTTTTTTATTCTAACATAATATTTATCTATATAATAATCAGTGTCTTTATCTTTAATTCCCTTTCTACTAATTGTATCATATTTTAGTTCTACTTCTATATCTTCTCCCCATAAACCTTTCATATAATCAATAAACATCAACACATATTCTCTAACATCACTTTGTCTAAATAGTTCTAATGTGTCATCAAAATATGTGGTATGAAAAAAATCTGTTAATGCATTACCACCCTCACCAAGTTGATAATCATAACCTCTATCCTTTAAATCATTTATCCATTTTTTACTAGGTTTTACAATACAAAGATATAATGTATCTGTCTTATGGTCTCTTAGTTTTGACTCACCAATAGTTCCAGTGAAAGTATTTCTGAAAAAACCATCATCAGTTAATTCAATAAAAATATCTGCCATATCTTTCAATATCCTCTTATCTTGTAAGAGTTCCATTCTTCTTTTACCATAATCTTCGTATAATTTAATGTATCTCATATTATTCAGACTCTCCGGTTCCTTTATAAATTAATTTTATTGACTCAAGTGGTATTTTATCAAATGTAATTATATGTATTCCATCTGAATCAAAATTAGGGTCATTATACCATGTATTTTTAAGATTTGTAGTATCTATTCTATAAATGTCATCATCATATGTTGAATCAAACCAATCTTCTTTATTATCACTATTGACTGCAAATATAACTTCACCATCAATTTTAGTATCAGATAACCAAGCTTCACTTTTCCCTTTTGTAATCAATCCTTCTTTAGCAATATTATCTCTAAAAATTGGATTTGATGTATGATATACATATCTATTAGGTTCTACTTCTAAATGACTATTATAGTTCTCATACAATTTGATATATCTCATAAATTATATATTAAAATAGGAATACCATTTCATTAAATATATAAGCTATGAGTTTATCACCATTATTTCCACATTATGGACCATTAGGTTCTGGTCCTTATTACGTATCACTTGCTATCCCTGGTGCACCAAGTGCAATTTCTAAATCATTAGGTTTGACTACACCTACTGGTATTTTACTTCCCAATGTTGATTATATCACTAAGTTTAGTGAAGGAGAGTTAGGTATTAGTGATTCTTTTATTAAAGATATGATATTCAAAAATATGAATAATCCTATTGCATCAAAGAATGAAGCAATATTTAAACAATTTGCTAAACAAAGTAAAATTGATGTTAGTGATATAAGTAAGTTTAAGAAAGGTAATAAATTTGTGATGCCTAAAGACCAAATTAAAATTCCTTCTGAGAATGATTTGACAGGGTTTAAAGCATTTGAGAGAACTACTTTACAATCTATATTTGAAACACAAAAACCTTATATGGAGATTGTTAAAACATCTACAGAAACTATAGCAAAGGCAGAAGATATTATTGCAAGAGTTATGCCTTTCTTTGGTAATCCTTTAACTACTAAATCAAGAGTTCCTACAAAGAATAAAGGTGGAGGTGGTGGACCTAAAGCAATTGGTTTTAAAAAAGCAGAACAATTAAAAAAAGAACTTAATGGACTTCAAGCTTTAATTAAAAAAGGTATGAATGTTTCCACTACAAATAATACTACAGGTGCTACTTCATCTAATCCAAATAATGTAGAATTTACTCAACCAACTACAAATAGTAACACTGCTGGTTTTACAAGTACTCGTTGGCAAGTAATATCTACAGTTTATTCTACAGGTATATTTAATCCTAATTTAGATTACGACTATAAATATGTTGACTTACCAGCAGATGAGGTAACACCAAGTGTACCAGAAGATGATATTGATTTAAGTAATGGTGATCCATATGAAAACTTTAAACCAAAGTCATTAATATTTGGTATTTATAATTCTAAAGGAGAAGCAATTGATCCAGCAGAATATTTGAAAACTATTGGTATGAATGGCAATGATAAAATAGAAGTTGAAACACCATTTAAAAGAGCTGACTGGTTATTAAGATCACCAAAATGGAAAGTAACAGAAGGTTTTGAGTGGCCTACTTTTGCAGAACCTAATTATGTTTGGATTAATGGCTTAGGTCAAACAAAGATAAGTGATAAGAAACCATTAACAACACTATCTACAAATCCTGTACAAAATGCACTTGGTGGATATGCAATAAAAAAATATAAAGCAGGTCAAAAAGATATATTAACAGGTTTACCTGCTATAAAAGGTGATCCTATTATAAAAAGTTTTAAGAAGATAGATGAAACATCATATAGAAATGAATTTAGTGATATAATTGATATAGGTCTTAATTCAAATAGTACACTTACAAGTGAGTTTAAGAAACAAGTAAATACTGATGTGATGAGTAAGATAGATATTAATACTCAACTACAAATAAACTATTTATATAGCCATTCAAGGTCATCAGTCTATAAAAAAGTAAATAATAAAGAAGCTTTTCCTGAGATGATGAAAAAGTCTTATAAACCTTATGAGATATACTCACCAGAAGCAGCCAAAGACCCTTTATTGAGTGCTGCTGCAATTGCTAAGGGTAAGAAACCTGGAATGATTTGGGTTGAACCTGATGCAGATTATGATATGAAAATAATCAGGATTGATCCTATATCTACAATTGAATATGCAGAAGCACAAGGTGGTCCTGAAACAGAAACAAGTATAACAAAGTTTGTTAAGAATAGAGTTAGATTTGAGATGTCAAATGGTGGAACATTTAGTTTTAGTTTATCTAAGAATGGTGCAACTGCAGATGTTTTAGAAAATATACAAGACTTTACATTTGAAAACTGGAACTATGAGAATCCAAAATTAGTAAATACAAATACTTTTACTGTAAGTATGTGGAGTAAAGATGTTCCAAAAAGGTTTACTGATGGTAAAAACTATTATAGTTTTAGAGTTGATAGACCAAAATTTACTATAAATGATTTCTTAGCTAAGTTAGGTGCAACACAATCAAGTCCTACATTGACACAACAATTTAATCAAATACCTACTTATGATACTTATAGTATTAGAAAGACTGGTGGAGATTGGTATTTCTCAACAACTACTGGTACTATATTAAAAAGTGGTATTAATAAGTTAGGAGATGGTACAACCATACTTACAGAAGATGGGATTGTTAAGAGATGGTATCAATTATATGAAGAACAACTTACTGGCCCTGCTGTTGGATTTAACCTTCCTGCATTTGGTATAGCAAGAACAATGACATATAATTATGATACTAATAAGTTTGATGTAACAGATAAAACAATTCCTTTGTATAGATTAAAGATTGACCAAAAATATAGTTCATCTAAAATTATTGATCCATCTCAAGTAACTAATAATAAACTAACAACTACAGAATTATTTGTAAATGATCCACTTTGGTATGGTCATGGTTCTTCTATAGATCCACAAACTTTAGGTATAATAAAAAGATATGCTTTAACTGATTTAGATACTGAATCTTATTATATTGTTGAAGGTGTTTTAAGAAAGGAAAATCCATTTGAAGATGATGAATTAGGTAATAGGAAAAGACGTAGTGGTGGTGGTGGTGGAAAATCTTGGTATAGAATTGGAGATGCAATAGGTGCTACTAGAGTATTTGTTAGTTTATTGTCTTCAATATTTTCTAAGTTAATTCCAAAAATCATTAAGTTACTTTCACTATTTCAAAATCCTTTTAACTTTATCATTGATATACTCTCTGAAAAGATGGGTAAGAATGTTGATTTCTTAACAAAGGAATCATTATCAACATTTGCAGATGCTGCCAAATTAAGAGATAGAATAAAGGGACAAGTTGGTGGTATAGATAATATTAAAAAACAAATTGATGATGTTAGACTAACTGCTAAGAATAAATCTGATTTTATATTAGCTCAGGCAGATACTACAAAACCAGAAGAAATAAATGGTGCAAGACAAACAGCAAATAAGATACAATTACAAGCAGAGAAGACAGCAGGTAAATTAGAGAAAACATTGAATAAAAAGAAAGACCTTGTTAATAAATTAAAAGATAAGTTTAAGAAATCAATATTGGCTAACTATGTACATGTTGATGATAATTTAGATTTTATATTTCCACCAGGTGGTGCTGCAACAGTTCCTTTCTCTTTGTTTGGTAAAGACTTATCATTTGGTGCATCATTAGAACTTAATAATATTCCTAAGAAACCACCTGTTAAGTTAATATTCCCAAGTGGATTAGGTGGTATATTTAAGAATGTTCAATTCTTAACAAGTAAATCTAAACCAAAACCTATAACCCCAGTTGTTCAACCAACAATAGCAGATATAATTAAACAAGAAACTAAAGATATAAAAGCAAATGTTAAAGATACAATAAGCACAGGTGATAAAAATCTACCATATAAAAATACATTAGTTAATGAAAATGTTAGTGATAATGTACAGGTTAAGTTTTCAGATGGTACAACTAAAACAATACCAAGTTCATCATTACAAGAGTTTGTAGATACTAACAAAGATAAGTATGACTTTATATATGTAACTGAATATGTTGATGGTGTATTAAGAGAAGTAGATGAGTTAATAAAAACAGGAACCCCTGAGAGTTTGGCAATTGCTCAAGAAAAATTAAATGTAGCTAAGACTAAAAGTTTAGTTAATACACCAAAAGGTTTAGCTAATGCTTCTAATAGTGCAATAGATGATAAAATAAAAGAGTTAAATGATAAGAATTCTAATTTAGTTAAGAATACTCAACCATTACTTAAAACTCTGTTAGGATTCATTACATTCCCTATTAAGATTATAGCAGATATAATTAAATGGTTAATGGATTTCTTTATGAGTTTAACTAATCCAATGACATTAGCAAGTAAGATGAAAGAGTTTTTATCTTTCAAATGGATATTAAAATTCTTTAAACCTGCTGATGTATTGGCAATATTTGGATTGAAGTTTCAACCATTAGTTTTGATTCCTTATGCTGCTTCAGCTGCTGCTGCTAAAGGTAAGTTTGGTGGTTCTGTTGCAGGAATGGCAGATATGAGTAAGTATATTAATTTAGGATTCATTCCTACTTTACCAACTTATTCTGCAGATCAGTATAAGAATTTATTGAAAGGTGTTCAACCATTTAGATTACTAACTATCTTTCAAATGATGGAGAAGTTTATTAATGGTGTTATAGATTTTATCTGGTCATTATTTGGAATTGAAGCTTTAATTCCTGCACCACATCTTAATATGTCTTCAATGTATAGTTCAAATCAATCATTGAAACCAGAAGATATTCAGAAAGTTGTTGATGGTACAGTACCACAGGGTAATACAACGCCTAAGGTTTCTGATGGTTTGAATACACCTACAAATAATAGTAGTCAATTGAATCCAGTTATACAGACATTTGTATATGAGGTTAAGTTACCAGATGGAACTACAAAGTCATTTTTGAACAGAGATGAGTTAGATATTTATGTACAAAGTAATAGTGATATAAACTTTGACTTTACTTTTTAGTATAAAATAAAAATTAAAAACAATTAATTATGCCAAAGTCAAAAGCAAGAAAGAACCACAAACAAAAAGTTGCTGCACGTAGAGTTGCAGTTAAGAATGAAAGTGTAAAAGCACAGAAATTTCAAAGAGAGTTTATTGAGAACTTGATTAAACAAGAACAAGAGAAAGGAATGTTCAATAACAATCCTACATTGGATCCATTGTTAAATGGACCAATTGTTGAGGGACCTACATTGTAATTATTATTAGAAGTTAGTTACTACTAAAAGTATTAAAAAAACAAATGCTTTAGATAGTAAACGATTACCTATAGGTTTTTCATTACTAACTAAAGCTTTGTTTACTTTTTCTAATAAATATCTTCTAACCATTTCTGTCTTTGGACATGATGGTTTTGTGAGTTTACAAGTAGTAAAGTACCAGTTTACTAAAAGTATTGAATCAATCTCTGTTTTTCTCATATAATTGTGAAACTTTATTGATGTATATATTAAAAAAAAATATCATTTTTATGAAATCAAAAAAAAATGCAACATTGAAAATAAATATATCTAAAGAAGATAATAACTCAAATGATTTTCTTTATTGTTGGGATAAGTTTGGTGATAGACCAAATAAAATAACTATCTATAGTAGTTTTGCAAAAGATGGATTTAACACTATTATGAGTGAATATAATGAGTATAAGAACTCTAATATTGAGTTAATACCTGCAGATGAGTTTGACATTATTAATGATAAGAGTATTGTTAAAATAAATGATAACATTTATATCTCTTATCATATTTTAGATAGAGAAAGTGAAAATTCTTTCATACATGAAGTAATTTTCATATATAAATCAGAAAAAGATTTAGAAAAAATAAATGAAATAACTGAAAAATTAGGAAAATATAACATAGAACTTGAAGAAGGTGATGATTCTTATAAACTAAATACAATATTTATTAGTCCAAATGGTATTGAAGTAGAACCTATTGAAAAAATTGAATTAGATGAATCAATAGAATTATTCTATAATGAAGAAACATTTAAGTCAATAAATAAACTTAATAAAACTCTTAAAAAAAGTAATAAGGGTTTAACTATATTATATGGTGAAAGAGGAACAGGTAAAACAAGTATGATTAATTATATTTGTGATAAGTTAAATAGAATGATTATTTATATTCCAAATAATATGTTGGATGTAACTATTAATTCACCAGAGTTTAGAACATTTTTAAAAAAATATCCTAAACCTATAATAGTTTTAGATGATTGTGAAATGATTTTTAATGAACTATACTCAAAATCTAATATATATGTTAATAACATTTTACAAATGGTTGATGGACTATTAGCAGACTCAATAGAATTGAATATTATTGCAATATTTAATGTTGATGATGAAGATGAGATTGATCATGTTTTATTAGAATGTAATTCATTAATTGACTTGATTGAGTTTGAATTATTGAACCAAGAAGAATCAAATGATTTAGCCAAACACTTAGGTTCTAAGAAAAAATATAAAAACAAAAACAAATTGGTTGATATAATTAAGAATAACAACAATGTAAAAGGTTATAAAAAAATAGGATTAAACTAATGACAATATCAGAATTAAGTGATGAAGATGTATTAAACTTTTTGATGACAAGTGAGTTCACAGATGATTACTCACCTGCTGAGTTAAAGTATCTTTTAGTTAAATGGCGTTACTTCTACAGATTATCACAAGGAAGAAATGAACAAATTAAAGTGAAAAGTGAAGGTGATATACAACAATTGGAGAATGATAAAGAAATTTTAAATAATACAATTAGTCAATTATCATTCAGAATTATTGATAAAGATAAATTAATAAACTCTTTAAAAGATAGAAAATTAACCATTAGAGAAAGATGGTCAGGAAAAATAATATTAACAGAAGATGAAGATAAACGATTATAAGAAACTTGAAGATAAAATAAACAATCAAAACTTTAATAAAAGTTACAAAACTATAAATATAGTGTTGCTTGTATTATCATACTTTGGACATATTGCATCTATATTTTTGGCTTACTTTATGTTATCAAAAGTAATTGAAGGTGCTATGACTGGTAATATAATTATTGCAGGTGGTGCATCAGTTATTCTTTTAGGAGGATTAGAATTATTAAAAAGAGATATGTTTGATAAGTTCAGCATTTCTTACCTAAAACTAAAAGGAATAACAAAAGAAGTTCTACCTTTGTTCTTTATAAGTTTGGTAATAATAAGTTTATCATTCTATGCATCTATTAAAGGTGCTGCAGAGTTTTCTTCTAAAAGTGCAGAGATTGAAGTTAAAGGTAAAGAAACAATTAAAACATATAATGATAGTTTAACTAAAGTTTATACAGATGAAATTAAAGGACTTGAAGATTCATTCAAATCTAAAGATGAAATACTTACAAACCTACAAACTTTAGCTTTAACACAAAGATTATCTAAAGATCAAAGAACTACTATTAGTGATTTGAGTGTTCAGAAAAAAGATATTCAGCAACAAGTTACTGATAAAAAAACAGAATTGGCTACTAAGATTAAAGAACACGAAACAGGTGTAACAACAGAAGCAACAGGTAAAAAAGAAGACAATAGTAAAAACTCTTTAATGTTTATTATTATTTCTACTTTAATTGAGTTAATTATCCTTGCTGGTGTATTCTTCAATGAATACTATAAATTTAGAAGTTATAATGAGTTCAGAACTAAATTAGAAAAGGATCCAGGATACCAAAAATGGTTATTATATGACCAAATGTTACATATAATTTATACAGATGATACTAAGATGAATCAAAAGTTACCTTCTAATAAAGCTATAATTGATATGTGTAAAGCAAATGGTATCATTGTTCTTCCTAAAGACTTATCTGATTTCTTAAAAATAATTACCAATATTGGAATTATTAAAGTAAGTGGTAGTGCAAAGTATATAAACAAGACCAAAGAGTTATCAGAAGAATATTTAAGAAAGCAATATAATATAGAATAATGTTTAATAAAATTTTAAAGAAAAGAAATGCTTATCTAAAAAGTATAACTAAAATAGTTAAAATATTTAAGAGTTCTAAAGAATATGGTTGGTATAATAATTCAATTGGATTAAAATTAGAAGTTTTTAATGATGTTGATAATAAATACTTTATTACTAAATATAAAATACCTGGTAATAATATTAACAAAGGATTTATTCTAAAAAAAGATACTATAAGATGAATTATATAGAAACACCTTTCAATTATACTGGTAGTAAGTTCAAATTACTTGAACAATTACTACCAGAATTTGATTACACTAAACCCTACTTTATTGATATGTTTGCAGGTGGTGGTTCAATCTACACCAACATTATTGATAAGTATGATAAAGTAATTGTTAATGATGTTATAGAAGACTTAATAGGAATACATAAAGAGTTAATACTTGGTGATGAAATAATTGAACTAACTAAAGGTCTATGTCCTGGTAAGAATAATCCAGAGGGATATGCCAAGTTAAGAGATTCTTATAATGAAGAAAAAAGTCCTGAAAAACTATGGGCTTTGATGTTGTCTTGTACTAATAACATGATGAGATTCAATCTAAAGTTTAAGTTCAATCAAACTTATGGTCAGAGAGGTTGGAGTGATAATACACAGAAGAAAGTAGATGCATTTACTAATCATATTAGACCTTATAAAAATAATATCAAATTCACTTCTAAATCATTTGATATGATTGATATTAGTTC
>Ga0154020_10010979_pt1 | contig 10332 bp, 14 predicted proteins | sample Klosneuvirus_201_FD_109709 | JGI IMG/M metagenome (GOLD analysis project Ga0154020, IMG submission 109709) | Active sludge microbial communities from wastewater, Klosterneuburg, Austria - Klosneuvirus_20160825_MG | ecosystem: Engineered > WWTP > Aerobic digester > Activated sludge | place... | reverse complement strand
GATTACGAAATGTTGTTGGCGGCTTCGCCGCATTAGGACAGCCTTCGGCTGGTTGTTCAATGGATTGTTACGTCAAAAATACGCGATTGGCTTATTGAGCAATATACGTGATTCGTGTCGCGACAAACACCGAGAATGGGCTAAATAAAATGATATAACAGGCTATGATGAAGTAGACTAGATAGTTCATCTTCTTAATATAGACTTCAGTTACCTGAAGGTCCAATAAGTAACGGTTTTAGTCAGATCGCGTATTTTTGAACTGAGTGCTTTGAAACTGCTGCAACTTAGATTTATTTAAACGATGTATTTTGATAGCTCAACTTCTCTGAGTCTTCTTTGAAGCGATTCGATGGTACCGAATGAATAAACTCATCACTAACCACCCTTTAAAAGACTATAATAATAGTTTCTCTTTAACAAAAGTTCAACCGCCCCTGTCTTTGGCGTAGAACCAAAAATAGTGACCCAGCCGATCAAAATCGCCTACCTAATTTGATCTAAGTTATTGATTTTATTAGAAACATGGTAGCCAGACTCACACCTTACCTGAACTTTTGCAAGCACATAAAACTATTGAGCTTTTCAGCATACATCAACAGCTAATTTCTGACGAATTGATAAAAATGTATCAATCAGGAATGTCTTTAGGTGATCTTGCTAAGCAAACAGGGATTGCCCAAACCACTATTCGAGCGCGCCTTATTAAATCAGGGATAGAAATGAGACCTAAACTTTCAATACCATTTGAACAAGCACAACGTAAAACAGGAAAACGAAATATTCTCCCCTACTATGGATTTTGCTACTTTCAAGGCAAGATTGTACCAAACCCTAATGAGTATGACCATCTTATGAAAATTTATAATCTATGGAAGATGAGGATGAATCCTAATGCCATTTCAGAGCACCTAAATTCCCAAAAAATACCACCCCGGAGCGCTACAAGCTGGAATAGAAACTCTATCGTCAATATCCTTAATAGATTTAAAAAGAAGCTTATTGTCTTCAAAGACGGTCAGCTTGGGTTTCTATAATCACATCAAATATATGAATAATAAATTAAATATAATTTTAAGCAGGAGGATTTCATGCAGGATTTAATTAGCATAGCCATTATAATTGCCACTCTCTTTGGCGGGACTTATACTGCAAAGAAAATTTATGATGAGATAAGAGTCGCATCTTTAACAAAAGCAAGTCAGGGCTTACACAGCCTGAGTAAATTTAGTCATCAACTTACAAAGAAAAAGAAGTAATTAGTTCTAGCAACCCATACCCGTTTAGTTGATTCAGAATATTTTGTAAAATTTTATTGAAAATGCAGCTTCTCAACCGATATGAAGCTTCAAATGAATACTTTGACCTATTATAAATTTCTAGAGTCAATCAGCTTAGCTGGTTTTACTTGAGTTCTACTAATCATTAAAGGATTTGAAAAAGTGCTATTTATCGAAAAAACAAGATCTGCTCTCCCCCCTAATAAGCTGAGGAGGGAACCACAAATATAATACTTTGTCCTCTTCTACATAGCCAACAGTTTTGGATTGGAAGTATAAATCTCGCAGTTATCTTTGAAAATTCCGAAATCAGAATCATCCGTAAGAATTTTAATTTCTTGTTCACGAACCATTTCAAACATATAGCTATCACTAACGTCAATATTCTCCATATGATGAAATATATTTTCCAAAGAAATTGAATCAAATTTGTCTGGAAGTTTTTCACATGAAGGAAGAATCTTACTATTCATAGCTGTTGCCGCTTGCTTAACAATAACTCTGTATTCATTCGTGGGTCGATAAGTCTTTTTATATTCTTGAATTGCTCTGTTCTTAGCTTTTTGAAGCTCATAATCCAATTTGACATAACGATTCATAAACTCACATACAACTGAAGAAGAAATCAGAATTTTGGATTTTGCATTAACAATTTCCTTATAAAATTTTGAATACTTGGCAATAATTTCTTGTCGGTGATTCCCTAAAGGACAGTGCAAGAAAAGCCAAACATTAGTATCAACTAAGAATTTATCAGCTGCATTAGGTTTATAGACTTGAATATTATGTATCATCGCCGAGGTTATCCTGCACGACTTTATTAAAAGTATCTTTTTTTGCAAAATACTCTTTTGCTCGCTGAACAACAGTAGTTAAAAGGTCTTCATCATCCTTCGATAAATCTGTAACCTTTAACTTCTTCTTTATAAGGGCTTCATCAAACTCTCCATATAACTGACCAATTCCTGCATTCAAGAAACTCGAAACAATCAGCTTAACATTTGCGAAGCTAACCTCAACCTCCACATCTTTTGAAATTGCTCCTTTTATCCTAGTAAATAGTGATTCCCCATCCTCGACAGCTATAGCCGAGTCTCCTCCCACTATTTCATATACATTTATTCTTAGTTGAGCACTCATATTTAACCTCTTTTAATTAAAAACTAAATTTATGTCATTCCGTGGAGAGTCGATAGCTTGTGCCATCATTCAAATTAAACTCCACAACGACCATAGTTCCTCCAAAATCATGTGCTGAGTTTGAGAATATTTCAGTAGTCCCACTCTGCTTCCAACAACCTCTACCAGAATATATGTGAACACAACCCTGGTTTAGCTTGAGAAACTGCCTTAAAATACTCAAACCAAGACCGCCGGGTATAGATCCAGTTCGAGTTGTATTTCCTTCTTGTAAAGCCCACTTAATTGCATCACTTGCCGAAATATTAGTCTTCAGAAAAGCTGAAACATTTTGATGTATGGTGGTTCCCAGATTTACAATTGAAAAATCTATTCGTTTTTTTGATGGAAAGAACTGTCCGCATGAAAATATCTGCGCACAATTACCGTGCGTAGTCGCATTGCTAAAAATTTCTAGGATACTTTCGGCAATCTTCTTCTTTAACAAGTCTGACATTTTAGGAAGATCATTTCGTCCCAAAAGTTGATTCTTCAAGTATGCGTGAAATGCTTTAACATCGGCCCGAGCAAAGCTACTGTATGTAATTGTAGTTCCATAATAATCAGCCCTTGTTTGCCCACCAAAATGACTCAAGAATCCGTTCTTTCTGAAGATTGACTCTATCCCATTCGGCATATTGTCGAGTGCGACATTATTCAAATTTGCAGAAGTACGTTGTAAGACAGCACCTAATGCGGCACAAAGATTTGCCTCAAACCAATTGGCACCTGAAAAGTCGATTTTTAATTCATCTAAGAATAGACCGCGCGTGCTTTCTTCTAACTGAGCTAATGCACTTAGCCCATTAAGATTATTTTCTATACGTCCTACAAATTGATGAATCATTCACCCCTCGTTTTCAGATTGGTTTTAAAGTAATTTTTCATTAACACTTCAATAACCATGCCAGAACTGAACCCATTTCTTTTACATTTTAGCGTATAGTTTTCCGGACCTCTCTGTCGAAATTCGGAAAGTAATGTTGGACTTCTAAGCCAACAATGTTCTCTCTGTTAAATATTTATTCTTCACCTTATTTACCGTCGTCATATTATAAAATATAATATGTTTTATAATGTGACGTATAGCATTTTATAGATTATTTTACATTACACACAAATATTAGCCAAAACCTCATTGAAGGAATTCACCCTAGTCAAATACTCAGTATTGATACTTCCTACCGTTATCCTCACAGGAACATTGCCCCAAGCTTTCTTTTTGCCCCTTAAACCAGAAAGAACATAAAACATTTTTAATCTTTCTATTATCTCTATTCAATTATACTAAGTTAAATAAATTTTTTCACTGCCAAAAATTAGTTCATCAATACTTAATTTTGGAATGACGGCCCTAAGAGTTTGATCTAAAAAAGGTTGCGCAACCTTAACGTTAAATAATTCTGAAGTAAAAAGAATCAATGGGACTTGAAACATTTGTATGTTCATTTGTTGATGTAGCCAAGTACCAGATCCATTGGGCATATTAAAATCGCTGATGACAAGTGCAATGAAACTCTCCTGCAAGAGTTTCAAAGCTTCTTGACCTGATGAAGCTTCAATCCATTGTGCATTAAAATGTCTTTTTAAAGATTCAATGATAAGAAAGCGAAACTCTGGATCGTCGTCAACGATTAGTACTAGAGGTCGCATTTCTAAACTCCCATTGTTTTATTTTTATCATTTTCAAAAATCTAATGCTGTATTTAAGTTTCCTTCTATGAAGTCTTATCCAGATCGAAATAGAGAAAAGAAAAAAGCCCCGCTAAACTTCTTTTTATTCGCTGATATTTATTTTTGTCCCACCAACTTGATTCTATTAATTTGGCGGCTTCCATTTCAATTTGGATTAAACTTTCAATCACTGCACAAACGGGTTCTTGAGAGCGAGCTTGAATATAGACGGCTAAGGAAAGAGCCAGATAACTTTCTAAATCATTAATATTTAGAAGAGGTTCCCTAGAGGAAAGAGCATCAGATATCTGATTAAATTTAACTTTGAGCTTAATTTCACTCTCTACTTCTTCTAAAAGAGCTGCCCGAAGCATAGAATAGTTTCGTCGAGATTCTTCTGTCATAATGATCCTCGTCTTTTCTTTGAAACTTTTTTGCGTCCTTCTTCTTTTAGGGAAAGGTATATTTGAGCAATGCCAATGGTTTCCATGGCCTCTACGGGGCGTAAGAGTTGCTCTAGGTAATGCATCCTTCGTACTTGGAGAGCGCTGGCAGATTCTCCCTTTTTCTTGGGCGCTCGTAATATAACTTTAGAAGAATAAGCATCTAGAAAAATTTCCTCCTCTTGGTATTGAGTGGAAAATTCAATGCGAATTCCTTCATAGAGGGAAGTGCCCGAAGATGCGGGGGAATGACGAATGTATCTCGCTGCGGCAAGTGCTCGGGTTACCCTTCAGACACACTTCGATAGTGCTCAATATCCTCAAAGACTCCTTCTGGGATTTTTACAAAACTTGGAATCATGGAAAGCGGGTCTGAGATTGAATTTTGAGTGCTTTTCTTCATATTTTCGATCCCTCCATTACTTTACTTTAGGTAAATAATTAATATAAATTAACTTATAGTGCAATAATGAAATGAGATGATTAACGAAAAATTACAGACAAGCTCTAATTTGATCGCTATCCTGGATGCGATGGTAAAGCATGGAAAAGACAATAATAAACTTACTAATACTGAATGGAATTCTTTAGTAAGGACTTTTATTCAAACCGTCGCTAAACTTGCTACGCGTAACCCTGGAGAAGCAACAGCTTTATCTCGAGCTACTGATTTATCTCTAAGTGCTATTACTCAGATGAAGAATACAGGAAAGGCTAGTCCAGTGTCTTTTATCCGAGTAGCAGCCTTTTTAGCAGGTCTAACAGATCAGCAAACTAAAAGCCTTTTAGAGAATCCAGGTTCAATTTTAAAAAATTTAGAGCCTACTTCAGAGATTGAAACACTTTTTAATGAAGTTCGAGCTTATTATAATGATAATGAATTGGCTGCTTGGTTAAAACTCCTCAAGTCCAAACATTTAGTTGAATCACAATTAGGAATTACAGTGAGCGCCCAAGTTCAAAAACCTAAGAATACTAAAAAATCAAAAATACAATCTTAGAGTTATGTGATAGCTTTATAATTTTATAGGGAAACTAAATGCTCCTCCGATAAAAATAATTTCTTTCACCACATCGCAAACAAAGTATCAGAAGTTTTTAATTTTATATCTTAACCTGTGCTTTGTGCTTGTATTAAAATAAGACAGATAACCTTAAGTTTTGAAAATGAATTATATTTTATACTCACCTAATTGCTAAGTTTGTTTAGCACATAAACTACATCGCTCTATAAACTATAAATAAAGTTAAATATTTCATCAGTTTAATAAAATACTTAAAAAACTAAAAAAAGAGTCGCTATTCTTTATAATTTATGATAGCGTAAAGTGGAGTAAAGGGGTCGTTCGTGAGACTATTATTGCCCATACTGCTTATATTCTCAATTTTACATTCAACAGTGTTTGCTGTTGATGAAGTCAATTGCTCGACTAATATTATAGCTACAGACTCCTTACACGCATCTACTCTATCAAATAGCAATGACTCTGATTCAACTCCCCTATCATCACACAACGAACAAACCTGCTTAGAAGTTCACTGTCATTTATGTCATTGTGCTGTAATAAATAGACAAAATATTGAACCTTATACGATGCAAGAAAAACTTACTTTTGTTTTTAAAAGCACCCTTCATCCTAAGGGCTTTATTTTAGATATTCTTAGACCTCCTATCGCTTAACCTTCTCTACATTTAGTTATATTTATTCTTATATTTTTATCAAAATTTATTTTGGAGGTTATTCTTATGGAAAAATTTCTTATATCTTTTCTATTCATTTCTTTATCTTTTTTAAATTCTACCTATGCCAATGAAACTGATCTTCAGATCAGCAATCCATCCGTTTCCACAGAGGCTATTTCTAATAATGAAATTCTTTCGTTAAAAGGAATAGTTAAAAGTGCTGGTAAGCACAGAATGGGGACATTTTGCAAAGTCACATTAGAGTTTATTGATGATGAGACTGGTAAATCATTTGAGCTCGAAGATGCTGAAAATTTAGTAGCCCTACATTGCGAAAAGGAAAAAGATTTTGTAGTAAAAATCACGGCAGAGAAGGAAACTCAATTTCTTTTCTGGGGCGGTGATCTAAAACTTAAATCTTTTGAGATACTTGAGGAGAGGGAGTCTACCCCCCATATTCGCTCTAACACCGCTTCATTTCATCATCGAACTAAACGTTTTTTAGCCCCATAGGTAATCAATTTATTTAGAGAAAGGGCTACTTTGAGAGCCCTTTCTCACTGAGACTTTTTTGAAAGTGTATTTGATTGAGTTCAAGTTTTAAATATATACTTGAACAAGGCATTGACTGAGTTAATATTAGACTATAGGAAGAATCAATGAAGTTACTGGGAGTTTTTTTAATAATATTTATGATTCTAATCCAAAGCGTGTCGGCTTTGGATACTCATAATAGTATTGAAAGCCAAAATTCCAATTGCCATACTTTTTCAGATTGCACTTCTGATATCTCTATTCCAACCCACCAAAATGAGAATAGCGACGAACACAGCCATTGTATTTTTCACTGCACACCTTTTATGTTCAATGCTGTTGTTTCAAAAATTGTTTTTACTTATATTATTTTAGACAATGTCTTAAACACCCGTTATTTTTTCAGCTTAAATTCACCAATTCTTGAAGGACCTTTTCGACCTCCGCTAGCATAAAATATCTATTTAGCTCGTAGAATTTTATTATTAGGAGGTTATGTGTCTGTTTTATTTTATACATTAATTTGTATTTCTTTATTCTCATCTTTAGTTCAAGCTGAAGATTTAAATTGTTTGCCGGTAAAATCAGTCGAAGGGCTTTATGAGTGTATCGTAAAAAACCATCCAGAGATCAAAAGTGCTGAGCTTAGTGTTGAGGCTGCAAAATCAACTAAGGATAAAATCACTCAGCTCCCTAATCCCGAGGTCACCATCAGTTCCATGCAAGGGAAAAATGCAGGTGAAAGCGAAGGTAGTACGGAGCTTGGTCTTTCTATTGACTTAACTGAGACCTTAGTTAAAAGAGCTTCCCTAGGGAAATTAGGAAGAGCTGAAGAAAAGATGCTCATTGTGAACGCCCAGGAGTCGGTATTTCAAGCCAAAGCCCAAGCCCTTAAAAGTCTTTATCGTTATCGACAAGTGATCGATGAATTGGAGCTTGTAACGGAAGCACTTGAGACTTTTAAAAAAATTGAAAATCAATTTAAAGCGCGAAGGGTGAGAGGACCAGAACAAACTGTTACCTTAAATCTCGTAGAACTGGCACAAGGTGATTATGAACTTCAAAGAAATCATTTAAATGCGGAAAAGACCAAAATTGAAACAGATTTTAAAGGTGTTTTTGGTGAAACCTTTATTCTAAAAAAAGAATGGTTACCAAAGCTTAAAAAGAACTGGCCTCAAATTTCTGGGAATGAGCTTTTAAAAGAAACTTTTGAAGTGAGAAAATTTGAAGCGGAAAAAGAGAAAGCGGAAGCTGAAAAAAGTATTGCTACGGTCGATGCTTTACCAAAAATAGCCGCAGGACCTTCTGTTCAGAGAACCACAACAGGGCAAACGCAATATATGTCTTATGGATTTAATCTCACCGTTGGCGTCCCCATTTTTTCTCTTAATGGCGGTGGGCGCAGCCTTGCTGAGAAAAATCTTACAAGGTCAAAGTATACTTATGAATATGCTTTGAAAAAGTCTGACCTGGAGAAAAAACTCCTCTTACAGAGATATTCTTCGGCTACGGAATCCCTTAAAAAATCAATTCCCCTAGAAAGTCTGAAGAAAAAACATGATCAAATCGATAGTCTTTTCCGGCAGGGACTAGCAGCTGGTCCTACGGTTATCGAAGCACATCGACAAATATCGGAGTTCCATAAGTCACAGCATGAGCATGAAATGGAAGCCTTAGAATCATTAATGTATTTAAATGTTCTTTCCAATAAAGAAATTGGTGAGGTTCTAAAATGAAAAAAATAACTTTGAGTCTTTCACTCATTCTTTTCTTAATATTACTTCAAACAGATTTCCTTACAGCAGAAGTAAGTAAGAACGAAAATGCGAAAAAAGAAAAAGCACATAGCAAGGATGACTCTGATCATTCTGATGAGCATGACCACGAAGGAAAAAATAAGGAACACGAAAAGGACCATCATGATCATTCCCAAAAGGAATCGGGAGAGCACAAAGACGAAGCTCACGGAGATCATGAAGACAATGACAAGCACAGTAGTCAAGATAACCATAAAAATCATGATAATCACGCTGATCATACCGATCACAACGAAAAGGATGAACATGGTGATGCTAATCATGACGATCACGAAGAAGAAGGAGAAGGCAGCTCTGGGGTAGGACCCGATAAAGGAATCCTGGAAAAGAGCGAGCAAGGTTTTAAGCTTTCCCCTGAAGCCATTAAATCCTTCGAGTTAAAAATCCAGGCTGTATCGAGTAAGAACTCAGAATTTCCACGAGCGACTCTAGTAGAAATTAAAGATGGAAAATTTGTTTATCGAATAAGAGATAATTGGATCAAAAGGGTTTCGGTTAAAGTCCTCAAAAAAAATAAAGATACCGTGACTCTGGAGCTTTCTCAGTTCCAAGCGGGAGATAAGATTATTGTCGGCGGAACGGGGTTTATAAGAGTATCTGAACTCGTTGCTGAGGAAGGGGTTTCCCATGGTCACTCCCATTAATTCCCCTCTGTATTCATTGATATTCCCCTTTTCAAAGGATAAAAATTTATGATTAATCGAATTATTCATTTTTCAGTTTATCATCGTGGAGTAGTCTTAGCTTTAGTAGCACTTTTAATTGTGGGTGGGATTTTAAGTTTTCAGAGTCTTCCTATCGATGCCGTTCCTGATATTACAAACAATCAAGTGCAAATCAATACCACCATCGAAGGTCTTGCACCCGAAGAAATTGAACGCACCATTACCTTTCCTGTGGAATCATCTATGCGCGGAATAGCGGGCGTAGAGCAAGTAAGATCCATCACAAGATTTGGTCTTTCACAAGTGACCGTAGTTTTTAAAGATGGAATTGATATTTATAGAGCCAGACAATTAGTCTCTGAAAGACTTCAAGGCGTGACCAGTGGACTGCCTCCAGGCTCTAAATCACAATTAGGTCCTATCTCTTCAGGCTTAGGAGAAATTTATCAGTATGTGATTGATTACGAAAAAGTCGAAACCGGCGATAAACGAATAGAGCAATTGATGGAGATCAAAGCTCTACAAGATTGGTTTATCAAGCCTAGATTATTGACCGTAGAAGGTGTGGCAGAGATTAATACTTCGGGCGGCTTTGAAAAGCAGTATCATGTACAACCCGACCCCGTTAAAATGGCTTCTTTTAGAGTTCATTTCGGTGAAATTTTAGAGGCGTTAGGTAAAGTTAATAAAAACGTCGGCGGTGGTTATATTGAGCAAACCGCTGAGCAGTTTTTAGTTCAAGGAGTGGGTTTACTTAAAACTCCTGCTGCTATTAAAAGTATTCCAGTGAAAACTCTCGATAATTTTAAAGTTATCACTATCGGAGATATAGCCGAAGTGAAACTTGGAAAAGAGCTAAGAACAGGCTCTGCTACCTATGGAGGGAACGAAGTCGTTTTAGGCACAGCGATGATGCTTCTGGGTGAAAATAGTCGTACTGTTTCACAACGGGTGGATAAAAAAATAGAAGAAATTAAGAAAACACTTCCCGCTGGGATCTACCTAAAAACGGTTTATAATCGCTCTGAATTAGTGAATGCAACTTTAGGTACG
>Ga0154020_10010978_pt1 | contig 10333 bp, 10 predicted proteins | sample Klosneuvirus_201_FD_109709 | JGI IMG/M metagenome (GOLD analysis project Ga0154020, IMG submission 109709) | Active sludge microbial communities from wastewater, Klosterneuburg, Austria - Klosneuvirus_20160825_MG | ecosystem: Engineered > WWTP > Aerobic digester > Activated sludge | place... | reverse complement strand
TCGTGAGAGTTCGACAATGTTCAGAATCTCAGGCAGCGGCATGATCGCATCGAGAGGGACAACCACGCAACCAGCATGTACAATTGCGAGATATGTTATCACCCAGTCACAGCTATTCTCACTTAGCAGCGCAATGCGTTCACCTTTTTGAAAGCCTGACTGAATCAGACATTGAGCGCGACGGGTAATTTCTGCGACTACATCGCGGTAGGAGTACGACGTTATCTCGTCACCGTTTCGAACTTGCAGGAATGGTTCGTCGGGGCGTGCAGCAAAGGTTGCATCGAAGAGTGAAGGGATTGTGTTGCTAACGAGTTTCAAAACAGTAGGAAGGAAATCTGAAGCGCTAACTATTTCGGCGCATCCCAGAGATGGGTTTTAGTTTCCGCGACGATGATTCCGCTTAACGCAATCAGGGAGACCAGATTTGGAATAGCCATCATTCCATTTGTTATATCGGCAAATGTCCAGACAGCTTTCAGCGACATAATAGATCCCACGCCCACGGCAAGCACCCAGAGTACGCGATAGGGTTTTATCACCCGCGTGCCAAACAGATACTCGGCTGCCTTCTCGCCGTAATATGACCAACCGAGAATGGTAGAAAATACAAAAGTCAGGAGTGCAACAGCTAAAATGATTGGACCAATCGCGTGCATTTGGCCGAAGGCGGCTTTAGTAAGCGCCGCGCCATTCAGCCCTTCTGTCCATAGACCTGAATTGACAACTACCAATCCTGTCATCGCACAGACGACAACAGTATCCCAGAAAGTACCTGTCGAGGACACCAAAGCTTGGCGCACAGGGTTTGAAGTTTGTGCGGCTGCTGCGACGATAGGCGCACTACCTAATCCCGATTCATTGGAGAACAGACCACGCGCGACGCCATAACGTAAAGCTTGTCTGACTCCGGCACCCAGGAATCCGCCGACAGCCGCTTGTCCTGTGAAGGCTGAACTTAGAATAAGACTTACTGTGTCACCGAGTGTATCAATCTTCCATACGAGCATGATCATGCAGCCCGCAATATAAAACAATGCCATGAACGGAACAAGCCATTCGCAAACTCGCGCGATGGACTTGATTCCTCCCAAGATCACTAGTGCAGTAAATGCGGTCAGAATCAGTCCCGTGATCCACGGGCTTACATTATAGGTCTCTTGAACCATTGTCGAAATGGAGTTGGCTTGAACCATGTTGCCAATTCCAAAGGCAGAGATCGCCGTGAAGAGTGCAAACAAGACTGCGAGCCACTTCTGCTTCATGCCAATCTCAATCGCGTACATCGGGCCGCCGATGAACTGTCCACGCTCGTTCTTAACACGATACTTCACTGCAAGCACAGCTTCGGCATACTTCGTCGCTATCCCAAAGACACCTGTTAACCACATCCACAATACGGCACCTGGCCCACCTGCGGCCACGGCTGTTGCAACGCCAACAATATTCCCGGTTCCTATGGTTGCTGCTAATGCGGTAGTGAGCGCACCGAAATGACTGATATCTCCTTCGCCCTCCCGTTCACGGCTGAAGGACAATTTGATTGCTTGCCACATATACCGTTGTACGAATCGCAAGCGTACTGTTAAGTAGATATGTGTGCCGACCAACAAGATGAGCAGCGGCGGTCCCCAAACGAAGTCCGCGATTTTGCCCAAGAGTAGTTCGAAGGATTCCAAGAGAAATTTCTTCCAGCGTTATGAATTGGGTATGATCAACCGACGCTTATAATCCAAGGCTTTTCCAGACAGGATCCCACACGGGAAGCTGCGTCGGAGTTTGCTTTGCGATATTTAGTATTTCGGCTGGAAGATATTGCTTGGGAATTATCACATTGAGAACGTACTCATCAAACCATTCATCGGACATGGCAAAGAATCCATCATCGCCGACATCTTTGCCCCAACTATTTTGTATTAGCCATTTGCGGGGCTTACCGTCCACGATGTCCACGCCTTCAAATACCATTGCGTGATTACTGGTTTCACTGCGATAGTCGAGTCTCTCTTCCTTTGTCATGTCAAGCTTGATGCCGAACAGTTCTTCGTAGTTATAAAGGCCTTTGACGAGGAGCCCTTTCTTGCTATTCGCTTCGTGACCTACATCACAGCCAAACCAAATACGATTACTGTCAAGCAGAGCTTTCAACACAAGGCTCTTCATTTGGTCTGCTTCGATGTTGACGAAAGTTACTTCCGGCTTGTCGGCCATAGAGCGTGATGTGGCGATTGAGTAGTTTTTGCCGAACGGATGAATGGGGTAGCTTGCAATTGAAACATACTCAGTGAGGTCCACGCCAATGACGTCAGAGTAGAACTTCTGAGGCGTGTAGGTGATAGGATCACTAACTTTTCCTGTACTATCAGCCGTGCGCCATTCGAATTCTGATGGTGGAAGGCCATAATTTATGACGAGCACGCGCATGACGTCTTTCAGCATTTGCAGTTTCTCCGTGCGAAGATATTCTTCGCTCTTCCCTGCTTTCGCGTATGCGCGCAGACCTGCTGCGTCTCGGCGCAAGAGTGTTGCGAGAACGTATCTCATGCGACCCGTGTTGGCGCTGCTGCGGGTTTCGCCCATGAATTGCTTGGGAACCACGCCATACTTTTCGATTATGTTGACTACATAGCCCCAATAGCCACCGTCACCGATTGGGTCATCCAATTGCTTAACGAGTTCGCGATCTTGGACATCGCGGTCTCTCGTCTCAATGACGTATTCGAGAAAAACGTTGCTCTTTTCAAGTAGATCCCAGAAGGCAAGGTAGCTCTGTGAAAGCTCAAATTCGTCAAGATCGCATTTCTTGATGACTGAAGGGCGTAACAGGTTCAGACCGGCAAACATCCAGCAACGACCCGAACTCTCTTGGTTCGTTGCGCTCTCCGATGGAAGTTTGAATGAGTAGATATCGTCCTTTTGGGCCACGACTTCGCGGTTCAACGCAAGGTCTTTGATGTCATTGTTTGTCACGGCGTTGATTGCCGCGCGCGTTGGCGCATCCATTTCGACGGAGTTCAGAAGTTCTTCTACGTGAGATTGCGTCAAGCCTTTGGGTGGCACGGAGGCGAATATACTTGTAGAGGCGGCAAGGAGGGTAAGGGATAGGACAATTGAAAAGCGGTACACGGCTTCTCCTAAGGGATGAGTCGATCTGAGCAGCTAAAGGTTAGCGGCCGAGGATATTGCTTGCGGGATGAGGGAGTATCGTTCGGGACAAAGACAAAGGGGCTTGACTTGGTGCTGATTTAGTAGGCGGGCCGATAACGGCGGGACCTGATTGGCGCTTTCTGAATCTGTACTACACTTGAAATTGCAAGAACAGTAACACCTTAAGGTCTTATAATATACGACTCTTGGGTGACTTTCAACATGAAATTAAGCGATTCATAAAATTCGTAATTACCATCGTGGTTTTAAGCAGAGAACTTTAAACTGCTTAAATTATTGTTTTTATAGTTTTTAAGAACTTTGCTTTCAAATTTCTCTTACCTCTCGCGGAGCAATCGAGTCCAGATTCAGTGGCAAAAGAGGCTGCGAATTACTATTTTGAAAACGATTATGCAGTCTATCGAACCAATGCCTGAAGTTGCAGTTGCCATCCTTGCGGGGGGGAAGAGTTCTCGTATGGGGGCACCAAAGGCAGGACTGACGCTTGTATCGGGAAGAACTATCTTTGACCACGTTTATAGTTGTCTCTCCGAACTTGGGCTGCCTTGTGTTGTGGTTGGGCACGCGGAGGGGATTGCGCTTGAGAGCAACCCTGAACTCATAGTTATTCCAGATGACGTGATCGATCGTGGGCCTGTTGGTGCGATGCGTGGTTTGTTCACGAGTGACGTTGCGCAACACTATCTTGTTGTTGGGTGTGATCAGCCTCTGTTGACGGCGGATTTGCTTAGAAAGCTATTTGTGGAGATTGATGAGCGGCCCAACGTGTTTTGCAGCGAATCGGAAGATTTCATTTTTCCACTGCCGGGGCTTTATCCCGCGAGTTTGCTTCCCATAGTTCAGCAACTTCTGGAGCAACCGCGAGCGTCGCTACGGGAAATACTTACACGATCGAATGTACGCAATATCGCAATCGAACAGACGGATTGGTTACGGTTGCGCAGTGCAAATACGCCTCAAGATATTGAGGATATTGACAAGATTCTCCGACCAGAAAACTAATTAGATTGAGATATTAGGGTTACACGTGATTGACGTCTCAGAAAAAAACCGCACGCTTCGATCAGCAGTAGCTGAGTCAGTGCTGACTGTATCGCAACCGGTTATTGAGCGGATCAAAACAGGCACAGTGCCGAAAGGCGACCCGCTGGAAGTGGCGCGCGTGGCGGGCATCATGGCGGCCAAACGAACCTCGGACATTATTCCGTTTTGTCATCCTGTTCCAATCGAATACATTAAGATAGAACATGTGATTTCGGAAGACAGAATCACGCTGACGGCGACGGTCAAGGGCATTTACCGCACTGGCATGGAGATGGAAGCAATGACAGCCGCTGCGGTTGCCGCGCTGACCGTTTATGATATGCTGAAGATGCTCGATGACAATATGGAAATCCTCAGCGTGCGGCTCTTGAATAAGCGCGGCGGAAAGTCGGATTTTAAGGATGCGTTTGCGACTCCGTTGAAAGCGGCGGTGCTTGTGATGTCGGATTCGATTTCGGGCGGAAAGAAAACGGACGCTTCGGGTTTACTGATTAAGGAGCGGCTGATTAGTCACGGACTTAACGTAGTCTCGTATGAAATAATACCGGATGACAGAGAGCTTATTGCCAAGACGCTTATCAAGTATTGCGACACGGATCTTGTTGACTTGGTGATGACCACAGGCGGAACGGGATTTAGTCCGCGTGATACAACTCCAGAAGCGATGTTATCTGTGATCGAGCGAGAGGTGCCGGGTATTCCGGAAACGATACGAGCTTACGGCCAGGAGCGCACACCGTACTCGATGCTCTCGCGTGCGAAAGCGGGATTGCGCGGGAACACTTTGATCGTTAGTTTGCCCGGTTCCAAGCGTGGTGTCCAAGAATCACTTGACGCGCTGCTGCCGGGAGTGCTGCATGCATTTCAGATGATGTGGGGCGGCGCTCATGAGCGTCCCAAGGCTACGGAGTGAAGTCAATGTGATTAGTTTTCGTGAAGCGCAAGCTATTATTTTAGAGCATATTGAACAATTGCCAAGAGAAGAGAGACTTCTTTCAGATGCTCGCAATTGCTTTCTTGCTGAAGAACTCCGCGCGCCGTTTCCAGTGCCACGATTTGATCATAGCGCTGTGGATGGGTTCGCCATTAAGTCCGAGGATATAAAGAATGCAACAGACAAAACTCCAGTTTCGCTTCGTGTTATCGATACAGTGAAGACCGGACAACCCGCGACGATTGCAGTTAAACCGAATTGCGCAATCAGAATTTTTACGGGCGCGATGCTGCCGCCTGAAGCCGATGCGGTTGTGATGGTAGAGGATGTTGAATTTGAAGATGATACAATTCGAGTTTCGACAGCGCAGAAGGCCAACAAGAACATCCGGCGAATTGGTGAGGAGTTTATCGAGGATGCGGTTTGTTTGCCGTACTCGACGAGGCTTACTCCAGCGGCAATTGGATTGGCAGCCACGCTCGGAATGAATCGAGTGCATGTTCATCGAAAGCCACATGTTGCTGTGTTGATCACGGGTAGTGAGCTTGTTGAGCCGGGGCTGCCTCTTTTGGATGCTCAAATTTACGATTCGAACCAATTTGCCTTGGTCGCGGCGCTTAGCGAACTTGGGGTTGATCATATAGCGACTCATACGTGTCAGGATGACCAAGCTGCCATTCGCTTGCAGATTGAGTCTGCATTACGCGACGCCGACATTGTGATTACTTCAGGTGGAGCATCAGTTGGCGATGTGGACTACATTAAGCCAGTGATTCTTGAATTGGGTGGAACGATTTACTTTGACAAGGTTGCGATTAAGCCAGGTAAGCCTACTGTTTTTGCAACGGTTACAAGCAAGCCTGTTTTTGGTTTGCCAGGCAACCCTGTCTCGGCATTGGTTACTTATTTGTTGTTTGTCAAGCCAGCGCTCTTGAGAATGCTTGGGGATGTCAGCAAGTCAAACCAACTCCGCTCCGCAATTCTGAATGGCACTCTCACTAAACGATCATCGCGTGCCGAGTTTGTTCGTGCGAAATTGTCATACGAAGGTAATGATGCGATTGCCACACCATGCGTCGGACAGGAATCGCATATGCTTGGGGGACTCGTTACGACAAATGCGCTAATTGTCTTCGAGGGTGATGCCGGTGCGTTGCCTGATGGAAGCCGAGTTACTGTTTTGCCAATTCAGTGGTCGTAAGCTGTGATCGAAACTCTCTCGCTTACTTCTGCTCCGCTGCTGATACTCATTTTTTTTGTGGCAGCGATCTATTCTTCAGTTGGACATGGCGGTGCTTCGGGATACTTGGCGGTGCTTGCTCTGTTCTCATTGCCGGTCGCGCAACTGTCGGGAACCGCGTTGGTGTTGAATGTTCTCGTGTCTTCGCTCGCGTTCTGGTCGTTCTATCGTGCTGGACACAAGCTTCCAGCGTTCTCATGGATGCTTGTGCTGGCTTCGCTGCCGTTCTCTTTCCTCGGTGGATCGTTGACCATCGCGGACAGTTCTTACAAACTTCTGCTTGCAATTGCTCTGATTCTCTCCGCGATAAGACTTGCAATCGCAAAACGAAGTGATGCACTGCAGGAGCTTACAAAACCACATCCGTTTGCGCTTGCGGGGACGGGTTCTTCTATCGGATTTTTGTCCGGAATCGTGGGAGTCGGCGGAGGGATTTTCTTGAGTCCAATTGCAATCTTCATGCAGTGGGCTACTGTTAAATCTGCTGCGACGCTTTCCGCGCTGTTTATTCTCGTGAACTCGCTTTCGGGAATTGCGGGACGGGCGGTCGCAAACAAGTTGGTTGTAACTCCTGCGGTTGGCATAATCGTCGCGGCATTTGCGGGCGGTGTCGTCGGTTCGCAATTGGGTTCACTATACTTTGACGGGGTGGCGCTGAGGCGGATTTTGGCCCTTGTGCTACTCATCGCCGCATGGAAATTGATCATGACTTACTTCGGATAGTTGTTTTACTGTTCCACTTTGAGTGGAAAGAAAAGCAAAAGGGTTTACCATTTCGGTAAACCCTTTTCTAATCGTCAACTTCCGCTAAGAGTCGCCGCGAAAGCTCAGCAGCCCTCTTTTTTCTTCTTGAATCCTGCGGCTTTTGGCGCTGCGCTTGTGCTTGTTGGTAGTTTGAGCTTCGGAGTCGGTGTCGAGGCCGCCAAATCACTTCCTGCGGATTGCGGCTGCACACTGCCGCCAAAATATGCACACACGGCTTTGATCTTGGCCAACGAGTCCGTTTGCGAGGCAAGTGGATTATCGGGAAACTGCGGGAAGAGAATTGCGGACTTCCACTCTTCCAAGCCACCGAAGAGAATATAGGATTTTTTGAACCCGCGAGCGGCAAGCATCATCCATGCTTGAGCGGCATGAATCCCACCTTCGGAGTAAGCGATGATTTTCTCATTGCGCAGTATGTCGACAGTCGTGAGATCGGTTATGCTGATGTTCTCAGCGTTGGGAATGTGGTACTCGCTGTACTCATCAGCGGTTCTGACGTCAATCAGTCGAAAATCGGCTTTACCTTGAATTAGCCAATCAGCTAACTCCTGCACAGTCACATGGTCGGATTTGTCTTGCACCATCAAGGCTAAGTCCTGCATGTTCATGGTTACGCGTTCGCCCTTATAGGGATTTCCAAGAAACAACGCGCCGACACCGAGCAGAAAGACAATTCCGGCGGTTTTCTGAGTCCACTTGAGATTTGCAAATGGATTCTTCATCAGCCTTGCTCCGGGCGAATGTGCGCCCACTTCTTTTCTGCCCAACCTGCAAACATGAACCCGCAGAGTGCCATTAGTACAACGAGAAACACAATCTGGCCGTATGACATTCCTGTCACTTGCGGAAGTGTGATTGATCCCATTGCACTACTGTTGTAGAAATTCTCTACAAGTGAGAACGACTCGCCGAAGATCAAGATTCCGACAACGATTCCCGCGAGATAGATGATGCCGTCAATTCGGCCTGTCGAAGCGGCAACGCACGAAGTTCCCGGACAATAGCCGCCAATAACGAAACCGAAGCCTAAGAGTAAACCGCCGACAATTTGCGGCATCAAGTATGTTGGGCTGACATAAACGAGTGAGAGATCGACATAGCCAATGACCGAGAGATAGTAAAGCCCAAGCATCGCCGTTACAATAGCGGTGAACATCACTTTGAAAACGGTGAGATCGTAGCCGTAGAATTGGGCTGCGAGTTTTCGTCCGTTGCCAAAGCCCGCGCGTTCGAGAAAGAAGCCAAAGCCAATTCCTGTGATGAACGCGACAATGAGGCTTGTGTCATCGCCGAACATACCGTACTTGAAGAATGGTGCACTCATAGCCACTGCCTCCGCATGAAATACGCAAACGCATACGCGCCCCCGAAAACGCACATCATGAAGGCCCAACTGCCGACGCTCAACAGTGCGCCGCCGGTGAGCGCTTGACCGCTTGTGCATCCGCGTGCGAGCTTTGCACCGATGCCCATGAGGATGCCGCCCGAAAAGGCAAATGTAAGCCGCTTGGAAGCCGAAATATGTGGGCCTTTCTCTACCGTCTTTTTGACTCTTCCTGCAAGTATCCCGGACAAGAATCCACCAACGAACACGCCGAGCACTTCAAAGACTAGCCAATCCTTGAGCGGATGTCTGCTACCGTCACCGAGGTATTCTTGATAGTATGGATTATTCGCGGTATGTTCCGGTGAAATAGCATGCACTCCAGTTGCAACCAGACTTGTAAATGCACCTGATGCTCCGAGACCACGGCCCATTATGACGAACGCAAGCAGCAAGACGAGACCCAAACCGATTCCAGCTACGTAGGGATTCCAGTACGGCTGTGCTTTGGTGTGCTCGTGCGTTTCATCCGATCTTCCAATGATATCATTGGATGAAATTGCGGACATTTGAATGAACCTCTATTTCTATTACTAAGTTAGCTATAAAAGATCAGCGAAGAGACGCGCTGGCAGCGCTTATCCAGTGCGATGTTTGACCCGCATATACGATCACAAAGCGCAGAATCAATCCGCCTAATAACACGAGCAGAGGAGGAATTGGAGTGTGCTGAACTTTATGTTGAACTGCGAGAATCTGCACAATCAAAGGCACAATGATTCCGAGGCCGACAACGAAAACCCAGAATACCGGGGCATATGGTCCGCCAAACAAGAGCATTGCGGCAGCGATGTGCGATTGTGACGTGTTCAGCAGTCCAATAAAGAAGAGTGCAATGACGAATAGCTCAAGGATGAGAAACCCGTTGTCAGCCTTGGCAAGCAGTTCGCGTTCGCTCTTGTCACGAGCGATCATGTGGACCAGCGCAGCGGCGGAAGATGCTCCCGATACAAGGAAAAGCAGCCACAAAATTGAACTACTCCAGAGCGGGCGCGCTCCGGCTGCGCTTAAGAGAACCCCCGTGTACATGCCGAGCAAACCGCCGAGCAGCATGTTGATGAGGCCGATGGTTCGGGCAATGTTATGGTTATCACGCCATGTTGCCGTCCATTGAATAAGCGGCTTGAGATAGCCGTGCCATTTTTCGCCCCATGAATCAGGTGCGCGCAATAACAACAGAACCGCAACGGCGGGATAGACGAGTATGAGAATCCACGCGCCCCACGACATTGGAGAGGTTATTTCAAAAGTAGTGTAGAGTCGCCATACGTATGCTTTGTGCTCAAGATCGAGAAAAAGTGCCAACATACCGAGAGACAAGAGCGCAAGGCTGATCGTGGGGACTTGGTAACAAGCACATTGCGTGCGCTCTCGATAGCGGCCACTGAAGACCAAGTAGCCCGAAATTAGCATCATACCTGCAACCAATCCGCCGAGAAAGAGATATACCGGAATCTCCCAACCCCAGATATTCAGGAATGGATCGATGTGCGGATTGAGGCGCGTTGAGGTTATTTCGTGCATTTGCTACGTCAGGTAATAGATTTGCGGTTTTGTGCCGGCTTCGGGTAGGATTGAATGATGCATGCGTGACGCAAGCAACGTGCTCACGCTGCTATGCGGATCTTCGAGATCGCCAAAGTACATGCAATGCGTTGGACAAACGGAAACGCAGGCAGGAAGCATTCCCTTCTCAACCCTGTGAATGCAGAATGTGCATTTGTCCGCGTAACCTTCGGGATTGATGAATCGTGCGTCGTACGGACACGACGCGAGGCACGCTTTGCAGCCAATGCAC
>Ga0154020_10010977_pt1 | contig 10333 bp, 8 predicted proteins | sample Klosneuvirus_201_FD_109709 | JGI IMG/M metagenome (GOLD analysis project Ga0154020, IMG submission 109709) | Active sludge microbial communities from wastewater, Klosterneuburg, Austria - Klosneuvirus_20160825_MG | ecosystem: Engineered > WWTP > Aerobic digester > Activated sludge | place... | reverse complement strand
TCGACCTCGTGCTCCTCGACATCGTGCTCCCGGGCATCGACGGCTTCACCGTCCTCGAGCGGCTGCGCGAGGTGCGGCCCGAGCTCCCGGTGATCTTGCTGACCGCGCGCGGCCAAGAGGAAGATCGGGTCAGAGGGCTCGGGCTCGGCGCCGACGACTACGTCGTGAAGCCGTTCAGCGCGCGCGAGTTGCTCGCGCGGGTGGAAGCGGTCCTCAGACGCAGTCCAGGCCGGTCCGTCGCGATCACCGCTCTCGAACTACAAGGGCGCAGCGTCGACTTCGCACGCCAGGAAGTTCGCTTCCCCGACGGCACTCGTGAGCCGCTGACGGAGCAGGAGATCAAGCTGCTGCACTTCTTTGCGCAGCACCGCGGGCGTGTCGTCACCCGCGAAGAGCTGCTGCAACGCGTGTTCGGCCTCGACCCGCGCGGGTTGACGACACGTGCCGTCGACATGCGCATCGTGCGGCTGCGTGAGCGCCTGCGGGACGCTGCGGAACAGCCGAGCGTCATCGTGACCGTGCGTGGCAAGGGCTACATGCTCGCGGAGCCACAGGCGCCATGATCCGCAGCTCTCGCCTCTTCGTGACCGGAGCGCTGCTCGTGCTCTTGGCGCTGTGCGGGGTCACCTGGATGTTGCTCGACCTCGAGCACCGGGAGCGGTCCGCGAAGGCCAGCGCGCGCCGGGAACAGCTGCTCGGCCAAGCTTTGCTGCGCATGGACCTCGCGCTCGCGCCGCTGATCGCCGGAGAGGCTGCACGCTGGCAGCCCATGCGAACCGGTGCGAACACGGGCTTCACCCCCGCGACTCCGTTCCTCCGCCTCTACTTCGAGGTTCGCAACGACGGCAGCCTCGCATCGCCACAGGATCCGGCGGTGCTGGCCCAGCTCGCGAATGCCGTGCCGGCTTCCAGCTTGGAGAACGCGCTGGTCACGGCGCTGCCGGGCACGAACCCTAGCCAAATGCTCTCGAACGATCTCGAGACTTTCGAGGGCCGGAGTCAACTGGTGCAGAACGTCGGCGGCAACGCGATCCAAGCCCAGACCGCGTTCTCTGGGACCCCGGTCGAGGTCGGCGCGTTCTCGGCGAGCTTCGTTCGCTGCAAGGCCGGCTCGGAGCAGCTCTTCTTCTTGCGCAAGGTGCTCCACAGCAAGGCGATGACGATGCAGGGGATCTGGGCTCACTGGCCGGAGCTGAAGCGCTGGCTCCTCGACCAGGTCGCCGACTTGCTTCCCGGAGCGGACCTCGTTCCCGCGAGCACGGGCAGCTTCACGCACCGGCTCGTGACGGTCCCCTTGGCGCTCGAGCCCGGGCGCGAACCAGAGGCGTTCGAACCCGCCACCGGTTCGGTCGCGACCACGTTGGTCGTCACCTGGATCGCCGTGCTTCTGGCCCTGGGGGTCGTCGGTTGGGCCCTTCGAGCTGCCATGGATCTGGGGGCTCGTCGTGCCCTCTTCGTTTCCGCAGTGACACACGAACTGAGGACACCGTTGACCACGTTCCGCATGTACTCGCAGATGCTGGCCGACGGCATGGTCCCCGATTCCGCCCGGCCCGAGTACCTCGAGACCCTCAAGCGGGAATCCGAGCGCCTGGCGCGCGTGGTCGAGAGCGTCTTGCTCTACTCGCGCTTGGAGGACGGTAGACAGAGCGCGCACAGCAAGACCGTGCCTGCACACGACCTCTTGGTGAGCGTGGTCGCGCGCGTCAGGCAACGGGCGGCAGAAGCGGGTCGTGATCTCGCGCACGAGATCCGGATCTCGGAGTCCGTCCTCGTCCACGTCGATCCGCAGGCCGTGGAGCAGATCCTCCTGAACCTCGTCGAGAACAGCCTGAAGTTCGCCCCCGGTGGTCGGATCCTCGTCCTAGGCACGGAGCGCACCGGTGAGGTGTCGATCACGGTCGCAGACTCCGGTCCAGGCGTGCAAGAGGCCGAGGCCGAGCGGATCTTCCGCCCGTTCGAGCGCGGAGCTCGACAGGACACGGTTGCGATTCCGGGTCTCGGCTTGGGTCTTGCGATCGCGCGTGGGTTGGCCCGAGCCATGGGCGGAGATCTGCGCCTGCGGCAAGATTTGAAGCCGGGGGCCACGTTCGAGCTCACGCTACCCACGAAGCGAAACCAAGTGAGCGGAGCTGGGCGCAACTCGACCGTCCTGGCATTCCTCACCATGCTGGCCTGTAGCGAGCCGCCATCGCCCGCCGTTCGAGCGACTTCGACTCGACCGAGCTCCGTGCCCGAGACCACACGCCGCTACGACGCGCACCTCCGAGCACTGCAAGACAAGCTCCCGAATGCCGGGTTCGCGGTGGTCGTCGAGCCTCCGTTCGTCGTCGTTGCGGAAGGGGGAGTCGAAACCGCGCGGCGCTGGGCATCCGGCACCGTGAGATGGGCGGTCACGAAGCTGAAGGCCGAGTACTTCGCCTCCGATCCCGACACGATCCTGGACGTCTGGCTCTTCGACGGCGACGCAAGCTATCGCCGCTACACGAAGCAGGTCTTCGACGACACCCCCTCGACGCCCTACGGTTACTACTCGCGCGCCCACGGGGCGCTGATCATGAACATCGCCACGGGGGGCGGGACCCTCGTCCACGAGATCGTCCACCCGTTCGTGGCAGCCAACTTCCCGCGCTGTCCGGCTTGGTTCAACGAAGGTCTCGGCTCGCTCTACGAGCAGAGCTCAGAGCGCGACGGCCGCATCGTCGGCCTCACGAACTGGCGACTGCGCGGCCTCCAGGAGGCGATTCGGGCGGGCCGCACCCGCCCGCTGAGGGACTTGATGGCGACGACCACGTCCGAGTTCTATGGCGACGACTCCGGGCTCCATTACGCGATGGCGCGTTACCTGCTCTTCTGGTTGCAGGAGCAAGGCCACTTGAAGCAGTACTGGGCAGCCTTCGTGAAATCGGCCGACGCGGACCCGACCGGCATCGCGGCCTTTGCTGCGATCAGCGGCATCACCGACTGGCCGGAGTTCCAGAAGGACTGGGAAGCCTACGCACTGAAGTTGCGCTTTCCCTGATCAGGGGAGTTGCTGCGCTCACTTCGGGGCGCCATCCGAGGCGCCGTACATCATCCTGGCCAGCATTCCACCGCGGAAAGCGAGGAAGAAGCCCACGACCGGCTCGGCGAGCATGCCCACCCAAGCGGAGAGCATGTTCATGAACCCGTTGCCGAAGCTCGCGAAGAAGCGCTGGGGGAGCGCGACGAGCCCCCAGGCGAGCAAGAAGACTCCGAGGATGCGGATGAGGACTTCGGTAGTGGGGACCTTGTTGGCTTCGGAGATCATGATTCGAGCACAGTATCGTGGCCTTGCAGGATGTTGGAGAACGCATTCTGGCCCGCGAGATTCGCTACGCGTGCGCGGCATTCGCTTCGAAATCGGCAGGTGCCGACGCGGAGCGGAACTCCCCGAGCATGATCGGGGTCGCGACCTTGACCATCAGCGTGAAGAGGAGGAACCCGATCGAGAAGATGCCCGCAGAGATCCACAGCTCGTTGTTGGATGGGAAGTACTCGTAGATCTCACCCAGGGTGTCCGGGGTCATGCCCGGTATCACGAGGCCCATCCCCTTCTCGAGGTAGACGCCGATGTAGATCAGGATGCAACCCAGGTTCAGGGTGATCGGGTTTCGCCTGGTCTGTGGAATCAAGAAGAGCAGGAAGGCGACAACCGAGCAGAACACCGAGAGCCACATGTACGGGACGATCGCGGTGTGCTCGCCGAGTCCCAGGAACATGTAGCGCATGTGCACGAGGTGCTCGGTGTCGGAGTAGAAGTCCTTGAACACCTCGGCACCGAGCAGGAAGAGGTTGATGAACATCGTGTATGCCATCAACTCCGCGACCTTCCAGATCGCGCGATCGTCGATGTCGAACCGGGTGAAGCGGCGCAGCAGCTGCATCAGGATCAAGAGCACCGCTGGCCCCGAGCAGAGCGCCGACGCGATGAAGCGAGGAGCGAGGATCGACGCGTTCCAGAACGGCCGCGCGGCCAGCCCGTTGTAGAGGAACGCGGTCACCGTGTGGATCGCGATCGCGGCCGGGATGGAGAAGAGCACCAAGGGCAGGAAGATCGCCTTGGCCGGCTTCTTGCCCTGATAGAGCGAGTAGAGCATGTAGGTCACGATGACCACGTTCAGGCTCAGGTACCCGTTCAGGGCGATGACGTCCCACGAGAGCAGCGAGTTCGGCACGTTCAGGTAGCCGAGCCACGGAATGAGATGCCAGAAGCGCTCGGGATGGCCGATGTCTACCGTGACGAAGAGGCCGCACATGACCATTGCGGCGATCGCGAGCAGCTCCCCGAGGATCACGACCTCCTTGATCGGCTTCCAGTTGTAGACGTAGGCCGGGATGACCAGCAGCACCGCTGCCGCGGCAATGCCTACGAGGAACGTGAAGTTGCCGATGTAGAAGGCCCACGACACCTGATCCCTGAGGTTCGTCGTGATCAGGCCGACCTGGAGTTGGTGAACGTAGGCAACGCCCCCGGCGACGATCATCACGCCGAGCGCCGCGACCCAGAGCCAGTAGTAGACGTTTCCCCGCAGTACGATCCTCAGGCTTCCGAGAGCGAACCTGGCGAAGTTGCGAATGGTCTCCACGGGTCGAGTCCCTCACAGCCCATAGAAGTAGAAGAACCGCGGCTGCGTGTTGAGCTCGGCCTTGAGCACGAAGACACGCTTGTTCTCGATGACGTAGCGAACCTCCGAGTTCGGATCGAGCAGGTTGCCGAACTTGCGGGCACCGACGGGACATACTTCGACGCAGGCCGGATAGCGGCCATTGCGAACTCTCTGGATGCAGAACGTGCACTTCTCGACGACACCCTTCATGCGCGGGCGATTGCCGAGGTAGTGGGTCTTCGGGTTCATCTGCTCCGCAGGGAGCATCGGCTCGGCGAAGTTGAAACGGCGGGCACCGTAGGGGCAGGCCGCCATGCAGCACCTGCAGCCGATGCACCAGTCGTAGTCGACGACGACGATGCCGTCCGGCTCTTGATAGGTCGCGCCCACGGGGCAAGATTTGACACAGGGAGCGTTGCGGCACTGCTGGCATGCCATCGGCACGTAGAAGTGTCCTTCGCGCGGCACCAGCTCCGGGTCGTAGTAGGGATTGGCGTCGGCGAAGTCGACCCCCTTCTCCTTGTTCATCTCCAACACCCGTATCCACTGGATCTCGGGGCTGCGACTCTGATTGATCTCCTCGACGCAGGCGTGCACACAACGCCGACAGCCGATGCAGCGGGACAAGTCGAGTGCGTAACCGAATTCGACGTCCGGCAATGGCGGTTCGAGGCCGACCGTGACCGGCTTGCCGAACTTGGCGGTGTGCTCCTTCTCGAGCTCGGCAACGACGGACTTCTTCTCGGTGTCGCTCAGCTCCCGGAAACGATCGCGGAACCAGCTCGTGTGGGTCAGGTCGGAGCAACCGCCCGCGGCGGCGGCGGCGCATCCGCCGAGCACGCACAAGAACTCGCGACGAGAGGGTAGGGTCTGGCTCATCGGACGATCTCCTTGGCCAGGTCTCGCGGATGCACTGGCGGCGGCATGGGCTTCATCGGCTGGAATCGCGGTGAGTGCGAGTTGTGGCAGTGCACGCAGAGCAGGTACGTCTTGTGTCCGTTCCAATCCCCGGAGCGGCGACCGTGCACACCCGCTCGCCAGTCACGGTACTTGTCACCGTGGCACTGCCCACAGAGCTTGAATGACTCCTCGAAGTCGATCAGATCTCCGTTGGCCAAATGGAGCTTGTCGCGGTCCTTCACGGCGTGGCAGTCGAGGCACCAGCGATGCTCTGCGTCATGCTTGAAGTCGATGTCCGAGTGCACCCGCTTGAACGTGCGGCGCTTGGTGTTGACCGGGATCTCTGGGTCGTGGCACTCGGAGCAAGGGAACATCCCCTTGCTGAACGGTGGCGGCGGAACCTCGATCTTCCCGACCGGGGAAGTGTCCTGGGAACTGGCCGAGGCACTTGTTGATGTACTGCTGGGTGCACTCGTCGCGTTCTGACCAGGACCCTGGGCGCTGCGCGAAGCGCGCCCCGGAAACCGATGCTCTGGTTCCGTCGGGGAGCCGCAGGAGGCTGCGACCACTCCCAAGAGAATGACGAGTGACACGAGCGTCGTGACAGTCCTCAAGACGGACTCCTCTGGTGTGCTGCCGAAACAGCGAACTGCTCGGTCAATGCGAGAGATTCCAGGTTCTTTCCAGATTCTCTGGGAATGCCTTGCTAGCGGCTCTCGGGTCAGCTCGAGGGGCATCCATGGCCCCCGGAACCCGCCGCCACCTGCCGAGAACGACCGACCAGAGGGCCAAGTGCCAGGTCGAACGAGGACACGCGCAGGACGAGCGGCGAAGCCTCTCGGTCGAGAGCATGCCGAGGCAGGGCCCTGAGACCTGCGATCCCAGCGACTAGGGTCGCGGTGCCGTGCTTCTCCTTGGTGCTGGAGGGGACCGCCATGTCCATGCCTGCCACGAGGAGCTCGGAACGGGGTCTGCTCCCCGAAGCCCAGGTCCGAGCTCGAGCCCCCACCTTCGCATTCGGCTCCGTAGGAGACCTTGGACCAGGCTCCGCCTTCCTGCACGCCTGCTAGAGGTCACGCAGGGTGCTCGGGGTCACGCAGGGTGCTCGAGGTCACGCAGGGCGGTGCAAGACTGGCACCGCTACCCAACGCAGCTTGGAGACGATTCTTGCGCGGAATCTGTCGCTTCTCGAGAAGCACGAGAAGCGAAGGCCAGCGACAGCCGAAGTGTGGAGAGGAATCTGCTGGCTTGGTGACCACGATCAGGTCGAATGCGGGTGCCTGCTCTCGGACTCGATGTTCGTCGAGCGCGCTCTCCCCCTGTCCCTCCGGCTGAAAACCCGAACGCCACACGGCGTTGACCACGCAATGCGTCGATTCATCCAGATTCTCCACACCAACTGGCTCTCTTGGTCTGGCGCCATCCTGACGACTCTGTCGTTCATGGCGTTCGTGACCACACAGATCTACCTGTCGATGTACGGCGCCAAGCACGGTCCGTACGCCGGCATCTTCGCCTATGTGTTGATTCCGGCCTTGTTCCTGGCTGGGATCATGGTCATTCCATTGGGACTGCTGATCTACCGCAACCAGTTCCAAGCACGGATGGAGCTGCTGAAGGACAAGCCACTGCGGTTGGTACGGCTCATTGCGATCCTGACCGCAGTGAACCTCGCGGTGTTGGGTACGGCCGGCCACGAAGCCGTGCAGTACATGGATACCGAGCAGTTCTGCGGTGTCGTCTGTCACACTGTGATGTCCCCGACCTACGAGACCCACAAGGACTCACCGCACGCGCACGTTGCCTGTGTGGAATGTCACATCGGCTCGGGCGCCGTGGCGTTCGCCAAGGCCAAGATCTCAGGAATGCGTCAGCTCGCCGCAATCCTCTTCGACACCTATGAGCGCCCGATTCCGGCTCCGATGCGGGGCCACTTCGAGCTCAGCGAGTCGTGCCACGATTGCCACTGGCCAGAGCGTCAGCTGCACGACAAGCTAGTCGTTCGCACCCACTACGCAGACGACGATGCGGTCACGCCGGCAACCAACGTCCTCATGATGAAGATCGGAGGTGCGACACTCGGGGGAGCGCGGTCTGGAATCCACTGGCATGCCAATCCCGACATCAAGATCACGTTCGCCTCTCCCGATGGCAAGCGGAACAAGGTCAGCTGGGTCCAGTACATCGACGCCAAGGGCAAGGAGCGGATCTTCACGACCGAGGACGTCGATGCGAAGGCGCCCCCACAAGGCGAGCTCCGCAAGATGGACTGCGTCGACTGCCACAATCAGCCGAGTCACAACTTCCAGGATCCCGGCGCTGCAGTGGACGCGGCCATCGCTGCCGGTTCGATTTCCCGCAGCCTGCCGGCGATTCGCAAGAACGCCCTGGCGACCCTTCGCAAGACCTGGTCCCGCGACACGGCGACGGACGCGATCAAGAAGGACCTGGAGCAGACCTATGCTGGTGCTTCCCTGGCGGAGGAGGCCCGCGCGCAGCTTGCTCCAGCGAGCGAAGCCATCGCGAAGATCTGGATGCGGAACATCTACCCGGAGATGAAGATCACCTGGGGGACGTATCCGAACTTCCTGGGCCACAACGGTTGCATGCGCTGCCACGACGGCGAGCACATGGACCAGAGTGGCGAGGCCATCACCGCGGATTGCGCCAAGTGCCACACCGTGGTCGCCGAAAAGGTCGCGGCCCCGCCGATCCTCAAGGATCTGGGGCTGCAGAAGAAGTGATCTGAGCCCGGTCGCCGAAGGGGCCTACTTGCCAGGCTCTTTGCCGGCTTCATTCTTCTCAGCACCCTCCTTCTTGCCCTTGCCGCACTTGGGGCACTCGGGATAGCAGATGTCGGCGAGCTTCTTCAAGTCCTCGGCACTGCGCTTCTTCCGCGGATCGAGGTGCTGGATCTTCTCCATGCGCTCCTTGATGCAGAATGGCTTGTAGGTCGGGCTCTCCTCGTTGTGACACTTGTTGCAGTTCGTGATGTCACGTTGGCTGTGGATCTCCTTGGGCGTGACCGGGGAGACCGTCGTGCCATCCTGGGCCTCCTTGAAGCGGAACTTGATGTGGTCCTCGCCGGCGCCATGGCAACTCTCGCACTGGACACCGGCCTCGATCTTGAAGCCCTTCTTGATCAACTTGGCGTCGACCCCGAAGGCGGTGATGTGGCACTTGAGGCACTTCTCGCTCTTCTGCGGCTCGTCGATCTTGAGCTTGGCAGCGACCTCTTTGGCCTTCGGGGTAGCGAGTGTCTCGTAGGCCTTTGCATGCGGGGTCGTGAGCCAATGATCGTAGGAGTCGCCCTTCTCGGCGCCGTTGTGGCAGTTCTTGCAGGCAGCCGCGCCGACGTAACGGCCACCCTCGGCACCGGGATTCACGACCGGGGGAAGCAGCAGCGAAGGGAGCAGGATCAGCCCGAAGCACGATGTGAGGATCGGAAGCGTAGCCATGAGGTGTCTCTGGGTTCGGAAACTCGGTGATCGAAATCAACCGCGAGCCGCAATTCTCGGGCCAGGGGTCGGACACCGCAAGGGCGAAGTGGCGAGAAGGGGCGCCCCTCGAGAGTCTCACACGTTGATCCATGGCAGGTTCCGGCCTAAACCTGCGCGGTTTCCGTTTCGACCAGAGAAGAAGACCAGTACCACACATGAAATTCCTGCTCCCTACCCTCACGTCCGTCGTCCTCGCCTGCGGCGCCATCGCACAGACCCAGACCTTCGCCATGCCCGGAGAACGGGGTTCGAGCATGCTCGCCGCGTTCGACATGTCGAACTTCACTTCTCCCGGTTGGCTCGTCGTGAACTACGGCCAGCCGACCTGGAAGCCGGAGTACGAGGCGATGGCAGACAAGCTGAAGGGCAAGTCCGCTCGCCTTGGCAAGGACTTCTGGACGACGCTCGAGGCCAGCGTCGACCTGACCCTCGGAACCACGAAGGTCCCGGCAGGCTACTACTACCTCGCGATCAAGTGCTCGACGAAGGGCGACTGGTCGCTGCTCCTCCTCGACTCGGCCGAGGCCCGCAAGCACAAGCTGCTGCCCAACATGACCGAGAAGATCGTCGCTGAGGGCACCGTCAAGTCGATCCTCGAGGTGCCGATGACCTACGCCAAGACCGAGAAGACCGTCGAGAAGATGACGCTGACGCTGACCGCCGACGAGGGCAAGCTCGGCAGCGGCAGCTTCGCGATCGCTTGGGGCCCCCACCAGGTCTCCGCGAACGTGGCCTGCGAGATCGCCGCGGACGCCAAGAAGGGCAACACGAAGGACGCCGCCGGCGACAAGAAGGAAGCCGCTCCGGCGAAAAAGTAGTTCGGAACGGTGGTTACGATCCGCGGCACCCTCCCCTTCCGTGCCGTGGACCATGGCCGAACCCAGCGCTGCGTACTCACCTTCCCTTGGTTCCCAAAGCCGCCGCGACGTCTTCAAGATCGCGGCGATGGCTGCAAGCGCCGCATGGCTGCAGAGCTGCGCCGGAGTAGCTCCCAGGCGCCGGCCGGCCGGTGACAAGCTGAACCTGGCGATCATCGGGTGCGGTGGGAAGGGCGAGACCGATGCCGAGGCCGTTGCCGGGGAAAACGTGATCGCGCTCTGCGATGTCGACAGCATGCGCGCGAAGAAGACGTTCGCAGCCTTCCCGAACGCCCGGCGCTACGAGGACTACCGGGTGATGCTCGCCCGTGAATCGGAGCTCGACGGGGTCGTGATCAGCACCCCGGATCACACCCACGCGGGTCCAGCACTCCACTCGATGCGCCGCGGTCTGCACGTGTTCTGCCAGAAGCCCCTCACGCACACG
>Ga0154020_10010976_pt1 | contig 10334 bp, 9 predicted proteins | sample Klosneuvirus_201_FD_109709 | JGI IMG/M metagenome (GOLD analysis project Ga0154020, IMG submission 109709) | Active sludge microbial communities from wastewater, Klosterneuburg, Austria - Klosneuvirus_20160825_MG | ecosystem: Engineered > WWTP > Aerobic digester > Activated sludge | place... | reverse complement strand
TAATAAAGATTTAAAAGAATTAGTAAAGCAAAATAAATTTCGTGAAGATCTGTATATGCGTATTGCTGCTTTAGAGTTAGAAGTTCCCACTCTTGAAGAAAGAAAAGAAGACTTAACTGATATTATTGAAGCCATTTGCGAAAGAATTCGGAGTGAAAGACCTGAAAAGATAGTTTTTTCTAAAGATTTCCCCGAAGACTTTATGCGATACTTAAAGCGCGATGATATCCCTGGAAATATTCGCGGGATTCAAAATACTATTGAGCGATTCGTCACTTTTGCCAATTATGATAAGCAAGGATTCCCCGATTACAAATTATGGAGAAATGTTATTGGAGTACCAGACTTTCAAAGACGCAAAGGGCGAGATGGAAGGCTACGATTATCTGACTTAGTTACAATGGAAACGGATTTATTAGGAGATGGCTTTCAAAGTTATAGAGAAATACAAAGTCTTTTTGATCGCAAACTCATTGAGGAAGCTTTACTGAGATTTGGAAATCTCACTAGGGCAGCAGAGCATCTTAAAGTATCAAAGGGCACACTAAGTTTAAAAATGAAAGCTCTAAAAATCAAACCTCAAAAAGGAATTGGATTATGTTAGAAATAGATCATGAGCATAAAACCATCCATGATTTTAATGCCACGCTCGGTAACTTCAAGGCAGTGCAAAAGCTTCTTGAATTAGATAATGCTAATATTGAAACAGCAAAACTATTACTCACAGAAACTATTAAACAACTTGAGGAAGCAAAAAAGGAATTTGTTAAAAGAGTTAAAGAATCCATAACTTCTAGCAATCACGCTGGAATATAACAAGAAGGGGAATCCCATGTTAACACCAACAGCCATAATAAGTTTAGCTTGTTTAATTTCTACAGGAGAAGTCGATGTAAACAAACTTTCTATGACGGTTTCACAAGAAGATTTGATAAAAGTTCAAGAAGTTATTAATAGTAAGATTTGTCTTCCAGAAAATTTTCAAAAACTCATAAAATCTGAGAAAGATGGAAATGTTCCAATGGGTAATCCTACGTGTGATTATTAATTATACAATATACTAAAGTGAGACCTATGAGAATAAATTCTAAGCTTATTACAGTGATTGCTATAATATTTATTGGTGCATTAATTATCACCGGAAGGAAAAGCTTTGTGAAACCCAATCAACAAATTGAAATTTTAAGAACATCCTTTCGCGCTATAAATCAACTACCAGATCCTGCGATGATAGACACTGCGGGTAAATGGTATTTGTTAAATCACATTTCAACGCCATTAATTGAGTTTGACTTAAAAAATACATCACTTCTCCCTATGATTGCGAAAAGCTGGAAAATTCAAGATAATAAATATATTCTTAATCTAAATCCAGAAGCCAAGTTTAGTGATGGAACCTCTATTCGAGCTAGAGATGTCGTTGCATCCATTAAACGGATTGTTATAAAGAAATCTTCGCTGCATTTTCCACTTTGGAAACACGTGGCTGATTGCGAGAATTTGAAGTCCATGAATGATCCCTGTCAGGGCATTTTAGGAGATGATGCCACAGGCATTGTTGAGATCACACTTAAGGCTAAGAGTGAATCATTCTTACTTCAAATCTCAAGCCCAGAAGGTGGTATCTGGTCTTCAGATGATATTGATGCAAATACTTTAGAGTTAAAACCCAGTAAGTTTAGTGGCCCATATTCTCTTAGTAATCTTACCGTCAATGAGAATAAAGAATTGATTTTAATAAGAAACCCTTACTCATTAATTCAAAAAAAATTTCCAGAATCACCTAAAGAAATTTGGATTCGTTCAATGCCTCGCTCAGAGATTGAAAAATCAATTGCAGAACGAAATTCGGATGTATTCATTGGCGATTATATTCCATTTAATGAATACGACTGGGATAAAATGGATGTTGGAGTTCATTATTCTACTCCTTCTTCAGTAAATTATTTTTATAACCTCAATTCTAAAAAGAAAATAGGAATGGACCTATTATATGAACTAGCTAAATTTTCAGATAAACACATCAATTTCGCACAAACTGTTTTACCGATAACTCCATCCATTGCTCTTTCAAAAAGCGAAATTGAAACACTGTTGCCTAAAAAATCCGACCCAGTTATTTCAATTGCTGCTCCCTCCTTTTATTATAAAGATGGAACCCTTGATTTTATTAAAGAGGCAGCAGGAAAAGTTGGTATAAAAGTCGAAATCACTAAATTGGATATGGCGGAATTTTTTGAGCTTCGTAATGTTGATGAAAACTATAAAACTAAATATGATTTTTTACTTTCTAATTATGTTGCTTCTGAAAGGTATCCAGCCGTTCAGTTGAGATTTATTACTGGAAACCGTAAAGCGGCAGTTGATTTGAATGATATTGAATCACCGGATCAGGATCAAAGTAAAATTAATCGACTTAAAGAGTATCAGCGCTGGTTAATTTCTTCACAATTGGTTGTGCCTTTTTATTTTACACGATCACACATTGTTTATTCGAATAAATTGGATATTGGATCTCAGCCCTTAACGGATGCTGAAATTCAATTGTGGAGAATCACAAAGACGGTAGACTAGATGGATTTTAAAAACGGACTACTTTACACCCTCAGCGTTCTTCAAAATGAATCTAAAGAGGATTTAACTGAAGCCTATGGTGCTTTATTTTTAGAATGGGCCGCCACGAAGAGTCCGCTTTCACTCTCTGTCTATGAAAATAAAGTCCAATTTAAAGAAAAATCATTTTATCGATATTCTGTCCAAGGGACGGCGACTAGTGGAAAAACATTTTCTGGCTTTGGTCGATCACAAAATCAAATCACAGCAGCTATTATTGCTGTTATGGAAACTCTAGAACGTTTCATTTGTAAGTCTGTGTTAAAAAACGAGAGCATAGAACCTAACTTTGGAGTCATTATCCATGATGGCGTCATATCTTTTACTGAAGCTATTAAATCTGAAGAATTAGGACTACCAACAGGAGGCTTTCATTCAAGTAATGGCTGGGCTTTGCACTTTAATGCAAGAGCTGCGGCGGAAAGTGCAGTAAGAGAAGCATTAGAGCGTCATATCCTGCTTTCAACTTACATTGAGAGTGAGTGGGATGGCTTTTCATTTACTGATCCTGTTCAATATGAAAATCGAAGACTAATTCCAGCTATGGCGAATACCACTTGTGGTGGTTTTGCGGCTGGAATGGTTTTAACTAAAGGAAGCGAATCCAAGGGAAGTACTTTTGGATATCTTTGTGATAAGTTTATGAGCTTTGATTCTTCTTCACGGTGGGCTAATGCCTTTCACGAGAGTTTTGAGCAATGGGAGGATTTAAAAAAAGGACAAAAGTCAAAGACGCTCTCACTTATTGAATCCACTCAGTGGCATTATTTTGAAAATGAAATTACGGAATCGCAACCACAAGCCTGGACTCCAAAAATTCAGTTAGACGTGGCTCAAACAAATTTATTAGTATTTGATTTGCAAAAAGTTCTTTCAACGCCCTTTCCCTTGTTTGCATCCTTTGCTTTCGGTGGAGACGTGCTTCCTTTAGCATTTAAGAATAAGTTAAGTTCTCAAGAGTTAATGAATTTTGAATCAAAGTTAAAACGGTTAGGAATTTATAATTCCTTGCCAGAGGTGCATCCTATATTATGAAAGCACCTACACATTATAAACGTATCTTGGGAGCAAGTTTAATATTAAGTATTATCGTACCTCTAATCTGGCATTCGATATTAAACTATTCTCAAAATGAATATTATAAAACTTTGACTCGGGAGTTATGTAAAGCCGTTGAGCCCAAGATCCAAACAGGTGCAACGAGAGAGCCTCTTGAATATGCTCAAGGTATGATGTTAAGGCAAGATTTTGGATACACACCCCATGTATCTCTAATTATTAATGGGATAGAGCTTACCTCTCAACACCAGCGAAAAGTTGATGATGTTAAAATTAATTGTGAATTTGCAGGCATTGAGGACGTGCAAATGTCAATTTACTTTCAGGAAGCCTCTATTTTAAACTTAAAATATATTTATTTATATCTCATAAGTCTCCCAATTTTCTTTGGTCTCTTTTTGGGGTTGCGTAGACTGCTTGATCGTTTTCAAAAACAGGTGGCAGATCTGGTTCAGGATCAGATCCGAAAAAATCTTGGAATTGGAGAGATTGGGAGTGGTCCTAAAGGCTATATCGCACAACTATTAAATTTGAACATACCACTTTTATCTTACCTTAAGGAACATATTAAAAATCTTGAATTGCAGGTGGAAGAACACACTATAAAGATTGCTGAACAAAGAGAGGCTCAGCTTTTAACTGATGTTGCAGCACAAGTAGCTCATGATATCGTAGCTCCCATTACAATAGTGCAGAAGTTGTTAAATACTCCTAACCAGAATTTAGCTGAAAATCAATTTATTGTGAGAGAAGAACTGGAGCGAGTGACCGCTCTTGCTCAAAAAATGTTACGACAGTACCGTGGAGAGATAATCAATGAATCAAAAGAAGAAGTAAATTTAGCGACAATGGTGTCAATGATTACCAGAGAAGCGGAGATTCATGGAAAAGAGCGCATACAAATTAAAAAGATTTTACCTAATCAAAGTATTTATACTGAAGCGGTCAAAGTTGATATTATTTCTGCTTTATCCAATATCGCTAAGAATGCTGTCGAAGCTATTCAAAATGATGATGGAGTAGTTAAAATTGCCTTATCACAAATAAGTGATCACGAAGCTGAAATTTCAATAGAAGATAATGGATGTGGCATTCCTGAAGAGCATCTCAATAAAATCTTTGAAAAAGATATTTCTTTTAAAAAAAATGGTACTGGTTTAGGACTTTTCCAAGCTAAGACCGCGATTGAAAACCTTGGCGGTAGGATTGAAGTTAAAACTCAAGTTGGTTGTGGAACTACGGTAAAAGTATTCTTACCCATTCGGTTTGAAAAATTAATGATTCCTTTTCTTGTTAGTCCATCAACACATTTAGTATTTGTTGATGATGAAGAACTCATTCATCAATCATGGAAACTTATGATTCCATCTGAAATACCAAAAGAAAAACTTCATTTTTTCTTTTCAGCTCAATCATTTTTAGATTGGTATGAGAATAACCGTAGTGTAGATTCCTATTTTTTCTTTGATCAAGACTTATCAAAACAAAATCCCATCACTGGAATTGATTTGATTATAAGTAATAACCTACAAGATAGGGCGACTCTCATTACAGGAAGAGCTAATGAAGAAGATTTAAAAAATAAATGTCAAGATCTTCAAATAAGACTTCTTGATAAGATGAAAATGGATTGCATTACTTTTAAATTCTCTTTGGAAAAAGATAAACATATCCCTGATGGGATTTTAATCGATGACTCCAAAGCAAATCGCTTAGCCTGGGAAGCTCAGGCTAAACTTAATAATATTTTTATTAAATCCTTTGAATCGTTAGAGGCTTTTGAAAGTTGGACTAACTCAAGTTTAAAACCAATTCCCATTTTTTTAGATTACATATTCCATGAGAAAATAGAAGGGCCTCAGATCGCTCAAAAATTATTAAAAGATGGATACGCAAGGATTTATTTTGCTACAGGACTCCCGAGAGAAAAGTTAATAATACCTGAGGGTCTGTCAGGAGTGATTAATAAGGAGTTCCCTGTAGCTGAAATTTTAAGGCAAACCATATCTATGGAGAGTTAATGATCTTATATTTTTATATCTTTAGTAATGTATGTGATAGCTGGCACGTTGGTGCACAAAAACTGCAACTTGCACTGACTCAGTATCATTTTGGTGAAGTTTACTGCAAATTGCAGTTTTTGTGCATTGAAAGTCATTGTGACGCTCAGAGGATACCGCACTCATGAGTAGTCCTCTTGAAAAGATGAATCATGTGGTGGCTATTCAAAAATATATTGAAGCTATTATTGGCTCCGAAGACATGCACTCACTGATTGTAGAGGGGCCACCAGGTTGGGGAAAATCCACTTGCATTGAAGAATCTCTAAAAAATGCTCATGTTATACCATATTCTCTTGGTGCTTTTTCTACTCCCTTGAACTTTTACAACTTTTTGGCTGAAAATCCTCTAGGAGTAATTTTATTGGATGATTGTAGTGGCATCTTTAGTGATTCCACTGCTATGGCCATATTAAAAGCAGCAACCTGGCCCAATAGAGATAATAAAAGAATTATTCAGTGGGGCTCCACTTCTAATAAATCAAATATAGCTCAATTTGAATTTAGAGGAAAAATAATTGTTGTTTGTAATAGTTTTCCAAAAACTCCAGATGGAAATGCTATTCGCTCTCGAGGATACTCACGGAAAATTGAAGTGAGCGCACAAGAAGCAAAAAAGTTACTTTTTGAAGCAGCCAAGAACAGCAAGTGGTATTCTAATACTGAACTTGCTATTAGAGTGGCTGAATTTTTAAGTTCACATTTGATAGACTCGAATCTTTCAGAAATAAGTTTTAGAACTTTAAAGAAAGGATATCGACTCGCTGAGATTCACCCTTATGCGTGGCAAGAATTATTTAGCGATTTACTTCCCAAAGGCTCAAGAGATCCCAATATATTAGTAATTGAATTGGCTAGCGAAAATATTAAAATAAAAGAGCAGGCACAACGATTTATGGAGCAAACAGGTTTAGGAATCAGATCATTTTACAACTATAGAAAAGAAGCAAAGCTTAATAATAAGAGAAGTTGATCATCAGCGATTGTGGGTATCAAGCTCAATACACTTTTATTTATCTCGCAAGGTTTTTACAAATTCATTTTGAAATACAATTAATCTTTCATAAATAAGATTTCTCGTCTTTTAAAAAAATTCTTTTTTTTGACCTTCGGGCGCACAAAGTAATAATGTATCCTTGCTTCATGACTGTTTCCATAGAGATCTTCTTTATTTATAAGTGCCACATACCCATTCCTCGGAATTGCACAAATATTTTAGCTGCCCAAGGATCGCCTCCATAGGCTCCCGTGAATTCTCCGGGTAAAAAATCTTTTGTTATCGATCCACCAACCCCAAATTCATCTTCATCTATTTTTACAAGTGCATAGGTGTATCCCAAGGTAAGTGCTGTCACCCACTTGGGTGCGTCTTGTTCTAGAGCAGAAGTAATTTCAAGCTGTCTTGCCGTTCGCTGAACAAATTCAATTCTACTCCAAACTCTAGAATAGTTTCCTTTAAGCCAAAATTCCTGAACAACCGATGACAGGGCCGACGCATGTTCGTAGTCGGTGATGTATCCATAAATCAAACTATTGTAGAGAGTCCAACTTGGATGGATCTCATGTTGACTATAAGCTGATGCAGAGAGCCTCCACTGTTTAGAGGGCTTATTTTCTCCGGTAGCCTCAATACCTTCGCCTTCGGGATCTTTCACATAAGCAACCGAAGCCATTCCCATAACCTTTGGAGTAAAATCTTGAATCACACGAAAAGCCGCTGAATTTGGAGTGCGAATAGGTAGATCAACTTTGGTAGGCTCTGGCTCAGTTCCGTTAAATACTGAAAACTGTAGACGTGTCGCACTTAGTGCAAGGGAGCCACCAAGAACAGTGCTTGATATGTGCCCCACATCCTGACCGATATGATGGCCAAGTGGAGCGTCTGGGTTGGTAATTCCAGTGGGTCTATGCATGAAGGCAATGGGACCATCGGTGGCAGCTCCTCTTGGAGCAATAAAAATTTTTAGATAATTTTTTCCATTTCCTAGCCGAATTGTATCACTCAAAGTTAATCCCATGATTGGAGATGAGTGTGGATGCTGGCCATCCAAATAAGGGCGGCCTTTAGCATCTGTCTCCCCAATTTGTAATAACTCCGGATAGCCATTTTCAGGAAATGTCCAGCGCTCGGCAGTACACATAAAGTCGAGATTAACGTAATGCCGATCTCCAAGTGTTTGGCCCACATCGATCATGAACATATTGGGGCTTGCAACTTGTTTTCTTCCTCTAGGACCCTCACTGGTTGATCCAACAACAAAAACATTCCCAGTAAGCATGAGCATTTTCATAGGCATCCCTTCCATTGGAAAAGGCATGCACATAGACATGGTCGGATCAAAAACTTCCATTTCAGTGCAGTCCGAGGCCATCATCGGATAGGAGTATTTTTTCATTTTCATCTCCGACTTATCCTTTTGACTACTCTGAGAATGGGGCTGACTAGAGTGTTCCATTTGCGCAAGCGCACTTGTAGAAAGAAAAATAACAAATAATGAAACAAGATTTTTTAAGTAGTTCTTTTGCAATAGATCTCCGCTCCTATTTCTCACTCGTCTTCGTCTGATTAGAAAAATGGGTAGAATAATCAAAGCCACTGAAATCGAAAGGAGTAAAACTGTACCCAGTACCATCCCACCCCATCCTATTGCACCACACATGAGACAGCCTTGGCCTCCCATTCCCTTCATCATTTCAATCTCACTTTTTTGTGCAAAAACTAAAGATGCATTTAGAATCATGAAGAAAAAGGTGATGAGTGTTGCTATGTAATTTTTCATATAATTATTCTCTCAAACTAAGTGTGACGAGTTCTCCACTTTGAACCGTTAAGTTTATATCGATAAATTCCTTTTTTAGTACAGCATGTGTCCTGTGATGTGTCATATTTCCTCCTGAATGTTTAAAATGCTTTAGTTAAACCTCTGCAAAAATGAAGAGAGCAAATTGTGAGCCAGTTTATAAATTACTGCACCTTAGAGGTCTGATTGTTGATGTCGAATACAATTTGTCGAAAACTCTTTTAGTTTCACAATTTCATTTAATAAAATCTCTTTTAACCACCTCTGATTGAAAGGACTATTTCTCTTTTAATAGCTTTCTCTAAAATGAAATGATCTGTAAAAGACAAGATTGTACATCTTGCCTCACTGATATGGCTTAGCGATTATGAACTATAGCTCCTATTTTTGTATCTGATTTTTCCAAAGCGCAGGAAACAATGAGCGAGTCCTGCACGATGTTTAACTCTATGGAGTGGATGGAAATGATTTTAGAAAACTTCAACACCTTTGAGCTGAAAACATAAAACTGACTTTGCGCCTCGTGCGTTAAATCAAAAATATTGAGCTTGACTATATACCCCCGTGGGGTATATTTTTTTCATCTCAAATTGAAGTCAACTAAGGTTGGCTTCAATTTGAGCTAACTATCCATAGTTTAAAAAATGAAAGTTCAAGGAAAACCAATGCCGTCAAAGATTGAAAGACAAAATAGCTCAAAATTCAAAACTTCAGCCTTAAAAAGAAACTCTGAGTTTAAAAAAAACTTTTCTTCTGCTAAAGGCACCTCTATGCACCCTGATCATTCAATGGTGCTGGGACGACTTAATAAAATTAGAGGACAAATTGACGGAGTTGAGAAAATGATTAGTGAGAAAAGATATTGTGTCGATATTCTTACCCAATTAAAAGCTTCTTCCTCTGCTTTAAGATCTATTGAAGGAATTATTCTTAAAAAACATTTAAACCATTGTGTTCAAGATGTATTTTTACTGAAAGATACAGACCAGATAGAAACAAAAATTGATGAAATAGTGAAACTCTCATTAAAGAGTTGAAGGAGATTGCATGGCAGAATCACGCCGAAACTTTATGCGCAAATTAGGATCAGCCACTACGGCACTTCCCTTTGTTTCTTATTTTTCATGGCAAAAAGCCCAAGCAAATACTTCTAACCAATTGCTTCCTAAAAATAGTAATTTACTCGTTCCTACTGCTAATCATTATAATAGGTCAATGGGGGTTGCTTCAGTGAAAACACCAGGTATTAGCACTCTTCCTTATGAGATGGATGGGTCCGTTAAGGTATTTCGTCTGGTGGCAGAGCCTGTGACCATTAAATTTCCTGATATGAGTGATCCGATGGGAGCATTACGTCGACCTATACTTGCCTGGGGTTATAATGGCTCAGTTATTGGCCCCACCATCGAAGCGGTTGAAGGTGATCGCGTGCGTATCATTGTGCAAAATAATCTCCCTGATCCTACAACAATTCACTGGCATGGTTTACATGTGTTTATAGAAATGGACGGAGTGGAGGGAATATCACAAGAGCCCATTCCACCGGGTGCTTCTTTTACTTATGAGTTTACGCTTGAGCAACATGGGACCTATTTCTATCATCCTCACTTTATGGGAGCAAAACAAGTAGGGATGGGAATGGTGGGCTTTTTTATTATCCACCCTAAAAATCCCGAACCTTGGCAAATCGTAGATCATGATTATACTTATCTTCTTCAAACCTGGATGATTCATCCGGGAAGCCCAGTGCCAGATACCATGGAGATGTCCAATTTTAATTTTTTCACCATGAATGGACGAG
>Ga0154020_10010975_pt1 | contig 10334 bp, 11 predicted proteins | sample Klosneuvirus_201_FD_109709 | JGI IMG/M metagenome (GOLD analysis project Ga0154020, IMG submission 109709) | Active sludge microbial communities from wastewater, Klosterneuburg, Austria - Klosneuvirus_20160825_MG | ecosystem: Engineered > WWTP > Aerobic digester > Activated sludge | place... | reverse complement strand
CGACGGGGAGAGCGTTTAATCTACCCGAATCGATGATGGTGAGTAAGAAATACACTAATGCTGAGAGAAATATTATTTAGATCTTGGCGGGGCGCTTGGTGGCGGCAGCGCGGAGGAGGGCCGCGACCTCGGGCTTGTCGTGGTCGACCGCCATGGCCAAGGGGTCCTTGCCCTGCAGGAAATGATGAGAATCAGTTTCGATGTTCATGCAGAAAAAGAAAAGAAAGGGGAAGGAGTGAGGAAGGAGCACCTGCTTGTTCCTCAGAGTGACATTGGCGCCAGCCTCGAGCAAGATCTTGACGACCTCAATGTGGCCGAACTTGGCGGCATCGTGGAGAGAGGTGTCGCCATAGTTGTCCTGCGCATTCACATTCAGCTTGGCCTCATCAACGAGATAGCGCGTCATCTCCACGTGGCCCCAGAAAGCCGACTTATGGAGCGCAGTGCGGCCAGAGGTCGGCTCGACTGAAAAGCAAGCGCATGAGAAGATGAAAATGGGAGAGGAGAGAGAAGGAAAAGAAGATACCCTGGTTGACATCAGCCTTGGGAGCAACCTTCTTGGCAGCAATCAACGAGCCGTGCATGGCGTGCTCACGGAACTCAGCGCTAAGCTTGTCTACGAAGATGCCTCATGAGAGTGCGCACGAGCTCCAAGATCGAAAAGAGAGGACAGAAATCACACCCTTCTCAGAGAGGACGGGGGCGGGGCGATTGGGCTGAGCCTGAGGAGGGCAGCCGAGCGCGATAAGCTTTCCGAATGCGATCGCAAAGTCCTTGAAGAAGATCTGCTCGTCGCGGGCGTACTCCTCGACAATGGGACGGAATTTGGGGTCCTGCACGAGCACCATGTCGGTGGGGAGCATCATGAGGTCGCCAGTCTCCTCATCCTCAAACTGGAGAGGACCATTCCTATGATCAGCAAAAGATCACGACGAGTGAAAGAAGAGCTAATGAAGGAATGGCTAAGGTACCACTTGCGGGGCTTCCACTTGCGCTTAATGAGGTTGACGTAGTACTCATTGTCGAAGCGGAGAGGGTGAGTGGTCCAGGGACCTACAAGTGGCAACGAGGATGATACCGGCGAACGATTGAATTTAAGAATTGTAGAAATGGTACCATCAAAGCCGGAGCGAGTGCGATGGCAGCGGCCAAGGGTGTGGCCACCAGAGAGGGCGACGATCTCGCGGTCACTGAAACCCATGCGCTTACCTAGATGAGAAGACGTGAGACCAACTAAACGGAGGACAAACGAGAGCTCGAAAGAGATCGACCGAAAACATCGCGAAGGTGCTCAGCGCCCTTGGTAGCGTCGGGGAGGCGGCCATTGACGGGGCAGCGGCGGTTGTCGAGGTCGTCGGAGCGGCCAAAGTTGAAAGGAACCTATCAAAAAACAATGAGAGAGAGAGAAGTGAAAAGGAGAGGAGCAGTACCTTGGGGCCGCCAAGGAACTCAATCGCCACAACGCCAGCGAAGGAGTAGAGGTCGGCGAAGCTCACCTCGGGATGCGCCTGCTTCACGGGGAGCAGCCTAAATTTGTGATGTGTCATCAATAACACTATTTTCACCAATATTCAAAACGCAAAGACAGCGAACAAGTCGCGAACGATGCCGAGGCCAGCGTTGTCGGGGTCGCTCGACTCGGGAGCGAAGCGCATCGTGGCACCGTTGGAGCCGCCGGTAGTGTCCTTCTTGTCGAAGGTGCCTAAAGAGAAATCAACAAATAAGGTCCCACGGCATTTCCAAGAAGTCAAAAAGATCGGAAGAAAACGGGGAAAAGGCAAAATAAAAATGGAGATTCAAGAAACCTCGAGGCCATGGTCCGCCTCGGACCCCAATGGGCATACAAATAAATGGAATAATAACAATAGAATATCATTAATCAATCGGAATTATACAAAAGAGGACGAGGAGAAAGGATGTCGAAAGGGGAGAAAAGGTCGAAGGAACGAACCGATCGACCAAACAATTAACTGAGCCAACAAAAATCAGCGAGAACCTCCACCAAAATCAGAAAAATAATATGATTAATTTTGTGAGAGGTGAGGAAGAAGGGCTTGGAGGCCTTGGAAAGGATTTCATTAGCGACTATCGAGGGACAACGGGTGAACTTTCCTCAAAACAAGATGACATGGCTCCCAGCGCAACCAGTGGCGCCTGCCACTCAATTGTAACCAAATGTAGTTAATTATCCGTACCCGAGGAGTGCCAGGCGAGGCGCATGGCGATGGGGCAGGCGTTGGCCTTCTGGTTGATGAGGACGCGGCGGATCTCGCTCTTGAGCGCGTCCACGTTGATCACGGTCGCTCCAGCCACACTGACATCACGCAGCATCGACGCCATCTTCACGGGTGATCTCTCACTAGTAGTAACGAAGAATGATGGAGAATAGCTCAGAATACACAGGCTAAGAATACAGCCTGCAGGTGAGCCTGCAGCCGCCGAGATGAACCTCTATCTCCTTCGTCTCCGATCATCTTCTTCGTTGTCTATCCCCTCCTCCCCCCTCTCCTCCCTTTTTTTTCCATATTTTCCTCTATTAAAAAAAGGGCGGTAATGTCGTTTATCAATGGTACACCATTGTGTCAAATGGTTGTCACTTTGCCGTTCGTCCCTCGACCATCTCCGGGACTAAAATATGATTCTGGATCTATCTTTGATATTGTCATTGTGGTAATTTACTATATTAAATTGATGGTCTGAGTTGCAGAGGGCGAGCAGAGCTTTCCCTTCATGCTGCTGAGCGAAGACCTCCAGCGCCACCTCGCCGCCCACTTCCTCGACCCCTCGACCCCGGGCGCGGCTCGCTTGCCCTCACTTGCCCTGCGTTGTTCCGCCTCCTTTTCGATAGACGGGAGTTATACGGAGTCAAGTTTTCGAGGAATTGTATTCTGGATGGGAATTTGGCGTTGCTCAAGTGGGCGACTGAGGTGGAGCGCTTCCCCTTCGAATCCATCGGGGACAGCCTCTTTCTCTCCTTGGCGGCCGAGCTAAAGCCGTCCCGATCGCACCTTCCAAGTCACTGTCCGAGAAAAGATTTTATCAATTTCGATGTCCTTGAGTTTATCATATCGAAAAGCCTGGTGAGAGATGAGAGCCTTTCTGGGAACAGCGGGCAGGTGATCGCTCCCCTTGTTAAAACCATCAAGGCCTCTCCCATTTCCGCCTTCCCCTCGCTCGTCCAATCGCCAATAGTGACGAAGTACTGCTCGGCATTCCTATTGGGAAACCTCTTCAAAGCAAATGCGATCGATTTTCTCAGATTCATTGTAGATGGACAAGGGAATCAGGAGAGCGAATTCTCAGACCCGGTGCGCGAAGCGTGGCTAGCCCCCTTGAAGTTTCTTGGCCGAGACTTTCTCTTGTGCTTCGGATTCGAACGCGGCACCATGGAGATGATGAAATTGATATTCATTATACTTCACCGGAGCGCCGATGTCAACAGTGCTCGATTTGAGCAGGAGCTCTTTGAGATCGCTATGGGTAATGACATTTCTTCCTCGTCGAATACGGAGCTGTTCCAGTGGTGTCTGGCCTATGCCAAGAACCACGAGGAGCTCTTGAACAGGGAAAAGATCATTCGAACCTGGGGAAGATTCTTCAAAGGAGGAATCGACTCCTTCCAATTGGTGATCGATAATAAGGAGTTCATGGGGTTGACAGGGGACGACTACTATGTATTCATCGACGCCGCCTTCCGACAGGCTCTGAAGAGAACCGACCCCGATTACTTGCGCGCCATCCTCCCGCATTTCCCGGAGCATAATGTGTTCTCAACAATCGAGGCGTGTATTGGAGAGTCGTATGCGCTTCGTATCGATGAAAATACGTTTGACTACGAAGCGAAGAAGAGGTTCAGCACGTGCTATCGAATTGTCGGTGACTCGTACCCTAGGTGGGTCTTTCAGGGACTTGTCCCTCGGCTGAATGGCAATGTTGAGGAATTGGCGGGCTTGCTTGAGAGCGGCGACAACTCTCTCTTTGAATACTTGATGAATGAGAAGCAAGTCCCTTTTGACTCGGCACTTGTCAGCGAGTTCATCGTGAACCAATTCAATGGAGATAACGGGCATATTAGCAATATTTCTCTCTCCGCGCGGTCCATAATTGACTACCTCGTGGAGCACCATGGATTCCACATCGATCCAATGCCGGTCAGCGGTGAGTTCCATATCCGATTTTTCGCTTACCTTGAAAGACTCATGGTGACCACAGAAGCTTCCCTCGAGACGTTTATCTGGCTGAAGAAGCGCTTTGGGTCGACACTATTCCGCGAGCAAATCGGTGGTTCTTTTCTAGACCTAATCGCCTATACCGCGGACTTGTATTATGCGCATGCTCCGATGAAGGGGTATCCATTCAAAAAGATCCCCTCCGAGGAATTTTCGCGTCCCTCATGTTCCTCGCTGATCAGATGCCCGAGAATCACTTTATCAAGGGCGAGAGTAAAGTGGAAGATGTCGAATCCGCAGTCACGTCGTCAAATCGATTGGCGGTTAAGATATGGGACTCAATGAACCGAAGGGCAACGGACTAGCGACTGAGTCAGTGAGACTCTATCCTCGAACCCATATGTAATCTCATCTAACGATTCCGAATGTTGGGGGTAGAAGGTGATACCAGAATACTCTTGGCTACGTTCCTACCCGGTATGCTGCTGCTCTCACCCAGATGAATGCATTCACTGGCCACTCGAAATCAGAATTTTTATTGTCGAAATTGCCGATTCTTTCGAGGTCGAACTATTCCCCTTCTTGAAGGCGTCCGTATGATAGAAGGACTCCTAAAATACATTTGCGATTCTCTCCGAACTAAGAGGAAATCTCATAAGGCTCGAGTTGGTCCTCGTCTATGTGCTGCGCTTCGTTCTCCACCTCGACCAGCATCTGACGGAACACATTCACCGTACGATGGATCTTCTCGAAAAACGAAGCGCTGGAGGGGATCAACTTGAACCTGAAACCAAAACCAATAATTTAAACGATAATTTAGCGCTTCAGAAAGAAGGGAGTACCGGCGGTGCTGACACCAGAGATCTCTCAGCTTGTGGTCGAGACGTTGCGCCTCGTCAGCCTCCTCGTTGCGATGGGCGTTTCCTCCTTCGAGCATCGTCGAGTTGATGGCGAGACGGGAGACGGACGCGCTTTCCAAGAAAATGACACCATCATATCTTCGAGGGAGTAATGAACGTGAGGAGAGGTAAAGGAAGGTGCCAAACCATCGAGATGAATCATTACCTATCGAGCTCAACCTGCAATGTTGTGCCGAAATGGGAGAAGAAGGCATCAGGGCCATCGGTCCAATAGACAGCGCCATCGATGGTACCGCGATCGCACAACAAGACGCGCTCCGAGAAGTGCGCATGTTGAGCTTCCTAGGGAGCAACCAAGTCAGGAAAAAGTGCAGCATAATAATGCAATATAAATCAAAGATGATACCTCGAGGCTCTTCTGGACAGCGTAGATGGAGGATTGCAGAGCGATGCGCGCTTCTTCCTCGGGGTAGCGAGGAAAGCCGCCCGAGAAGAGCAGTGTCGCCGCCTCAGGGACAAAGGCGACTCGAGCACCGAACTCGCGCCTAAGAAGATCACCAACAGTGCTCTTACCACCACCTACAATCCTATCAGGTCATCGAGCAAAAGAGGGTCGCTATTCTAAATCGATCAATCCTCTTCAAAGGAGCTCCGGCGCATGTGCCACCTAATATCTGATAATATAATATAGAATATAATATGTTAAGGAGAATTACCTGGTCCGCCTGTGAGAACGATGCGGAGGGGCCGCCCTTTCGATTTCTCGACGGTGCGCTTGCGCTCGCCGCCGCTCGATCGTCGCAACGAGGACATTTTGTAGCGTTCTCGGCAGCTCTGTAAACCAGAAAAGTCAAGATTTTACTTCATAGAATAATAATAATATATTTTTTAAAAAGTAACAAGAGTCGGAACAAGCTGATTCGGCAATATATCCCGAGCAAGGGGAAGGTCGATATCATGATCCGGAGTCGACCTCGAGGCTGCCCGAATTCCTAGGGCAAGCCAAAGACAAAGCCACCAAATATTCAAATGAATATTAATATTACAAAGTGTTGATATGGTTTTTCTAATAAAACGATTGGCACAGCACATTCGCGAGGAAGGGCTTAACACCGGTAGTTTTTTCACAATCATGAAAATCTAACTGCGGTGAAAAGCAACGCCCCTCGGCGCTCAGGAAGAATGAGAAGGCAAACTACAAGAGATAATATCTAATCACTATAATGACATGATATTGCCTGGTAAGTTGGCAAACGTCGCACCTCTCGAAGCGGATCAACGAAAATCAATGGCCAAACTGAGCGGCTGTCAGAGGAACACTCGCAACACGGGAGGACGAGATGACTGAGCGCCCTGATTCTCATAGGGAGTCATAGCGAAGAGCTCAATCAGTCAATGATACAGATATAAAAAATTCGGCAACATGATGACAAGAAATACTCTCAGTCTAACGTCGACGACTTGCTGTGAGTCTCTTCTTGGGCTCTCCATCATTGCCCGACTCTGAAGTCAACGTTCGAACGGGGCCACAGACTCTTGTCGATCTGCGGATAGAAGATAGAAGCGAAATGGGAGGGTTGTCAAATGGGCGACCATCGAATCGTTTTGCGTCAAAAACACCATCAAGTCCAGCTAGGAATCCTACCGCGGCACTTCCAACTTTGCGTCGCTCCTGATAATAGACGCGTGACGGTCCAGCAATCAACAGCATGGAGGTGCATACACTTCCTCAATGATATAAGATCAAATCAGTAATGATTTGGAGTCAGACAACTGAGGACTGAGGACTGAGGAACATGCTCGATCATGCTCAGAAGGTTCAACGTTGTTCACTCGCCTGCGGCACGTCAAAGGCGCCCCGCAGTCCTTCCCTTGACTCACAAGGAGATTTATTTTTATAATTTTAATATCCTGTGCCCGCGCTTCGAGCCGTTGGTTCCATAGGCGCCTCCCCTCGACGAAGTTGGGAGCGAAAATGACGGACAGGTTCCCTTCCCCTTGCCCTCCCTCCACTCCCCTGCGCTGCTACGAGCCAAATAAAATTCTGTTATATATTTATTACTTCTCCATTCCTTTTGTGAAGCCCCGTTCCTCTGTGCGGTTGTCAAGAGCTGTGGTCTTTCCTCTCGATGATTCTCCCCCTCCTCGGAAGCAGTCCTTCAATTTTCTCATCTCTTTCTGAATTGATTTGGAAATGTATATTTTGTTTGTGCGTTCGATTTGGGTCGGGTGGCCGTCCTTTCCTCGTCGAGGTCAACGGCGCCCTGTGTCTCTTGGCGCTTTGATGCCTTCGATTGTCGTCGCCTTGCCTTTCTGAATCGGAGTTAAGATTTCATTTTATATTATTATATAAATTATATTTTGAATATTTTTCATTGCTGCTTGGGGCGGTTGCTTATGGGCAGAAGGTCTTCCGCGAGATTGTGGTTTGCTTGAACATATTTTCCCTCGCGGGTCCTTTCAGTCTGTTGATATATTATTAATAGTATTAGTATTAATACTAGTATTCGTATATGAGTTGGGGAATGGATAGGTGGAGATTTCATTCAACGGATCTCTTCTTCCTCTGTGTTGGTTCCAAAACTTTTCTTTGCCTCTATTAAAAATGATTTCTCTATCATCATCTTGTTGCTCTTAGGATGCGTGTCATAGCGTTAGTCGTATTCGCTGTGCTTTTCTCAGTGGCGGTCGCCGAGCCTGACTCGGTCACTCGCAACGCCCTCGCCGACTTCTGCCGCAGCTTCCAGGTTCCCCATCTGCTTGATCGTTTCCTCGTTGCTTTTTATGAATCTCTATCATTTATTATCACTTTATAGCTTTCCGCTTATTGGGGTACCTGCGGCTCGCCAACGAGCTCGATGTGCAGCTGGCGATTCGTCACGTGCGACCCGACCAACAGCTCAGTGATCAAGCTCGCCCTCGATTTGTGCGCCTCTATGTTGCTTCCTCGTTATTATTTCATTTTCTTTCTGATAATTTTGTTTGTCAGATCGGACATGAAGACGGCAGCGCCGATTCCATCGTCTGTTGGCAACATTACCTCCCTCGTCTCTCTGTACCTCCCTCTCTCTCCCCTTCTTCTTGCCATCATGTTGGCGCTTAGCTTTCTTCGCCTTGTTCCAGGTCGATCGATCCTGGCTTCTTGGTGAACGGTTTCGTGCCTGCTACTATTGGCAATCTTGTCAATCTCGAAGAGTTGTACGACTTTACGGTGTCCCCATCGATGAAATGTTCTTCTATCTAATTCGTTTATCGTAGGATTATCACCAGTTCTTTTCTGAACGGTCCTCTGCCGCTGGCGATCGGCCAGCTGAGAAGTCTAAAGACATTGTCCGCTATTCCGTCGGTTTTTTTTCTTGTCGGTTGAGACTCATCTGTTGCTTGCTTAGGTCGATCACGAGAGCCTACCTCAAGGGCCCTATGCCTTCCTCCCTCGGCAACCTTGGCAATCTTACCATGTTGTAAGATTCTCCTTCTTTTCTTTGCACCTTCATGTGTCGCCATCCCATCTTGATGCCCTCTTGTCTCTTGATAGGAATTTGTATTACAACACCATCACTGAGCCGATGGCTGACATCTTCACCACGCTCCCCAACTTGGAGTATCTGTACCCATTCCTCCCCGCCCCTTTCTCCGATCGACTTCATGTCATCTTTTTTATTAGCGATCTCTCGAGGAACAATATGCAAGGAGCCATCTTGCCCTCCATCGGCAACCTCTCTAAGCTTGCCTTTTTGTACTGAACTATCCCAGTGTTGTAAATCCAGCTGGGCCCTTAATAGTAATTAAGTTGTGATTTTTCTTTCGTGGCTTATCCGGCTTTTCACTATCTAGGCATCTAGACGAGAATAATTTCAATGGAAGCCTTCCTGATATGTTTGGCGGTCTCACTTCTCTCGAGGATTTGTGCGCCATTCGAAAGAAGTGGTTGTCATTCCTATCTCGACCTAATTGTTCGTTCGTTTTGCAGCTCCATGAATAAGGTCCCTACCATCACAGGGCCTTTCCCTCCTTCCTTCGGATCGATCAGCAATCTCACTACGGTGTACGCGATCTTTATTGGAGTGTTAGTAATGATCTTGATGTGGTGTGCCGCGTTTAGTACAATCTACTCAACGGGAGTGAGCGGTACTCTTCCCTCGACGTGGAATTCCGTGGGCGTGGCCGAGCTGTACTCATCTTATTGATTGCCTCTCAATGCGCCCTATTTTCCTCAAATACCTTTCATTTTCCTTACCAAAATATATCTCAATAGTATTCTCAACAACAATCAGCTCTCGGGAAGTCTCCCTACTTGGCTCACTTCGTTACCTATGTTGGAGCGTCTGTACGACTCTCTTCTTAGCCCACGTACTTTCCCCCTTGCTTTGACAGACTCCTCTTTGATTATAGCAATGTCAATTCCAATGCTTTCTCCGGATCTATCCCAGACTCGCTCGGAGATGCCACTTCCTTGGTCGATCTGTTCGTTGTCCCTTTTTCCTTCATTCTCTTCTGGTCTCTGGGATGACTTAGCTCTCTGCCTTTAGCGATCTCGGCTCTAACTCCTTCTCTGGATCGATTCCTTCGAATCTCGGCAAGCTCTCTGCCCTTGTCAATTTGTTCGTTTTGCTTTTCTCTGATGGTAGTTACATTGCAATGTCTCTTCTGATGTGGAAATTTATCATCTAGGAACCTCGCGAACAATTCGATTTCAGGGGGCATCCCTTCTTCCTTCTCTGGTCTCTCGAGTCTCACCACATTGAGCCTTCGCCAGAATCAGCTCTCTGGCGCTCTCCCTGCTGCCATCGGCTCCCTCGACAAGGTTGTGTTTCTGTACGACTCTCCGTTCACTTCTAATATCGAATTAGTTTCTCGTTTCTATGTAATTGATTCTCGTATCTTGCAGAGATCTCTCCCAAAATCAAATCGACTCCACTCTCCCCACTGAGATTGGCAACATGGCTGGCGTGACTACCTTGTCCTCCTTCCCTCCTTGACTTGGTCTCCTCTTCCTCGAGATGATGTCATTCATTTTGTTTTCAGAATTCTCTCTGAGAATGCTCTGACGGGTCAGCTCCCGTCCTCCATCAGCAATCTCAAATCTCTCGCCACATTGTGCGCTTCGTCGTGGCATCTGGTTTGTCCCTCTGGTCTTGACTGCTTGACTTGTTAGATCTCTGAACGATAACAAGTTGACGGGTTCCATTCCCTCCTCGATTGGTGTAATGAATTTGAGCAATGCGTACAATCATCCTCCTCCTTCTCCTACTTTCATTCATCCCCTCCTGCTACTTCTCCTCCTCCTCCTCCTCCTCCTCATCCT
>Ga0154020_10010974_pt1 | contig 10335 bp, 8 predicted proteins | sample Klosneuvirus_201_FD_109709 | JGI IMG/M metagenome (GOLD analysis project Ga0154020, IMG submission 109709) | Active sludge microbial communities from wastewater, Klosterneuburg, Austria - Klosneuvirus_20160825_MG | ecosystem: Engineered > WWTP > Aerobic digester > Activated sludge | place... | reverse complement strand
CTCGCGGCCGCAGCCTTCGCGGCCGTTCTCTCGCGCCAGTTCGAGCATCGTGCGCGGAGCAGAGGGAGCGCAGGGCGGGGGCACGAGGGGCGCGCGGCCGAACTTGCGCGCGAGGCCGCTCGCCATGCGCACGTGGCGGCGCTCGTCCTCGATGGCGCGGCTGCAGGCCACGAACAGCGCGCGCGGAGCCCCGAGCGCGCGAAGATCCCGCCGCAGTCGCTCGAAGGCCTGCACCGCGATCGCCTCGTGATAGGCCATGCGCGCGAAGTGATCGCCGAGGTCGAGCGCTGCCTCGTCGTCGAGCTCGACCGCACTGGCATGCCGTCGGCCGTCGACCACGCAGTACCAGTTGCAGGTGAAGCGCTCCTTGGCGCTGTCGTACGGGCAGCCGATCGACCCCGAGACCCCGCAGATGTCGTTGCAGGAGAGGCCCGAACAGCCCGCGCCCTTCGCGCTCACGTACCAGGGACTGAACGAGCAGTACGTGCCGGGCTCCCCCTCGCGCGCACCGAGGACGCACTCGGCCCCCGTCTCGGACTTGAGGACCGTACCCTCGTCGACCACGCTGCCACCGCAAGCCTGCAGGCCCGCGGTGAGCATGCCCGCGGCGCCGGTGACGACCACGAGGTTGCGGAGGTGTGCGCGGAGACGGGAGGCGTGGCACAGGTCGGGCATGGGAGCCATCAGTCTGCAGCAGGCATGCCAGCCACCCGCGTTCGCGCGAGCACGAAGTGGACGAGGAGGTAGGAGAGGAGCCCGAGCGCGATCCCCTGCAGGCCACCGACCGTCACGTCGATCGGGCGGTGCACGCGCAGCACCGGGCGCGCGAAGCAGATCAGCACCGCCCACGGCAGGAGCGCGAGCAGGAACCAGCGTCGCCGCCCCTCGACCACCGAGACCGCGAGGCAGGCGAAGAACGTCGCGACCAGCATGGCGGCGGTGGAGTGGCCCGAAGGAAACGAGAAGCCCGTCTCCTCGATCCAGTGGTTGCGGATCGCGGCCGCCATCGGCAACCGATCGGGCACCGCCTCGAGCACACGACGCAGGTACGCGCTCCGCTCACCCTGCAGGGCGTAGAACCGCTCGGGGCTCAGATCCAGCAACCCGAGCTGCGCGAGCTCCTCGATGTTGGGGCGTGGCGTGTTCAGACGCGGCTTCACGACGTATTCGTTCACGAACGCGCCGACGCCGAGGAACAGCACGAGCGCGAGCGTCATCGCCCCGAACTCCTGCGCGCGTGCGCGACCGGTCAGCGCCGGTCGACTCACGACGAGCACGACCCCGATCGTGCACACGATCGGCATGCCGAGCTTGCCCGAGTCCGAGAGCCACAACGCCACGCGGGCGAGCGGCGCAGTGAGGTCGAAATGGGGGAGCAGCCAGGTGAGCGGCAGGAGCGCGGCCGCGACGAACAACCAGGGGCCGACCACGCCCAGCACTTCACGCGGAGGGCGCGGTGTGGCCATCGCTCACGGCAGCGTGGTGGTGGCCTTGGCGACGCCGACGTGGCCGGAGAAGTCCTCGGCCATGATGGTGATCTGGTAGGTGCCGGGCAGCATCGGCCGCACGTTCACCTTGAGGTCCTCGACCTTGTCCCACTTCACCTGCAGCGGCAGCTTGAGCGTGGAGCTCTTGCCGCTCGGATCGACGATCTGGTAGCGCGGCTCGAACGCCACCTTCGCCGCGGGCAGCTTGGCGGGCGTGAACGGCGTGTAGAAGGTCTGATCCTTGACCTGGTCGATGAAGTAGCCGGTGAGGAGCTTGCTCCCCGCGTAGCCGGTGACGCCCTTGGCGAACGAGAAGCGGAGCATGACCGTCTCCTCGGGGCCGCCGAGGATGCGCAGGCCGACGTCGGTGTCGAAGCTCGTCGCGTCGAACCGCCACTTGTGCACGCTGAGCGGGAACTCGAGGCCTCCCTTGCCGCTGAGGGTGGCGTACATGGGGGTCCACTTGGTGGAGACCATGTTGCCGGTCTTCTTCCAGGTGGTGACGCCCGGGCCCTCGGCGAGCTTCTTGAACAGCGCGGGATCGGTGATGCCCACGACCTCGACCGGCACCTTGTTGCCGAGGAAGTCCTGCGAGACGATCATGATCACGTTGCTGATGTCGCCGTCGACCGTCGCGGTCACGGGGCGCTCGCCGCCGAACGGGTTGGCGGCGTTCTTGCCGATCTGGATGTTGGTGATCTTGGGCGCGGCGCCGACCGAGAACGCGTTGCTGTAGGTCTGCAGCGCGGTCGACCACGGGCTCGTCTTGCCGAACGGGGTCTTCTGGTAGGCCGGCAGGAGCTTCTTCACGCTGTCGGGCGGGGGCAGCCAGATCGACAGCCCGCGGGCGTGGATGCGGTCGTCGCCGTTGAACTTGTCGACGCGCGCCGCGTCGAGCGCGGTGATGACCGACTGCGCCGAGGCCTTCACGTTGGAGGCGGTGGTCATCTCGCGGATGACCGCGGCGACCTGGACGAGATCGGCGAAGCCGTCGCGCGGGCCGTTGATCGGATCGGTGCGCGGGCCGAACGTGTCGGCCGACTCGGCCGCGGTGCCCATGCCGAGCTTGCTCGCGTCCATGTTGCCGGCGATCTGGGTGGCCATCGTGTCGACCGCGGCCCGCAAGGCCGGGATCTTCGACATGTCGAACAGCGCGCTCGTGACGGTGGGGTCGGGCCCGCCCTTGGCGCCGGGGCCGTAGCTCACGCGCATCGCGTTGACGAACGACTTTCCGAGCGCGGCGCCGTCCATCAGGGCGGGCTTCTGCACGAGCGGCGCGAGGGCCTGCGTGTACTCGTAGCCCGCGCCGGGCTGCAGCTCCTCGCTCGCCGCCCAGTACTTCACGTAGGGGGCGATCGCGTCGGCGACCTCGAGCGTGCCCATGAGGCAAGCGTCGGTCGCGAGCAGGTCGAACTTGGCGAGGCCCGCCTCCTTGAGACCCGCGGCGAGCCCGGACTGGAGCTCGGGCAGGGTCATCATCATGGGGTGGGTCTCGGGCGGGGCCTTGTCGTCGACGAAGCCGCCGAGCCAGGCGTTGCCGTGGTCCTCCATGACGAGCGCGTAGCGCTTGGCGGGGAAGTTCTTCACGCCCCACGCGATGAAGTCCTTGAGCTCCTTCGGGTGAGACATGTCGATCTCGCCCATGTCGGAGAGGAGCTTGCTGTTGATGACGATGCTGCCGTCGTCCCGCGTGACGAAGTAGCGCCGGGCGGTGTCCCAGTCGCCGTTGGTCTTGTCGTCGCGCGAGGCCATCGGCGAGCCGGGCGGCGGGCGCCAGCGGTCGATCTCCATCACCACGTTGACGCCCTTGACCGAGCCGACGCGCTCCATCTCGTCGAGGTCGTCGAGGATCGGACCCTCGAGATCGTTGTCGGCGACGGCGTAGACGAGGACCGTCCACTCTGCGATGCCCGGCTGGGGCGACATCACGGGGGCCGGGAGCGCGCCGATGCTGGCCGGGATGCCCGGGACGGCCGTGCCGGTGGGCACCGCGACGCCCGTTCCGCCGAGCCCGGGGATGTTGACCCCGGGCGGGAGCTGCTTGGCCAGATCGGGCGGGATCGGCGGCAACGGCTGGGCCGTCGCGGTCACCGCGACGAGCGAGCCGAGCACCAGCAACGCCCCGGCAGAGACCCCCCTCGCACCCCTGCGCCATTGCGTGACACCTGACAGTCGCATGGTTCCTCCAGCCGGACAGACGAGCCAACCGAGGCTTTCATGCAGCGCGGCCGGGCCGCAAGGCTCTGCTACCCTGAACCGTATGCGGTCCTGGACCTTGGCCCTCCTCGCGGGGGCCTTCTGCGCGGCGTGTACGGGCGAGGTCGGCGGGCTCGACGAGGGCACCGCCGACGTGGGCAGCGACGACGTGGGCAGCGACGCCACCGCCGAAGCGTCCCCGACCGATGCGGGAGTCGACTCGACCCTGACGGACACCCCGACCACCGACACCGGTGTTGCGCCCGACACCACCGCGCCCCCCGTGGACACGGGACCCGCCGACGCGGGGTCGCTCGACACCGGCCCGCCGACCGGGACCGACGCGGTGTGCGCGCGCTGGAAGGGCGATCGCGCCTCGCTCGGCGAGGGAGCGTGGTCGGGCGCCCTCGCGAGCTGCACCGCCGGTGACGTCGGCGCACCGGGTCGGGCCAACACCCTGAAGCTCGTGAACCTGTATCGCTGGCTCTCCGGACTGCCCGCCGTCGTCGACGATCCTGCGCGCAACGGCACCGCCCAGGCCTGCGCACTCATGATGCACGCCAACGGGACCCTCAGCCACTCGCCGCCGACCAGCTGGAAGTGCTACTCGGCCACGGGCGCCGGCAGCGCAGGCAAGAGCAACATCTCGCCGACCCCGGCGGTCGCCTCCATCGACCTCTACATGGTCGATCCGGGCAACGCGACGACCATCGGTCATCGTCGCTGGATCCTCTCCAACAGCCTCGGCCCGATCGGGATCGGCGGCACGAGCGGCTACTCGTGCCTCCAGGTCATCGGTGGCGGCGGCAGCGCGGGCAAGGAGTTCACCGCCTGGCCGCCCGCAGGCATCGTGCCGCTCGAGGCCTTCGCGCCCCCGGGCTCCTTCTCCTCCGTCGACGCCACCGGGTGGACCGTGCAGAGCGACTCGATCTCGTTCAGTGGCTCGACCACCGCGACGATCGCCGAGGACGGCGTGGACAGGCCGGTCGACGTCGCGACGCTCGCGAACGGCTACGGCAGCACCAGCGCGCTGAAGATCACGCCGAAGGGCTGGACCACGAAGGCGGGCAAGTCCTATGCGGTGAGCGTGAAGGGCGCGAGCAAGCCCATCGACTACGTGGTGCAGGTGGTGGCGTGTCCCTGATCAGTTGGGCTCGCCGCGACGGAACACCGCGTCCCAGCCGTCGCGGAACGCCTCGCTCGTGACCCGCGCGGGACCCTTGTGTGGCAGCGCCACGCTCGCCGTGTCCATCGCGCGCACCTTCGGGCGGCCGTCGTAGTGCACCTTCACGTCGAGAATCGGTGACGAGGCCTCCGGGCGCGACAGGCTGACGAGCTCGCCGTGGATCGGCTCCCCCTCGCGCATGGGGCGGACCACCCCCGCCTCGATCGGGGCGTCTTCGGCGCGCTGACGCAGGATGGCAAAGCTCTTGTCGTCGACGGGGCCGAGGACGACGGCGCGATCGCGCGGGGCCGGCGCCTCGTGCTCGACGGGGCCCACGACCTCGGCGCCTCCCGTGACGGCGATCTCGGCCGCCGGTGGGGCTTCCTTGGCCGGTCCATCTTCGCTCACGCCTTTGCTCTAGCACGAACGGAGGGCCCTACGACCCGCTTGTCTCCCGGCCAAAACCGCCGTCTGGTCGCGCCCTCCATGAGCTCCCTCGGCGACTCGAGCACCCCTGAACAACCGGCGCCACAGCCTCCCAGCGGCGACACGATCGCCCTCGAGATGGAGTGGGTCGAGAAGGTCTACCAGGGGGATCACGTCAAGCAGGCCACGGCCCGCGCGATCCTCATGGGGGCGCTCCTCGGCGGCGCCCTCTCGCTGCAGAACCTCTACGTCGGGTTGAAGACCGGCTGGGGCCTCGGCGTGGCCATCACGGCGTGCGTGCTCAGCTTCACCATCTACAACACGCTGGTTCGCCTCGCGCCGAAGGTCTTCGGGCCGCCGATGTCGGTGCTCGAGAACAACTGCATGCAGTCGACGGCCTCGTCGGCGGGCTACTCGACCGGCGGCGTGATGACCTCCGCCATCGCCGCGTACCTGATCCTCAACGGCAAGCACATCGGCTGGGTCACGCTCGCGCTCTGGACCTTCTTCCTCGCGGTCCTCGGCACCGTGATGGCCATCCCGATGAAGCGGCAGATGGTCAACATCGAGAAGCTCCCGTTCCCGAGCGGCATCGCCGCCGCCGAGACGCTCAAGTCGCTGCACGCCGAGAGCGACGCCGGCCAGCGGCAGGCCCGCGCGCTCGGTCGCGCGGCCATGGTCGGTGCGGTCATCTCCTGGTTCCGCGACGCGCACCCCGGCGCCAAGGCCGGCGCCATCCTCAAGAACCTCACGCGGTTCAACAAGTTCCCCGAGATGATCGCCTTCCCGGGCGCGACCGGCGCCAAGCTCGCTGCCCTCGGCGTCCACCTCGAGGGCTCGCTGATCTTCATCGCCGCCGGCGCTCTGATGGGGCTGCGCACCACCATCTCCATGCTGGTCGCGGGCCTCCTCAATTTCGTCTACGTGGGCCCCAAGGTGTACGCGCTCGGCGGCATCAGCGCGCTCACCGGCAGCGCGATCCGCAAGTGGAGCCTCTGGCCCGGCGCCTCGATCATGGTCGCGAGCGGCCTGCTCACCTTCGCGCTGCAGTGGCGCACCATCCTCCGAGCCTTCTCCGGGCTCGGGGGCCGCAAGAAGCTCGCCGCCGACGACCCCAACGCGGCCGCCGAGGCCCGCATCGCGGCGATCGAGGTGCCGAGCTCCTGGTTCGTGGGCGGCATGGCGTTCGCGAGCGTCGGCCTCGTCGCGGTCGGCAAGGTCTCGTTCGGGATCTCGTGGTGGATGAGCATCCTCGCCATCCTCCTCACCTTCTTCCTCAGCCTCGTCGCGTGCCGGGCCACCGGCGAGACCGACACGACGCCGATCGGCGCGATGGGCAAGATCACCCAGCTCACCTACGGCGTCGTCGCTCCCGGCAACGTGACCACCAACCTGATGACCGCCAGCATCACGGCGGGCGCCGCCGGCAGCTCCGCGGACCTCTTGACCGACCTCAAGAGCGGCTACCTGCTCGGAGCCAACCCGCGCAAGCAGTTCCTCGCGCAGCTCGTCGGCACGGTCGTGGGCACCGCGGTCACCGTGCCGATGTTCTACATCCTCGTCCCGACCAAGGACGTGCTGCTGAAGAAGTTCGCCGCGCCGTCCGCCAAGGTCTGGGCCGGTGTCGCGGAGCTGCTCTCGAAGGGGCTGTCCTCGCTCCACCCGACCGCGGTGCTCGGCATCAAGGTCGGCGTCGCCATCGGCGTGATCCTTCCGCTCCTCGAGCTGCGCTTCCCGAAGTACAAGAAGTACATCCCCTCCGCCACGGGGGTGGGCCTGGCGCTCGTCATCGACGCGCACAACAGCATGATGATGTTCTTCGGGGCGGTGCTCGCCTGGCTCTGGACCAAGCAGAACAAGGCCAAGGCCGAGGAGTACACGGTGGCGCTCAGCTCGGGGATCATCGCTGGCGAGAGCCTCATGGCGGTGTTCGTGCTCCTGCTCGGCGCCCTCGAGTACCTCGCACAGTGAACCCCGCGCGCTACCTCGCGCCGAAGGCCGGCGGCACGGCGCTGGCCCTCGGCACGATGAACTTCGGCAAGCGCACCGACGAGCGCGCCTCGCTCGCCATCGCCGCGCGCGCCCTCGACGCCGGGCTCGAGCTGTTCGACACGGCCAACGTCTACGGCGACGGCGCCTCCGAGCGCATCGTCGGCAAGGCGCTCCGCGCGCTCGGTCGCGACCGGGTGCTCCTCGCGACCAAGGTCGGCCTGATGCGCCGCAGCGGCAAGCCCGAGGGGCTGTCTCCGGCGGCGATCGCGCGCGCGATCGACGAGAGCCTCGCGAACCTCGGCACCGATCACGTCGACCTCTACTGGCTGCACGCGCCCGACCCGGAGGTGCCGCTCGTCGACACGCTCGGCGCCGTCGCGCGGCTCGTCGAGAGCGGGAAGGTGCGCGCGTACGGGATGTCGAACTACGCGGCGTGGGAGATCCTCGAGGCCGCCCACCCTGATGCGCTCGGGGGGGGCCCGCGGCCCGTGGCGGCGCAGCAGATCTACAACCTGCTCGTGCGCCAGCTCGACCTCGAGTACTTCCGCTTCGCCGCGCGCCACCGCGTGCACACGACGGTCTACAACCCGCTCGCCGGTGGGCTCCTCGCGACCGCGACGGCGACCGGGGCGCGCTTCACCAAGAACGCCATGTACCAGCGGCGGTACGCCACGCCGGGCATGGCCGCGCGCGCGGAGGCCTACGCGAAGCTGGCCGCCGAGGCGGGCAAATCGCTGCTCGAGCTGGCGTACGGGTTCGTCGCCGGTCACGCGGGCGTCGACTCGATCCTCGTCGGACCGGCCTCGCTCGACCACCTCGAGGCCGCGCTCGCGGCGTGCGTGCCGCTCGACCCCGAGCTCCGCGCGAAGGTGGATTCGCTCGCGGTCGAGCTCGACGGCACCGACGCCCGCTACGCCCGCTAGGTCGTGTAGCAGCACGCCCTCGACACCACCGCCCGCACCCGCGCGGTCTCCTTCGCGTCGAGCGCGCCGCACCCCGCGCACTTCGGCTTGCCGCACCCATCCGCGTCGCGGGGAGGATCCGTCTCCGCGGCGAGCACGCAGCGGTGCGCGGGCGTGCTCCGGAACCGCTGGACGAAGCAGCACTCCGTCTTCGACGGCGGCCCGTGCGTCACGAGCTCGCAGTCGGGCAGGGCGCACAGCGCCTCGTCGCGCAAGGGTGAGACGCAGGTGCCCTGGGCCGTCACCTTCGGCATGCAGAGGCGACCCTCTGCGTCGAGGCGCCCGGCGGGGTGCGTGGTCCACGTGAGCGCGCTCGCGCTGCTCGATGCAGACGTCGACGCACTCGGCGCCGACGACGTGCTCGCCGTCACGCTCACCGAAGCGGCCGCCGGTGCGGGCGCCGGTGCCTCGGCCCGGTGACACCCCATCAGGCCCACGACGATCCACGCGCGCATGCTCGATCGGTACCACGCTGGTCGCGACGGCGCCCCGGTACTAACAGCTCCCCATGGACGTCGAGGCCGTGCTCGCCGAATACCGCGCACACGGCTTCGCGCGCCTCGGGCCCGTGCTCGACGAGCCCACGCTCCTGGCCCTCCGCGCGCGCGCCGACGCCATCATGCTCGGCGAGGTGGTGATCCCGGGGCTCTTCTTCCAGCACGACGCCACGAGCGGCCGCTACGAGGACCTCGAGCTCGGTCGCGGCTTCATCGGCCCCTCGCTCGACTACCGCAAGATCGAGAAGCTCGAGCTCGATCCGCTCTTCCGCGGCGTCATCGCCCACCCCACGGTCGAGCCGCTCGTGCGCGCGTGGATCGGCGAGGACGTGGTGCTCTACCGCTCGATCCTCATGACCAAGGGCCGCGACGGCGGCACGTTCTTGCCGTTCCACCAGGACGGCGGCAACTTCTGGGGCGTCGACCGCAACCCCGACCTGCAGATCTGGTTCGCGATCGACGACGCGCCGACCGAGGCCGGGTGCGTGGAGATCGTCCCCGGGAGCCACGTGGGTGGCCTCGCGACCCCGCTCGGTGGGGTCATCCCCGCGGACGTCCTGCGCGCGGGGGACGCCGAGGCGCGCGTGATCCCCGTGCCCGCGCGCGCGGGCGAGGCGATCCTCATCCACAACCACGTGTGGCACCGCTCGGGCCAGAACCGCACCGGCAAGCCGCGGCGGGGGTTCAGCGTCTGCTACATGCCGGCGAGCACGCGGTGCGTGCGCAAGAAGCGGGCGCCGCGGCAGTTCTTCCGCGTGTTCACGGGATGACCTGCTCCCACGCGCGCGCCTCCTCGGCGGCGCTCGTGCACGCGGGCGTGACGACGGCGGAGTAGAGCGCGGCGAGCTTCACGAGGGGGCGCACCCGGTCGTGGCGTGGGAGGTTGCCGCTCTTGATCAGCACCGGCGCCAGCGTGCGCGCCGACACGCCGAGCGCGGCGTAGGTGCTCGCGATGACCTTGCGCGCGCCCGCCGACGCCACCACGCACTCGGGGCGCGGCAGGCACGGCGCGGCGACCCCGATCGCCTCGTCCAGGGCGCGTCGCCCGCCGTCGAGATCGCCGAGCGCGAGCTTGGCCTGCGCGGCGCGGATCGCGGCGCCCGCGGCGTAGGGCGGGTCGTCCGCATCGGCCTTGCTCGCCGTGGTCTTGCGCACGACCTCGGCGAAGCCGAGCGCCTTGCTCCACTCGGAGGCGCGCACCGCGAGCTCGAGCAGCACGAAGTTCGCGTCGCGCCGCGGCACGTCGAGCTCGGGCCGCGCGGCCACGAGCGCGAGCTGCTCCCTGGCGGCGGCTCGATCCGGCTCCACCGACGGGCCGAAGCCCGCGTAGCTCGCCTTGCGTAGCAGCGCGCGGGCGAGCGCCACCCGCACCGCGGGCACGCTCGGATCGGCGGGGAACTGGGTGACGAGGGCCCTTCGCGCCGTGACGCCGTCGTCGACCGCGCGGTCCCTGCGCGCGCGCGCCTCGGCGAGCGCCTTGGTCGCCTTGAGGGTGCCGAGGCTCCTCGCCTCCTCGCCCTCGACGATCTCGTACGCCTCGCCGAGCCGGCGTAGATCCGTCGCGGTCGCGCTCGACTTCTTGCCCAGGGCCGCGATCTCGCTGCGCGCCT
>Ga0154020_10010973_pt1 | contig 10336 bp, 6 predicted proteins | sample Klosneuvirus_201_FD_109709 | JGI IMG/M metagenome (GOLD analysis project Ga0154020, IMG submission 109709) | Active sludge microbial communities from wastewater, Klosterneuburg, Austria - Klosneuvirus_20160825_MG | ecosystem: Engineered > WWTP > Aerobic digester > Activated sludge | place... | reverse complement strand
GGCGGTGTTGATGCCGATCAGCTCGCCGAGGATGTTGACGAGCGCGCCGCCGGAGTTTCCCGGGTTGATCGCCGCGTCGGTCTGGATGAAGTCCGAGTAGGTGCGGCCCGCCTCACCCTTCACGGAGCGGTGGATGGCCGAGACGATGCCGGTGGTGACCGTGTTCGAGAGGCCGAACGGGTTGCCGACGGCGATCGCGGTCTCGCCGATCAGCATGTCCTTCGTGGTGCCGAGCTTCACGGCCTTCAGCCCCTTCGCGTCGACCTTGAGAACGGCGAGGTCGTTGTCGGCGTCCGAGCCGAGCACCTCGGCCTCGTACTCCTTGCCGTCGGACGTCGTGACGTAGATCTTGGAGGCGCCCGAGATGACGTGGTCGTTCGTGACGACGATGCCCGACGCGTCGATGAGGACGCCCGAGCCGAGCGACTCGTTCCGGTATCCGCGCTCGCGCCGGTCCGGGAAGCCGAAGCTGAAGAACTGGTCGAACGCGTTTCCGCGCGGCCGGACGAGCCTCTCCGCGGAGATGTTCACCACGGCCGGCCCGATCCGCTCCACGGCCTCGACGATCGGCGTGCGGCGGAGGTCGCGCGGGTCGTTCGGCGGAACGGCGGCGAGGGAGCCGCCCAGGAGCGCAGCGGGGAGGAGGAGAGACGCGAGCTTCATCATTGACCTCTTGTTATCCATGTCGAAAGGCGCCATTCGCGAGGACCGCGGGCTCCACCCCCTCGCATAGCAAGGGCCGTTCCAGTGCCAAAAGAGACCGGGGGGTGACGGCGTCACCCCCCGTGTCCGAAAGCGTGGGAGGAGGCTTACGCCTTCGGAACGTCGATGTGCGCGGGCCCGCCGACCTGGATCCGGATCTGCTTCGGTTTCGTCTCCTCCTTCTTCGGGAGCGAGACGGTGAGGATGCCGTTCTCGAACGACGCGGCGATCTTCTCGTAGTCCACCGTGGTCGGAAGAGAGAAGGTCCTCACGAACTTGCCGTAGCTCCTCTCGACACGGTGGTAGTTCTCGTCGCCGCTCTCCTTCTCGAACTTGCGCTCCCCCTCGATGGAGAGAAGCGCGTTCTCCACGCGGAGGGCGATCTCCTCCTGCTTGAAGCCCGGGAGCTCGGCTTTCAGGACGAGCTTGTCCTTCGTCTCGAAGATGTCGACCGGAGGAGCCCAGCTCCCGGTGTAGAGCTCCTCCTCGCGCGGCGTGGAAGCGCGGGAGAGAGAGTCCTGGAAGGCGCGGTTCATCCGCTCCTGAAGGGTGGAGAGCTCACGGAAAGGGTCGGACCAACGAATGACTGCCATGATCGTTACCTCCTTGCGGGTACGGCCGTGGCGGGCGCCTTGGCGGCCACGGCGGGTTCTTTCGTTCCGGTTTCGAATTCGAGCCTGTCGCCCGAGGGCGACACGCCGAGGGTGACGGTGGAGCCCTCGCCGATGGTCCCCTCGAGGAGGTGCATCGCGAGCGGGTCCTGGACGAGCTTCTGGATGTTCCGCTTCAGGGGGCGGGCGCCGTAGACCGGGTCGAACGCCTCGCGCGCCAGGAGGACGCGCGCGGCCCCGGTCCAGTCGAGCTTGATGCCGCGTGTCGCCACCATCTGCGCCACGTGCGCGAGCTGGAGGTCGACGATCTTCTCGATGTCGTCGAGGTCGAGCCGGCGGAAGATGACGATGTCGTCGATCCGGTTCAGGAACTCGGGCCGGAAGCTCTTCCGGAGCTCGGCCTCGACCCCCTTCTTCAGCGCCGCGTCGTCATGCCCTTGCAGCTCCATGATCAGGTGCGAGCCGACGTTCGACGTCATGATGACGACCACGTTCTTGAAGTCGACGACGCGGCCTTTTCCGTCGGTGAGGCGGCCGTCGTCGAGCACCTGGAGCAGCGTGGACCAGACGTCCGGGTGCGCCTTCTCGATCTCGTCGAAGAGGACGACCGAGTACGGCTTGCGCCGCACGGCCTCGGTCAGCTGCCCCCCTTCGTCGTGCCCGATGTAGCCGGGCGGGGCGCCGATCATCCGCGAGACGGTGTGCTTCTCCTGGTACTCCGACATGTCGAGCCGCACCATGGCCGTCTCGTCGTCGAAGAGCTGCTCGGCGAGCGCGCGGGCGAGCTCGGTCTTGCCGACGCCCGTGGGGCCGAGGAAGAGGAACGAGCCGATCGGGCGGCGCGGGTCCTTCATCCCGGCGCGGGCGCGGCGGATGGCGGCGGCCACGGCCTGCACGGCCTCCTCCTGGCCGATGACGCGCTTCCGGAGGCGCTCGTCCATCTTCAGGAGCTTCCTCGTCTCGCCCTCCACCATCCGCGAGACGGGCACGCCCGTCCACTTCGAGACGATGGCGGCCACGTCGTCCTCGTCCACCTTCTCGCGCAGGATCGCGCCCCCTTTCTGGAGCTCGTCGAGGCGGGACGTGACGGTCTGGAGCTCGACCTCGAGCTTCGGGAGGATGCCGTATCGGTGCTCGGCTGCCTTGTTCAGGTCCCCCTGGCGCTCGGCGTTCTCGGCGTCGACCTTCGTCTCGTCGATCCGCTTCTTCAGGTCGCGGATCTTCGTGATGACGTCCTTCTCCGCCTTCCAGCGCGACTTCTTCTCGGCCGACTTCTCCTTGAGGTCGCCCAGCGACTTCTCGAGCGCCTTCAGCCGCTCCTTCGCCGTCCTCGCGTCGTCCTTCTGGAGAGCCTTCCGCTCGATCTCGGCCTTCAGGATCTGCCTCTCGATGAAGTCGATCTCGGTCGGCATCGAGTCGATCTCCATCTTCAGCTTCGAGGCCGCCTCGTCGATCAGGTCGATCGCCTTGTCGGGGAGGAACCGGTCGGAGATGTAGCGGTCCGACAGCGTGGCCGCCGCGACCAGCGCGGCGTCGGTGATCTTCACGCCGTGGTGCACCTCGTAACGGTCCTGCAGGCCGCGGAGGATGGCGACGGTGTCCTCGACGGAGGGCTCACCCACCAGCACGGGCTGGAAGCGCCGCTCGAGGGCCGGGTCTTTCTCGATGTGCTTGCGGTACTCGCCGATCGTGGTGGCTCCGATGGCGCGCAGGTCGCCCCGCGCGAGGGCGGGCTTCAGCATGTTGCTCGCGTCCATCGAGCCTTCCGCCGCGCCGGCGCCGACGAGGGTGTGGAGCTCGTCGATGAAGAGGATGACCTTCCCCTCGGACTCCTCCACCTCCTTCAGGACGGCCTTCAGCCGCTCCTCGAACTCCCCGCGGAACTTCGCGCCCGCCACCATCGCGCCCAGGTCGAGCGACACGACCCGCTTGCCCTTCAGGTTCTCGGGGACGTCGCCCGCCACGACCCGGCGCGCGAGCCCTTCCACGATGGCCGTCTTGCCGACGCCGGGGTCGCCGATCAGGACCGGGTTGTTCTTCGTCCGCCGCATCAGCACCTGCATCACGCGGCGGATCTCCTCGTCGCGGCCGATGACGGGGTCGAGCTTGCCGCGCTTGGCGAGGTCGGTCAGGTCCTTCGCGTACTTCTTCAGCGCCTGGTACTTCTCCTCGGCGTTCGGGTCCGTCACGCGCGCCGAGCCGCGGACCTCTTTCAGCGCCGCGAGGAGCGACGGCTCGGAGAGCCCCTTGGCGACGAGGATCTTCGCGGCCTTCGACTTGCCGTCGCGGATCAGCGCGAGGAGGAGGTGCTCCGCGGCCACGTAGTCGTCCTTGAACTCGTGCGCGACCTTGCCCGCCAGATCGAGGAGCTTGGTGAGCGGCGGCGCGAAGCGCGGGTCGTTTCCGTCGCCCGAGACCTTCGGGAGCTTCGCCAGCTCGGCCTGGATCTCCTTCACGGCCAACGCCGGCGGGACGCCGACGCGGTCGAGCAACGCGGAGGCCGTGCCGCTCTCCTGCATCAGCAGGGCGGCTGCCAGATGCTCCGTCGTGATCTCGGGGTTCCCGAGCTCCCGGCCCTCCTGGGCCGCCCGCTGGAGCGCTTCCTGAGCCTTGAGGGTGAACTGTTGCGTACTCATTTGAAGAAGCTCCTGACGATCCGCAATATATATCTTAGCGCGTCGTTGTCAAGGGTTTATCTACAGTAACGATGTAGATATTTGCCGATGACGGCAAACTGTTGGCCGTTTTCGACTTAGCTCGACACGCGGGGATCGACGGCGCCGGCTTCCGCGAAACCCCTCGCGCGAAGGAGGCACGAGTCGCAGGCGCCGCAGGGTCGACCCGAAGCAGAGGGGTCGTAACAGGACGTCGTGAGGCCCGGGTCGAGGCCGAGGACGAGCGCGAGCCCGACGATGGCCGCCTTCGACAGCCGGAGAAGCGGCGCCCTCACGACGATCCCGCGCCCCTCCTGCCCCGCCTTCGTCCCGAGCCGCGCCACCCTCTCGAAGGCGCGGAGGAACGCCGGCCGGCAATCCGGATAGCCGGAATAGTCGAGCGCGTTCGCGCCGATCACGATCTCGGTCGCCCCCGTCACCTCCGCGGCCGCGAGCGCGAACGAGAGGAAGAGCGTGTTCCGCGCGGGGACGTACGTCACCGGGATGGCGTCGGCACCGAGCGCCGCCTTCGGCACCGCGATCGAGCCGTCCGTCAGGGCCGAGCCGCCGAGAGCCCCGAGGTCCGGGATCGCGATCACCCGATGCGACGCGACGCCGTAGCGGGTCGCCAGCGTCCGCGCCGCGTCGAGCTCCAGGCGGTGGCGCTGGCCGTAGTCGAAGGACAGCGCGTGGACGCGCCAGCGCCAGCGCGAGACGAGCGCCAGGCACGTTCCGCTGTCGAGCCCGCCGGAGAGGAGGAGGATCGCGGTCCGATCGCCGCGGACGGGAGCGCGCGGGAGGGAGCGAGGAATGCGAACCGTCACGCGGAAAGCGTAGCTCAGCACGAGGCGGGTGTCCCGAAGGGGCGGAGCTCGAAGAAAAACCGAAGACGATCGGTCGAAGCCGGTGGCAGCCCGGATAGGATCCAGCCTTCCGACCGAAGGGAGATAGAAGATGACCTCGGGCACCGCCGAACCCGCTCCGAACCTCCGAGACCGCGTCCGCAAGCTCATCGAGAGCACGCGTTTCGAGACGGCCATCATCGTGGTGATCCTGGTGAATGCCGTCACGCTCGGGCTCGAGACGTCGCCGGCAGCCCAGGCCCGCTACGGCGACTTGCTCCACGTGATCGACCGGACCGCGCTCGCCATCTTCGTGGTCGAGCTCCTGGCGCGCTTCTTCGTCTTCCGCCTCCGGTTCTTCCACGACGCGTGGCGCGTCTTCGATTTCGTGATCGTCGGGATCGCGGTGCTCCCCGTCGGCGCGGCGTTCAGCGTCCTGCGTGCCCTGCGCGTGCTGCGGGCGCTCCGGCTCGTCTCGATCGTCCCCTCGATGCGGGGCGTCGTGACCGCGCTGATCAGCGCCCTGCCGGGGATGGCGTCGATCATCGGCCTGATGGGGCTCGTCCTCTACGTTTCGGCCGTGGTGGCCACGAAGCTCTTCGGCGAGGTCTCGCCGGAGTTCTTCGGCTCCCTCGGGGGTTCGCTCTTCACGCTGTTTCAGGTGATGACGGTGGAGGGCTGGCCCGACATCGCGCGGGGAATCATCGCGAAGTCGCCGTACGCCTGGATCTTCTTCGTCCTCTACCTGCTCGTCGCGACGTTCATGGTCCTGAACCTGTTCATCGCGGTCGTCGTCAACGCGATGCAGTCCCAGGTCGCGGAAGAGCTGAAGGACGAAGAGAACGAGCATGCCCGGCAGATCCTCGCGGAGGTCCGCTCGCTCCGCCACGAGATCGAACAGCTGCGCGGGGTTCCCCGATCGTGACCTGACCGACTCCCGGCCGACGCGGCGCGCGGAAAACCCCGCCACGGCCGCGCGGAATCCGATCGGAGGGCGGCTTGGCTCATCGCCCCGGGACGTCCCCCCAGAGGACCTTGTGGAGCTGCAGGTTGAGGCGCAGGCGCCGCCCGGAGTCGCGCACCCATTCGGCGACCGCGCCGGCGATCGGCGACGCGTTCCCGTCGAAGACCGGGGAGATCAGCACGGTGCGGTCGAGGTCGAGGTCGTGGCGCGCGACGAGATCGATCGCGTAGTCGAAGTCGCGCCGGTCGGCGACGACGAACTTCACCTCGTCGCGGGGCGTGAGGAGAGAGAGGTTGTCGAGGTGGTTGGCGCTCTCCATGCCGGAGCCAGGGCACTTCACGTCGACGATCTTGACGACGCGCGGGTCGACGCGGTCGAGCGGGACGTGGCCGCCGGTCTCGACGAGGACGGTCATTCCCTTCTCCAGCAGGGCCGCGCAGAGCGGATAGAAGCCCTCCTGCTCGAGCGGCTCGCCGCCGGTCACCTCGACCAGCGGCACGCCGAAGGCCTCGACCTGGCGAACCACGTCGTCCACCGACGTCTGCACGCCTCCCTGGAAGGCGTAGGCGCTGTCGCACCAGACGCAGCGGAGCGCGCAGCCGGTGAGCCGGACGAAGACGCAGACCAACCCGGCGAACGTCGACTCGCCCTGCAGGCTCTTGAAGACCTCGGTGACCACGAGCTCCATCGGCCGGATTATGGCGAGACCCACGGCATCCCGCGCGACGGCCCTTTCGTATCATTCACCAAATGAATGCCTCCAGCGCCCTCCTGCCGCTCGGCCTCGCGCTCTCGCTCGCCATTCCCGCGCTCGACGCCCAGCAGAAGTCGACGTCGCCCCAGCCGGCGGTCGTCACCACCTCTGCGGGCGCCAGCCTGGTCTCGTTCTCCGAGGGGGCGCTCCTCGTCCAGAAGACCGAGGAGTACGGCGGCGGATGGATCGCGCTGTGGCTGCTGGACGAGCGGCCCGGCGCGGGCTGGTGCTCCGTGAAGGGCCACACGAAGGACCAGACGTTCGTCATCGCCTTGCCCGAGCAGACGCTTCTCGACCAGCTGGAGTTCGACACCGCGGGCGTCGACAAGGATGAACGGAGCGCGAAGGACCTCCTCGTCGAGATGTCGGACACGAGCGCCACGGCGGGCTTCAGCCCCATTGCCACGGTCGCGCTCCACAAACGGAAGGACGGCCAGAGGTTCCCGGTGGCGGCGCAGGTGCCGGGTCGCTGGGTGCGGCTCACCGTGAAGAGCAATCACGGCGCGGCCGACTACGTCGAGCTGATGGATTTCCGCGCCACCGGAAAACGGCTGACCGAGACGCCCTTCGCGGACGTGAGCGGCACGTACTCGAGCAGCTACGGCGACTTCCACATCAAGCAGGAGGGCACGTCCATCTCCGGCTGCTACGAGTGGAGGGACACCGGGTTCGTGGACGGGGGACTGGAGGGACGGGTGATGCGCTTGACCTGGCGGGAGGACTGGAAGAGCCCGGGCTCGCGCAAACGCGGGCCGGCCATCATGGTCTTCTCTCCGGGTGCGAAGGAGATGTTCGGGATCTGGTGGAACGAAGGGCAGACCGACGGCGCGGGAAAGATCTGGAACGGCACGAAGAAGAGCGCGGCCGTGGGAACCTGCCCGCAGTGGACGGCGGGCGTAAAGGAGCAGATGACGGGCCAGCTCGAGGACTCGGGTCGGGTCCGCGTCTATGGAATCAACTTCGACTCCGATTCCGACCGGATCAAGGACGACTCGAAGCCGACGCTCGACAAGATCGTCGCCCTCCTGAAGGCGAAGCCCGACTGGAAGCTGACGATCGAGGGTCACACCGACTCCGCGAGCACCGCCGACCACAACCAGAAGCTCTCCGAGCGCCGCGCGGAGGCGGTGAGAGCCTATCTGGTGGCGGCGGGTATCGACGCGGGGCGCCTCACCGCGGCCGGACTCGGCGCCGGGAAGCCGGTCGCCTCGAACGGGGACGCGCTGGGGCGGGCGCAGAATCGGCGGGTGGAGCTGGTGAAGCGGTGAGAGCGGGCATGATCCCCTCGTGACGCGCGCGGATCCGCTTCTGGGCGCGATCGCCGCCGCCCCGGCGGTGGCGCGGTTCCTCTCGCGTGTCGAGGCGGGGGTACTCGGGTCGTCGACGGGGATCGTCTCCCTCGTCGGGGTCCCGGCGGGGCTTTCGCCGTACCTGCTCTCGGCCGCGAGCGCGTCGCTCGGCCTGAAGTGGGCCATCGTCTTCGCGCACGAGAAAGACGCGGTGACGTTCGTGAGGGACGCCGGCGCCGTGCTGGGGCCCGAGCGCGTGGCGCTCTTCCCGGCGCCGGCGCTCACGCCCTACCAGGGGATCGCGCCGTCGCTGAAGGTCCGGCGGGAGGAGTTCGGCACGCTCGCCCGGCTCGGCGAGGGGACGATCGACGTCCTCGCCATCCCGGCCCGGGCGCTCTTCCGCCTCCTGCCGGACGGCGCGTCGTTCCGGAAGAGGTCGAGGCGGATCAGCGTGGGCGACGACGTCCCCCCCGCGCGGATCGTCGCGTCGCTCCTCGAGGAAGGCTACCTGCGCGTCGACCTCGTCACCGAGTGCGGCGACGTGGCGGTGCGCGGCGGGCTCCTCGACGTCTTCCCGCCGAACCTCTCGGAGCCGGTCCGGATCGAGTTCGACCTGAACGCCGTCGAGTCGATCCGGACCTTCGACCCCGACACCCAGCGCTCCACCGGCTCGCGGACCGAGGTCGTCATCCCCCCCATGGCCTCGACGCCAGACACGCGCGCCACGCGCGAGCTCGCGATGCGGGTCCTCGCCTCGTGCCGCACGGCGGACGACGATCCGCCGCTGCCGCGCGATCCTTCGCTCGCGCGGAAGAACGATGGCCTCGAGGAGCTGCTGCCGCTGCTCGGCGAGGGCGAGCAGGCGGTCAACATCCTCTCGCACGTCTCGTCGTTCGTCCTCGCCGCCGACGACACGGACCTGGTGGCCGGCGAGCTGGTCCGGGCCGCCGACATCCTCCGGCTCGACTACGAGAAGGTCCGGAAGTCGGGCAAGGTCGTCCCGGATCCGATCCGCCTCGCGGGCGATCCGGATGCCCTGGCGTCGCGGCTCGACGCGGAGACGCTCGTGGCGCTCTCGCCGGCCGTCCCCGCGGGCGACGTCATCGCGGTGGGGGCCGAGTCGATCGCCGGCTTCGAGGACCGGCTCCCCGACGCGCCCCGGGAGCTCGAGCGGGCGCGTCGCGACGGCCTCGCGGTGGTCCTCACCGCGCGGTCGAAGGGGGAGCGCGAGCACGTGGAGCGGCTCCTTTCCGAGTACGAGATCGAGCACGCCACCGACGCGCTCTCGCCCCTCGCGCCCGGCTCGTGCCGGCTGGTCGACGGCGGCCCGGCGTCGGGCTTCCTCTTCCGCGCGGCGTCGCTCCTCGTCCTCACGGCCACCGACATCTTCGGCGAGCCCCGCTCGTACGCGCCGCGGCGCAAGTCCGCGTCCGAGGCCTTCCTCTCGGACCTGCGCGACCTCCGCCCGGGCGACACCGTGGTCCACCGCGACTACGGCCTCGGCCGATTCAACGGCCTGACCAGCCTGGACGACAACGGCGTCCTCCGCGAGATGGTCGACCTGCGGTACGCCGGAGACGCGAAGCTCCTCGTCCCCGTCGAGCGGCTCGACCTCATCCAGAAGTACCAGAGCGCGGGCGAAGGCGTCGAGCCGGTGCTCGACAAGCTGGGCGGGCTCGGCTGGGCGAAGCGGAAGAGCTCCGTCCGGAAGGCCGTGAAAGACATCGCGGACCAGCTGCTGAAGCTCTACGCGAAGCGCGCGGCGGCTCCGGGCCACTCCTTCGCGAAGGACTCCCCCTGGCAGAAGGAGTTCGAGGACGCCTTCGAGTTCACCGAGACGTCGGACCAGCTGGTCGCGATCCGCGACGCCAAGCGCGACATGGAGTCGGAGAAGCCGATGGACCGGCTCCTCTGCGGCGACGTGGGCTACGGGAAGACCGAGGTCGCGATGCGGGCGATCTTCAAGTGCGTCATGGACGGCAAGCAGGCGGCGTTCCTGGCGCCGACGACCATCCTCGCGGACCAGCATTTCCGGACGCTGAAGCGGCGCTTCGCCGCGTTCCCGGTGACCATCGACCTCCTGTCGCGGTTCCGCTCGCCCGAGGAGCGGAAGGAGACCCTGCGGCGGCTCCACGAGGGGACGCTCGACGTCGCCATCGGCACGCACCGGCTCCTCTCGAAGGACGTCAAGTTCAAGGACCTCGGCCTCCTCGTCATCGACGAGGAGCAGCGGTTCGGCGTGGCGCAGAAGGAGAGGATCAAGGAATGGCGCGCCGCGGTCGACGTCCTCGCCATGTCGGCCACGCCGATCCCGCGCTCGCTCCACCTCTCCCTGGCCGGCATCCGCGATCTCTCGGTGATCGAGACGCCGCCGAAGGACCGGCTCGCCATCGCCACGCACGTCGTGCCGTTCGACGACGGCGTCGTGCGCGAGGCGATCCGCGCCGAGATCGACCGCGGCGGGCAGGTCTACGTCGTCCACAACCGGATCGAGTCGCTCGGCTTCTGGCGGGAGAAGCT
>Ga0154020_10010971_pt1 | contig 10338 bp, 11 predicted proteins | sample Klosneuvirus_201_FD_109709 | JGI IMG/M metagenome (GOLD analysis project Ga0154020, IMG submission 109709) | Active sludge microbial communities from wastewater, Klosterneuburg, Austria - Klosneuvirus_20160825_MG | ecosystem: Engineered > WWTP > Aerobic digester > Activated sludge | place... | reverse complement strand
CGAGGCCAGCGCCGATCCGTTCCTGGGGCTGCACGTGGCGGCGCGCATGCCGCGTGGCGCCTACGGCGTGCTGGAGTACAGCTGCCGCAGCGCGCCCACGGTGCGCGAGGCGCTGACGCGGATCGTGCGCTACATCGCGCTGCTCAACGAGCTGGTGACCATCTCGTTCGAGGAGCCCGGCGCCGGCACCGGCGTCATCGAGCAGCGCATCGCCGGCGAGCCCGAGTGCGTGGGTCGCCACGGCAACGAGTTCTTCGTCGCCACCGTGCTGGGCGGCGTGCGCCAGCTGACCGGCGCGCCGTGCCTGGCCGAGCGCGCCTGGTTCGCTCACGCCGCACCGCCCGACACCTCCGAGCTGGAGCAGTTCCTGGGCACCTCGCGGCTGCGCTGGCGCGCCGGCGGCAACGGCGTCGCGCTGGCGACCGAGGTGCTGGAGCTGCCGCTCCTGACCTCGGACCCGCCGCTGCTCTCGCTGCTGGATCGCACCGCCGTGCAGGCGCTGGCCGGGCGCCCGGCGCAGAGCCGCCTGCTCGGCCACGTGCGCCAGCGCATCCGCGACAGCCTGGCCGAGGCGCCGCCCACGCTGGAGGGCGTGGCCAGCGGCCTGAAGATGAGCCCGCGCAGTCTGCAGCGTCACCTGGGTGAGGAGGGCGTCAGCTTTCGCGCCCTGGTCGAGGACGCCAGGCAGGAGCTGGCGCTGGAGTACGTGCGCGACGTGCGGAGGCCGCTGGGCGAGATCGCGTTCCTGCTCGGGTACACCGAGCTGAGCCCGTTCTTGCGGGCGTTCAAGCGCTGGACCGGGAAGACCCCGAGCGGATTCCGCGCGGGGTAGGGGAGGACCGCTACTGGGTGCTGACGGTGAGGCGGTAGGTGCCCGAGAAGTCGTTCTGCAGCGAGGTCGCATACACCGTGATGGTCGCGCCGGCGGCCACGCTGAAGTTCATGATCTGGGCGTCGTCGTCGGTGGTCGAGATGTCGTCGCCGAAGGTCACGCACATGAGCTCGTTGGCGACCGGGGGGGCGCCCGGGTAGACGAACAGCATGGGGTCGGTCAGGCTGCGACCGATGCTCATGCCCTCCATCACCATGGTGACCGACTTGGCGACGGTGCCGTTGTTGCAGAACACGTGGGCGACGCGCGGCACGTTCTTGTAGGTCGCCAGCATGCGGAACATGGTGAAGGGGCAGGTCGCGTTGGTCGGCATGCTGGGGATGGTCCACACCGGCGCGCCCACCGTGGTGCCTTCGATGGTCAGCGGCAGCGCGGCCGTCGGCAGCGGCGTGCAGGCGCCCACCGCGCCGTCGGTCGTGGTCGCGGCGTCCACCGTGGTCATCGCGCCGTCGATCACGGTCATCGCGCCGTCGACCACGGTGCTGCCATCGACCGCGGGGCCGTCGTCATCGTCGCCGCCGCAGCCCGCCAGCACTCCGCCCAGCACCAACATCGCAAGTCCAAGCTTCTTCACGTCCGCCTCCAGAAATGAGTCCAGGGTTCTACTACAACTTCAACGGGCCACCAGCTGCAAGCGATAGGTGCCGAACGAGTCGTTGGCATAGCCGCCGGCATACACGCTGATGCGCCCGCCGGCCGGGAGCTGCAGGTTCGGGATCAGCGCCCCGGTGCTGAAGCCATAGTCGTCGGCGTCGGCCAGGCAGCCAAGCTCGTCCTCGGGCGCGATCGGCGCACCGGTGTACACGAACAGCAGCGGATCTGGATGGGTCAGGCGCAGGTCGTCATCGGCGCCGCCCATGGCGATGTCCCAGCGCCTCGCGCTGCTGCTCGGGTTGCACAGCACCCAGACGTCGCGATGCACCGCGGTGTGCGCGGGGTGGCGCGCGGTGTACGGACAGGCCGGTGCGCTGCCTCGATCGGGCCGGTTCCAGGTCGGCGCAGTGGTGCTGTCGCCGGCCAGGTTGAGCGCACCGCTCAGTGGCAGCGCGATGCAGGGCAGGGTGGCATCGCCCGCGCCACCATCCACGAGCTCCGCGTCGGGGTCCAGGCCGGCGTCCATCCCCACCAGGGTATGCACATCGGCGCCGGCTTCCGCGATGGCAGCGTCCGGCAAGGCGGCATCCTCGGCCACCGCGGCGTCGGGCACCTCGGCATCGACCTCGACCAGCGCGCCGTCACGCAGCGCCGCATCGGTCAGCGCCGCGTCGCCCCGCCCGCCATCTTGCGCCGGCTGGTCGTCGTCACCGTCGTCGTCCCCCACGCAGCCGCCCAGGAGCAGCAGCGAAAGCAGCGCGATATGACTCCGGGACACCCGCATCCAGACACTTCTACGACGCCAAGGCCGCGTACTTACCCCGATATCGCCCTGCCGTCAACCAACCCCAGCGGCTTCGGCGCGGCGCCGCGCGCGGTCCTCGAGGTCGCTGACGCCCAGGCGCGCGCACAGCTTGCTCGCCTCCGGCCTGGGTCCGCGCCAGGCCAGCGCCCCGAGCTCCTCGGGCAGCGGCACGTCGCGCACCACGGTGGCCAGCTTGCGCCACAGCTGTGCCTCGTCCCAGTGCTGGTCCAGGGTCGCGCGCAGCCGATCGTCGGTCCCGGCCCGCCCCAGCCCCCACGGCGCGCTGCGCGGCACGTCCTCCAGGTGCGGCCAGCGCGCCAGCACCGCGGTCGCGGTCTTGGCACCGAAGCCCGGCAGCCCCGGGATGCCGTCGGCGTCGTCCCCCACCAGTCCCAGCCAGTCGGGCAGGCTGCCCGGCGCGATGCCCCAGCGCTGGCGAAACCCGGCCTCGTCGGTGACCTTGCGCCGGATCCGATCGACCTGCACCACACCCGGCCCCAGACACTGTCCGAGGTCCTTGTCAGGCGTCATCATGCGCACCTCGGCGACCCCGCTCCAGCGCGCCGCCGCGGTGGCCAGCGCATCGTCGGCCTCCCACTCGCGCATGCTCCACACCACCAGGCCGAGCGCGCGCGCCAGCTCCTCGACCAGGTCGAACTGCTCGCGCAGCTCGGGCGGCACACCCTCGTCGCTCTTGTAGCCGTGCCAGAGGTCGTTCCTGAACGACCGGATCGGGTTGTCGAACGCGATGGCCAGGTGGCTGCACGCCTCGGCGCTCTCATCGAGCAGCGCCAGCATCGAGGCCGCGACTCCGACCGAGGCCTTGACGTCGCGCCCGCCGGCCTGGTGTGAAGGCCGTTTCGAATAGTGAGCCCGGTACAGCTCGAAGGTGCCATCGACCACATGCACGCGCATACGCGGAGCTTGGCACGGTCCCGCCTCCCGGCGCATCCTCGTCGCATGAGCGCAGCCCCGACCTCCAGCACCGCGACTGCATCTGCCCCTGACCCCGAGGGCCGCCTCGTGGTGCGCGCGCCCGCCACCGGGGCGCTGCTGGGCGAGGTCGCCATCGACGACGCCGCCGCGGTGCGCGCCAAGGTCGCCGCCGCGCGCGCCGCCCAGCTGCAGTGGGCGCACACCCCGCTGGCCGCGCGCGCCCGTCGCGTGCTTGGCTTCCGCGATGTGCTGGTGCGCAGCGCGCGCGAGCTCGCCGCCGCGCTGGAGCGCGAGAACGGCAAGACCCGCGTCGAGGCGCTGGCCATGGAGCTGACGCCCAGCATCGACGCCATCACCTACTTCGCGCGCCGCGCCGAGGAGCTGCTGGCGCCGCAGCCCATCCCGCTGCACCTCTACAAGCACCGCAAGTCGTACCTGCACTTCGTGCCGCGCGGCGTGGTCGGCATCATCTCGGCCTGGAACTTCCCGCTGTCGATCCCGACCATCGAGGCCGCCATGGCCGCGCTGGCCGGCAACGCCGCGGTGGTCAAGCCGTCGGAGGTCACGCCGCTCGTCATGCTGGAGGTCAAGCGGCTGTGGGACGCCTCGGGGCTGCCGCCCGACCTCTTGCAGATCGTGAACGGCCGCGGCGCCACCGGGGCGGCGCTGGTCGAGGCCGGCATCGACATGTGCATCTTCACCGGCTCGACCGCGACCGGCCGCCGCGTCGCCGCCGCCTGTGGCGAGCGCCTGATCCCGTGTGTCCTCGAGCTGGGTGGCAAGGCGCCCGCCATCGTGTGTGCCGACGCCGACCTCGAGCGCACCGCCAACGCCCTGGTGTGGGGCGCCTTCGCCAACAGCGGCCAGGTCTGCGCCTCGGTCGAGCGCGTCTACGTGCACTCCTCGGTGCATGACGAGCTGGTCAGCCGCATCCTCGACAAGACCCGCAAGCTGCGCCAGGGCGATCCCTCGGCCGACGCAGGAGGTGACGTCGACGTCGGCGCCATGACCTGGGAGCGCCAGCTCGCCCATGTCGAGGAGCTGGTCGCGCGGGCCCAGGCCGCGGGCGCCAAGATCCTGCTCGGTGGGCGGCGTCGCCCCGGGCCGGGCCAGTTCTACGAGCCCACCGTGCTGACCGACTGCAAGCAGGACATGGACATCATGCGGCGCGAGATCTTCGGCCCGGTGCTGCCCATCATGAAGGTCGACAGCGAGGAGCAGGCGCTCAGCTTGGCCAACGACAGCCAGCTCGGCCTGCTCGGCTACGTGTTCACGCGCGACAAGAAGAAGGGCCGTCGCCTGGCCGAGCGCCTGGAGGCCGGCACCGTGATGGTCAATGACGTGCTGGCGACCTTCGGTGCGCCGGAGACGCCGTGGGCCGGGATCAAGCAGTCCGGCCTCGGGCGCACGCACTCCGACGACGGGTTGCGCGACATGTGCCAGACCCGCCACGTCAACCATGACCGGCTCGCGCTGGCGCGCGATCCCTGGTGGTACCCGTATTCGCAGAAGGTGTTCGAGCGGAGCTTGAAGCTGCTGAGGCTGCTGTACCGGCCGCGCTGAACCGGGACGGAACCGGCCAGGAGTGAGCCGAAAGGCTCACTTCTGGCGGGCGCCGGGCCAGCGCGCGGGGCTCGCTACTTGTTCTGGTTGGCCGTCTCGGCCGCCAGCTTCAGCTCGGCCGCGGCCTGATCGATCAGGTCCTTGGCCTTGGCGGCATGGCCACCGAGGTCATACTCGTTGGCCTTCTGCGCCGCCGTCACCTTGGCGGCCGCCTTGGCCAGGAAGCCCTGCGCCGCGGCGATGTTCGGGTGCTTCTTGGCGCTCACGTTCTGCGCCGGTCCGGCCACCAGCTGCGCTCCGCCCACCGCCAGCGCCAGACCCAGGACCATGCCAGTCATCAGCTTCTTCATGTGTGCTCTCCCCCTGCCTTGTTGTTCCGTTCCGTTGGACTGCTATGCCTTCGACGTGCCGGCGCGGCCGTAGCGATCCTCCAGCCGCACCACATCGTCGAGCTCCGTGGTGGAGACTTCCACCACGTCGGTATCTTCAATCGCAGTCATACGATGGCGGAGGCCCGGGGTGACATGGAAGGGCACCCGTGGCTCCAGCACCGTGACCTGGGGCGGCTCGCCGTCCCGGTAGTGCTCGAACTTCATCTTCCCGGTCAGCACCATGACCGTCTCGTCCTTCTTGACGTGGTACTGCAGGGACAGGCTCTGGCCGGCCTTGATGTGCAGGATCTTGCCGACATAGCGGTCGGTCACCGCCCAGATCAGCTCGTTGCCCCAGGGCTTGTCGACGACGCGGGGGCCGCTCACTTGGGCTTGGTCCCGGTCGGCGCGGGCGAGGCCGCGGGCTCCGGCGCCGGAGCCGGGGCTGGAGTGGTGCCCTCGGGCGTCGCCTCGGTCTTCTCGCTGTCGGGGATGATCTCGGTCTTGCCGCTGTCGGGCCGCTCGGCCTGCTCCCAGCGATCGACCGAGCCATTGAAGTCGTCGTCATAGCCGATGGCGTCGATCACGCCGTCCTTGAAGCGCTCCCAGTAGTCGGCCTTGCCGTCGACATTGCCGTCCTTGCCGCCGGTGTCGCGCTCGCGGATCTCGATCTGGCCGCCCTTGTACTTGTCGACCACGTCGGGCTTGCCGTCATAGTCGGAGTCCCACTCGACCCGGATCTTGGTCGAGCGCTCGTAGTAGGTGGTCTGGTCGAACTTGTTGTCGAAGTCGAGGTCGAACTGCTCCATCTCGATGACGCCGCGATCGTCGTACGAGGTCGCCATGTCGATGACGCCGTCATGGTTGAAGTCGACCTTCTTGCAGGTCATCACGTCGACGTTGGTGCCCTTCTGCTTTGAGCTCGCGACCAGCTTCCAGACGTCGGTCCGGTCGTCGTGGTTGATGTCCATGCGGATGACCCGCTTGCCCTCGTCCTTGCACCGGGTCAGGTCGACCTTGATGGTCTTGTCCGCCGCCGCCGACATGCTGCCGCCGGCGGGGGTCGTGGTCTTGGCGGCTGCACTCTTGGAACTGCCACCGCAGCCTGCCGCCAGCGCCCCCAGCGCGATCAGCACAGATAGTCTCTTCATGATTGGGGAGGGTACTGCGCCCGCGCACGCCAAGCAAGCCGTGGACTTGCGCCATTCGCGTTGACGATATGTGCGTTGTCACCTACTGTAACTAACCTCACTTCATCATCCACTCCGGCAGGCAGGCCCCGATGGCGCGCAAGAAGATCTCCACCACGGTCTACATCACGCCCGAGCAGAACGAGCGCCTCAAGCTCCTGCACGACAAGACCAAGGTCCCGGTCGCCGAGTACATCCGGCAGGGTATCGACCTGGTGCTCGAGCAGTACCACGACCGTCTGCCTGGACAGCTCAGCTTCCTCGGCGCTGCCGTACCGCGCACCGGCACCGGCACCGGCGGTCAGCCCAAGTAGCTTTGCAGCTCTGACCTCCTCGCGTAGACTCCGCCCGCCTCATGCCGCATCCCCCCGAAAGAATCCGCAACTTCTCCATCATCGCGCACATCGACCACGGCAAGTCGACCCTGGCCGACCGCATCATCGAGTTCACCGGCGCCCTCAGCGACCGCGAGAAGACCAACCAGTTCCTCGACAACATGGACCTGGAGCGCGAGCGCGGCATCACCATCAAGGCGCAGACGGTCCGCCTCGACTACACCGCCGATGACGGCAAGGACTACGTCTTCAACCTGATCGACACCCCCGGTCATGTCGACTTCGGCTACGAGGTGTCGCGCTCGCTGGCCGCCTGCGAGGGCGCACTGCTGGTGGTCGACGCCTCACAGGGCGTCGAGGCCCAGACCCTGGCCAACGTCTACCTGGCGCTCGACAACCACCTCGAGATCCAGCCGGTGCTCAACAAGATCGACCTCGCCAGCGCGGAGCCCGAGCGGGTGCGCGCGGAGATCGAGGAGGTCATCGGCATCGACGCCTCGGGCGCCATCCTGGCCAGCGCCAAGACGGGCCTCGGCACCAAGGACATCCTGGAGGCGGTGGTCAAGCACCTGCCGCCGCCCAAGGGCGACCCGGCGGCGCCGCTGAAGGCGCTGATCTTCGACAGCTGGTACGACACCTACCGCGGCGTCGTCATCCTCCTGCGCATCAAGGACGGCTCGGTGCGCAAGGGCATGAAGGTCCACCTGATGGCGACCAACAAGGACTACGAGGTCACCGGGGTCGGCACCTTCTCGCCCAAGGCCCGCGAGGTCGCCGAGCTGACCGTGGGCGAGGTCGGCTTCCTGCATGCCGCCATCAAGGACGTCGCCGACACCCGGATCGGTGACACCCTGACCGAGACCGAGCGCCCGACCCCAGAGGCGCTGCCCGGCTTCAAGCTGGTCAAGCCGATGGTGTTCGCCGGCATCTTCCCGACCGATCCGTCGGCCTACGTCGCGTTGCGCGAGGCGCTGGAGAAGCTGCACCTCAACGACGCCTCGGTCACCTTCGAGGCCGAGACCTCGGAGGCGCTGGGCTTCGGCTTCCGCTGCGGCTTCCTGGGCCTCCTGCACATGGAGATCATCCAGGAGCGGCTGGAGCGCGAGTACAACCTCGATCTCATCACCACGGCTCCGACGGTGCGCTACCGCGTGCGCACCCGCAAGGAGACCATCGAGATCGACAACCCGGCCAAGCTGCCCGACGCCGGCGCCATCGAGGCGCTGTCGGAGCCCATCATTCACGCCACCGTGCACGTGCCCGGCGAGTATGTCGGTCAGGTCATGCAGCTGTGTCAGGACCGCCGCGGGGTGCAGACCGGGATCGACTACGGCCCCAACAACCGCGTCTTCATTCGCTACGACCTGCCGCTGGCCGAGATGGTGTTCGGCTTCTACGACAAGCTGAAGTCGCTGTCGCGCGGCTATGCCTCGCTGGACTACGAGCTGGCCGACTATCGCGAGGCCGACCTCGTGCGCATGGACCTCCTCATCAACGGTGACAGGGTCGACGCCCTGTCGCTGATCGTGCACCGCGAGCGCGCCTTCGAGCGTGGTCGCGATCTGTGCGTCAAGATGAAGGAGCTCATCCCGGTCCAGATGTTCGAGGTCGCCATCCAGGCCGCCATCGGCGGCAAGATCATCGCCCGCACCACGGTGAAGGCCCTGCGCAAGAACGTCACCGCGAAGTGCTATGGTGGTGACATCAGCCGCAAGCGCAAGCTGCTCGAGAAGCAGAAAGAGGGCAAGAAGCGGATGAAGGCGGTCGGCAACGTCGAGATCCCGCAAGAGGCGTTCCTGGCCGTCCTCAAGGTCGAATGAGCGCGCCTGCCTCGGGTGGCGTCGGCCTGGCCGCCCCGCCGGATGCAGGTGGGGACGGGCCCGGGCTGGCGGGGTTCTTCGCGGCGCGTCGGCGGCGCAAGCACGAGAAGCGTGTGGTGCGCGAGGCGCGCCTGCTGCTCGGCGAGGTGCGCGGGGGGCTGGCGCGCGGGGAGCAGGGCCAGCTGACGCCGCCCCTGCGCGAGGAGCTGCAGGACAACGCCCAGGGGCTGGAGAAGGCGCTGGGCTCGGGCAAGCCGGCCGAGATCAAGGCGGCCATCGCGGCGCTCGACGACAAGGCGGACCGCCATCTCGGCTTCGCGCGCAAGTCGACGCTGCGCGAGTATGCCGAGTCGATCGCGATCGCGGTGCTGTTCGCGTTGCTGCTGCGCGCGTTCGTGGTCGAGGCCTTCAAGATCCCGTCGGGGTCGATGATCCCGACGCTGGAGGTCGGCGACCACATCTTCGTCAACAAGTACCTCTACGGCGTGCGCATCCCGTGGACCAAGACGCGCTTCTTCACCTGGCGCAAGCCGCAGCGCGGCGAGATCATCGTCTTCATGTTCCCGGAGAACCCCAGCCAGGATTTCATCAAGCGCGTGGTCGCGGTCGGCGGCGACACCCTGGAGGTGCGCGGCAACCAGCTGGTGGTCAACGGCAAGCTGCAGTCGCGCGAGCTGGTCGACGGCGAGCGCTGCGAGTTCACCGACTACAACAAGGAGGAGGGGCGCTGGCGCTATCACCAGAGCTGCTTCCTGTACCGCGAGACGCTGGGCGGCCACGTGTTCTACACCATGAACCTGCCGCACCCGCGCGATCCGTCGCACCGCGACTTCCCGTCCACCTTGTCACACGAGGCGACGCGCTTCCTGGACGACGTGCACAAGCCGGGGGACAGCTTCATCCGGGTGCCCGAGGGCCAGGTCTATGTCATGGGCGACAACCGCGATGACAGCCACGACTCGCGCTACTGGGGCGGCGTGCCGCTGGAGAACATCAAGGGCAAGGCGCTGATCGTGTGGTGGTCGATGGGCGAGTCGGTCACGGTCGACCGGCTGGGCCGCATCGGAAAATTGATCTACTGAACCGGGCTACTGCGCGGCGAGGGCGCGGGCGACGTAGTCGAGCCGGTCGTGGCCCCAGAACAGCTGGTCGCCGACGAGGAAGCTGGGGACGCCGAAGACGCCGCGCTCGGCGGCGGCGGCGGTGCGGGTCTTGAGGGCGTCCTTGATGGTGGCGTCGTCGAGGCCGGCGGCGAAGGCGGCGGGGTCGAGGCCGGCCTCGCGGGCGAGCTCGAGGACGACGGCGCGGTCGCTGAGGTTGCGGTCGTCACGCCAGGCGGCGGCGAAGGCGGCGGCGTGGAAGGCGGGCGCGGCGGCGCCGGCGTGCTGCTGGCACCACAGGGCGCCGCGCAGGGCGTACAGCCCGTTGATGGGGAAGTGGCTGGGCGGGCGGATGGGGATGCCGTGGTGGGCGGCGCAGCGCCCGAGGTCCTGCATGATGTACTGCAGCTTGGCGGCGCCGTAGGGCATGCCGGTGGAGAACGACGCCAGCCCGCGCAGGTAGATCGGCTGCAGGCGGACGTTCACACCGGGCAGCAGGCGCGTGCGCAGGGTGTCGGCCAGGTAGGCCCACGGGCTGGCATAGTCGAACAGGAAGTCACAGCTGGCCATTGTATGTCTCCAGTGGAGACATGGTAGCCGAGACGCCGCCGGGGTACAAGCGCCGGACGGGGTGCCTCAGCGCCGGGCCGGCACGCGGGCGCGGGCGTCGACCACGATGGCGCCGGCGCCGCCCGGGGTCCTGGCGGTGACGACCAGGCGCTCGAGGCGGAT
>Ga0154020_10010970_pt1 | contig 10339 bp, 17 predicted proteins | sample Klosneuvirus_201_FD_109709 | JGI IMG/M metagenome (GOLD analysis project Ga0154020, IMG submission 109709) | Active sludge microbial communities from wastewater, Klosterneuburg, Austria - Klosneuvirus_20160825_MG | ecosystem: Engineered > WWTP > Aerobic digester > Activated sludge | place... | reverse complement strand
GGCGGGTTGCTTGCGGCCACCCTTGTCGGTGGTGTCGAGCGAGTAGTAGACCATCTCGGGCGGGAGCAGGTCGGCCTGCGACTTGGACAGGCGGCAGAAGACCGCGGTCTCCCCCGCGTTGTCGTGGCCCATCTCGTTCGCGCCCGCGATCCGTCCGCCGATGAACTTGGGCATCACTCCTCCAGTCTGACCACAGCGGCGGTGGGCATGTGTATGGCCGTGTTCGGTGCCGCCTTGTCGTCTACGAAGCGGACAGTGAGGCTTGTGGGGAACCACGTGTTGTCGACCACCTCGACGATGTGGCTGCCCGCCACGGTGTGCCAGACGAAGCGGGCCCCGATGGTCGCGAACGTCCGCTTGAAGCACGCCATGGACAGCGTCATGTTCGTGCGGCAGTCCTCGTGTTCGATGCAGATCACGGCCCGTCCCCCTCCCCCTCGATCGGCTCGAACCGCCAGACGCTCGAGGAGAGGTCGCGGTAGAGGCGTTCCCCCCGGCCGTCGTCGAGACGAACGACCAGGAAGTCTGGCCAATACTGGAGTCCGGCCACGATGCCGGTACGAACCATACCAGCATCGACGTTGCCTGGCCGGACAGTGAAGCGGACACGCTTCCCCACAGGCAGCGCGGCCCGTAGGTTCCGGTAGCAGGCCCAGGCCAGATCGCGGTTGGCCCGGCAATCCTCGTGGTCTATGCAGACGAAGGTCCTGTGATCGGTCACGGCTCCACGCCTCCCTCTTCGATCGGCTCGATCTGCCATGCGGCAGGCGAGAGTTCTAGATCGTCGCGGTTGCTCAAGAGGCGCCGATCCGGTCGCACGATCACGTAGTGCGAGCCGATGACCATGTCCCGCCAGTGGTGGCCGGCCACGACTCCGTAGCCCACATAGGGCTCGGCGCTCGCGGCGAGCGGTGGCTGGACTGTGCGCCGACTGGTGAAGCGGACCCGCTTCCCTGCCGTCAACGTGCGCAGTGCGTCGAAGAACGCCCGCCGCTTGCAGGCCTCAGCCAGCCCGCTGTTGGCACGGCAGTCGGTGTGGTCGTAGCAGTAGCCGCCCGGCCAAGAGGAGTGCTCGTCCACGGACTACCGGCCTTGCTGAACAGCCTCCCGCTGCGCTTCTTCGGCCGGAGTCGTCTCGCCGCCACCGCCGCCACCGCCGCCACCGCGGGTGGAGTTGCCGGGCGAGGCGCCGACCGCGCGCGCGATGGCGGCGTGCTGCTCCTCGTGCTCGTGGGGCAGGGCGTCTGCGTCGCTCTTGAGGTCGACGCTGAGGGAGCGCTTGCGGGTGACGGGATCGACGGAGAGGACGAGGGTCACGATCGCCATGACTACACCTTCACCTTGATGACGAGGGAGTCGCCATCCTCGGAGGTCTCCTGGACTTCGCCCATCTGCGCGGCCTTCTCCTTGAGGGCCCGCGAGGTGGCGCGGTGGACGACGCCGTCGATCTTGGGGCGGAGGTCGCGGAGAGCGCCTTCCAGGGCCTCGGTGCCCTGCTGCTGGAGCTTCGCCTCGGCGTCCTTGGCGTCCTTCTCGAGCGCGCGCTTGGCGGCCTCGCGGAGTCCATCGCGCCCGGCCTTGCCGTAGTCCTCGTCGATCTGCCCGTCGACGGTCTTCTTGAGCTTGATCTCCTGCTCGTGGGAGACCCGGACGGTGACCTCGCCGGTCTCGAGGACGACCCGGACCTGGATGGTGCCGCCACCCTCGGCGGGGAGGTCCTGCGCGGCGATGCCGTCCTTGACCTCGAGTCCGTCGGCGGCCAGCTCGGCCGCGAGGTGCTCGCGCATGCGCTCGGGGGGGAGGATGGGGAGGAGTTCGATCTTGGTGGCGACGCCGTCGTCGATGTGGACGACGCGCTCGATGGACTCGGAGACGGAGATGCGGACGATGCGGCTCATGGCGTTCCTTTCGGAGTAGTGGAGTCAGAGGGCTCTTCCCAGGAGACCCCTTCGATGTGCGCGACGAGTTGCGCGACGCGCGCAAACCGACCGTTATCGTACTTGGCGTAAAAGCGCAACTGAGCCTGGGCCGAATCCCAGTTGTCGTCAACGAAGCCGACCCGTCGCGCCTTGTTCGCCTCGGCGGCGAGAGTGAGCACGCCGCGCAGGGTCGCGAGCCCGCTCCGCCGTGCAGCGGTCCGTGCCGCCAGGGACCCGGTCTTGTCGAGCGGTTTGGTCCATGGAGTGCTGGCCATGTCGAACGGCTGCGTCTCGTCGGGCACGAGCGTGGTGAGAGCAGTCAGCAGGAACGAGCAGACATCGGGGCGCCCTGCCGCGATGGCCCCCTCGACGAGGGGGGTGAGGACGCCTGCCCGGGCAGCGCCGCGGATGTTCAGGCCCTCGGCGTTGCCGGGCGCCGCCTGCTCCTGCTGGACCCAGGCGCGAGCCAGCTCGTCGGTGAGGCAGACCAGGAGATCGGCACCAGGGCCGGAGGTCCACGGGGCAAACGCCTTCTTCGGGAGGGGCTTGAGGGTCTCGACGCTGCGGAGTGCGACGAGCCGCACGAGCACAGAGCGGGCGAAGAGGGGCTGTGCCCGGAGGATAGAGCTGAGCCCGGCGCGCTGGAGCAGCAGAGCCCCGCAGGCGAGGACCAGCTCGTCGGCCATGGTGGGCGCGTCGGGCACGACGAGGGTGTCCGCGGCGGCCGCCATGTCGCACTCGGTCATCCAGGCGAGCATGCGCCGCGAGGCGTCGGTGAAGTGCAGCGCGGGATCCTCCATGCAGTCCCAGGCTCGAGCCTCGGTGGTGGTGCCGTTGTCGAGGAAGTAGGTGCGCGGGGTCGCGCCCCGCCGCCCGAGCCAGCGCACGATGCCCTTGCCGATGATGTCCTGGAGCGCGGCGACGGTGCGAGGCGACCACGCCGCGGGCAGGTCGCCCTTCCGGCGCAGGATGGGAACCACCATCGCTGCGGAGCCGTCGAACAGAGCCTTCGTCAGAGACACCATGTCACGTTCGGTTGCGCTCACTGCCATCGCGTCCTCCTCAAAGTCACTCGCCCGGAATGTTTGGGCCACACCCACCGCCATCACTGTTGCCGTAGCCGTTCCAGCCTTCGCCGCAGCCGCGCGCGTTGGCTGGGCCGCCGTGGCCGTCGCCGTTGTTCATGGTGGGGCCGCCGTCACCACTGCCGAAGTAGTCCCCGCCGATGCTGTCGCCAGAGTGCTCACGCTCACACCCGTCGACGAACCCTTTGCCCGCCTCAGCCCCCTTGAACTGCCAATCAAGCCCTTCGCCGGCGTCCCTCACGAAGACCATGGGCGTCGACGGGCCACAAGCAAGGCCCAGCTCGGGATGCTCGGCGCAGTCGTCGTGCTCCCAACAGCGCTGAGTGGCCAGCCGTGGATCGCACGGGTCCACCACGAGCAGTCGACGCGCGAGCATCAGATCTGTCGCGGACACCCCCATCACCCGTGCAACAAGCTGCTCGGGGGTGAAGGCCTGCCCGTCGATGACCACCACGCGGTACATCGGCTAGATGACGTCGTGCAACAGGCGCATCAGGCGTGCCTGCTCGTCGACGACCGTGGTCGGGGTGGTGGTGGGGATCTGGAACATCTCGACCTTGCGGTCGAGTGGGAGAGCGACGGCCTGTTCGGCGCCGCAGTAGATGAGCTGGGCCAGACCGCGCCCCGCAGCGAAGTTGACGCGGTCGACCTCTTCCTTGGCCGTCCACCCTCGCACGACCTCGACGACCCCTCGCTCGATCTGTTCGAGGAAGAGGACCTCGACGAGCGCGGCCTCGGCCCCGTACTCGAGCGGGATGGCGATCCGGATCCGGAGGTCTTCGTGCCCGAGCTCATCGACGACGCGCACGATGAGCGCGTGGAGGAGCGCGAAGACGAGGACGATGCGCTGGAAGTGGACGCCGGGATCCTTGGAACGCGCGTCGCCGAGGGCGCCGTCGAACAGGACGGTCAGCAGGCGGTGGGTGCGGAGGAGCTGCGCCTCGTCCCGGGTGTAGTAGAGCAGCTCACCCTGGGCGAACCGGATGTCGAACATGTCGACGTCGTCGCCCTCTTCCAGGTAGACCAGCTCGCTGGTGACGAGGTTCTCGAAGCTGCCGTTCGTGGACAGGGAGGAGAACCCGCCGATGGGGTAGGTGTCCTCTTCCTCGGCGGCCGAAGAAGTGGTGCCCCGCTGCCGGACCTTGCGGCGCATGCGCTTGGGGACGCCATCCATGAGCAGGGCTCGGGCGGCGATGACGTCGCTGAGGGCGATGCGCTGGGCGAGGCTCTCGAGGACGGCGAGGTGCTCGAGGGTGAACACGTCCCCCTCCCCGAGCAGGCTGCGGATCCGCTGGGCGGCCTCGCAGAGGCCGGTGTAGCCGTCGGTGAGGACGGCGCAGGTCTGGACGTCGTCTCGGACCGCCGCGAAGGGGTCGGTGCTCTCGGCTGACCGATGGGCGAAGCGTCGTGCGGCGCCGGGGGCGGCGGAGACGAGGTGCTTCGGCTTGAGGCGCACCAGCATGGTCGCGAGCGTGATGCCCACGGCGGTCGGGCGCAGGGCCTTGGGCAGCCGCATGACGGCGTCGGCGGCGATGGTGATGCGCGGGTCGCTGGCGATGCGGCCGAGCACCTGGTGCTCGTAGGCGGCGACTGCGTGGGCGAGGGCCTCGTCGGGCGGGGTGGGAGCGTTCGGGTCGATGCGCCCTCCGAGCAGGAGAGCGGCGATGTCGAGTACGACGCCCGGGGGCGGGAGCCCCTCGGTCTCTCCGATGGTGGCGGTGAGGAACGCGCCCACCATGGACGCATCGAAGACGGGGATGGTGCGCCGCAGCGCGGTCCCAGCTTCGAGCCACCGCTCGGCCGCAGCCTGGTCACGAATCGTCAGCATCGTCAGCCTCCTTCCCGAAGAGCCGCTCGTTGGTCGCGTCGAGCCACGCCATGTCGATCTTGCCCTCCGCGACCGCAGCGAAGAGCAGGCGGCTCGCATGGGAGCGGACCGTCCCCTCGTTTCCGTGCGTGGCCATGAAGTACATGAAGTCGGCCTCGATGCCGCTCTGCCGTTCCAGGGCGGGGAAGAGAGCCTCGCGCCGCGCAGCCTGCTTGGAGTCACCTCCCGTCAGTCGCGCGTCGAGGCCCTGGTGCAGCCAGCCGCGGGCGGCGCGCACCTCGAACACGTCCGACCCAGGGAACTCAGGGACGCACACGTAGGTGGTCCCCTTCTTCCAGGTCGGCAGCTTGCGCCAGTCGCCGCGCACGCGGCTGTCGGAGTGCGGGTTGGTGACGTCGCGGGTGAGCGTGTAGACGCCCAGAGCGAGCTGCTTGGTGTCGGCGGTCTCGTGGTTGCTCATGTGCCATGCCCTTGCAGTTTGAGAAGCGGCTCCTCCCAGAAGCGCAGAGCGCAAGCTCTGCCCAGCTCGTCGTTGGTCGTGCAGTCGTCGTGTTGGCCGCAGACGAGAAGGCCGCTGTCGACCCGCTGCCATAGCATGTCGGCCACTCGCGTCCTGGCGACCGTCTCGTCCGTCTCGTAGCTCGTCGATGCGCCCGCCATTCCGCCGAGGAGCCTGGTCACCTCATGCGCGGCCTCAAACCGCTCCCGCGATCCGTCCTCGGGCTCCGCGAGCGTAGCACTGAAGAGCGCTCGCGAGACACGGGCTCTGAACAGCATGTGGAAGCGGCTTGTCCACTTGTCGCCCACCAGCCCGCCGTAGAAAAGTTCCATGACGCAGGCCTGGAGTTCCACATCATCTGGATGGAACAGGCGCTGCCGAAGTGCGCGCGACAGCGTGAGTCCGTGGTGCAGGATGTGGTCGCGAACGGTGGCGCCGGGCAGCCGCTCGACGCCACCATCGATGGTCCAGTACATGGGCGCCTCCTACTTGGGTCGCGTCACGCACACGCACTCGTGGCTGATCCACGCCGGTTCGCCAGCGTCGCAGTGCTTACGCCTGCACTCGCTCTCGCCCGTGATGCTGGCGTAGGTGGCGCCGATCATGCCAATCACGCTGAGCACAATGAACAGCACTCCAGCTCGCCCCACCCAGTCCGTCTTGACCTTCTCCTCCACGTTGCCCCCCGTCTCCGCAGCGGCCTGCGGTGCAGGTGTCCGATAGGCGGACATCAGTCGATCCTGGTGCAGAGCAGAGTGCCGAGTTCGCCCACCGCCTTGGCGGCTTCGAGCGCCACGTTCCACGTGGCCGCCGTCCAGCCGTGGTAGGTGAGGCAGTCGTCACAGAGCGAGCGGTAGATCCCGCGCGCCTCGACGGCGTCGTTGGACAGCAGGCCGTCGCTCGTCAGCGTGTCGCTCATCTCGAGGAAGCGAACGAACGCCCGATGGATGCTGATGAGGTCCGAGACGGTCTCGCGAATCGAGCGGTGCCGCACGTCTTCGATGGGGCAGCCGTATTGGTCCCTGCTGGGCTGCAACTCGAGCACCCGCTCCTTGTAGGGCCGGTCCTTCTTCTTGGTCGCGGGCAGCGGGTCATGCGCGTAGACGGCAGTCATCGCGCCGCCCTGGCGGTCCCGGCGGCTCACGCGAGCCCCAGCAGCTTGGGGACCTTCTCTTCGAGCAGGTCGACTTCCTCGCGGGTCTCTCCGAGGTAGGAGAGCAGGCGGAGGTCCTCGCGCTCGACCGCGCCGCCGTGGGTGACCCAGGCGTGGGTGCGGAGCAGGCGGTAGAGCTTGACAATCTTGCGGTCGCTGACGAAGACCTCGTCCTCGCGGACGACGGTGCGCAGGACCCGGCGCAGCTCCTGGATCAGCTCGTCCCGGAAGTAGAGCTGCCGGTCACCCGGCTTCCCGTCCTCGCCGCCGCGCGCCATGAGCAGGGTGAGGTAGCGGTGGGCCTTGAGGAAGTCGGTGAGGGTGGCGTGCCCTTCGGCCCAGGGCTTGCGGCCGAGATCCTTGTGGGTCTGCATAGCGAGGCCCGCGTCGATGAGCTCGACGAACTTCTCGTCCTGGACGGGGCGGCAGGCGGCCTTGAGGCAGAAGCGATCCTTGAGGGCTGCCAGCTCGGCGTGCTCGGGGATCTCGTTGGTGGCCGCGAACAGGATCTTGAGGCGCACCGGGGTGGGGACGCCGTCCTGGTAGAACTTGCGCTCGTTGATGACGGTGAGCAGCGAGTTGAGGATGGCGGAGTTGGACTTGAAGATCTCGTCCAGGAAGACGAGCTGCGCGCTCGGGAGCTTGCCCTGCTCGCGGCGGACGTAGCGTCCCTGGCGGAGCAGGTTGACGTCGATGGGTCCGAGGACCTCGCTCGGCTCGGTGAACCGAGTGAGCATGTACTCGAAGTAGTCGACCTCGCCGATGCCCATGGCGTCCTTGAACTTGAGGACGAGGTCGCTCTTGGCGGTGCCCGGGGGGCCGACGAGCAGGAGGGGCTCTTGGGCGACGGCCGCGACGACCATCAGGTCGATGAGGGCCTGCTTGCCGACGAACCAGCGACCGAGCGCGGTCCGGAAGCGGTCGATCTTGCTGCGGAGGGAGTTGGCTTCTGCGGAGAGCGCCTCGAAGGGCAGCTCTACGGCCTTCGTGTCGTCCTTGCTGGTCATGTCAGTCGGTCCTTTCGATGTTGGAAGTCTCGTCGGTGGAGCACAGGGCGACCCGTAGCACGGTGGCCAGCCACTCGTCGCACACGTGCATGGCGTACTGGAGGGTGTTCCCATGGTCGGCAATCAGGTGGCTGGCCCGCCGAGGGTCGTCGCCGTACACCTTGGCGCCCCAGCTGTGGCCGATCGGGTAGACGAAGGCGGCGTAGGCCCCGGTGTCGTCGTAGACGCGGTAGAGGACGTCGCGGAAGAGTCCAGAGGTCTTCCATTCGCCAGCGACGCGCGGCAGCCCCTTGGCTACGCGCCGGGAGTCATTGCCAGAGAGGCGCGGCAGCTCAAGGAGCACGCTTGCGATGTTGGTCATGGCTCGGGTCCTCCTCTCCTAGATCTTGTAGATGTCCGCGTGGCTTCCACGGTCGATGGAATAGCAGCGCACGGCCTCGAGCCCGTCTCGCATGGCTCCATAGTATCCGCGCACATTGCCGCCGAAGAAGTCGGCCAGAGCGGTGGGTGAGTAGTTCACGATCAGCACGTGCGGGCTGTTCCACGTGAGCACAGGCAGGCGGAACACCGGCTCCTGCGGCCAGTGCCGCATGCCGCCGAACTGGGTGAACACGGCCATGATGGCTGTGTAGGCGCACTCGCCCCCCCAGGTGATGTCGACCGGGTTGGGCATCGCGAATCGCTTGGCGGTCATCGCGCGTCGACAGGCCCGCGCCAGCTCCGGGCTCTCGGCGCAGTCCGCATGCCCACACATGACGGCGATGGGGGCGGTCCGCTGGTCGGTGCGCGGCGGCGGATTCGAGTAGTCGCTGTAGAAGTTGTCGTGGACGTCGCTCATCAGATGTCCCTCCCATCAGATGGCCCAGCCGCCCGCGTAGATGCGCCGAGGGCGTAGATGGCGGACCCGCCGTGATCGCGGAGGGAGTACGCGCCCACCAACCGCAACGCCTCGCGCATGGCCCACCTCGGCGGGTGGTACCTTGCTGGCTCGAAGAACTGCTCCACGTCAGTGTCCACGTACGACACTCGCAGGAGCATCCCCCTATCACCCTCACGCGGGCCGAAGAAGACGCGCCTGCTGCGTGGAACGAACTGGAACCGGTCGAACACGGCCATGGCGGCGGCGTAGGCGGCCTCGCCGTCCTCGCAGAGGCCCTCGGGCTTTGCGAGCAGGTTGGCCCGGCGACAGGCTTCAGCCAACGCCCAGCTGTCCGCACAATCAGCATGCCCGCACGGGGCACGCCCACTGTAGAAACCGTCGTCGCTGCCGCCGGGCATGGCTCACCTCCCTCCTGTCGCGCCTGCTTGGTCAGAGCGACGGCAGGAGCGCTACGAGCCTGTCACTGATGTCCTCGTAGAGGACCGTCGCGACGCTGTAGAGGTTGTGCTCATTCGGGTCCGACTCGCCCTCCTTCGCGGCCCAGCGCACCACCTCCTCCTCGGTGAGTGTGACGAAGAGACCCTCGTCGGCGTAGTCGCCAGTGATGACGATGCGGTCGCCAGCCCAGCTTCCGATGAGGGAGTTGTCCGACCGAGCGTCGCCCCCGCCGCGGCCGTTGCCACTCGCGAGGAGCACGGCGAGCGCCGTCATTGTGCCTTGGGCCGAGGAGCCGAACTCCATGAGCTTCGCGCCGTTGCCGAAGGCGTGGGGACGGAGAAACTGCTTCTTGTCGAGGTTCACGACGCGGTAATACTGGCCCATGGCGGTTCCTTTCGATGTGGCCTACACCTGCGCGAGGTCGCGCTGGATCTTGCGACGGATGAGGTGCTCGTCCTCGTCGAGGTAGCGGCGACCGAGGTCACCGACCGCCAGCTCCTCGTTGGCGTAGCCGAGCACGATGGACTCGGTGAAGTGCAGCGCCGACAGGCAGAAGTGGCTGTTCGTGTTGTAGCTGTCGGTGATGCGGGGGAGAGCTTCCTCCATGCTGCGGAGCACGGAGGCGGCGACCTCTTCCCGGAGGCTGCCCGCGGCGCGTGCGAGGGCCCGTGCGAGGGTGACCCGATCGGTGACCGGGGCATTGTTGTTGGCGATGTGCTCGACGGCGCCGGTGAGCCCCGGCTGCGCCTCGTTGTGCTGGCCGAGGTAGGCGAGGCCCCCCGCGACGTAGACCCGCGCGACGATGTGCCCGATGTCTCCCCCGGTCGCCTTGGCGGCGACGGCCTGGAGCAGGCGGGACGCCTCGTCCCGGAGCCCGACCCGCCGGAGGGCGCGGAGGGCGTGGGCGACGACTTCCGCGATGTCCGAAGCCCCACCGCTGTCGATGGCGGCGATCAGGGGGAGGATGTCGCCGACCAGCTGGTTGACGGTGGTGGTGTCGCCGAAGTGACCCGCCACGCTGGCCATCTTGCCGAGCAGGGCGACGAGCGGGAGCTGGTCGATCCCTGCGGTCGCGCCATGCATCCGCCGGAGCATCGGGATGGCCACGCTCTCTCCCAGCTCGGGGAGGAAGTCGCAGACGCCGTCGTAGATGCGGGCGCGCTCGGCGTGCTCGGAACCGATGTTCGCTGCGTCGAGGAGCCTCTCCAGGGAGGCATGGAGCTGGCGCATGTCGGTCATGCCCCGGAGCCCCTTGAAGCGGTCACCCCGCGGGTCGGCATCGGCCTTCTGGAAGGCAGCGATGGGGTCGAGACGTTCCATGGGCTCGAGGATGGTCGAGCCCTGGCGGAGCCGGTCGACCTTGTAGCGGAGGAACCGCTCGATGCCGTCGAGCTGGGCGGCGACGGGGGGCGGGAGCGCGGTGCTGTTCGAGCCCTCCCCGGCCTGCACGATGCGGGCGTTGAAGGCGGCGATGAGGAACCCGTGGACGGGGTCCTTGGCGTCGAGCAGAGCACTGCCCTGGCGGGCGAG
>Ga0154020_10010969_pt1 | contig 10340 bp, 8 predicted proteins | sample Klosneuvirus_201_FD_109709 | JGI IMG/M metagenome (GOLD analysis project Ga0154020, IMG submission 109709) | Active sludge microbial communities from wastewater, Klosterneuburg, Austria - Klosneuvirus_20160825_MG | ecosystem: Engineered > WWTP > Aerobic digester > Activated sludge | place... | reverse complement strand
TAGAAGAATCCTCTGACTCCCCAGACCAGACTGAGTACATTCAACAATGCAGGTACATCAGTAAAGATAAGGATATCTGCTTCCGGTCGTTGTCCGGCAACCTTGTAAGCGGTATATCCTGAACGTGTCATTCCCACAATTGCCTTCGCTCCAACCTGAGACGCCATCACACAGGCATTGTAACATACGGAATCGGAAATAAAAGATGTGCTTGTAATATCCGGTTTGTGATCACGATTGTAGCGATAGGCTTTTTCTTCGACAGTCTGGATAATATTGCGCATGTATTCTACAACTTTCACAGGATACAGTCCGACAGAAGTTTCGCCACTCAGCATGACTGCATCGGCTCCATCCATGACAGAATTGGCAACATCATTTACTTCTGCACGTGTCGGAGAATAGCTGGTGATCATGCTTTCCATCATCTGAGTAGCTATGATCACAGGTTTCGCGGCCTCAATACACTTATTGACGAGCATTTTCTGAATGATTGGAACCTGCTCCATGGGCAATTCGACTCCCAGATCTCCGCGTGCGACCATTAGTGCATCTGTTTCATGAATGATGTAATCAATTTCATTCAATGCCTCTGGTTTTTCAATTTTCGCAATGACACGAATTTTTTTTCCGGCACGCTTGATCATGCCTTTCAGATCAACAATATCCTTTGCAGAACGTACAAAAGAAAGTCCGATCCAGTCAACATTTTGTTCAAGAGCGAAGCTGAGATCTTCCAGATCTTTCGTCGTCAGACTGGGAAGTGAAATTTTTGTTCGTGGAAGATTGACACCTTTGCGCGAAGATATTTTCCCCCGGCTTTCAGCAATTGCATGGACCTCATCAAGTCTGTTTGTACTCACCACACGAAGTTGAATTTTCCCATCGTCAATAAGTACAAGATCGCCAATTGCCACATCTTGAGGAAACTGTTGGTAATTCATGTAAAGACGGTTGTCTTTTCCGATGCACTCATGGGTGCTGAAAATTATTTCCTGTCCGACTTCCAACAGCATTTCATTATTCTCAACCTCACCAATCCGGAGTTTAGGGCCTTGTAAATCCACGAGTATAGAGGTGTTCGAATTCAGCTCTTTGCTGATGGAACGGATATCTTCGATCACTTTGCTGTGAATCATGTAATCTCCGTGTGATAAATTCAAACGGCAAACATCCACACCTGCCTGCATGAGTTGTTTCAGCATATCCTTAGAAGAAGACGCCGGGCCAATGGTTGCAACAATTTTGGTTTTATTATAGGGAATCATAAATTCGAATCAATTTGTCTTTTATTAATTTGACCGGAGACTTGCATTTTCTTCATACTGTGTTTCCTGTCTGACGTATTAAAAGATCAGGTTTTCTTTTGACTTTAGATTTCGTGCTTCAACTTTGTAGACGCCAAGTACCATACGAATTTCTTTTAATGCTCCCAGTATTCCACTGTCGTCAATTCGTGACATACCTTTTCGGATAATGATAAAGTAATCAATTTGTTTCTGCTCCGGAATCAGCAAGCCTTTTGAGCATCTGTTGGAAACGAGATAATATTCGTCCTCTTCCGGTGTAATGAACCTGAAAAAAGCAAACTCCTGATCTTCCATTCGTTTTCCATTGAAGACTTTGTAATCTTCTTCCCGTTGAAGTCGAATATCCAGTTTCAGGTTCAGCTCCCTACAGAGCCTGTAATCTTTTTGCTGACAGATGATACTAAAAAGTAGAAAATCAAAATGATCCTCTTCTTTCAATTTTAAAATAGTCTTCGCCATCGGTTTCCTCAGCGAAAATAACAATTGAATTCTAATGGCTTACGGAAAAGCTAAAGCTTTACTATTTGTTGGGTATTTATTGAAAAAACAGAGATGAAAGCGTTCAAAGACCAATACTTACACAAGCTTTTTCTGCGGCTATTTGTTCCGCTCTTTTTTTAGAATAATCTTCCCCTCTTGAAATTTCTTGTCCGTCAATCATTAATCTCACCCTCAACAAACGTTTTCCACCGTTTTCCACTTCTTCCACCAATTCAAATTCAACAATTTTTCTTTCACGTTGTCCCCAGTTAATGAGCTTACTTTTAAAGTTGGAGTCCTGCTGTTCAAGTTCATCCAGGTCGATATGATGTTTGACAATTCTATTGAGAATCAGTTTTCGGGTTGTTTCATACCCTTGATCAATATATACAGCTCCAATCAACGCCTCGAATGCATCGCCGTAGGCAGAACGATTTTTCGCTCCCGGATCAATATTTCCGTTCATAAAATGATCGATGCCAAGTTTCATCGCCAGTCTGTTCAAATGTTCCCGGTTCACAATCCTGCTGCGCATTTCCGTTAGGAAGCCTTCTTCTTTGAAGGGGAATTTTTTAAAAAGCATCTCTGCTACAACAGCTCCAAGGATAGCATCGCCGAGGTATTCAAGTCGTTCGTTACTCAATTTAATTCCGCTTGGATGTTCTTCGGCTGTAGAACGATGACGGAAAGCGAGGTGATAAACAGATGTATTCTGTGGATAGAAGCCCAGTAAATTACGTACTGAGGACGCAAATTTTTTGTCCTTTGAAAAGAGATTTCGGATGTACGAAGAGAAACTCAAGCTCTGAAAATTTAGGATTCAGGCTGCCGGGAAGTGGGCCGGTAGATTAGGAATACTTACGAAAGATAACGGAGGCATTGTGGCCACCGAAACCAAAAGTATTGCTCAATGCAGCACGAACAGTGCGGTGTTGAGCTTTGGTAAAAGTGAGATTCAGTCGGGGATCGAATGCAGGATCATCCGTAAAGTGATTGATGGTAGGAGGAATGATTCCATGCACGATAGCCATGATGCTTGCGATCGCTTCAATGGCGCCTGCAGCACCGAGGAGGTGACCGGTCATCGATTTTGTTGAACTGATATTCATGCGGTAAGCGTCCTCTCCAAAAACTGTTTGGATAGCTTTTATTTCCTGTGGATCACCAATCGGTGTGGAGGTACCATGCACATTGATGTAATCAATATCAGCAGTAGTCATCCCGGCATCTTCGAGCGAAGCATTCATCACATTTGCTGCTCCTAATCCTTCAGGATGCGGGGCAGTCATGTGATAGGCATCTGCAGACATACCACCACCGACAAGTTCAGCATAAATTTTTGCGCCACGGGCTTTTGCATGTTCAAGTTCTTCGAGAACCAGGCAAGCACCACCTTCACCCATTACAAATCCATCGCGGTTCAAATCAAAGGGACGTGAGGCAGTCGTTGGATCATCATTTCTTTGCGATAATGCCTGGAGTGCATTGAATCCGCCTACGCATGTTTCATTAATCGTTGACTCAGAGCCTCCGGAAATAATAATATTTGCTTTACCTAAGCGAATATATGTAAACGCATCGATCAAGGCATTTGTTGATGAAGCGCAAGCGGAGACGGTAGTAAAATTTGGACCGCGAAAACCATATTTAATGGAGATATGCCCGGAAGCAATATCTGCGATCATTTTCGGGATAAAAAACGGATTGAAGCGGGGAGTACCATCACCTTTTGCGTAGGCAGAAACTTCATCCTGAAAAGTTTTGAGACCACCAATTCCTGATCCCCAAATCACACCCACGCGATCGTGATTCACTGTCTCCAGATTGATGCCACTGTCAACGATCGCCTGTTCGGCAACGACAAGTGCATAATGAGAAAAGCCATCAAGCTTTCGTCCTTCTTTTCTTTCAAAATGATCGTTGATATCAAACCCCTTCACTTCGCAGGCAAAGCGGGTTTTAAATTTGGAAGCATCAAATTTTGTGATCATACCGGCCCCACTGACTCCATTGATGAGTCCGTTCCAATATGCTTCAACGGAGTTGCCCAGGGGAGTGAGTGCGCCCAGGCCTGTAACTACGACTCGTTTCAGTTGCATTCCGGTATAAAAGTTTGAGATGAATCAATCCAAGGGTACTTCCGGACCCAGTTGAAAGACCAACCAGATCTTGAAGCATTTTATTGCAACGACAGATCTGGTTGGGAAAATGGAGAATTATTTAGCGTTCTTCTCGATGTAGTCAATCGCCTGACCAACGGTAGAAATCTTTTCAGCCTGGTCATCCGGAATAGCGATGTTGAATTCCTTTTCGAATTCCATGATCAACTCCACGGTGTCAAGGGAGTCAGCACCCAAATCGTTGGTAAAGCTGGCTTCAGTCGTCACTTCTTTTTCGTCAACACCAAGTTTGTCGATGATGATGGCTTTCACTTTTGATGCAATGTCTGACATGTTTGTGTCCTTTTTAGGTGATTTAAATTAAATGTGCTGCAAAGTAAAATTTATTCACCTTAAAATCAAAATGAAGAAGGTTCCCCTTTTCAGAGGCTATTCAGTGTCATATGATTAAAGGCAGATGATTCTTTTGTTTAAGTTTAATACTATCATTTTCATCCTTTTCACGTTCATTTTAAACAATATTTTATCGAAAAAAGGAAGATCTGAAATAATTCCTGAATAGGGGGATAAAAATCAGGATTATGGCAGCTTATAGTGTTTTTTGCAGTGTTTGAATTAGTTCATGAACATTCGGATCAGGTAAAAGATCCCGGCAGCAAGCAAGCCCGACACTGGAATGGTGAGAATCCAAGCCCAGATGAGCTGAATTGTAACACCCCAGCGAACTGCACTTACCCGTTTTGTGACCCCGACACCGATGATTGCTCCCGTAATTGTATGTGTGGTACTTACAGGGATTTTGAAATGTTGTGTCCCGAATAGAGTAAGGGCACCGGCAGTTTCGGCACTAAAACCTTCAAATGGTGATAGTTTGGTGATTTTTTGCCCCATAGTTTTTACAATTTTCCAACCACCAATGAGTGTCCCTGCAGCAATAGCAGTGTAACATGCAAGTGGCACCCATTCCGGTAGTTCTTTGATATCTCCAATAATTCCTTGAGAAACCATTGCAGCAGCGATGATACCCATGACTTTTTGAGCATCGTTACCACCGTGGCCAAGACTGTAGGCTGCCGAAGAAAGCAATTGAAGTCTGCGAAATACGATATCCACTTTTGATGGATTAAAACGCCGACAGATATTGATCGTGAGGATTGAAATGAGATAAGCCATGAACAAACCGATTAAGGGCGCCAGCACGATGAAATAAACCGTTGGCATCACTTTGTCGTATTGAACAGCAGAAAATGAACCGGCATTGGCAATACCTGCACCTGCAAAACTGCCGATCAAAGTATGTGAAGAACTGGAAGGGATACCGCCCCACCAAGTAGCAAGATTCCAGATAATTGCTGCGATCACACCGGAAAGAACAACAAGGAGTGTGGCATTTTCTTTGTTTACTGTTTTTGCGACAGTATCGGCGACCTTCAATTCGAAGATCCAATAAGCAAGGAAGTTAAAGGCAGCAGCCCAAATAACTGCAGTAAGTGGAGAGAGCACTTTTGTGGAAACCACAGTGGCAATCGAATTGGCAGCATCGTGAAATCCGTTGATGAAATCAAAGATGAGAGCCAGGATGATTACAAGGGTAATTAGTTGCATACAGTGCGGATTGTCAGAAGATTAAATCAGGTTAAGCATGCTTTACAATCACTGATTCAATAACATTGGCTACATCCTCACACATATCCGTTGCCGTTTCAAGAGCCGATAAAACCTCTTTAATTTTGATGATCTGGATAGCATCTTTTTCATCTTCAAACAGCCGGGCAACCGCATTATCAAAAATATCGTCTGCGTGATTTTCGATACTGTTCACTCGTACCAAAGCTTCCCGGATTTTAATCATATTGTTCATGCTCCGCAAACTTTGAATGGCACCGTTGAGTTCTTCGGCACATTGGAGGATGAGTTCACTCAGTTTGATCATGGAAGGATGAATCGTTTCCACTTTGTAAAGTTCAATTCTCTTCGCTGAACCATGGATATAATCGATGATATCATCCAATCCTGATGCCAGATGTTGAATGTCTTCGCGGTCGAAGGGAGTAATGAAAGTTCTACTTACTTCGTTGAAGATCTGATGGGTAATTTCATCTCCTGTGTGTTCCAGTTTTTCAATCTGACGGATCAGGGAAGTTCTTTTTTCTCTTGATGTCGTCGTCATCATTTCATACAAAAGTTTTGAAATTGCGACGAGGTTGGATGAAGCCTGTTCAAAGAGTGGATAGAATTTTCTGTCTTTCGGGACGAAATACTGGAAGATTGAATTCGCGGACATAGGAAAGAATCTTTTTTGAATGGCGCAAAGTAAGAAAATTAAGGTGGGAAGAGCCTCATTGTTGAAAATTTCCATCCACAGATTCTTCTTTTCAATACCCTTGGCAGGCTTGTGATCTGGAATGATTTCCCCATTTGATTGTTCCATCACAATGTGGTTGGAACGAAAAGCGTCTCCTGTGTTCAGGATTCTTTAAGATCCCTCAAAAAAGCATATTCGGTATATGTTCAAATTTCAATTTCGGAAGCATCGTTTATCAGCCTATAGCCACCCCGATTTCTTGCCGTTTTGTTCATGAATTAGTTTTTGATAAATTTTCTTGCAATCCGTTCATTGTTGATCGAAAAATGGAGAAAATAAATTCCATCCCTTAAGAGAGAAATATCAATTGTCGATTTACCGGTTGAAAAAGATCCACAGCGAACAATTCTTCCGAATGGATCTGTGATTGTATACTGTGTTTCCTGCATAGTCACACTCGTTTCAAAATAAATTTCCCTGCTTGACGGAACCGGAAAAACTGTATAAGCGTTTTTGTAATTGTGAAGTTCTTCCAGCCCTACAATCGTAAAACAAATGGTATCAGAAAGTGTGGAACAAGCCGGAGCGAAGCTATTGAACCATTCAACACTATAACAACCGGGCTGTACTACTGTGAACGTTGTGCCCGTTTCACCGGGGATTGGAATTCCATCCTGGAGCCATTGATTCCCTCCTCCCCAACCTGAAATAAGCTGGTTGGAATTCTGGCTGAGCGACTGGACAGCCGGCGGAGAATACGAATATACATACACTACATTGCTGTAACTGTAGCATCCGGCTGTATCACCAAGAATGAGCTGATAGGGCACTCCCGGAAAATATCCTGCTGCTGTGAAAAGTGAATCATGAGCACCGCTCACTTGAGAACTATTTTGGTACCAGTTGTATGTGTAGTTTCCGGTTCCATTTACCATGGAATGAAAGGTTACCAAATCTCCATCACAAATGTTGAGAGAATCATCCGAATAAATTGTCGGTTCCGGTGGAAGAGGATAAACGTAAACTAAAATCGGATGACAAATCTGGTTTGTCCAGGTAAGTCCGGCGCTGTCAACAATGCTAAGCGTGAGTGTAAATATTGAGTCGGGTACAAATGAAATGGATTGAGTTGTATCTCCTGTTGACCATAAATACGATTGAGCAGGTGCAGAGGAAAAGTTGATGGTAAAGTTGGCGCATGATTTCCACCGGCCATCGGGATCTTGAAAAATTCCATTGGTGACCACTATCGGGTAATAAAGTGATGGTGCTTTCTGCACGAATAGTGTCTGGAATACCGAATCAATTCCTCCCGGCCCGGTCACCAGCAATTTGATTGTATAATTTCCGGTAGCAGGAAAAACATAGGTCGGTTGGTGGGCAAACGATTCGTATACTCCATTGTTATCAAAATCCCAGTTGACAGTAGTGTAGTTTAAACACATGGAATCACTGAAATACACCAGACCATCATTACAAGGTGAAATATTGTAGTTGATCTGAGCTACAGGGGCTGCGCCTCCGGTAAAGCCGCAGCCGGCGGATTGAAGGAGACCAGCACGGAACAACGTTGTAGAATTTACCATTCTCTCTCCCTGACCCTGAGAAAATGAATTCGGACAGGAGGTGTAGTCCATGTAATTAGGTAGATCATTTACATCAGTAATGAATGGACTGAATCCGGTAGTATCATCTGCATCAGTCGAACAGGAGTTTCCCATACACATGCTCATGGAAGTGTCAGGAGGAGTATCACAAACCATGTCTCCTTCAAGAAAACAATTCTGGTTGGCACAATCCATCGAATTAAAAGTATGGTAAAGTCCAAGGTAATGTCCGGATTCATGAGTAAGAACATTGTTGTTGAGATAGCCATACTGTACAACGACACCGTCTGTACTATCGCCTGCATTGGTAGGGAGGGAAGAATATCCTGCAACGGAAATATTGAATCCGTAAATACTTTTTACTGTCCAGATATTGAAATAATAATCCGGATCCCATCGGTTAAGGTTTTTCATCAGAACATCATCACTTCCCCAAAGATTGGTTAAGGCAGAAGAATCTCGTGTTATGCCTGTGCTGGAATTTCCCTGAGGGTCTATGGATGCAAGGCAAAATTGAATGTTGATGGCAGTTCCGGTGGAATCATAATACGGGTTCGCATTTTGGAAACGGAGATTCAATTGGTTAATCGCTGCCTGAATGAGAGAGTCGGAAATATTTTCAGGTCCGTTTTCATGAATAACATGCACAACAACCGGAATTTGAATTACGCCATTTGCATTGTCTTCCTGCCTGGATGCCTGTGTAGCTTTTGAAAATAAAACAGAATTAAAATTTTGTTCAAGCAATTTCAGTTTGGATTCTTTGTTGTATTGATTGCTCCTTTGAAAATCAAATCCACACGTCACTTGTTGAGCATAGGAATTGATTCCGCCTAGAAAAAACAAGAAATACAGAATTTTCTTTCCCATACAAAGTGTACAATTGCCAACATGCAATCAATGTCCGGCACTATCAATAAATTTCAGAATATAGAGTGGCAACTAATATTCTTCCACAAGCACGATGCGGGCTGTGCCAGCTATTCCATCATCAGTTGAAATACGAATTTGATACAATCCGGAAGAAATAGCTTTGCTGGCATAGCTTGCAGACCACTCAAAAGTATGGAGGCCGGCGATTTCGTCACTCGTGTAAGGCAAAGAGACGCATTCTCCCAGCATATTCAACACTTCCAAACGAATCTTACCGCTTTGAGGCAATTGAACTGATATCCGGATTCTGTCATAAAGTGTTGCCGGATTTGGAGATACTTTTATTTTCAGTTGCGGATTAGAAATTGATGTTGTTCCGGTTGTGTTCAACCAATCTTTCAAGCGAATTGTCTCTGCATTTATAACTTGTTTTTGGTTCACTGATGTGTCTCCATCATAAGCAACATATGCAACCAGGTTTAACTGATCGATATTCCAGAGCGGATCAGCAGCAAAACTAAAGTCTTGCGAATAGGTGACTCCGGGTGTAACTCCGGATTGAAAGGGACCGGTTATTCCCCATGATCCTCCAAGGCCGCGGCGTACAGCTTCATTGTGAAACCAATTCACCAATGGGTTATTTCCATTCTGTATTGTGGTGTAATAATTGACTTGTTCCATTGCGCCGATTGCAGGGATACTGTCTTCCGTGATATAAACATTCATTTTTAGCGGAGCACCGGCTATTGGAGCGGAGGAGAATTCGACATCCATTGCAAAATGATATTGAGTACCATCATACCAGGGATCACGCAGAGCAATACTGGCAATAGCGTGGATGTTGTAGCGTTCGATAAAATGAGTGTTGAATGTGAGGTGTGAAACGCGAATAGCAGTACTTCCGGGATATTTGTATCGATCAACAAAACCGGCAGGATAACTTTGTACACCGAATGCGTCGCGGATTGCCGGCCATTCCGGAATTTCAAGATCATCCCATTCATGCCAGGCAAGCGGCACACAATTCAGCGGATAATTTCCCTCAATGTTTTCAATTGCTATTGCTGCAGCCGGGCAACCACCACACCAGGCTCCTGTACATTCCTCTACCATGACTTTTCGGATAGTTTGCGCAGAGGAAAATAGTTGAAACAAAGAAAATAGCAGCAGGGGGAGAAATTTGTTCATCGGAAGCTTGTATTGATTTCAAATATAATAAAATTCAGTAAGCCGGATTCGAAAAGCCAGGGATTGGCTGAAATTGGCAGAATTGCTGAGTAGATCATCATTGCTTTGGGGAATTTTGCGGAAGAAATTTACTATGCTTGGGCGGAAATTTCTAAAATGAACACGAAGCAGTATAATTTGCAATTTTTCATATTTTAAAATTATAGTGTAGATTAGCCTCACACAACACAAAAACAATTTTTATGTTCAGGTACATTTTCACACTCGGAATTATTATAGCCATCATGGGCTTAAGTGCATCCTTTACTACGATCACGGAAGATGATCCGGGTTTTAAAAACCTTAAAATTCTTCCCAAGAATATCACCGAAGAACAACTCGATTCAGTAATGGATAGCTTTAAAGCTTCCCTGGGTGTAAAGTGTTCCTTCTGTCATGCCATGGATCCTGATACGAG
>Ga0154020_10010968_pt1 | contig 10340 bp, 8 predicted proteins | sample Klosneuvirus_201_FD_109709 | JGI IMG/M metagenome (GOLD analysis project Ga0154020, IMG submission 109709) | Active sludge microbial communities from wastewater, Klosterneuburg, Austria - Klosneuvirus_20160825_MG | ecosystem: Engineered > WWTP > Aerobic digester > Activated sludge | place... | reverse complement strand
GTTAGATCGCAGATTTTTTCAACATTCATCGGTTTAAAAAGATCTGTATTGATGCCGTGGCCCATAGGAACAATTTTTTTGGCTGGAAACGGGAACGTGGTGCCATCGATTGTGGTAACGGCAGCCGAATATTTTCCCGCCATCCGAATCGCCAAATGCGCTTTCATCCTTGGATAGGAAAACCAAGTCACGACTGGAATCCGAGCGAGCATCGCATAAGGCTTGGCGAGTACTGAATAGATCGGGGTCATATGGGTAAAAATGACGTCGGGCCGCTCTGTTCGCAAAATTTTTAACATGTGCCAATGCCAAGCCCACAAGTAACGAAGTCGCTTGAGAAAGCGGTATTTCTTTTCCTTGCCCATGGAATAAACAGAAATGTTTTTAGCTTGAGGTTCGTCGCCCTGCTCAAGCGTGAGTATGGAAAGATGTTCAACTTTTTGAGCTAACGCTTCCATCCACTGACACACAAAACCGGTGTAAGGATGGCGATGGTCAAAGCATTGGATGATGGCAAGTACGCGCATGGGGAATATCATAATTCAAAAAGTCGGGGGCATGGGCATTAAACCAAAACGGGGCATGAGCAATAGCATGAGAGGATTTTTCGCTGCGCGAAAAATGGCGCACCCGGAAGGAGTCGAACCTCCGGCCCCCAGATTCGTAGTCTGGTGCTCTATCCAACTGAGCTACGGGTGCACTGACCTTGCGATAGGGTCCGCAAGGCGGCCCAATATACATAAGGGAAATACCTGTAGCAATCGGCATTTAGATCAATGTTAGGACACCTTGCGCTCTGGCGTCGTGGGCGGCGGTGGATCCCGCAAGTCCCTAGATGGGTACTTCTTTTCGAGCTGGGGCAACCCGTACTGCATTAGCAGCAGGAGCATACTGGTTCGATTTACCCTAAATCCGGTAAATTTTTGGATTCGGGCGGTCATTTCCTCAAACTTTCGATACTGAGCCTCAGTGACCCGAAACGAGATCATTTTCGACTTAGTTCGCTTTGGTTTTTCTGAATTTTTGGCATCCACAATATGTCCCTCCTCACCCATCAACTGCCTATCGTCGTCGGCATGTCATACATGAGTGACAGGTATTACACGTTGATATTATAGAGTATTATGAACTATTTTGTGGCTATCTAAAAACAGCCATATGGCTATTACAGTGATTTAGATGCCCGTTCAATCTCGAGGCGATGAAACCAGCTCTTAAGCACAATGGCAGCCCACAGAAAAAATCCGTGGTCATGTTTTCTCGTCCGATGCTCTAAAAAAAGTCGATTGAGAGCTGTGGGATCAATATATTCACTAATGATATCAGTCTGTTGCAATAGTTCTTGGGCTTCCAGCCCCAAGGACCCCGCAAGCCACTCACTCATCGGGGCGTTAAATCCCCTTTTCTTGCCCCCATCTCCAAGACCCGGAAATCGCTTCTCATAGAGACTCCGCAGGGGCGCTTTGCTTTGAGATCCCCGCATCTTGTACCGATCGGGCAAACCGAGACCAAATCCGACCAGTTCAATATCAAGCAATGGAACCCTGACTTCTAGACCGTGAGCCATACTCGCTCGGTCGGTTTTGACCAAAATGTCGCCGGGTAACCAAGTCTCAAAATCGACATAACTCAGTCGAGTTAATGGATCCCCATTATGGGCACGAGACCAAGCTGATCGGTATCCCGAGCTTGGATCACACGGGTCCCAAATTTTTTCAAGCTCGGGAGTTGCGATCTTCTCCATGGTCGTGCGATCGAGAATCTCTCGCCACCCACAGTGAGCTCCTGCGGGATCACGACGCATAGCGCGGCTGAAAGCCTTGATTTTGTAACTAAACGACACCTTGCCAAATCGTGGGGGTATAAGTGCGGCCATCAACGAGACTACTGGTCTCGCGGCACGAAAAAGTGGGTGGGACATCTTGGCGGCAACGCGATCAGCACGATAGGTTTCATAACCAAGAAACACTTCGTCACCGCCATCTCCCGACAATGCCACCGTGACATCACTTCGTGCCTTCGCAAACAGATCATGCGTTGGAACAAATGAATTATCAAATATGGGGGCATCGGTGCGCCACGCATATTCAGCCCAACGGCTCAAGAGGCCATCGGAGTCGACATGACAGAGTTTTTGTTTCAAGCCGATCGACTTTGCAACTGCACTTGCATGGCTAGCCTCTGAATATTCTTTGAGTGAAAAATCCATCGTGAACGCAGGAATGTCAGCTCCGGCATCAGCAGCAGCGGAAGCGACTAATGACGAGTCCACACCGCCAGATAGAAAACACCCAACAGGCACGTCTGAAACCAGCTGGCGTTTGACCGCTTGGTGAATGAGCTGATCCGTTTTTTCGCACACTTGAGCAAATGTTAACGACTCACCACGACGAGCGTTCACGTCGTCAGCAAAGTCTCGATAACGCGAAATTTTTAATGTCCCATTTCTCCACTCACCCACTGACCCATGGGGAAACTGAAACACGCCCTCAACTATCGTATCTGGCGCCATGACATAGCCTTGGCTCAAGTACTGCACGATCCCCACAGGAGAAACCTGGGGGGTTTCACGACGATGAATCAGTAGGGGTCTAAGCTCAGAGGCTAGATAAATTGTTGCGTCGGTCTGGTAATAATAGAGCGGCTTGATGCCGACCGGGTCGCGGGCGATGACGAGTTTTTTCTCTTTAGGCACATAAATAGTAACCGCGAACATACCATTGAATTTTTTAAAACAGTCCTCGCCCCAAGCAAGCCAAGCACGCAGAATGACTTCGGTGTCGGACTGAGTTAGAAACCGAGTACCCTTGCCCTGGAGCTCGTCTCTTATTTCTTTGAAGTTATAGAGTTCGCCGTTGTAGCAAATTGCAGCCCCGGTTTCTGGATCAACCATCGGCTGCCAACCACCCTCCAAATCGATGACGGAAAGCCTCGCATGTGCCATTGCAACATGTTGGTCTCCGCTTCGCCATGAACGGACTCCATCCGGACCGCGGTGAGCAAGTGACTTAGCGATGGCCAGAGCTTTAAGTGATCCCTCTTCTTCTTGAAGAGCGCGGGTGGAAGCTATCGTAACGATTCCGCACATGGTGTGGTTCGCTATTCTTTTGAAGGATCGATGCGCAGAGTATTGGCTTGAGACCTACGAACAACAACATCCGCAATTACGCCTGTCAAAAATACCTGCAATGAAAGCAGCAACATCACCTCGGAAGCGGTTCCAAAAGCATTGGTAATAATAACATCGCGAATTGCTCGCAAAATGCCGAGCGCAAAAATGATCATTGATAGCGGAACAAAAAACCGCAGCGGTTCAAAATAACTAGCAAGTCGGACGATGAGGATTGTGAAATTGACGAAATCTTGCAGTGGTCGGATGTGGCTTTTGCCTTTTCGTTTCATGTAATCGATGGGCGTATAATCAATCCGAAAACCTCGATAAAGCGAAGACACCGTAAGTGTGGTCGTAAACGAAAACCCCATGGGCAAAAGATGGGCGAACTCTAGATAAAGCGCCCTACGAAATACGCGCATGCCGCTGTTGAGATCTGGCACCATCACACCCGTGAGGGCGTGGACCATCTTCCTTAGAACCCATCGAGCCAAACGTTTGTGAGGGCTAACACTAATGCCCGCCCCTCTGCGCGCACCAACAACCATGTGGGTTTCATCGGTCACTGATTGCAACATTCGAACGAGGTCTGGGATCGGATAGGTTCCATCAGCATCAACGATTGCAATCCATTCTTGTCGACAGGCGTCTAAGCCTGTCCGCAATGCGGCGCCGTAACCGCGATTAATGTGATGGTTAAGAACCGTAATGCCTGATTCGGCTTTTAGAACCCTTGCTGTATCGTCGGCAGAGCCGTCATTCACGCACACAATTTCGAATGACCAGTCTGGCAGCGCTCCCACCAAACCGCGAACATCCTTCAGCGTTTCAGCAATGACGTCTGCTTCATTGTAAATCGGAATGACGATCGCACAGGTCTTTTTCATTTAGATCCACTCGCCAATTTTTTTCCGGTGATGGTCCAAGACATGGCATTCGTGTGCTGGATGCTTTCAATATTTACCGGCAATCCCTTAACTAGTGACTCGACTTCTTCTTTGCGCCAGTAATTAGCGATGGTCGGTAGCAGTTGATCAAACGCAATACTTTCCAAATGCCTAAATGACATCTGCTTTAAAAGCTTCAAGTACGGTTTCCGCTGAGGCAGAAGCAAATAGACCTTCAGAATAGCCGTTAGAACCGTCGCCAACCTCCTTGTTAGCCAGAGTGGAAGCCTGGAAGTAATGGCTCGTCGTACGGGATCAATAAACTTTAAGTAACGTTCGTTACCTTCGTATCCATACACCCAGAAAATATATCGACCCCCGGGCTTCACGGCTTTGATAAGGTTTTCAATGGCTTTTCGTGCGTCTGGCAAATGGTGCAATACACCAATGCAGAAAACTATATCGAACTCATTTTCCCATTGAATGTCATAAACCGACTTGAGCATGACCTGGGCATTTGAAAATCCTTTTAAGTTCTCTTGAGCAACTTTGACTGTTCTTGCATCATAATCGAAGGCAACCGCAGATGCGGCCCCCTCTTGAAGCGGCCAGTAGCTGTTGCGGCCGATGCCGCATCCAGCATCCAAAAACTTTTTCCCTTGAAACTCTTCGATTGAAACCGGTGCGATCCAGCGCAAAAACTGTTCGCGGTAAAGCGGCACAATCTCTCGATAGATATCCCACTCATATCCAAATTGGTGCTGAGTACCGTCGGCAGTGGTTGTAGGCGCAAGGGTCATGATCGCTCCTCATCGAAATAGACCCATAACCCTAATCGATCTCACCATTAGAGGCGAGCTTAAATTCGGAGTACAAATCTTCACAACTGACTGTATTTGCTGGGTTAAGGTGGGTTCATCGCTTCGCGCTCCGGAGGAAGCTTCTCCAGGCAATGGAACATAGGGCGTCGGCCATACTTTTCAAGGCGTTCATTGAACTGGGCTACGACCGTGTGTCGCATGGCATGTTCATAAAATCGCTGATAAACAATCGCCGAATGATTCCAGCCAAAATACACGCCAAAAATCACAGAAAAATTTGCCGCAACACAAAGGATCCATGATCCCTTAAAAACTCGAGCAATTTTTTTGCGGGAAAGATTCAGCGACCCGCCGACCCGCGCCACATAAACCATCAATGCGATAAACATGGGTTGGTATAACCGAGCCATCTGAGTGTTGCGGTATTCGTTAAACTTCGGTCGATCGGGCCCGCCGTTATTGATCAAGAAGATGGTAAAAATCGCGATAAGCCACGCCCATTCAACAACATTCGGCTGCTTGTCATCATCACGTCTTACCATGGCATAGAGCAGCAAAAATAGAATCGCCAGAAAGAAAAATTGCGACCCAAAGAAATTGGACGCAAGGTTTCCTGGTAAATTTGCGAGATGCTGGAGCCACGCGCTCCATATCGGGGACTTCCAAGAATCAATAATCACATCAAACAAATTATTTGAAATGGTTTGGCTCAACCCCATCTGCTTCAAACGTAGCCCCCAAACGATCCCTGGGAGCGCCATGAGCGGAATTGCTACGAATATCTGTTTCCACTTTGTTTGCATCAACGCAAGCGCAACAAATGCGATTATAAAGTAGGGCAGCAGATCATAAGCGAGGCTAAGTATTCCCAGCACCGTCGAAACAATTGCGGTTGTGAGATAACTTTCTTTTCTGCGACAAAACCATGAGAGAGCAACAAATGCACCAACACTTGCCGGCACTATCGCGATATAGCTGTAGGGTAGCCCACCCCAATATGTAATCCCGGGATAGGACGCGAAAAGCCAGGCGCCAATGGTTGCCGCCCGCATTCCATAGGTCCTAAAGAGCCACGTTACAAAACCCAAAAAAGTAAAAACAATGAGGAGGACGTTGAAAATGAAGCCGCCCTCTTCAAACCCATACCGAGCCATGAATTTATGAGCCAGAAAAGGGTATAGAATTCGGCGCATGATGGTGTTCTCGCGCCAGACATCGATTGGGGCGCCAAGAAAAAAATCAAGTTGTTGAGAAAAGGCGTAATTATCAGTGTTTAAAAGGTAGTTGCAGTTCGAGGGATAGATATTCCCGGTAAGACCGTATGGGTTCATGGTTCCCGAGTTAGACCACATCGCAAGCACAAGAAGCAGCATGGCCGCAGAAACCTGAGTAAAGAAATTTCGATTATTCATTCGAATTGTGTACTTTCGGTAGTGGTTGCCAGATCTAGATCTTCATTTTCAAATCGGGGGAGTACCAAGACAAATACCTCTACTCCATGGCCCCCATGGTTTGCTATGGTCTTTTATTAACATCTTGATGGGATACTATGCGCGGATTTTCTTCAACTGGAGCTCGACGAAGCGGACCAACATTGTTGGATACAGCCCTGCTTACCATGTTGCCGCTTTTTCTATTTTTCCTTGCACTGAGCAGCATCGTTTTAGACCCAGCTTCGCGTTGGCTCCGTGTCCCTTTTTTAATCATTCCTTTCTTGGTAACTTTTGTACACCCGCTCATCGGAATGGGGTTGGTGTTGGTCACGGCGCCTTGGTTCGAGGCATTGACGATCCATTGGGGATATGGGGGTCAATTCGCATTTGAGATCGGAGTCATCGGGTTTCTTGCTGCGACGGCATTTAGAGATCTCGCTTCGAAACCCAATCGCGGAGAAGGATCAGTACATTTAGGCGAACTTTTACTAAATCCACTTTGGTTGACACTGGTATTCGCTGGAACTCTATCTTTCATTTCGTTTGCGATTGGTGTTGGTGAATTAAAAGCCTTTTCTGCGGAGCCGGTTCATTTGGCTGCAGCCATGAGAGCCATCATCAAAGAGGCATTTTATTGGGACGTTTTTGCCTCGGCGCACCGCTTCCAATTTGTCATTGGATTTGCGGTTCTGATGGGGATGATGGCCCGAATGACCTCCATCATTCGCCAGTTTCAGGTCCGAAATTCATCTATTGCTGTAATGTTTGTCGGTGGTTCCACACTTGTATTTGTAATGGCCCTGTTCCAACAGTGCTGGCCCGATAGCTTCCAATGGTCTTTTTTAACCGACGTCGCGGGCACATTTCAGAACGGCAACCACTTAAGTTTTTATTCCGGGCTCATTGTTTTTATGCTCGCTTTCTTGGGTGCCAGAGGAACAGTCCCCATCTTCGCAAGTGTCATCGGATCGGGTTTGTTTTTGCTGCCTTTGGTTTGGGGCATTGGGCGCACCGCTTGGATTGCACTAGCAATCGCCTCGATTGGGGCTGGATTATTCGCCGGATTGGGATATCTGCGGCTAGGAAAAGGGAAAAGAGCATTTTGGATGCTGGCGCCCATAACTTTTGTCATCGCTGGTTTTTTCTTTACGAAGAATATTTCTTGGCATTTGAACTGCGGCGCAGATTCTTCAATTTGCCAAAACTCCGCCGATCTCTTGGAAAAAATACGGCATTCGTCTGTATCGCAACTTTTCCGAGCTCACGGGCGCGGAGAAGTCAATGACTCCGCCCAAGTGCTCATCGCCCAGCATCCACTTCGAGGGATTGGCATTGGCTCGTTCTTTCTTGGATCTGGCCATTTTATGGAAATTCACAATCAATACTTGTATTGGCTTGTGGCATTCGGCTGGCTTGGAATTATATTTCTAGCAATCGGCGTTCTAGCGTTTTCAGCACACTTATTGGCTCGGTGGCTCGCTGCAAAATCTCTAGGTGGCGTGTCTGAAGCATCTGTAAATATAGGTTTTTCGATTTACTTAGCTGTCGCCTTCTTTGGCGATTCGTTTTTTATGTTCCGTGAGTTCGCTTTTATCGTTGGTTGTTGGTTTGTCGCACTCACAACCAGTCCTGAGAAAAATCGCCACGGCTCGCCGCTTGACGGGATTGGTCGCGTCGCCACAGTTACAGCTATTTTTGTGGCGATAGCAATTGGGGTTTCATTCGTGTGGTCACCCCAATCGCTGATACCAGTTTCTTCATCTTCTGCTATTCGCTCGACAGTTTTTCACGATGAGGGCGTGGCACAAGTAGGACCCCTTTCTTCCTTCGGTCGGGCTCATGAACTGAGCTGCGGCAGGGCTCTTGTTTATTCCAGCACAAACGTTAAGTCCCCAACGATCTCAGTCTATATGAAACCCTGGCAGCCCAACCCTAGAACCCCCACGAACCTGAGCCAGATAGATTTGTCCCAATTGGGGGTCGACGCGAGTGTGGCCCCGACTCAAATAGTTGGTGGCGTATGGAATCCGTTATGTTTTTGTGTTGCTCCAGACCACCGTTACAAAATGGGCGGTATCTGTAGCTCGCATTCTGGCTGTGAGTTTTCATTCCTCGCCCCCTTTGGTTCATATCCGAGCTGGGTTAAGGGCTATGACAGCAACCCATTAATTCACCCAACAATTTTTCATTCACTCTTGGTCACGGGCGCTGAAATGCTCCCGGAACAGGAGCTGTTCACCCGCCCCTGGAAATGGGGCGCTTCTTGTCAGCGCGTTGTGGAATTGAAAATGGCGAGGCCTTAGCCATTAAAGGGTCTAGGCGCGTAATTTTCTCAGTCGCTTATTCCAAGCCCCATACAGCACCCAGCCAACAGCTAGCGGAATGAGTAGTATTCCTTGGTCAAAATAAGGCCGTGTCAACATCACGTATCGTTCGATGGGCCCGCCCCATACAGCGACCATGACCATGTGACCGACATGAAGGGCTCCGCACCAAAAAATGAGATTAACGACGATCGGTAACTTAAAGGGATTCATTAACAGGCTTATGACGGCCGCCAGTCCCGCTGCACCAAACAATAACAGTACGATATATTTGTTTTGGTAGTAGTTTTCTGAAACAGCGTCCCCGAGTAATGCTCCTCGTAAATTCATCCGAATAAGTTTTTTGTAAATTTCGGGATAGTTCGCGCTAACATCTTTGACGATCGCTTTTGAAATTTTCTCTGTAACGCGCCAGGTTTTGGTCCCGCCGCCAATTTTTCCTGAGACGATCACTGCGGCGGGAGTAATTAGACGGTGCAGGTAATAATTAATCCCGTGATTAAAGAATACATATTGATTGAGATCACCTTCAACGCAGAAAGGGAAATCTTCATTCGACTTGCAGTTTTGCGAACCCCGCGAGGGGTCTCCCGGCTTATAACCAACAGGATAGAAAATGTCTTCGAAATCCAAATCGACTAGCGGGAAGTAAATTTTAGGATCAAACCCTGTTGTTAGGTGTTTAGCAATCATTGCTAAACCCTCATTAACAAGAGGAGTATCCGGATCTTGATCAGCAGGAACTTGGAGGTCCCTAGACATCATACTCGTGACATTCCCTGCCGCGGAAAACCAACTGTAGTTCGATAAGCTGAAAGTACCGCCACGATTTAAATTGAAGTTCATCCAACCCAAAATCGGGATCCAGATGATCGCCGCCATGGCGATTGCATGAAGCAGCATTTTTTTATACCGCTGCCGCCAATCTTTCTTAATGAACCCTTCCCAGATGAGCCACTGCGCCAACATAAGTGCAAACAACAGCGTCAAATATGCAAATACACCTTTTGACATGATCAACAGCATTAAAAAAATCGAAGCGCCGTAGCCCCATTTAACGTCTTTCTTGGCGAACCACAGGCACGAACAAGCGAGCATCCAAATCAGAAACACGGTCGCAAAGGCTTCGCTCATCGGAAATAGAATTGTTGGTTTATAGAGGTATGCATAGATCCCCGCGGTCCAAACAACCGCGAAAATCGGGCTGATTTTTCGATAAAAGAGCCAAAAGATTGCAACGATAGACAAGATAAACGTCGCTGTGTGAGCCAGTGGCAGCAGTTTCCAATTGTCGAACGGCAAATACAGTAACAAGTTGAGAAAAGGAATGACCGGTGTCCTTAGCGGTGGCCAAATCCATCCAGACTCTCTGAATGTTACTGCCAGGCCATTATACTGATCCCATGGTGCGCGCGCGGTGGAACCATCCGAAAGCGCTAAAGAGAGGCTTTGTCCAAAATCTAACGCATAGCCGAAAACAAGCGCGATCGCGGCCGATGCGAAGATCGTGATTAGGCTTTGAATCAATCGGGAATGCTTCATGAAAATTTTGATCCATATGGGGGCATTAGCATGCGTAGATAGAGGAGGTTTCGCTGCGCGAAACCTGGCGGAGAGGGAGGGATTCGAACCCTCGGTACGCTTTCACGCACAACAGTTTTCAAGACTGCCGCCTTCAACCACTCGGCCACCTCTCCGTAACCCCCTAGGCTAGCAGCGGATCCGGCTTACGCCAACTTATCTTGAACAGTAATTGAGTTAAC
>Ga0154020_10010966_pt1 | contig 10340 bp, 10 predicted proteins | sample Klosneuvirus_201_FD_109709 | JGI IMG/M metagenome (GOLD analysis project Ga0154020, IMG submission 109709) | Active sludge microbial communities from wastewater, Klosterneuburg, Austria - Klosneuvirus_20160825_MG | ecosystem: Engineered > WWTP > Aerobic digester > Activated sludge | place... | reverse complement strand
TGTGGTTGGGGCGCGCATGGATTAGATCAAATTCAATGGGCGCTGGGCATGGATGAAAGCGGCCCTGAAGAAGTATGGGTGGAAGGCACGCCTTACAAACCCTGGATAGCAAAATCCGATTCTTCTGTTGGAAGGTTCTTCGGTGCTAAAGAAACCATTATGCACTATACCTATCCCGGAGGTATTCATCTTGAGCTCTCAGATAATTCGGATCCAAACGGAGGAGCCTTGTTTATCGGTGATAAAGGGCGAATTAAATTTGATCGCGATGGCATAACTGAAATCAGTGATGAATCCTGGTTAGATATTCCATTTGAAAAAATGAAAGTTCAAATACATAAGAGTACAAACCATTCTCAAAACTTCATTGATTGTATTAAAAGCCGTGAGAAGCCGATAACCGATGTGGAAATTGGCCACCGTTCAGCAACAGTAGCTCATCTTGGAAACATCGCCCGTTGGGTGAGTGAAAGAACCCAGGAAGTTGGTGTGAAGATGAAGTGGGATTCTAAAGCCGAAAAATTTACAAATAGCGATTGGGGCAACCATTACTTAAGCCGTCCCCGAAGAGCAGGCTATAGCTTGAAAAGCTGAGCCACCAGTAATCATAAAATAGAAATGCCGTACCTATGTGCGGCATTTTTTATTTCAGAATGGCGATATGACTAGAAGATAGCAGCCAACCCACAATAAGCAAACAATCTTCATTATCTGCTTATCAACATCACCTCTCGCATCATCCGATGCGCAAAAAACATTGCTAAAATATTTACTTCATCTACAGATAATTTTAGATCGCGAGTCTCGTGCATCGCCTGCGATGAACTGCTTCAAGATGAATGTATAAACCAATATATTTTAATTGAGTTGAGGTGGTATTATCAGATCATTGTGAAGGAGAGACGTTGCTTGACAAAAGTAGAAGCCTTGCATTCACTTCTTACTTTCTTTTGCTTACCCAAAAGAAAGTAACAAAGAAAAGGGTAGCACGAATACTGCTCCTTTCCCCGCTGCTAACCGCCTTGCCACCGCTCATGCCCCAAGTGAGCCGCTCTATTCGTGCACGTCCGCGCGCGATAACAGACTTAGCAATTAGTATTAATTAAACTACTCAAATTTTAATTCGTAACAATCAGTGCGTTGGCCCGAACGAATGGCGGGGGTGCGCCAGCATGTGGGTGGAAGCATCATTCGTTCTTGTTTTTTTTCGTACTTTTTTGTATCAAGACAAAAAAGTACAAAAGAAAGTAATGTTGATGCAATTTGATTTAATTAATGAAGCTTAAACCCCATCAACGTCACCCGTCTCGGGGACGTTGATGTTGATGATTCAAGATCCTCTTTGCTTCTTCCAGCCCGGGACGCTACTTTTAATAGCGCATGTCGCTACATGATGGAAATCGGGACGCAGGTGAAGTATACTTCTGCACAATAACATGTTTTAAATGGCTTAACCTCTTTCAGGAGGCCGACTGTTGCGCTTCAGTTTATCGATGGTTCAACCACTTAAAGAATGACGCATGTTACGTTTTAGGTTATGTGATTATGCCCAACCATTTGCATGTGTTGTTGTATCCCACAAAGGTCGAAAAGCCGTTAAGTAACTTGGTTGGTGAAGGCAAGCGGTTTATGGCTTATGATATTGTTAACCACCTTAAGCGACAAGGTAAAGATGATCTTCTAGGAGTACTGCATGAAGGCGTAGCACCCGAAGAAATAAAAAAGGGTAAACGCCATCAGGTGTTTCGGCTTTCTTTTGATGCGCGGAAGTGCTATAACGAAAAAATGATTGAACAAAAATTAACGTACATTCATCATAACCCCGTGCGTGGGAAGTGGATGTTGGCCGAGGATTTTACGAAATATCAACATTCAAGCGCTAGCTTTTATGAGCTCGGAGAGCAAGGGCACTTTTCTGTTTTTCACTATAAAGATATTAGCATTTAGTAAGGCTCAGCGTCCCCGAGGCGGGTGACGCTGAGGGGGAGAAATAACTGCTTCCTTAAGTCATCGCTAATATCAGTTATTGAAAGTAACTCTTCTCTATTTTGACCGCCTGAATAAATATGTCGATCGTACAGGTGATGAATCTTTCCGCTTTCATAAAAAGTATAATCATTGTCAAGACCATTTCTTGGTATCGAGATCATACATATTTCTGCATCTTTTTGTTTTGCCATTTCAGAGTTTTGTTAAGAAGATTTAGAGACAGTAGTATCACAATTATATTTGAATCCTATTGAGATTGCTTGTTCTGATAAAGCTCCATTAGGTTTTTCAAGCTCATCGGATTCAATGTCAATTGTAGAAGAGGATTGGGCCTCAAGGTTTTCAATTAATTTGATCTGACCTTTGATAAACCAAAAAAGAAATATCCCAAGAAATATTGTGATTATCATTCTAAATGTAAAGGTGCTCATAAGTTTAAGATTAAGTTATCTAGCATAATATTTTTTTGTAAACGACAATTGCTTGTTGACTCCAGTAGTATTTATTCTAAAGGTTACCATAGCCTCACTTGCCAGGAAATGATCAGAAATTTCACTCACAGTCATTTTCCTCTTTAGCGCCCAAAGTAGACCTGCCCTTGGAATTTGCAAGCTTCCGCCAAGGGAATTCGCTTCTTCTTCAAAAACTGGATCGTATGTCCTAAGTGGAAGGATCTGATTTGCGATAATTTTGGGTTCGGGTAAAGCATGTTCACAAATGACGTGCGCCAATTCGTGCATCACAGTACTTTGTTGGCGACCAGGACTTTCATAACTGTTGTAAATAATAATGTGTTGATCGTCTTTATTTACCAATGTTAGCCCTGACCATCCCGAACCTTTTCTCATTAAGATGTTAGCTTCACTTTTAGTTAAGCCTGCTTGAATAGGGTTTTGTACGGTAATTTTTAGGTGCTTGGCTAAGTCAAAAGCAGATAACGGATCATGTACTTTAAAGTCTAGTTCTTCTCTAAAGTCAACTGCTATCCGTTCAGCTTTAGCCTTAAAGCCGTGCGCGAGCAAGGTGTTCTTACCGTTCTTTGATATCATTTACCCTTCTTTTGGTATGCCAAATCAATCATTTTTAGAAGCATATTAACGGTTTCAGGTTCTAGCTCCTTTTCAGCCCGCAAATGGGCCACCAATGCCATTTTACCAGTATCCATCTTAATTCCAGATGATTTAGTAAAATTATCGGCAGAGACTCCTAACCATTCACAAAGTCTTATAAAGGTCTCTACATCAGGCACTTTACCTTGCTCAATTCTAGATAAAGTAGGGGCGCTAACTCCAATTTCCTTCGAAACAATACGCAATCCTTTGTCACCTCTTTTAGCCTTGATCATGTTCGAAAGTTTTACGGTGTCAATTTTTTTGGACATTCTGTTTTGGTTTATTGTTTCATCAAAGAAACAAAATTATTCCATTTGATACAAAGTATTAATATTTTATGTATCTTTGAGGTAACGAAGTGTTTCACTAAAGAAACATTCGCAAACCACTAAATAATATCGATATGGAGACAACATCAGAGAAGGTAAAAAAGAAGGTGACCATTATAATTAATGGAACGCCTCATGAAGTTGAAAAAGACGAATTGACGTACAATGAAGTTGTTACGTTAGCATTTCCAGATTTTCCACAGCACCCCGAACGAACGTATTCGGTTACTTATCAGCGGGGGCATGGTAGCAAACCTGAAGGTATTTTATCACCAGGAGGATCAGTTAAAGTTAAAGAGGGGATGATTTTTTATGTTAAGCATACTGGCCAATCATAACCAAGACATAAATCGTCTTATCGAGAAGGGGTATGCTGTCTCAATTGACAGCAACCACCTTGTCGTTCGTGATATACCGTACTTAGATAACGGCAAGAGCCTGCAGTCCGGCTCCATCGTTTCTAAACTAATTGTAATTGATGACAAGCATGTAAAAATTGATGACCATCAGATATTTTTCTGTGGAGCACACCCTTGTGAGTTAGATGGAACACCGATCCGAAATTTAGGTGGTGGTTTAACAACTCTTACACTTTCTTCTAAAGATCTAGTTGTGGAAAGATCATTTTCCAATAAACCTTCTAATGGTTTTGCTGATTTGTTTGAGAAAATTGAAAGCTATGTTAATATTATCTCTGGCCCTGCAATTAATTTATACAATGCCAACCCATTGACATTTCAGACAATCGAAGAAAATAATGAATCGGTATTTAAATACAGAGACACACTAACAAGCCGGGCTGAGATTGGTGATCTTTCTCTAAAATTCGCAGAGGAAACTGTCGCAATAATTGGACTTGGTGGGACAGGATCATACCTACTTGACTTCCTTGTAAAAACACCAGTGAAGGAAATCCGTGGTTTTGATTTTGATTGGTTTCATGTTCATAATGCATTTCGGTCACCAGGAAAACTTGAATCAGATGAACTTGGCAAAAAGAAGGCGGAAATTTACCAGAGCAAATATGAAGGGTTTCGACATGGAGTTAAGATTTATCCAAAATTCATTCTATCAGATTCCTATTCAGATTTGGAAGGGGTAACTTTTGCTTTTGTTTGTGTTGATAAAGGTTCTTCACGCTCAGGAATATTCGAATTGTTAATGAGTATGAATATACCCTTTCTTGATGTCGGAATGGGACTTGATCGGGATAAAGGTTCAATCAGTGGAACGTTAAGAACCACTTATTTCTCTGTTGAATCTTCAAAGGATATAATGGCTGAAAAATTGGTTCCTTTGACTGATCTTCCTGATGATATTTATAAAAATAATATTCAGATATCTGAGCTTAACGCTCTTAATGCTTGTCTTGCAATAATTAAATACAAACAGATACAAGGTTTCTATGCAGACGATAATACATTGTATCATTTATTATTTACAATTGACAGTCTTAATTTAGTTGGGGAAAATGGAAAAAATTAAGTTAGTTCTCGTGAAGTTTTTGCCGAAAGAACTTGAGCCTTGGGTTCTATATGTGTCAGAAGAGTTTAGCGTTGCTGGCCACTTGTGTCCATGTGGATGCGGTAATAAAATCATTACTCCATTAGGCCTAACTGAATGGTCGTTTACGGAATATAATGGCAAGCCAACACTTTATCCATCTCTTGGAAATTGGCAACTCCCATGCAGATCACACTACTGGATTACTGAGGGTGTAATAGGATGGTCTTATCAATGGACAGACGATCAAATAATAGAAGGGTATCGTTCTGAGGAAATGAAAAGGAAAATACATTTTGAAAGATTGAGTAAAAAACAAAAAAGGAAAACAATTTTGTCCCGAATTTCTGATTGGTCGAGGGGATTTTTTTTAAGGAAGGGGAGAGGTTAAGAAAGAAAGTTACCTTTATAACTAACTATTCAAATAACTTAAAATGATTTAGTACTGTTTAATATTTGAGTTAAAAGAGAATTCCTTAGCCTAATTGAAGGATCAAATGGAATAATTTTAGTGTCCGTTTTCACCCCATCATTGATTTTATTGAAATTTAAAGTCAATTGGTTTAGTTTAACATCTAAACTCTTTTTAACATTATTTTGCTTCTTGCTGCTCATTGATAAAACCTGATTCATTAAGAGAATGTATAGCCTGTTGTTCTAAAGTAGATAAGGCCTGAAGTGTCATTTTGAATTTTGGCCCAATTTTAGTCAAATCATGGTTAATTTTTATGCCTTTTTGGTCTTTTCTATCACGTGACTTCGAAAAAAACTCCAAATATCTCCTAGGAGCGACACCGTCATAAAGTAATAATCTTACTTTATTGGGTTCAATTTCATCCTCAGTAATCGCATCGCTGTGAAGATCAATACCGAGGCTTTTCGCATATGGTTCAATATAGTAAACTTCTGTGATACCTGAAACTATAATATGACGAGCACAATTATGACAAGGGTAGGTTGTAGTAAATAATTTACTTCCTCTAATCTTCTCCCCACAGACTTGGCTTCCTGTGATAATAGCGTGCATTTCAGCGTGAACAGACCTTGAGAATTCAATTAAATCTTTAACCCTAGAATTTCTTATAAGTTGATTAAGTTCTCCAATAGTTTTATCAAAATTAGCACCCCACATTTCTTTAAAAGTACTGTCCTCTTTAATAAGGTCAATAATTTTAGAGGTCAAATCATCCTTCATCTTATCATTGCTGCAAAAGCCATCATGGAAACATCGTTTATCCTTAACTCCATCTTGCTCACTATAAAGATTGCCTTGAAACTTTGGAACATCATTCCAGCCTTTTGATAAAATTATCCCATCCTTACTCATAATAGATGCACCAACTTGTCTAGAAAGGCAAGCGGAATTCCCTGCAGCTGATTTTGCCACATACATTGCATATTCATCATGGTAAGGAGTGACAACATTACTTTCAAATATTATATGCAAATATCTTTCAATTTTAGCTGACAGCTGATCAACATTTTTATCAGAAACGCGTATAAAAAAATCAGCTTCAACAAAAGTGTTTCGTACATCCTGGCCAAATTTATTATCCTCATAGTCATCAATCAGCATCAATTCCTTTATCTCATCTATAGATAACCCAATAGATTGAAGTTTATTAAACCTCTCATTTTTAGGGGAGAAGACACTAAATGAGTAGAATAGGTCTTTATAAATTGATCTGAATAAAAGAAGTTCTTCTTTGTTCTTTAGTGAGTCAATAATGTAACACTTTCTCCTTGAAGCAATTTCTGTAGCCAAAGGAAGTTCACCTTCTCTAGTAAAAGCTTGGTTTCGATCTAAATTGATTTCTTTAATAGCCAATTCAGCCAATAGTGATCGGTTCTTGAACTCTTCTCTTAAACTATTTCCACCCTCAATCTTATGCTTAAGTTTTGAAAATGCTTCGGTTTTTCCCTTGATAGGTTCATGCTTCTTTTTAAAATGATCAATAATAAATTGACTAAGCGATATTATTTGAATATCATAATTGTACAATTTGATCTTATCTTCTAGTGTGGAAATAACTTTATCTTTCAAAGATCCTATTGGTGCGCATATAGCTAAGACAATTTCTTCTGTAAACGTTTTCTCAATTTTATCCCTGGTGGTTTTTCCCTTTGCTTGTATTGTTTGGGGTTCTTTTCTTTCAATCCTTAATGGTTGAGCACTCATATTTTTTTTAGTCAAGTTAAATAAAATAACACACTAAAGTTCATATTGAGACTTGGCGCGGTGGCCGGCAAAATAGCGGGGGTGCGATGGCATGTGTGGAGAAGCATTATTTTGCCTAGATTTTTTGCATACTTTTTTATCAATGAAAAAAGTATGAGCCCAGCGGCTTGAGCGTTAACGAATAATTCCTTGGATACAAATCGTTTAGGATCAGAAAATTTATCAAATAGATCATTGAGCGATGGTTCAAGCATGTGTAATGCTGGCTTTGGTTTGCGCTAGGCTTTTGTGCGGCCAGCAATTACTTATGCATGGCGGGCTGGGCCTTAAATGCGCGTGGGCAAAAAATTTTCATGCCGTATTGCTCAAATTACATAGACACTCAAGGACGTGGTGTGCATGGCCCGGATGAGCGCGGCCTTGAGCGGCTATTTACACATAACGTCAAATTATATAACTGTGCGATGGCATGTGCGCAAAATCCCTAACTTCAATACGAAGCCTAAAACCCCCAGACCAGCGTAGCAAAGGCATGTGCGAACGGCACGCTGGGATGGTTAACATAATATGATTATAGAACTGTGCATCAGGAACTTAGCGAGGAAAGAGTTATATAATTTATATTATGTTAAGTAGCTTTCTTGGCTTCCCGAAGTAAATAACCTTACAATCAGGATTATTGCTCTTAAAAGCAGCTACCCTCTTTGCAGACACTTTTGAATTGTAACACGTAAGCTTCAGCAACGAGCGCTTGCTAACTGGATCAAGTTTGCGCACAGCTGTGTTACTGCAATCTAAACTTTCCAGCATGGGCAAGTTTTCAAAGTCATCCAACTTTCGTATCAATGTACCACTGATATCCAAACTCTTTAAGTTTGCCAGTCCGCGCAAAATTCTAAAATCTTCCAACGGAGTATCGGAAAGATTTAAAGTTTCTAGTTGATCCAATGCAGCCAACGCTTCGATATTCATTACTGGGCTCTTACTAACCGTCAACGATCGCAAACCCGGGTGTTTAGCGAGCGGTGTTAGATCAGTAATCTCCGTATCTGAAATGTATACATCCGTAAGTCGGATAAACTCGTCCAGCGGGTGTAAATCAGTAATTGGTTTTGATTCAATGTGTAAGCGTTCCCCTGCTATTAATTTATGTAGGGTTTCGGTAGTTACTAGTTCTGCGCCAACCTGTTTGCGAAAAACTTCTTTCCAGGCATCGGGCAACTCGGTCCACCATTGTTTGAGCTTAGTTGTTTTATAAACTATCAGGCTGCCCGGGTTTGTATCTATAAATCGTTTTATTATTTCATCATCAAGTCCGGTATTATCGGCATAAAGAACTTCCAGGTTCGGTAGCAACAATTCCGGGTTCAGACTTTTGATTTGCGTATTGCTAGCGCGCAGCATGGTTAGTTTTTTAAATTGATTAACCACGGAGATGTCCCCTACTGGTGTGTCACTAATATCCAGGTACGTAATATCTATAAAAGGTTGCAAGGGCGACAAATCAGAAACGGTCGTATTGGCTAAAATTATCTTACGCAACTGCCGGAGTCGCGCAAGCGGTTCAAGATCAGTAATACTTGTATTAGAAACGTTGATCGAATCTATCTTAGTAAGCTTGGCAAGCTCCTCTTTGCCAGGATTGGTGCTAATCCTTGCTTTGCTAATGAAAATCTTTTGCCATACAGGCGTGAGTGTAACCCACCAACTTTTTAAATCTTCGCTATCAAAAATAACAAGCACTGCTGGATTTGCTGTCATAAACGCTTCGGCAACTGTGCGCGTAACAGGTGTATGATCGCAATAGATTCGTTTTAGATTTGGCAACCCTTGCAACGATGATAAATCAGAAACCAGTGTATGATTAACATACAACTCCGTAAGGCCGGTTAAATTTTTTACTACCCGGATGTCGGCAAGCTTGTTACTATCAAGTTTTAATACTTTTAGATTTTGTAACGCGGTCAACGCACTCAGGTTGACTACTGATGTGTTTGAAAGATTCAACGTTGTTAAATTTTGTAAGCTATCCAACGACTGCAAGTCGCTGATGTTTGAGGCTTTCAGATTTAAGTCTTGTAGTTTTCCTGCATAGCGCAAAGCATCGAAGCTAAGCAAGTTAGCTCCGCTTACATCCAATTGCTGCAGTTCGGGCATCTTCTCAAGAACAGAAATATCACTAACCACCGTGTGGCTGATAGAAAGATTTGTGAGTTTGGATGAGTACCGCAGTGCTGTAATGTCTTCTGTTTTTGTACCCGACAAATTTAAGTGTGTTAGTTCTGTAAGATTCCGGATCGGACTCAAGTCAGTCACTTTCGATTTTGAAAGGTTAAGCGACTTCAAATTATAAAGCTGCGCCAGCGGCTCAATATCTTTTATAAATACATTTCCGGTTAAATCAATTTCGGTGATCGCGGTCATCCGTTTTAAATCAGCTACCTGAACACTATCCACTACTAATTTCAATTTTCGTTTTAAGATGGATTGCCATTCATAGCTCAATTGATTCCACCAATAGGTGAGCGCTGCACGCTCGTCAAACTCATTCGTGTAAATACTTACAATCTTCAGGTCTTGTGTCTCCTGATTGTAATTAACCTCTACATAGCGTAGCGTAGAATTATTTAACGTCTCCCCTTCTACGGTGGTGCCGCTTAAATTGCGCAGTAGCTTTACTTTATAGAATACATTGTTATCTGTTTGTTTCCCTTCCTGAATCTCTTCAATGGTGAATTCAAATTTTACATCCGTAAAGAAAAAGTCAACATCCTTTAAGTATGCGGTCACATCTTTGTTGGTAATCACATCGCGCTTAGCCACTAAGTCGTCTTCAATCTGCACTTTGCTGTCGCGGAATATTTTGGCGTAACTCTCAGTAACCAGTACTTCTTTATCACGAGCTGAAGTCTTACTGCTGCCTAAGGTGTTGAGCATAAATTCCAAAAAGGAAATCATGTTCTTTACTTTATCCTGGTCGGGCGATTCTTCTTTCTTTTGACTCTTCTGCGCATGCGCGTTGCACACCATTGTCAAGAGTAAAACAAAGAGAGTTATCGCGCGCTTAATTCTCATGATACACGTAGCGTCTGAGTATTTTCTCATCCCCGACATTGGGTAACTTCACCAAGTTAGAGATAAGCCAGCCGGTATTGTACCCAGGCCTGTTAAATTGTGCCAACTCAAAATACCAACCCGGTATTTGAAAGAAATGAAACTTCACTTGTT
>Ga0154020_10010965_pt1 | contig 10341 bp, 11 predicted proteins | sample Klosneuvirus_201_FD_109709 | JGI IMG/M metagenome (GOLD analysis project Ga0154020, IMG submission 109709) | Active sludge microbial communities from wastewater, Klosterneuburg, Austria - Klosneuvirus_20160825_MG | ecosystem: Engineered > WWTP > Aerobic digester > Activated sludge | place... | reverse complement strand
CTCACGGGTCATGTCATCGTCACGCTGGCCAGTCTGATCATCGGCTGGATGCTCGCTGCTCCGGCGCTCGTGTGGATCATCGCCGAGAAGTATGGATGGCATTGGACAAAGGTGGCCCTGTGCGGCGCTGCCGGGCATCTCGTCATCGGTTTCCTGCTTCTCATCATGCTCAAGGCCAGGCTGAAGCGCCTGCGTTTCTTTGAGGAAACCTTCAACCAATTCCGCCGCGACCGCGAATGGCTGGCCAGCACCTCCAACGACTGACGCCCAAGCAGCTCGCCCTCCGCGATCTCGAAGTGGCACGTGCCGAGCTGGCGCGTGAAACCGGCCTCGTGGCCGAGGAATGGAGTCCGCGTGCCGTGATGGCGCGTTCGTTTGAGCGTTACCGCGTGGCGTGGATCGCCGGCGCCGCGGTGGCCGGACTCGCTGCCTTGAAATTCCTCATGCCCGCCACCCGGTCGGATGACTCCGGCGAAGGTCTGAAGGCTGGCTCGCGTGGCCTCGGCAGTTCTGGCGGCCTGCTTGGCATGCTCTCGGTGCCTTTGCTGGCGATGGGCCGAAAAGCGGTGATGAATTACGGCATGCAATTCGTTCAGTCATGGCTCCAAAAACGCGCTGAGGAGCCTGTCCAGCCTGCCGCCTCGACCGAGTAGTCTTTTCCTTTTTATCTCCTTCATGTCCGAAACCTCCGACCAACAAGCCCCTCCCGCTGACGTCATCCCGACGCTCGGCTCCGTGGACGAATACCTGCAATTCTGCGTGCAGTATGACGCCTCCGATCTTCACCTGGCCACCGGTTCGCAGCCCACCTGGCGCCGCTATGGCAACCTGCAGCCCATCTGGACGAATGCGGCCGTCCTCACCGCCGCGGACACGCAGCGTCTCGCGCACGGCTTCCTCGGCGAGGTGCAGCGCAAGCTGCTCGAAGGGCGTGGAGACGTGGACTTTGCCTTCTCGCCGTCTCACGGCCGCTTCCGCGCCTCGGTGGTGAAGCAGCGCCTGGGCCTCGACATGGTCTTCCGTGTCATCAAGACGAAGGTCAGCTCGATTGAAGAGCTCGGCCTGCCTGACACGGTGCGCACGCTTTGCCGCTTCCACAACGGCCTCGTGCTCGTCACCGGTCCCGTCGGTTGCGGCAAGTCCACCACGCTCGCCGCCCTCGTCGATGCCATCAATGCCGAGCGCCAGGACCACATCATCACCTTGGAAGACCCCATCGAGTTTGTCATTCCGCCCAAGGGCTGCCATGTGAACCAGCGCGAGGTGCACACGCACACGCAATCCTTTGCCGCGGCCCTCCGCGGTGCGCTCCGTGAAGACCCGGATGTGATCATGGTGGGTGAAATGCGCGATCTTGAGACCATCCAGCTCGCCATCACCGCCGCTGAAACGGGCCACTTGGTGCTCGGCACCCTCCACACCGGCAGCGCGGCCCGCACGCTCGACCGTGTGCTCGACGTGTTCCCCATCGACCAGCGTGAGCAGATCCGCATCATGGTGAGCGAGTCCCTGCGTGGCATTCTTTCCCAGCAGCTCGTGCCGAGGACCGATGGAAACGGCCGTGCCATGGCGCTCGAAGTGCTCGTGAACACCCCCGCCGTCTCGAACTGCATTCGCGAAGGCAAGACCTTCATGCTCGCCGGTGTCATGCAGACGGGCAAAAACGTCGGCATGGTCACCATGGACGACTCCCTGCGCAATCTTTACTCCCAGGGCCTCATCTCCCGCGAGGAATGCGAGTCCCGTGCCGAGGACAAGATCCTTATGAGGAAGTACTTCGAGTCCTGAAGCCACTGGAATGCCGCACTGACCTTTTCGTTTTTATTTTTTCATCTTTTCCGTTCGCCATGCCCATCATCGACAACCACTTCCGCACGCTCATCGAACTCGGCGGATCTGACCTCCACCTCAGCCAGGGGCAGCCGCCCAAGGTCCGCGTCCACGGCAGCATCAAGGCCATCTCCGATGAGATCCTCACCGGCCAGATGATGGAGACCATGATGCGCGAGATCTGCGATCCCAAGGCCTGGCAAAAGTACATCGACAAGGGTGATCTCGACTTCGCCTACGAGATGGATGAGAACAACCGCTTCCGCTGCAACTACCTCAAGCAGCAGCATGGCCTCGCCTGCGTCTTCCGTATCATTCCGACGAAGATCGCCAGCCTCGAGCAGCTCAACATCCCGCCGATCGTGAAAGAGTTCGGCCACCTGCGCAGCGGTCTGGTGCTCGTCACCGGCCCCACGGGCTCTGGCAAGTCCACGACGCTCGCGGCCCTGCTTGATTACATCAACACGAACTTCCGCCGCCACATCATCACGGTCGAGGAGCCGATCGAATTCGTGCACCGCAACAAGAAGAGCATCATCACCCAGCGTGAAGTGCCGATCCAGACGCCTTCTTTCGCCGATGGCCTTCGTGCCGCCCTCCGTGAAGATGCGGACATCGTGCTCGTGGGCGAAATGCGCGACCTTGAAACCATCTCCCTCGCCCTCACCGCGGCTGAAACAGGCCTTCTCGTGTTCGGCACACTGCACACGAACAACGCCCGCAAGACCGTTGACCGTATCATTGACGTGTTCCCCGCCGACCAGCAGAGCCAGGTGCGCACGATGCTCGCCGCCTCGCTGCGCGGTGTGGTGGCCCAGCTCCTCATGAAGCGCCACGACGGCGGCGGCCGCTGCGCCGTGAATGAGATCATGATCTCAAACGCCGCCGTGGGTGCCATCATCCGTGAAGGTGCCACGCAGAAGCTCTACGACGTCATTATCGGCGGCAAGGCCCAGGGTATGCAGTTCATGGACGACGCCATCTGGCAGAAGCTCCGCGATGGTTATGTGAGCCCGATGGAGGCCTACATGAAGGCCATCGACAAGCAGCGCTTCAAAAACTTCCTCCCGCCCGAGGAAGCCGAGATTGCCAACGCTGGCGGTGGCGAGGCCAACAAGTAAGTGCAGCATCTATTTCACCACGCGAGGCGGGCTCCAAAGCTCGCCTCGTTTGTTTTAGCGCAAGGTGCGCGGTACAAACACGGCCTGCATGCCTGCTGCTTCCGCGGCTTTGAGGCCGCTGTTGCCATCTTCGAGCACGAGGCAATCGGCCGGGGCGATGCCCATGCGTTCCGCGGCGAGCAAAAACATGTCCGGAGCCGGTTTGCCATGCCGCACGTCTTTGGGCGTGATGATGATCTCAAACAGGTCGATGAGTCCTGTGGCGGTCAGGCAGCCTCGCACGGTGTCTTCCGCGCTGCCGGAGGCCACCGCGATGGGGAAACGGCCTGCCACCGACCGGGCGAAATCCGCCACCGGCCGCACCGGCTGCACCGGCTGCACCTCCGGGATGCGTCGATGGAAAAGGACAGCTTTGGTCTCATCCACCGCCACGGGATCGACGCTCGTGCCGTGCAGGTCGTTCAGGATGCGCACGACATCCTGCTCCTTCACGCCCGCGTGGCCGTAGAAAAACTCCTCCGTGAACTCAAACGCCGCCCCGTGAGCCTTCAGTGCCTCGCACCACGCGATGTAATGCAGCGGCATCGAATCGACCAAAGTGCCGTCGCAGTCGAAAATGAAGGCTTTGAAGGGATGATCAGGGATTTGCAGGGACATGGGAAATGGAGGGGCCAGATTGGTCAGGGGGACGGGGCCGCACAAGAGCTGTTTTCCCCGGTCACCTATCGGGAAGCCACAAGGTCCATCGTCGTGCTTGGCAAACTCCCGCGAACCGCTATACCTCGCGCTTCGCATGAACATCCCGCCGCCTGATCTGCCGCCTCCAGGAAACCTTCCGCCCCCCGGCGGGCTGCCGTCGCCGAGTCTTCCCGCTCCCAATCTCCCGCCACCGGCTGACAACAGCCACGAGCGTGTCATTTCGCAGTTCGAGCGTGCGCCCGTGGAGACGAGTGTGGCCGCGAAGGTGGCCAAGCAGATCGAGGAGGCCATCGCCGAGCGTCCGCTGATGGACGGCGCGGCCTTGATGGCCGATGCGAAGACCTATCCCTGGCGTCGCGGCCGCGATCATCTGCTGCGTGTTGGCTCGCTGATCGTGCTGGCCTTTGCCGTGGGCGCGAAATTGCCGCTGGCAGGGATCATCCTGACGATCATCGCTGCGGTGTATTTGGGCGATTTTCTATATCGCGTGGTTCACTCGACCCTCGAAGGCTCCGACACGCCGCCGGACTGGCCGAAAACGAGCGAGCCGGTGGATGAGCTCATCAAACCGGGCGTGCGCATCACCTCCGCCTTTCTCGTGGGGCATATCGTTTGGCTGTTTGTGTGGCTGAACACGGACTCGCACGTGGGCATGAATCCCGTGGCGCAGTGGATCAGCTATCTCGTGGCCGCGGTGTACTTCCCGTTTGCGATGATGATGATCGTTTTCCAGGAGCGTTTCGCGGCCTGTGCTCCGTGGGTTTGCCTTCCGGCCATGTTCCGCTGCATGCCCGCTGCAAAAACGGCGCTCTGCCTCTCTGCGGCGGCCTTTGTGGCCATCAATGTCCTGAAGCTCATTCCCTTCGTCGGTGATCTGCTGGCCGCGGCTGCCGGGCTGGTGCTCTTCATCATGCTCGGCCGCATGGTCGGCATGATCGCCGCTCAGCATCGCAAGGCACTTGCCGAGATGCATTGATCGAATCGGTCTTGGCTTTTGAACGGGGCAGGAATGCCCCGGTTACTCGGTCTCCGGCCGCGGATCGCGTGAAAGCAGCGCTTTCATGCCTTCGCGTGCGGATTTGCCCTCGTGGAGCACGGCGTGGATCTCATCGAGCAGCGGCGTGCGCACGCCGCGGGCTTTCGCGGCTTGATGAAGGCTGGCGGTGTTCAAGACACCTTCCGCGATCATGCGCGTACTGGAGAGAATTTGCTCCAATGGCTGTCCCTGGCCGAGCAGCAGGCCCACACGGTGATTGCGACTGTGCGCGGAGTAGCATGTGGCGACGAGATCGCCCACGCCGCTGAGGCCGTAAAAGGTCTCCGCATGGCCGCCCATGGCCACGCCGAGGCGCACCATCTCCGCGAGCGCCCGCGTGACAAGGGCCGCGATGGCGTTGTCACCGAGCTTCAATCCCAACGCGATGCCAGCGGCGATGGCGTAGGGGTTTTTCATCGCTCCAGCCCACTCGGCACCGGTGATGTCATCGGTCGTGTAGCAGCGGAAAAAGGGCAACGTGAAGCAGCTCTGCACCGCTTTGGCCGTTTCCTCATCGTGACAGGCCACGACAGCGGCGGTGGCGAGCTGAGCGGCCACTTCCTCGGCATGATTGGGCCCCGTGAGCACGGCGATGGTGCTCTGCGGCAGTGCTTCGGCGAGGATCTCGCTCATGCGGCGGCCGGTGTGCATCTCGATGCCTTTCGCACAAGAAACCGCCACGCGGCTTTTCGCGGCCGGACTGCTCGCGATGAGCTGTGCCGCCTCGCGGATGCCTTTCGATGGCACGACAAACACGAGCATGTCCACCGGCTTCAAATCGGCCGCGTGAGCCACCACCTCGACATTCGCGGGCAATTCGAGATTTGGCAGATAACGCGGATTTTTGCGCGTGGTGGCGATTTCCGTCATGAGGGCCGCGTCACGTCCCCAGAACTGCACCTGCATGCCCCGCCACGCGAGCGCCGTGGCCAGAGCGGTGCCCCAGCTCCCTGCGCCGATCACCGCGGCACTTTGCATGGCAGGTGCGGTATTCATGCGGCGGGCTGTTTCTTGGCTCCGGCGCGGTTTTCAGTGCCGGCGATGAGGCGCTGGATGTTCGAGCGATGCTTCCAAATGGCCAGCACCATGACGACGATGCCAAAGGTGAGCATCACGGCATCCCACTTGCTCTCACGCCACATCAAAAGTGCCATCGAGGACGGCACAGCGAGCGCCGCGGTGATGGAGGCGAGCGAGACGTATTTGGAGGCAAAGAAAACGACGAGCCATGCCACCCAGCCGCCGAAGAAGCCAGCGAGTGACATCCCCAAGAGCACGCCTGCGGTCGTGGCGATGCCTTTGCCGCCTTTGAACGACAGCCAGAAGGTGTACATGTGCCCGAGCACCGCCGAGAAGCCGCCGATGACCTTCGCGGTGGAGATCATCTCCGATTCCGCACCGGTCGCGATCATCCATTTCGCGGCGAGAAAGACGGGCAGCCAGCCTTTCATCATGTCGAGCAGGAAAACGGGGATGCCGATGGGCTTGCCAAGCACGCGGATGACGTTCGTGGCACCGATGTTGCCGCTGCCATGCTGGCGGATGTCGATCCCGCGCAGCCTGCCGGCCCAGTAACCAAACGGCAGCGAGCCGCACAGATAGCCGCACACGGCGCTGGCAATGAGGACGGTGGAGGAAGTCATGAGCCGCATGTCTTAAAGACTCGCGGCGGCGTGCCAAGCGCAAAATGCACCGGAGACTCATTCCACCGACGGTGCCGGCACCGGGGACCAGCGGTAGATGCCATCGAGCCATGCGGCCTGCGTGGCCGCGGTGACCGGGCGTGACACGTCCACCCACAGCCCGCCACCTTCGCGCCGCAGCATCACGCGGACGCTTTTCGGCGCATCGGGAGACTCGGCCTCAGGCAGTCGCGTGGTGACCTCCGCGGTGCGTGTGCCATTTTTCTGCTTCAGTGCTGCGGCGGGGATCTCCACGTTCAAATCGGAGCCCTGTGCCTCCGTGCCCCGCGTGCAGGTGAGGCCCACGCGGAGGTGGCCATCCTTCGCCGTGCGGATGGTCACATGACCGCCGAAGCCGTCATCATACTCGCCGTCCCAGCCGCCATCGTTTTTCACATCGACTCGCTGCTCGTTGAAGGAATAGGCGAGCATGGTGGCCTGGGCCATTTTCAGCCAGTAGTTGCCATCTTTGTCCGGCGGTGTGGCCGTCGCGGGTTTGGAGAAAGGACCGGGCTTGGCCTCGGCAGGTGGCGGGGAAGGGGGCGTGTAGGCATTTTTCATCCACAGCTCGCGCAGCTTGGGCCAGCGCAGCTTCCAGTCCGGCACGAGCGCCTTGTCATCGGTCCGGCCATCACGCATCGTGTTCTTCCACGCGGCATCGAGCCTCGCTTCCGCGGCCTGGAATTCCTTTTTCGAGAGCTGCAGCCACTTTTCCTCGCTGATGCGGCGGAACTCACCGCGGATGCCGGGATCAGGCTGGTCCGGCTTTTCGGCGCGGAAGGCCACGAGGATCTTGGTGTCAGTAACCTTCGCAGTGAAAAAGGGGCCGCGATCCTGTGCCTCGTCCGCCACGGTGGCGGCAAAGAGCAGGCCGCTCTCGCGCTTCTCGCCATGACCGGCCCAGGTCGTGGTCGAGCCCGGGTCAAAATTCCACCGCACCAGCACTTCGACGCGATTCGATTCCTTCTCCGTGAGCGTCAGATGCCGTCCGCCAGCCTCATCGTGGTAATGGTTTACTTTCGTGGCCGCTGCCAGCGGCAAAGCAAAACACAGGAAGAGGGCGAAGTGGCGCGTGAGCAAAGGCATCGGCCATCAAGACGAGCGGCAGGCGCGAATCTTGGGCCTGATCTTCTTCAAAATTGAGCTTGGAACCGCCGCCGTCCTGTTTATCGCACGGGCCGCACTTTGATGAAAAAAGCCCTCCTCGCCCTCGAAGATGGCCGGGTGTTTGAAGGCACGGCGTTCGGCGCCGAAGCCACGCACACCGGCGAAATCTGCTTTAATACCTCCATGACCGGCTATCAGGAGGTGCTCACCGATCCCTCCTACCGCGGTCAGATTGTCACGATGACCTACACTCAGATCGGGAACTACGGTGTGAACCCGCTCGACTTCGAAAGCGAGCGCCCGCATGTGCGCGGCTTCGTCATCGAGGAACTCTGCGCTGTGCCCAGCAACTGGCGCAGCACGCAGGACCTCAGCTCGTGGCTGAAGGACTGGAACATTCCCGGCATCCAGGGCATCGACACACGTGCTCTCACGAAGCATCTCCGCACTCGCGGCGCCATGCGTGCCGTCATCACCAGCGAGGTGCTGAATGCCGACGAGGCCGTGAAGCTCGCCGCCAGCAGTGCGCCGATGGAAGGCAGTGATTTCGTCAAAGAGGTCACCACCGCGAAACCTTACGTTTGGGACCCCGAGGACACTGAAAGCCGCGAGTGGGACATCCCCAGCCCGTCGCAGAACCGTGAAGGCGGCCCCACCGGAGCCTTTCACAACCTTCCTCCCGCCAAGCACCACATCGTGGCCTATGACTTCGGCGTGAAGCGGAACATCCTCCGCCGCCTGCGTCAGGCCGGCTTCCGCGTCGATGTCGTCCCCGCCACCACCAGTGCCAAAGACGTGCTCGCGAAGAACCCGGACGGCGTCTTCCTCTCCAACGGCCCCGGCGATCCCGCGGCGCTGGATTACATCCACAAGGAAGTGAAGCAGCTCATCGGCGTGAAGCCCATCTTTGCCATCTGCCTCGGCCATCAGATCCTCGGCCATGCCTACGGCGGCAAGACTTTCAAACTCAAATTCGGTCATCGCGGCGGCAACCAGCCCGTCAAAGACCTGCGCAACGGCCAGGTGGCTATCACCAGCCAGAATCACGGCTTTGCCATCGATCCCTCCAGCCTTCCCGGCAACGTCGAGGTCACCCACATCAACCTCAACGACGGCACCGTCGAAGGCATGCGTCACCGCGAGGCTCCCGTGCTGAGCGTTCAATACCACCCCGAAGCCGCTCCCGGCCCGAACGACGCGAAATACTTCTTCTCCGAGTTCGCCGCGATGATCGACAAAGGCCACTAAGCCTTCGCCTTCCAGCCCCATGTCCACCATCGTTGTCACCCAGAAAAACGGCGTCGCCTGCATCGGGGCGGACACTTTGAGCTGCCTCGGCTCGCTGCGTCAAAAGGCCGGACATGTCGTGAACAAGACGAAGATCACCAAGATCGGCGATACCTTCATCGGCCTCACCGGCACCTCGGCGAGCCTTGTCGTGCTCAACAGCTACTTCTCCAATCCAGATCGTCCGCGAGACTTCTCGTCTTGCGAGATGATCTTCGAGACCTTCCGCCATGCCCACGCCTGGCTGAAGGCCGAGTACTTCATGTCGTCGATGCCCGACAAGGGCGAGGAATACGAGACCACGCAGTTCTACGGCCTCGCCGCGAATGCCCACGGCATCTTCGCGCTCTACTCCTACCGCTCCGCCCAGCAGTTTCACAAGTTCTGGGCCGCTGGTTCGGGCCGTGACTTCGCCCTCGGCGCCATGCAAACCGCCTACGACAGCGGCAAAAGCGCCGAAGAGATCGCCCGCGCCGGCCTCGAAGCCGCCGCCGAGTTCGACAGCGCCACCTCCGCGCCTTTTGAGATCCACACCGTGCCGCTAGCGGGGGCTGAAAAGCCCAAGAAGCGGAGAAAGTGATGGGTCCGGCTTCTCGCAGCCAAGGATGACATGCATCTTGGAAGCCGTTTGCCTCAACGCTTTCTCGATCATCGGATCTTCACTGAGCTCGTTGGACAGGTCGGCAAGCTTGATGGCCAGTTTCTCCAGCTTCAGACACGTGAGCGATTTCATCATTTCGCCCACCCATGCGCCCTTGTCTGACTTGCGTTGGTCCATCAGCGCATTGCCCTTCGAAGCCCAATCGACTTCACGCTGGAGATACACCAGCAGGTCACCTGCATGTTTGCGGAAGAGTTCCCTCTCATTCGGGTTCCCATCCAGCAGGATGTCTCTGACATGTCGAAAGCATCGCCGTGCCAGCATCGGGTTCTTTTCATCCAGCGTTTGGAAGAGTTGAACCGTTCGGAATTCCTCTTTGAACTTCCGGTTGATGCTTTTCACCTCTTCAAACACCGGGTCGCCTACCAGGCCGCGCTCCAGCCGCTCCGTGTCCCGGTCACGCCTCGCTTTCAGTTCGGCATTCAAATCATCCGAATAAGCTGTTCCGCAGGCCAGCCACAAACAGATCAAGAAAAGGGAGATTCCGCGCATGGGCGAAATCTCCCTTGAGAAACCAAAACTGGCAAGTCGGACGATCAATCCCCGCCACCCGCGACCTTTGGCGAGTTGCCGAGGGCTTCTTTGACGGCGGCGACGGCGTAGTCGCGGTTGAGCTTGGTGATCCAGCGGACGCTGATCTCCTTCGGGCAGGCGGCTTCGCACTCGTATTGGTTGGTGCAGTTGCCGAAGCCTTCTTTGTCCATCTGGCGGACCATGCCGAGCGTGCGGCGATCCTTTTCAGGCTGGCCCTGCGGCAGAACATTGAGCTGACCAGCCTTCGCGGAGACGAAGAGCATGGCGCTGGCGTTTTTGCACGCGGCCACGCAGGCACCGCAGCCGATGCACGCGGCGGCGTCCATCGCGGCATCAGCCACGACTTTGCCGATGGGCAGTGCGTTCGCGTCCTGCGGCGCACCG
>Ga0154020_10010964_pt1 | contig 10342 bp, 5 predicted proteins | sample Klosneuvirus_201_FD_109709 | JGI IMG/M metagenome (GOLD analysis project Ga0154020, IMG submission 109709) | Active sludge microbial communities from wastewater, Klosterneuburg, Austria - Klosneuvirus_20160825_MG | ecosystem: Engineered > WWTP > Aerobic digester > Activated sludge | place... | reverse complement strand
TTAGAGACGCGCCAAAGCTCATGCCCTTTTTGTACGACGAGTAGATCAAGTTACTGTCCTCGCCGTACGTCCGCTTGAAGGTGGGGTTCAACAAATTCTTCGCCGTGAACTTCGCGGTCAGGTTCCGACCCAGCTTCTGGGACAGCACGAAATCCAGCCCCGGCGCCGGCTGCTCGAAGACGTCCTCCGTCTTCAAACTGGCGATCGTGATACGCGGTCCCGCGATGTTGAAAACCAGGCTGGCGCTGGTGCCCGAAGACGGATTGTCGTAATTGAGATCCAGATTAACGATGTAAGGCGACTGGTCGTAAAGCTGTCGCGTCCGATCGGCCCCGTTCACCAACTGTTGCTTGCTCGCGAACTCGTCGTCGGTGAGTTCCGTTTCCGACCAAATCAAGGAGATGTTTCCCCCAACGCTAAAAACGTCGAGCAAGGGATCAATGAAGCCGAGATTCTTCCGCGCCTCGAACTCGACACCGTAGACACTCGCCTCTTTCCGATTGTCGAAGGTGATGAAATCGCCATCGATGGTCAGGAAGCGGCGCTCGATCGCGTTCTCGAGAGTCTTGTAGAACAAACTCACGCTGACAATCTCTCCGGGCTTGAAGAACCATTCCCAGCGCAGATCATAGTTGTTGATGGAGCTCATCCCCAAGTTGGGATTTCCATCGAGCAACTCGTCCAGCAGCGGATCGTAGCTCCGGTAAGCCGCCAGCTCCCGGAAGGAAGGACGCGCAATCGTTTTGCTGAAATGCGCTCGCAGATTCATGTTGGTCCGGATTGCCCAAATGGTCCCGACCGCTGGCAACAGATCCGTCTGAACAATCTTGGAATCGTTCGTGGCCCTTCCCGTCACCGCACTCTGCAAATCGCTTTCCGAATGGATTTGAATATCCGTGGACTCGAGGCGCGCACCAAGAACCAGACGCAGATTCGACAGCAACGGAACATCGGTCATCAAATATCCGGCCCGCACCGTCGACTCCGCTTCGTAGAAGCTGTCCCGGATCTGCGATACGTATCGAGGCCACGATTGACTGACGGATCCATTTGCATTTGTTACCGCGCTGTAACGGAGCGAGCCGGGCGTCAGAAAGTTGTTCGGATTGCCATCAAACGGATTGGTCGTGAAGTCAGTGCTGAAGTAATCGAATCCGTGGTCTGTGAACTCCCGCTTGGAGAAGCTGTCGAAGAGACCCATTTTGAACTCGCCATCATCGAGATTCCAGTTCCGAAACGGAATAGTGAGATCGATCTTCTCATTTCGATTGTCCTCAGAGAGATCCCGGTAGTAGCGGGTGGGACGCCGAGGATCATCGGTGTTGAGTGAATCAATCAAGTATTCGCTGCCATTGAAAACGTGATTGAAGAAGCGGACGTCCGGCTCCAACTGCGTGGTATGAGAGAGCGCCGTCAACCAGTCGAAGCGCGCGTGGCCCAATTCGGGCAGCCGATGTGAACCCTTCAACTGGTAGGTTTGAAGGTTCTTCTCTGTCCAGATGAGCTTGTTCCTGTAGTAACGCGAGCCCTCGTCTTGATAATTTATTCCTTCCTGCGTTTGGGCGAGCTTGTCGCTGTTCTGATTGTAGAGGAAAGTGAATCCCACCTCGTGATTCTCGTGCAGCTGGTAGGCGAGATTCACCATTCCAGACCAGTTCACCACTTCGGTCGACCTCGAATCCTCGAACTCCTTGTCGATCTCCGAGTTCCCATTGTCTCCCGAGCTGTAGCGCGAGGAAATCCCGTTCTCGTAGGACGAGAAATCACGACGGTAGGAGAACGAACCGAACAGCCCGAGCGGAAGTCCGAGGAAATGTGTCGTGTCGCCAGCGCTGACGCTGAAGTTGTGATTCAAGAGCGATGTCTCCTGGTCAGGCGCAAACTTCGCCGGACCAAGCGCATTGTTCAGAGCCTGCAGTTCGTCCCGTTGGGCAAACCTTTGCGCCCGGGTCGCAGCATTGGCGGGAATGTCGCGAGGGATCGTCGTGTGAGCCGGCTGCACCGTCAAAAAGCGCTCGCGAGCCAGATACCCTGGCAATGCCCGGGTCCCATCGTCCATCCCCAGCCAGTCCGTGCCGCCGCCATCGTAACTCAGGAACTTGTCGTTCAGGTTGGCCTGCGGATTGTAGGAACCGCCGATTGAGAAGTTGTAGAACGCCTTTTCGGGAAATGATTTTGTGACGATGTTGATGCCGCCACCGGTGTAGCTGCCCTGTTGATCCGGCGTGAACGTTTTCGCCACCACGACCTTGTCGATGATCTGTGCGGGAAACAAATCCAGTGGAGCCGAACGTCGATACGGATCAGGCGACGGAATCTCCGCGCCATTCAGCGTCGTTGTCACGTAACGATCGCTCAGACCACGAATCACCGCGAACTTGCCGTCCACCACCGCCGCGCCGGAGACTTTGTTGATGATCGCGCCGGCGTCCGACACGCCGGTCTTAGAAATCTGCTCGGAACCGAACGCTTCCGTCGCCGCGGCCTCCTTCGCGCGCTGCACGAACAACTGCTTGATGTCGCTCTTCGGCACCGAGGATTGGAAGATCGGTTTGGGCGCTGGCGGCTTGACCGCCACCACTGGCGCGGCAGCTTTGTTGGCCGAATTCGTATCACCGCCACGTCCCTCAGAGGACGGTCCACGGGTCTGGGTCCGCGTGTCAGCAAAGAAGCTCTCCCCGGCCGCTGCTGGCGCGTCGGACGCCACCGCGCGCCGTGATCCTCCGCCTGCTTGCGGCGGCGCCCCCTGGTTGATCGGCGGCAACTTGCTGGGCTGCGATTTGGTCTGGGTCGGCTTCGGAGCTTCCGTCTTCTGCTCCTTCTTGTCCGAGCGAACGGCCTGGAGGATCCGGCGGGTGATCTCGTCCAGCTTGCCCGTCTTCGCCGCCCAGTATCCGATGCCGCCAATCATCGCGGCATGAACGACGATCGAGATGGTCAGGCTGACCGGATCCCTCTTTTCTTTAGTTTTGCGGGCCATTGCTGCGGTTGGTTTAAGGAGGTCAGGTCACACTGCGCCGGTTTGGAGTGGCAGGAGCATCCATGATCGGGGGCAGGGAAAAATTGGTCGATGCGAGTTACCGGGCGACACCTTCGGTCGCCAGACCCACTTTCGAAATATTCGCCGAGATCAACACGTCGAGTACTCCGATTATTTTTTGGTATTGAATCCGGCTGTCTCCGCGAACGATCACGTTGAGATCCGGATCGTCCTTGCGAAACTGCACCAGCGTGGTGAGCAGCTGATCCTCGTTCATCTCAACGGCGTTGAGGAAAATTTTCCCCGAATTGTCCACCGTCACGTAATTCGCCTTCGCCGCCGAATCCTTCGGGCGCGCCCCCGCCGTCGGAAGCGAGATGTCCATGTCGTTCACCGGCGGAGCGGTCGTAAGAATGAAGATCACCAACAGCACGAACGCGAGGTCGAGCAACGGCGTGATGTTCAGCTCGGTCAGCTCGTGCTGCTTGTTGGCGGAGTACTTTTTCATGAGGTGTTCCTCTCAACGAGGTCTCCGGATTCAGGCCACGGCAGACTGACCCTTCTCGTCCTTCTCCTCGTCCCGCATCCGCTTGATGGCATCCGCGATCTCCTCAGACACCGCGCGGTTGTCCACGTAACCGTGTTCGATCGCCGTCGCATACTCCGTGGTGAAATTGTCCAGCTGCTGGGTGATGCTGCGGATCATCGTGATCATGTAGTTGTAGGCAAACATCGCGGGAATCGCGACGAACAAGCCGACGACCGTCGCAATCAACGCGCCCGCGACACCCGGCGCCATGGCCGTCAAGCTGGCGGCCTGCTTGATCGCGATGCCGGAGAACGTCTCCATGACGCCCCACACCGTTCCCAGCAATCCGATGAACGGACCTCCTGCCACCGCGGTGGTAAGGATGATCATCCCCTTCTCCAACGAGAGTGCCTGCGCGCTGACCATGCGCTCCAGCACCACCTTCACCGACTCAAACGACGCAGCGCTGATGCGCGTCTTGCCCTTCACCGTCACAGGATTGTTCTTCAGGTGATACGCGAGCTCCTCCGCGCCGCCGTAGTAAACCTCGTAGGCCGGAGCGCCCGTGAACTCATCGCTCTTGTTGAAAAGATCCATCGGATCGCGCGTGGCGCGGTAGGCGGCGAAGAACTTCTTCGACATCTGGGTGGCCTTGTAGAGCTGGCGAGCCTTGTTGATGATCACCGTCCAACTGAAAAGCGAGACAAGCACCAGCAAGCCGATGGTAATCTTGCCCTCCATCGTGGCCTTCTCGAGGGCGAAGCTGAGCGCGTTGGCCAGCAGTGGGGTGAAAGTGAAGTGTTCCATAGATGTCATGAATGGCAGTGTGTCGTTGTCATTGCTTGCGATTACACTTCCACCCTAAGGAGGGCACATGACGAACCAATGTCGCGGCGGTTACTTTTCCGTCACGACAGAGCCGTTGCTCGCTGATCCTTTTCGGCCAGAAGATTTCTGCGGCGATGTTCCCGCATCCGGCAGACAACCGTTCTCGTGAGAATTCAGGGCGGCGTTGCGCCGCCATTCGGTAGGCGTGACAGAGAATTTCTTTTTAAACAACGCGTTGAAAACTCCGAGATGCCGGTACCCGCACGCCGCGGCCACAGTCATCACACGCGAATCCGTTTCCGCCAAGAGGCGACGCGCCTTCAGCAGTCGCATCTCTGTCTGGCGTGATCGCAGCGACACGCCGAAATGTTGCAGGAACAGCCGGCTGAAATGCCGCAGGCTGCAGCCGCAGTACTCGGCGAGTTCATCGCACGATGCGTTTAAGAATTCTTCCTCCGTCAAATGATCCAGAAGCACCTTGATCCGTTTCGTCGCCGACAACGCCAGCGCCTCGGATTCCTCCGGTGGCGCCAGTTCCCGTTCAAACAACCTGCCGATCAACTCCAGCAACTGACAGCGCAACAGCAATCCGGCGCGCCCGGCAGAGTCGACCGACAACGCGGCGAATTGCACCGCCACCGGATGATTTCGCGGCAGCACCCGCACCGACTGGCTGCCCTTGCCCGACGCGCGATCAAAGAACTGCCGTTCGGACATGGTGAGCAGCTCGCTCATCAGATCCGGGCAGAATCGAAAGTAAACCATGGACACCGCACTGAGCTGGCTGGCGCGGAAAGTTCCCTTGCGAGCCGGTGACAAGACGAGCACATCGCCAGCGTTTAATTCGCGGGCCGCCTCCGCGCTCAACCAATATCCCTGCCCCTCGGCCAGTCTCGTCACACACCAGCATTGAGCCGATGGCTCCCATTCCCCGGAGGGTGGGATAATTTGCTCAGCGAGCGCCAGATGGCTCTGATACTTCATGCGGAGCCGAGCCTGACAGTGACTTGTTACACCCCATCGTCGGCATAGCGACGTTTACGTGACGTTTCAGTCACAAAAATAATACGCCTCCGGTGAAGCACCGGACCCGGTCACATTCGTGCCGTACTGAAGTCGGATCAAAGAGCGCAGTTTGATGATCGCTTCGTTGCCATTTTGTAACTCTTCCGCCCTTTGTCCGTAACGGAACATCCCTAGCGTGCAAGGCGAACACCGAAATTCATCTAACAATGAAAAAATCATCATTCGCCAAAACCGCCCTCACGATGGGCGTCGCCGCGTCCACCCTGCTACCGAGCCTGCTTCAAGCGCAGCAGTCTGAAGCTCTGCTTGAAACATTGGTCCGCAAGGGAATCCTCACCGAACAGGAGGCCGAGGATCTCAAGACGGACATCGCCCGTGAGAACCGGCAGTATGTGAAGGTTCGCTCCGCCGGCAAGGAGACCGTCGCACTGGACATCTACGGTGACGTGCGAGCCCGCTACGAAGGATTCTATTCTGACGATCCAGCGATGGTGGACCGCAGCCGCTACCGCTACCGCCTGCGTCTCGGCATGACCGCCACGTTGTTTGATCGTTTTGAGGCCGGGCTGAGGCTCTCGTCCAGCGAGGCCTCCAGCAGCTTCGGCGGCGATTCGATCTCGGGCAATTCCACCTTTCAGGACAACGGCTCGAAGAAATTTCTCTATATCGATCTCGCCTACGGCCGCTTCTACGCCTTCAGCAACCAGACCTTCCAGACCACGTTGACGGTCGGAAAGATGGAGAACCCGTTCGTCTACTCGGACATGGTTTTCGACGGCGATTACACGCCGGAGGGTCTTGGTTTGAACATGGGCTGGAATCTAAATGAGGAGCACTCGCTGAAATTCAACGCCGGCGTTTTTGCGCTGGATGAAATCAGCGGCCAGAGTGAAGACCCGTGGATGGGCGGCGCTCAAGTGCGCTGGGATGGCATCTGGAAATACGACGAAGCGCACAAACCAAAGATCCAGTCCAGTGTCGGACTCGGCGCGCGCGCCATCAGCGACGGCCAGAGCCTGACCAACGGCGCAGTCCCGAACGCGAACCGCGGCAACACGCGCCTGACCGGCTCAGGAGCTCTCGCCCACCACTACAACCCCATCGTCGCCGACGCAGCGTTCACCTACACCTTCGACAAGTTCCCGATGTACGCTGGAACTTTCCCGGTCCGCGTGGGTGCCGACTTCATTTACAACCCGGCGGCGCCGGATCGGAATCGAGGCATGTCGGCGGGCGTCACCTTCGGCAAATCCGGCAAGCGCGGCACCTGGGATGTCGGTTACCGATACAAGTATCTCGGCGGGGACGCCTGGTACGAGGAACTCACCGATTCGGATTTCGGCGGGTTCTACCAAGGCACCGCCCCGACTGGCGGCGGCACTGGTTACGGCGCCGGCACCAACGTGAAGGGTCACATCTTGAAGGCCAGCTACTCGCCTTACAACTCCGTGACGCTCACCGCCACGTGGTTCAAGACCAAGCTCATTCACGAGCAGGCCAACGGCAGCGACAGCGACATGAACCGCCTGCAAGTGGACGCAGCCTGGAAATTCTAAGACTCGATGTCACACCCTTGTTGGATGTTCTCCATGCAAACGTCACATGCGGGTCATCTAGTTAGGGGAAACAACTCAAAACGTTAACTGAACATGATCATGAAACGAAACATCATCCTCAGCAAAGCTTCGGTCACCTGGGCCTGTCTCGCGCTGGCCGGTTCCCTGTTCCTCCCGTCCACCGGACGGGCCCAGGATGCCATCACCCTCGATCCCGATCTCAAGGATTACAAACCCGTGAGCGGCATCTCGGGAAACATCACCTCGATCGGTTCCGACACGCTCAACAACCTGATGACCTACTGGGCCGAGGGCTTCGCCAAGTTCTACCCGAACGTGAAGATCCAGATCGAAGGCAAAGGCTCCTCCACCGCACCTCCCGCGCTCATCGCTGGCACCGCGCAGCTCGGGCCGATGAGCCGGAAAATGAAGGCCGAGGAAATCGACGCGTTTGAACAGAAGTACGGCTACAAGCCCAAGCTCATCGCCGTGGCGCTCGACACTCTCGCCGTCTACGTCAACAAGGACAACCCCATCCAGTCCATGACACTCCAGCAGGTGGACTCGATCTTCTCCAACACCAAGAAGCGCGGCGGAAAAGACATCAGCAAGTGGGGCGATCTCGGACTCACCGGCGAATGGAAGAACAAGCCCGTCAGCCTCTACGGTCGTAACAGCGCCTCCGGCACCTACGGCTTCTTCAAGGAAACCGCGCTCGACAAGGGCGATTTCAAGCCCGCCGTGAAAGAACAGCCCGGCTCCGCTTCGGTGGTTCAGGGCGTGGAAAAGGATCTCGGCGCCGTGGGCTACAGCGGCATCGGCTACAAGACATCGGGCGTCAAGGCCGTGCCAGTGTCATTCCGCAGCGGTCCCATTACGCCCAACCAGAAAACCGCGAACAACTTCTCCTATCCCATTACCCGTTATCTCTACGTGTATGTAAACAAGGATCCGGTGAAGGGCATGGATCCGCTCGTCAAGGAATTCATCAAATACGTCCTCTCCAAGCAGGGCCAGGAAGTCACCATCAAAGATGGCTACTATCCCATCAGCGCCAAGAAGGAAGCTGAGATGATGGCCGAACTGGAGTAATCCCGCTTCTCGCACGCACACACCCTTGCGGGGCCGGAAGCCTCACGCTTCCGCCCTGCAAGGGACTCCTGCCACCAACATCCAAGCTGGCGAAACACCGCCAACACCCTGCGATACATGGCCAAACGACCACCACCACCGAAGGCCCAGCCGCCGTCCCGCCCCGGAACCTTCAGCTCCGCTCCGCGCAAGATGACGAGCCGGGTGCGTTTGATGGATCGAGTCGCAAGCGGCGTGATTCGCTTCGGCGGTGCGTCCGTCATCCTGGCAGTCGCCGCCATCTTCGTCTTCGTCGGCCGGGAGGCCCTCCCGCTCTTCCTGCCCGCCAAGGCTAAACCTGTTTTCACCGTCACCGTTCCGGAATTCACCAGCGATGCCTTCGGCGGTGTGCTGGGCGTGGACGAATATGAGACCTACGCCTACTGGCTGCACTCCACCGGCGCGGTGCATCTCGCCACTCTCGCCGATCAGAAGACTCGCACCGTTCTCAATTCTCCGTCCCTCCTCCAGCATCCCCTCTCCGCGGCCTACCGCAGTGCCGCGAAAGATCACCTCTATCTGGGCACGACGGACGGCCACGTGCTGCTGGCGCAATTGAAATTCAGCCCCGCCTACACGGCTGCCGGGCGCACCGTCACCGGACGCCTCGTCGAGGAGAAGCTGATCCGAATCTCAACCACCGGCAGTCCCGTGATTAAGGTTCACGGCCGTCATGATTCCACGGGCAAGGCTCGTTTCGCCGCGCTCTGTGCCGATGGCACGCTGTTCACCGGTTCCTATGAAGACGGCGGAGACACCGTGGCGGAACCCGTCGGCGGAAAATGGAGCATCCCCGTCACCACCCTCGCCCTCGACCTCGATGGACGCCGGCTCTTCGTCGCCACGGAAGACGGCCAGCTTCATCACTGGGAACTCGATGACAGCCGCGAGAAACCCTACCGCGTCATTCCCGTCGGTAATGTCGCACGCACCTTAACAGCCATGGATTTCGTGATCGGCGATCACGCCCTGATCCTCGGCTTCAGCGACGGTTCGGTCGAACAATGGTTCGGTGTCCGCGAGAACACAGATGACGTTCTGCGGCCCTTTCACAAAATTCGCGCCTTCGATTCCCTGCCGGCTTCCGTGCAACTGATCCAGCCGTCGGGCCGCGACAAGGGATTTCTCGCCGCGTCGCGCGACGGCACGATTCATCTCGGCTTCACCACCTCGGGCCGCACGCTGCTGGAGTTCAACGCCGGCGGATCGCTCAAGGGACTCGCCTACGCGCCCAAGCTCACCAGCATCCTCGCCACCACCGCCACCAACCAGATGGCCATGTGGGAACTCAGCAATCCGCACCCCGAAATATCCTTCGCCACGCTGTTCGGGAAAGTCTGGTACGAAGGCTACGACGCGCCCGAGTTCAACTGGCAATCGACCGGCGGCACCGATGATTTTGAATCCAAGTACAGCCTCGTGCCGCTGATCGTCGGCACGCTTAAAGGCGCATTCTACGGGCTGTTGTTCGCGATCCCGGTGGCGGTGATGGCCGCGATCTACGTCTCCCAGTTCATGAGCTACCGCCTGCGCGGACTCGTGAAACCCGCCGTCGAAATCATGGCCGCCCTGCCGAGCGTCGTCATCGGATTCCTCGCCGGACTCTGGCTCGCGCCGATGATGGAGAATCACGTCCTCTCGATTGGTTCCGCATTCATCCTCGTGCCGGTGCTGGTCCTGCTCGCCGTGACCATCTGGCATCACCTCCCGCAACCAATCCGTTCCAGCGTGCCGCACGGCACCGAACTCGCCCTCTTGATTCCGCTCGTCGCACTCGGCTTCTTTCTCGCCACCCAGCTCGGACCGCTGCTCGAAGCCTGGTTCTTCCACGGCGATTTTCGCCAGTGGGTGTTCGACACCACCGGACATCAGTTCGAGCAGCGCAACAGCATTGTGATCGGTTTCGCCATGGGCTTCGCCGTCATCCCGATCATCTTCACCATCTCCGAAGACGCCCTCTCGAACGTGCCGCAGCACTTCGTCTCCGGTTCGCTGGCGCTCGGAGCCAGCCGGTGGCAGACGGCCGCAAGGGTCATCCTCCCCACCGCCAGCCCGGGCATCTTCTCCGCCATCATGGTCGGGTTCGGACGCGCCGTGGGCGAGACCATGATTGTGCTCATGGCCACCGGCAACACGCCCATCCTCAGTCTCAGCCCGTTCAACGGCATGCGGACGCTCTCAGCCAACATCGCCGTGGAAATTCCCGAGGCCCCCGTCAGCGGGACCCTCTACCGCGTGCTGTTCCTCGCCGCGATTCTGCTGTTCATCATGACATTCGTGGTAAACACCGTG
>Ga0154020_10010962_pt1 | contig 10343 bp, 6 predicted proteins | sample Klosneuvirus_201_FD_109709 | JGI IMG/M metagenome (GOLD analysis project Ga0154020, IMG submission 109709) | Active sludge microbial communities from wastewater, Klosterneuburg, Austria - Klosneuvirus_20160825_MG | ecosystem: Engineered > WWTP > Aerobic digester > Activated sludge | place... | reverse complement strand
GATCGCGATCCTCGAGCACCTCGGCGCAGACCCCGCGCTCCAGAAGATCTACGACGAGACCCTGAGCCTCGAGCGCAAGCAGGCCCTCGAGCTCTTCGCCAAGCTCGACAAGACCTTCGAGGCAGGAAAGAAGCACCTCGGCGTCGCGGAGCTGCGGCCGCCCAAGGAGCTCACCGTCCTCACCAACGCGCTCGACGCGCAGGGCTCGGTCCGCTTGGTGAAGGTCGGCGCGCTCCAGTACTTGGTCGTCGGCCCTGGGCTCGACTCCGCAACCGAGGCGGTCCTCGTCGCTACGCTCCGCGGCACCTACGGCAAGGAAGTGTCCAAGGCCTACGCCAAGAGCGACAAGCTCAAGAAGGCCTGGGCCGATCTCAAGGGCTATAAGAGCATCACCGCGGCTTACGCCGACGGAGATCTGTACGCCACCGACACCTTGGCCGAAGTCTTGTCCTTTCAGATCTTGAACCTGACCGCGGGCGCCCCGCTGGCGGCCAAGGAGGAGGACTTCATCGACGCCAGCACCAAGGGCGGGCTGCGCTGGACCCGCGCCACGCTGCGCGCGCTGGACGGCCGGGCCGAGCCGATCGACGCGGCGCTGCCCAAGGTGATCGCGAAGGTCTCGCCGTGAGCCTGGGAGAGGCTCCCGACGCCGACGACGTCGAAGAGCTCCTCCGCGAGCGACATGGCGTACCGGCCGAACAATCCCTGAAGATCGAGGTCGCCCGCCGCGAGGGGCGCCCGCGCCTCATCCTGCGCCTTGATCGTCCCGCCCGAGCGACCCGGCCGGTCGAGCGCTACGTCCTCGACGTGAGCCACCTACGACAAGGACAGCGCCCGGCCTGGGACCTCGTGCTCGACGCGGTGGACGCGCTCCTCGGTACCTTGCTCGAGAGCGGCTACGCCTACCGAGACCTGCCGACCGGCAGTGATGTTGAATTCGAGGACGCGGTGTTTTGGGTGGAGGCCGAGTGCCTGCGGCCGGATCTCGAGCGGGAGGCCAACCAGCTGCTCGGCGGGGACAACTGAACCTCAGTCTTCTGACAGCTTGATCGTCGTCTCGTCGATCTGCACGGTGTCGCCGCTCTTCAAGAAGGCCTGCAATTTGGGCAGGCCGTTGACCCGCGCGGCCGAGGAAGACCCGAGCCTCACCAGGAGCAGCGAGTCGCGGACCCGCACGAACAGCGAGTGCCGGCCGGCGACGTAGCGGCCCTTGAGCTGAATATCGGCCTCGCGATCGGTGCCGAGGATGGTCACCGACTGGGTCAGCGGGCCTGAGTAGATCACTTTGTCGCCGTGTCGCACGTCCACGTAGAACTTGCGCTGCTTGGTCTTGGGACCGCGCAGGTTGGTATCGAGCTCCCGCTTGTCGACCATCATCGTGCTGAGCACACGGGAGACCGAGGAACGGCCGCGCGGGATCAGCTCCGAGGGCTCTTCGCCGTCACCGGCCAGATCGTCGGCGTCGTCGAGATCCTGGGGCTCCACGGGTTCATCCGGCGCCTCGAACATCTCGGAGCGCTCGCCGCGGGCCTGATACCAGTCGTTGAGCGCGTCATCCCGTTCGGGAGACTCGTCGTCCGGGACATCGACGATCTCATCCCGCGGCCGCTCTTCGGGGCGGCGCTTGCCGGCTGGCTCGACGCGGATCCCGCCGGCCCGCAGCAGGGGGTTGTCTTCGGGGGCCCGGCTCTTGCGCTCTTCGGTGCGGCGCGGGGATTCGCTGGGCCGCTTGTCCTCTCGGCGCAGGGGCTCGCTCTTTCGATCGTCGCTCCGCGCCGGGCGACGCTCCTCGGAAGGGCGTTCCGAAGGGCGTTCGGAGGGGCGTTCGGAGGGGCGTTCGGACGGGCGTTCGGGGCGGCGATCCTCGTCCACCCGTCGGGCATCGCCCCAGCGATTCTCTCGCTTCTTCGGCGCCGGCTCGCTCTTTCGCTCAGGCTTCTCCGGCGGCGCGGCAGAGATCCGATCCCGGCCCGGCGGCGGCTGCGTCTTGCGAGGCACTGGGGTCTCGGCCCGAGACGGTGAGTCATCCTCCTCCTCTCGCGAGGGCGCCACGTCGCGTCGACCCTCGCGGATCGCCCGGACTTGGCCCTTTCGCTGGGCGCGGGCCTCGGCCGGCGACTTGATCAAGGGATCGTGCAGCGGCTCGTCGCGCGGCGGTCGCGGGCGCGGCGAGACCGGGGCAGGGGGATCGTCCGGGTCCTCGTCGAGGTCGCTCGGCCGGATCGGGTCCTCGGAACGCGGCGAAGAGTCGTCCCGGTAAGCCGGAGGCATCATCGTCTCGAGCTTCTCGACCCCGGGCTCGGCCGAGGGCCGCCCGGCCGGCCGCGCGTCGGCGTCAGGCCCGGCGTAAGCGCTCAGATCCGCCAAAAACAGCACCGAGTACTCGGCGAAGTTCAGCACGTCGCCGTGCCGCAGCTCGTGGGTGCCGCGGATCCGGCGGCGGTTTACGTAGGTCCCGTTTTGACTCCCGAGGTCCTTGAGCACGTAGCGGCCGTTGCCAGAGTGGATCTCGCAGTGCTTGCGGGAGAGCCGTCGCTCGGCGACCTGCAGGTCACACTCCTTGGCGCGCCCGATCAGGCAGACCGCGTTTTGGAGCGCGAAGCGCTGCAGCTCGACGTCGTTGTACTTGAGGACGAGGAGGGGGACCTCGTTCTCGGCCTCGGGCTCATCTTCGATCTCGGGCTCGGTCGGGGGCCGCACCACCGGCTTTTGGCCGCCGGGCCCAGGCCGTGGGCGGGCCCGCACCGCGGGCTCGGAGTCCTCGCTCCCGGTGAACACGAACTGGTAGGTGCCCAGGGTTACGGAGTCTTTGTCCTCGAGTACCCGTGGGCCGCGCAGCTTCTCCTGGTTTACGAAAACGCCGTTTTGACTTTGGAGGTCGACGATCTCAAAGCGTCCAGCCTTGAACTCCACCTGCGCATGGCGCCGCGAGAGGGCCAGGTTGTTGATGACGATGTCGTTCTCTTGAGCGCGCCCGATGGTGGTGACGCCTCGATTGAGCACGAACTTTCGAACCTCGCGGTTGTCGAGGACGAGCGTCAGGTGCGCCACGAACGCGGTACGTTAACACAAACCCCGGCTCAAAGCAGAATTCCGATGCCGGCCGACAGCCTCATTCCGAACAAGAAGGGGCCGTCGAAATCGGCACCGACGCGCAGATCGGCAGCCCCGCGAAAGTAAAGGGTTTCACTGGCGCGGAGCCAGACGTCGGCGCCGACGGTGGCCCCGAGGCGTGAGCGGCTCAGGTTCGGAAAGGCCTCCTTGGGCGTGGCCGAGACGTTCCACACTTCGAAGAAGGCGCCGCCGCGCGGGAGCACGAACACGCTGTCCGTGAGGTGGAGCAGGGCGCCCAGGCTCAACTCGGGCCCAAAGAGGAAGGAGCTGGTGATCTTGGTCCGGATCGCTCGGTCCAAGGGATCGCCGAGATTCGCGTTCGCATTGTCGGCGAAGTAGGTGCGACCAAAGCCGCTCGGGGCGACGCCGAAGGGGAGCGACGCGCTGATCGCTAGGCCCGAGCTGTCGATGTAGCTCACGCGAGGGACGGCGCGGAGCAGGCCGGAAGGCGTGAAGGCGCCCGCGTCCAAGGTGGCCAGGGGCTTTTGGTCGAGGTTCAGCTCAAGCTGGCTCGTCTCGGCGCCATAGGCGAAGGCCACGTCGATCGCGAAGTGCCCTTGATCGAAGAAAGCGTCGCGCTTGGCTTCGGCGGCGGGATCGAGCGCATCCAGCGCAGCGCGGGCCTCGGTGCTGCCCTCGCTGGCTGCTGGGAGCCCCTCCAGAATCGCCGCGCCGAAGCGCTCGGCTCCCCGCACGGCGCGCTCGCGCTGGCTTGGGGGCGCCGTCAGGGTCGAGGACGCGACGAAGCCGAAGCGCAGGAAGGGATGGTCGGGCGTGAGCCTTCCCTCCTCCGGGAAGTCGGGCGCCTGCCGGCTCCACAGCCGAAGCTTGCTCACCCGATCGAACAGGAAGGCCTGCCCGACCAGAAGGCGCCCCTCACGCTTCTCAGGCCGATAGTCGCGAACCTGTTGCCGCCCAAGCGGCGTCTCTTCCAGGCGGGTTCCGGTGCCTACGTCGATCACAAAGGCGTCGACTGGGATCGCCCTCAGGACGAGCACCGCGTCGGCGCTGCTCTCGGCAAAGACGCTGCGCAGGCTCTCCGGCAGCGCCGGAGGTGGGGGCGCCTGCGGAGGAGCCGGGCTCAGGCTGCTCGTCACCACCGGCGCCAGCGCCGCGATCGGCTGGTTCTGGGCGTGAATGATGGCCTCAAAACCTTGGGCTCTCAAGCGCTGCTCAAGCCAGCGCACGAGGGCTCGCTCGGTCTCGGGCTCATGGGCGCCCAGGTTCAGCGGAGCATCGAGCTCCGGAGGTGGGAAGCCTTGAACGTCGAGGCGATCCTCGACCACCCGCGGGGGGCCAGCCACGACGATCACCACCTCGAGCCGCTTCAGGCGAATCGCGTCCGCCTCGGGGCGCCGGTAGTCCCGCGCGCTGAGGTTGGTGCTCGATCCGGCGCAGGCGCCGAGGAGGAGCGCAGTGATCGGGGGACAGAGGGCCTTTAACCGCACGTGCTCTCCGGACGAACGCAGACGTAGTGGGAGTACTCTTTGGCCCCATAGCGGAGCTGCTGGAGGCAGCATTTCGCGCCCGGCGCGACGTCTGAACAGTCGGCGCCGACCGCCGTGCAGGGCCGGGTGCAGAAGCGGTCGTAACAGAGGCCAGAACCGCAGCTCTCATCGCCCATGCCGGGGGCACCCCGCGCGCAGCTCTCGCCCAAGCTCCGGAGCTGGGTTGGGGGTATGGCGCACACGAAGGCGTGATCCTCGGAGCCCCCGAACACGTCCCGCCACACGCACTGATCCGGCGCCGTGCAGTCGCGGGGCTCCTCGCAGCCGAGCTGGCAGACGTTGTAGCCAGGCCGAGTCCCATTGCCGACGCCCCGGGCGCAGGCACTGTCGTTCGGACAGGTCCGAACGCCGGACAAGGCGGGACGACAAAGCGGAGAGCAGCGGCCGACCTCGCAGACCCCGTTTCTGCAGTCGGAGTCCTGCATGCAGCGGCTGTAGTCGGGGATCTTGGCCGGGATCGGCGCCACGCAGATCGTCGACGGCTGGTTAGCGACCGGGGAACAGACGAAACCGCCGCAGGGCACGTCGTCGAGGCAGGAGGCGATGGGCTTACAGGCCGGCCCGTCGATCACGCCGTCACAGTCATCGTCGAGGCCGTTGCACAGCTCCTCGGCGCCGCAGCTGCGCAGGCGGTCGATGCAAACCATCAGCTCCGGGGTTTGGAGCTTGGCCGGGACCCCGGTGCGGCAGGCCTGGTCGCTCGGGCAGTCGCTGTCGCGGACGCAGGTCCGGGAGCAGTAGCTCGACCCTTGGGTGAGATCGGCGACGCAGGTCTCTTCGCTCGTGCAGTCGCTGTCGGCGCTGCAGAAGGCCTTCGGCGTGGCTGGAGCCGGTGTGCACCCGGCCCCGAGCAGCCCCAGCGCGAGCGGGAGGGTCCGGAGCCAGGCGCGGAGCAGCACGCTGAGCAGGGAACACGAGATCCACCCGAAACGGCAAGGGTTCTGGGGTTCGAGAGCCAAAGCCCTATCCGTGCCGAGTTGACATAACGTCTCTTATCAGACCTTGGCTATCTGGGGTGGGAGGAGGGTTTGGGGGCCTTTGGGCTGCCTAGAGTTCCAAACGCGCCTGACTCGGGACCGCGACCGGTACCGGGACCGCGACTGGTCCCGGGGCCTGAAGGCAGCCCCTAGTGAGCCTGACGCTTCAATACGGCGTCGACCAGCGGCACGTCCGCGGGAGGCATCGGGAGCGCGGCCAGCTCCCTAGCAGGCACCCACCGAACCTCCGCGACCTCGAGGGCTGCGGGCTCACCGCGGAACTCGACGGCGTAGAGCGCCAGGCTGAGATCGAAATCCGGATAGGCGTGCTCGATGGTGGCGACGATCCCGACCACGGTGGACTCGACCCCGAGCTCCTCGCGCAGCTCTCGAACCAGCGCCTGCTCCGGGGTCTCGCCAGGCTCGATCTTGCCGCCCGGGAACTCCCAAAGGCCCTCGAGATGGGTTCCGCGGCGCCGCCGGTCCACGAGGATCGAGCCCTCGCGTTCGAGGAGTCCGGCGACGACCTGAACCCGCTTGCGCACGTCGATAAGCTCGCGCGAAAAAACGGTGCTAGGTGTCCGGAGTTGAAGCTGGTTTGGCTCCGGCCTTCTTCTTGGCTTTGGCGGCCGGTTTTGCCTTGGGGCTCGCCTTGGCCGCTGGGGCCTTTGCGGCCTTCTTGGCGGCTTTGCTCGCCTTTTGAGCCGCCGGCTTCTCAGCTTTGGCCGCTGCCTTGGGCTTCTTGGGGGTCGCCGGTGCGGCGGCTTCGGCCGGCACGGCCTTTCCGTTGGCCTTCTTGGCCGCCGCTTTGGCCTTGGGCGCTGGCTTGGCCTTGCCGCCCTTCTTCTTGGCTGCGTCCGCGGCTTCGACCTTCTTGCCGCCGCGCTTGGGCGCCTTCTTCGCACCCTCCGCGCCCTCCGCACCTTCGGCCGCGCCCTCTGCACCTTCGCCAGCGTCCTTCTTGCCCCGGGGCGGGAACTCGAAGCCGTGACGGCCCGTCTCCTCGCGCAGCACCAGGGTGGCCGAGAACGGCCGCCCGCGCTGGGAGATGAAGTCGGTGAGCAGCGGCGTCTTCTTGTTGGTGATGTACTCGAGGGCTTCGTCGCGGGTGATCTCGCGCTTACAAACCGTCCGCGGCATCACAAAGCCGCAGTAGTCCAGGCCCTCAGGGATCTCCTTCTTCTTGAGAGAGAAGAAGCTCGCCTCATCGCGGCCGATCGCCTTGAGGACCGCCCGACCTTTGCTGCAGACGAAGGTCTGACGGGTCTCGGTGATCACGCCGTCGGTGCAGATCGGACAGCTCCCGAGCGGGGTGTCGTCCACCTCATACTCCGGCGCCTCCGCCGTGCCGCCTTCTTCGTCGCCCTTGTCGGCCACGCTGTGGAGCACGATCTCGTTATTCTCGATGGCCAGGCTGCCCCGGTAGGTGCGCCCCTGGCGGGTCGTGAAACCGTCGAGGACGCGGGTCTTGCCGGTCTCGAGGAGCTCCACCGCCGTGGTGCGGTCGATGTAGCGGCCCGATTTGTCCTTCCAGATGCGGAAGGTGCAGTCCTCGGCCTTGCCCGAGCCCTTCTCGGCGGTCTTGGCGCGCTCGGCCTTGCGCTGCGCGGCGACCTCCTCGGTCTCCTTGCAGCGGTAGAACCAGGATCGCTCGTAGACCGTGCGGCCGCACTCGGGGCACTTACCGAGGGGATCCTTGTCCGGGAACAGATCGTCGAACTCAAAGCCCTTGGTGCGCTCCACGATCTCCCGCGTGTACTCGCGGATCTCGTTCATGAAGACGTCGGCCTTGCGCTTCTTCTTCTCCACCTCGAGGAGGTGCTGCTCCATCTGGCCGGTCAGCTGGGGAGAAGCCAGGCGCTCCTCATGCATCCGGCGGAGCACGTCGATGAGCCGAATGCCCTTCACGGAGGGGCGCAGCACCTTGCCGACCCGGACCACATAGCCCTTCCGGATCAGGTTCTCGATGATGTCCGCGCGGGTGGCCGGCGTACCGATCCCCTTGTCCCGCATGGCCTCAGCCGCCTCTTCGTCCTCGAGGTTCTCACCGGCGTTCTCCATCAGGCTGAGGAGGCGACCTTCCGTGATGCGCGCCGGGGGCTTGGTCTCCTCGGGCTGGAGCTCGTAGCCTTCGGGTTTGACGCCGACGTCGTCCGCGACGTCCGAGCCGGGCACCAGCGGCGGCAGGGCGGCATCGCCCTCCTCTGCCTCGGTCTCGCCCATGACGGCCCGCCAGCCCGGCTCCTGGAGCGTGCGCGCGCGGGATCGGAAGGCCTCGCCCTCCACCCGGGTGATGCGCTCCACCCGCGACCACATGGCGGCCGGGTGGAAGGCGGAGAGGAAGCGCCGAACGACGAGGTCAAAGAGCCGGCCGTCGTCGCCGTCGAGGGGGTGCTCGGGGACCACGCCGGTGGGGATGATCGCGAAGTGGTCGCTGACCTTGGCGTTGTCGAAGATCTTATCGGCGTTGAGCAGGCCGTTCTTGCCAAGGAACTGCGAGGACGCCGAGTAGCGCGCGTCGGCCGCCAGGTTGGTGATGACGGTGTCCACGACCGTTCGGTAGTCCTCGGGCAGCGCGCGGCTGTCGGAGCGGGGATAGGTCAGGACCTTGTGCGCTTCGTAGCAGCGCTGGGCGGCGTTGAGGGTGCGGCGGGCCGACCAGCCGAACTTGCGGTTGGCCTCACGCTGCAGTCCGGTCAGGTCGAAGAGCCCCGGGGGAGCTTCGCGGGAGGGCTTCCGGGTCTCAGAGGCCAGAGCGTCCTTGCCGCCGACCTTCTCGAGGAGGGTCTTGGCCTTGGCCTCGTCGAAGATCCGATCCGGCTTGTCTTGCCCGTCTTCGGCCTCGCTCTCCTTCTTGTTCTCGTCAAACCAGGTGCCGACGTAGGCCGTGCCGCCGTGCTCGAAGGTGCCGACCAGCCGCCAGTAGGGCTCCGGCTTGTGGGCGAGCGTCTCGACCTCCCGCTCGACCAGCATGGCCAAGGTCGGGGTCTGCACGCGCCCGGCGCTCCAAGCCTGATTCTCACCGCGGGTCTTGAGGCGCCGCGTGAGGGCGCGGGTGGCGTTCATGCCGATCAGCCAGTCGCTGTAGGTACGGCAATAGGCCGCGTCGCGCAGGCCGCGGTATTGCTCGCCCGGCTTGAGCTCGTGGAAGCCGTCCTTGATCGCCGTCTGGGTCATCGACTGCAGCCACAGCCGCTCGATCGGGAGCTTCACTTCGTTGAAGTCCACGATCTCCCGAAAGATCAGCTCTCCCTCGCGCCCGGCGTCGCAGGCGTTGACCAGCCCCTCGATGTCATCGCGCTTGAAGAGCGACTTGATCGTCTTGAGCCGGTCGGAGTGCTCCTTCTTGGGCTTGAGCTGGAAGACGTCCGGGATGATCGGGAGCAGATCCAGGGTCCAGCGCTTGTACTTGGGGTCAAGGTCTTCGGGCTCGAGCAGCTCGAAGAGGTGACCGACCGCGAAAGTGACGACGAACTCCGGGCTCTCCCAGTAGCCGTCCTCTTCCTTGAAGCCTCCTAGCGCGTGGACGATGTCTCGCGCCACGCTCGGCTTCTCGGTGATCACCAGCCTCTTCATTCGGGGCGAGAGAGAAGACACAAGCGCGCCGGCCTGGCAAGCGGCGCGCCGCGGAGGCTGCGAGGAGCCTTACTTGCAGAGGGCGATGATGTGCTGATCGACGTTCACATCCATGATGTGAAAGCGCGACCGCTCACCGGGCTTGAGCACGGCCGTGAGGTCCGGCGAGCCATCGTAGTCCTGAACCTCGAGGAGACCCTCGATTCCAGGCTCGAGCTCCACGAAGGCGTTCGTCGGGCTCACCTTGATCACCCGGCCATCGACCGGGCGACCCTTGGAGTAGTGCTCGGGCATCGCGCGCCAGGGATCGTCCGCCAGCTGCTTGATACCGAGGGAGAAGCGCTCGTTCTCTACGTCGATGTTGAGGACCACCGACTCGACGTCGATCCCCTTCTCATAGAGCTCCGCGGGGTGCCGCACGCGCCCGGACCAGGAGAGGTCGGAGACATGGACGAGGCCATCGATGCCGTCCTCGACGCCCACGAAGAGGCCGAAGTCGGTGATGTTGCGGATCGGTCCGCGGATGACCGTGCCGACCGGGTACTTCTGCGCCAGCGTGTTCCACGGATTGGGCTCGCACTGCTTCATGCCGAGCGAGATCCGCTTCTGCGAGATGTCGAGATCGAGGACCATCGCGTCGACTTCGTCGCCGATCGTCACGATCTTGGAGGGGTGCTTGACCCGCTTGGTCCAAGACATCTCCGTCACGTGGACCAGGCCTTCGATGCCCGGCTCGAGCTCGAGGAAGGCGCCGTAGTCGGTCAGGCTGACCACGCGGCCGCGAACCCGGGTACCCACGCGGTACTTTTTGTCGGCCTCGACCCACGGATCGTCCTGGATCTGCTTGAGGCCCAAGGAGACGCGCTCGGTCGCGGCGTCGAACTTGAGGACCTTCACCCGGACGTCGTCGCCGACGCGGAACATGTCCGAGGGGTGGTTGAGGCGCCCCCAGCTCATGTCCGTGATGTGGAGGAGGCCGTCGATCCCGCCGAGGTCGATGAACGCACCGTACTCGGTGATGTTCTTGACCGCGCCGTCGAGGATCGCGCCTTCGACCAAGCGGGACAGCGTCTTCTTCTTCATCGAGTCCCGCTCCTGCTCGAGGAGGAGCCGGCGGGAGAGCACGATGTTGTTTCGGCGCTTGTTGAACTTGATGACCTTGAACTTG
>Ga0154020_10010961_pt1 | contig 10343 bp, 5 predicted proteins | sample Klosneuvirus_201_FD_109709 | JGI IMG/M metagenome (GOLD analysis project Ga0154020, IMG submission 109709) | Active sludge microbial communities from wastewater, Klosterneuburg, Austria - Klosneuvirus_20160825_MG | ecosystem: Engineered > WWTP > Aerobic digester > Activated sludge | place... | reverse complement strand
CGCAGGGGCCATATTTTCGCTATTCATAGATAATTAAAATTGGCCCCTGAGCTTGTCGTAGGGGCCTGTCGAAAGGGCTTGACGTATGGGCCGTTTGTTTTCTTGTATTCACAGATAATTTTGGCCCCTGAGCTTGTCGCAGGAGCTTTCCACAATGGCCGTATGTTTTGTTTCACATGAAACATGTGATAAAGTCACGTAAAAAAGTGGAGTCGAAAAAGCTCGGATCAGTTCCTGCAGAAACAGAAAGAAAAGTCTACATTTTTTCTACGATGTAGATTAGCGAGGTGTAGTTGTTCACTTTTTGAACGCCTGCAATGTTCGTTCGCAATCCGTTCCAAAAAGCTTTCACCGGATTCATGCTTCCGGTCTTGTATTTTTCGCTCAAAAGCGAAACGTAAAATGAATCGAAGACCATTGGTTTAACATCTACAACCTTTAGCTGATGTTTTTCGAGCAGTTTTTCGACTGTTTTTTGAGTGAAATGGTAAAGATGTCGCGGCACATCCCAGCCTCCCCAGTACTTGCCATAGATTTGGGCATCTTTTGATTCAGCATTTGGTACTGCAATCACCATTTTTCCCTTCTCAGTGAGCAGACTTCTCAGTTGAGCTATCGTTTCGTTCAACTGATGGATATGTTCCATCACATGCCACATGGTAATAATAGAAAATTGGCCTTTTTCGAGGTTATAAATGGTCTCCGGTGAGGTTATTTCGAGCTTATAGTTGTCGATTGCCTGCTTTCTGGCCTGTTCACTGGGCTCAATTCCCCTGGCTTGCCACTTATTTAGCTGCATTACGTTCAAAAACTCGCCTGTTCCGCATCCATAATCGAGTATAGTGCGTTTCCCGTCGACTAAACGCATCATTAAGGCGACTTTTTTGGCTATTGTATAGTGTCGGACCTGCTTATAGATGTTATTTATGAGGCCTTTTGAGCTGTTACTATGGGAAATATAGACCTCTGACTCATAATAAGGACCGATATATTCACTTTTTGGCCTCGGATTGGTGAAAAGGAAGGTGCAGTTGTCGCATTGTACAACTTTAAAGGGCTCCTGGCTGATGCTATAGTCGTTCAAATCCATGAAATTGGTGAGGTTTTGAAGGCCACATACGGGACAAGCAATAAGGGTTTCGGTTTTGTTAGGTTCCACGTGAAACTGGGTTTAAGTTTAGTGAAGTAAAGGTCAGTAAAAGGACCAAAAGTGTGTAAGTCGATTCAATTATTTTATTAATAGTGAATGGTTTATAACTTTTTTCGAAGGTTTTGGATGTGCAGGAGGCTTCTGTGGAATTCCTGAGGAATTTAGATACTCCCGAGGCTTTATTTTAACAGAAAACCACAGGCTTTTTCAAGGGAATCGCCCAAAATGATGGCTCGGAAATGAAGTAAATTCAGGAAATAATAGAAGGAATTTATCTTCCCATGTGTACCATCAAAATTGAAATGTCTGATGGTGAAACACCGGAAATGCGGGAAGCTTGCCCAAGTGTAACCGGCTTGATTTTGGTGAGTTTTTGGCGGGCTTCTGAAGATAAAGATTGAATTTTGCTGTAGTCATAATCGGCATCCAAAGCGATATGTTCGAGCTTATTCATCTTGTCAACCATGTCTTGTTCCTTGTTGATATAGCCCTGATATTTCATTAAAATTTCGGCCTGCTCTACAACTTCTTCAGCATAATTTTTCAGTTTTTCCTCTAAAAAAGGAACGCCTGCACGGAGCTCAGGTATGCCCAATTGTGGTCGGCTAACAACATTTACCAACTTTATTTTTTGACGGATCGGTTCCGTTTCATACTGCTCTAAAACCGGGTTGACCTCATCCGGAGAAATACTTGTTTCTTTGAAAAATTCAATGATTTCATTGGTTCCGGAAACTTTTGATTCTACTTCCCTAAACCGGCTTTCTGATGCCAGTCCGAGGTGATATCCTAATGGAGTTAACCTTATATCGGCATTATCCTGCCTTAGAATGGTACGGAATTCAGCGCGCGAAGTGAACATTCTATACGGCTCATCGGTACCTTTTGTAACCAAATCATCGATTAATACACCTATGTATGCATCTGACCGCTTCAAAACGAAAGGATCTTTTTCGTTTAATTTCAAATGGGCATTTATTCCGGCCATAAGTCCCTGACAAGCAGCTTCTTCGTAACCGGTGGTGCCATTAATCTGGCCAGCAAAATAGAGGTTTTCTACATTTTTGGTTTCTAATGTCAGCTTCAACTGATCCGGTGGGAAATAATCATATTCAATGGCATATCCCGGACGGAACATCTTTACATTTTCGAACCCCGGAATTAGTTTGAGTGCCTTTAACTGGACATCTTCCGGAAGAGAAGAAGAAAAGCCATTCACATAAATTTCAACGGTATTCCATCCTTCAGGCTCAACGAAAAGCTGATGACGATCGCGTTCCGCAAAGCGACTAATTTTATCTTCAATCGATGGACAATATCTCGGACCTAATCCCTGAATACGGCCGGTGAACATCGGTGATTTTTCGAATCCCGTTCTTAAAATTTCATGAACCGCTTCGTTAGTATAAGTAACATGGCAACTTCGTTGAATTGCCGGAGGTGCTGTATTTGTAAATGAAAACTTCCCGGGGATTTCGTCTCCCGGTTGTTCTTCCATAAGATCATAATTGAGCGAGCGGCCATCGAGGCGGGGAGGTGTTCCCGTTTTCATCCGGCCACTGGTAAATCCTAAAGTAAGAAGTTGCTCGGTAATTCCTGTCGATGCTTTTTCTCCGGTGCGGCCACCACCAAAACGTTTTTCTCCTATATGAATGAGTCCGTTTAAAAAAGTGCCGTTGGTTAATACCACCGCCCGTGAGCGAAATTCTATGCCCATGCCGGTGACAACACCGCAAACTTTACCTTTTTCAACAAGCAGTCCACTGACCATGTCCTGCCAAAAATCGACATTCGGTGTTTGCTCGAGCATCAGTCGCCATTGTTCTGCAAAAAGCATCCGGTCGTTTTGTGTCCTCGGACTCCACATTGCCGGACCCTTCGAACGATTTAACATCCGAAACTGAATCATGGACCGATCGCTCACAATTCCCGAATAACCTCCGAGTGCATCAATCTCCCTTACAATCTGTCCCTTGGCAATACCACCCATGGCGGGGTTGCACGACATCTGAGCGATGGTTTGCATGTTCATGGTCACCAAAAGCACTTTGGAGCCCATGTTAGCCGCAGCAGCAGCAGCTTCGCAACCGGCATGTCCGGCACCGACTACAATTACATCGTAAGAAGGGAATAGAGTTGACATGGGGCAAAGGTAGTAATCTGGTTCGACAGGCCCTTTCGACAAGCTCAAGGGCTAACATCAAGCTCTTTCGTCAGGCTCAAGGGCCAACACCCGGCTCTTTCGACAAGCTCAAGAGCCTGAATCCTTTCGGCAGGCCAAGGGCCTACAGTGGTATACAGGAATAGCTTGTGTTTCCCATATAGCGCCCGAAAGGACGCTATGGCAATCAATATAATTCTAAGATTACTGGTCCTGGGGCTAATTCTTGACCATAAGTTTAATCATGCTTCACAAATTTGCTCACACTATTTTCAACTTTAATTAAATAAACTCCTGATGCAAGGAAAGAGATATCGAATTCAACCTGCACTTTTCCTTTAGATGTAATTTGTTTACTAATTAGTTCTTTCCCTAATAAATCACAAATAATAATTTGCGCGGGTTGATCAATTACTACATTAACAACAGTAGTTGCCGGATTTGGAAATACACTTAGTTCACTGGTTGATTGCAGTTCAATTGTTCCTGTTAGAAGATTGTGCAAGCGTGCAACAAATCCATCCAGAGAAACACTGGGAGATGTACTTGCATTTTGAATTAGTATAGGACCAAAATTTGCATTTGGTCCTATAAAATGGCCTGTTATGTAAATATCATTACTTAATCCTAAAGCAACCCGACTGGTTTGTTCCCAACCACCTCCTCCAGCCTTCGTTGCCCAATTAAACACTCCATTGCTGTCGCATTTAAATATAAAAACGTCTCTTGGGCCGTTGGGGAATAAAATATAACTGAGTCCTGCATCGGCATTGAAATCAGTTGTATCAGCAAACTCTCCCGATACATACAAATTATTCTGAGCATCAGAGGCTATTCCAATAGCTACGCAACTTGCTATGGCTTGAGACCAGATATAATCTCCGGTTGGATTTAATTTAACCAGATAATTTGCAAACGAATTTGTGGTACTGAGCAGATTAGTTGCTGGTCCCGGATCTGCATCAAATGAATTGGAAAAAGCTCCTGCTAAAATAATATTATTTGTTGAATCAAAAGCAATTGCATATCCGTAAATATGTTCATTAGTGCCATAGTTAAATCCCCATTGAAAACTCCCACTACTGTCAAGTTTGCAAATAAATGCATCATAGTACACTTGCGCATCTATTAACAGTGTATTCGGACCGGGATCAAGATCAATATTGTGCGAAAAATGTCCGGTTAAAACAATTTCACCGGCATTATTTACATCCATATCGTTTAATTGGGCATTACTACCATCCTGTGAAGGTGAGCCAAATATTTTTGTCCAGATAGAATCACCCACATTATTCAACTTCAGAATAAACGATTTAAAATTTAATGAATCTTGATAAAATCCACCCAAATATAAATTTCCATTTTCATCTTTTCGAATTCTTTTCACTATAAAATAATCCGTACTAAAATTATAAATAGATTTGGCCCATTGAAATGCTCCCGTACTATCGAGTTTTAAAATAAAAATCCCACCTGACGGGGCATTCATTGTAAAAACACCAGGCCCGGGATCAAAATCTGCAAGTCCTCTATACACCCCGGTAACATAAATATTGGAAGAATCATCACAGATAACATTTGTTCCTGCATCATGACCAGAAGATCCAATGCTTTTTGCCCAAATAAAATTTTTGTTGCTGTCAGTTTTAAAAATAAAAACATCAGCAATACCTGCTGCCAGAGTAAAGTCATTAGGGCCCGGGTCAAAATCAACCTGGCCACTGAAAGATCCTGTAATAATCAAATTCCCAGAGTTGTCACGGGTAATACTCTCAAAACGATCCGTATACTGACCTCCTATAGCGGCTGCCCACAACCAGGAGGGTGATTGGGAACGACCGTCAAAAACGCATTGTATTAAAAAGAATGTAATTAATAATGTTTTTTGATATAGTTTCAAGGCAATTATATGATTAGTATAAGGTGTAATATTAATTTTTTAAAGGCGAAAATTGAAATTGAATGCCAAATATTCTACAATTACTGCTCAAGAAATTTCTGTGATATAATTACAAATATAACAATTAGTCTTTTCTGTCAAAAGTTTTGAGCTAAAAATGTTACTTCAAGGTTTGTCTAAAATATCTGTCGCTGTTTTATTGCCTAGTTGTTCAGCTAATCCCACCAGAACCCCCTCTGCCCCGCGAATGTAGCAGAGTCGATACATGTCCTCATACTGAACCATTTCACCAACGAGTTCAGCGCCCTGACTCAATCTGGAAACTAATTAATCAATAGTTTCAACAGCATATCCGACTGAATTCACCGGTGCAGACCTGTTTCGTGTCTGCCGAAGGGGCCCGACCTACCTGACAACTTTTAGTATTAATAATTAAAGTTTTAAGAAATCACAGTTTAATTAATTTGCCTGATTTAAGGATTCCATTTCTGTTAATCAGTTTATAAAAGTATACACCTTTTGTTAATCGAATGGTGTTAATCGAAATTGAATCTGAAAATCTGGTTGAGAATATTTTTCTTGATAATGAATCAAATATAAAGAGATCATTGATGCCTGAACCGGATGAAGAAATTTCAAGTTTGTCGTTAAATGGATTTGGAAAAACCGAAATTGTTGTATTATCGAACTCTTCTCCCAATCCCGACAAATTACAAACGTTAGTTATTAGTGGAGTTCTATGGAGGGTATCCATAGAAACACTAGTAAAGGAAAGGAAGCCGGAATTCCATGTAGGTGTCACTACAGAAGGACTGCATGTATCAATAGTAAATGATATTTGATCATAACATCCCCCCAATCCCATGGAATCCAATTTAATTAATTCACTGTTTGGATAATTCATAGCTCCTAATAATAATCCACCATCTGAAGTTTCAATAATGTCATCTAAAACATTTCCTTCTCCATAAGATCTCGACCATAATGTATCACCGTTAAAGGTCATTTTAATCAGAAATAATTCTGCAAATCCGGGAGGAGTGAAACTCTGTGTGAAGCCGCCTATAAAAAAGTTACCGTCTCCTGAGCTTTTAATAAATCTAGGAATATCATAATGTGTGCCTCCGAAAGTGCGCGACCATTGAATAGTACCGACACTGTCGGTTTTTATAATTAAAATATCGGCGATACCTGCGCCAAAAGATTCGGTAGATCCACAAATAACATACCCACTGTCGGGGCTTTGTATAACAGAAATTCCGTCATCAGTATTACTGCCACCTATAGCTTTCGACCACAATGTATTTCCAGAAGAGTTTGTTTTTACCAATAAAAAATCCCTGTCGCCAGCACCAAAACTTGTAGTGTAACCTGCAATTATAAAACCACCGTCAAATGCAGGATAAACTGACCGGAAAGTTTCTTGGCCTGGTTTGTCGGTAACCCGACTCCATAGTATATTTCCTGTTGAAGAAATTTTCGAGATAAAACATCCCGAGTTTAAGGGCAAATTTCGTGAACCAACAAAAATGTATGCACCTCCGGTAGTTTGAATAACGCTTTGCGCACTGCAGTCTTCGGTCGCGGTTGTGCACCACAATGGATTTCCTAAACTATCCGTTTTCAGAATAAAGCCATAAACATCCAATGCGGTAGAAATTGTTCCGGATATTATAAATCCTCCAGCATCCGCCTTGGCTGCAGAATGTAAATTCATTGAGTAGGACCATGGGTGCTGATAATCTATTCCCCATAGATAATTTCCCAGAGAATCAACCGAAAACAACACATCAGCTGCGATTACATAATTGCCACCAGTAGTTTGAAACATATTATTCACCTCTACAGTCCAATTATAATCTTTATACCATTGCAGAACCTGTGCAGGCAATGTATATGGAATGAATGCAATAAGAATGAAAATAAATTTGAAGAGAATGGATTGCATAAAATTTGTTTCGCAATAAATTTAGTGATTTGAGGTATTTTGTTAAAGATAAAAGAAACTCGCGTTGCTTGTTGCGCAACTAAGGTACGAATGTTAGTTAACTTTAGCAACTTTTTTAAAAGATGGGTATTTGGTAGTTTAACTTTGATTTATACAAGGCAAAAGGACTATTTCGGAAAATTGATAACCTCATTCTGGCTCTCTCAGCAGGTGCCTGAGGACAATTTCTGAAGGTGTTGAATCAGGAACCGGAACTGCGATTGCTAAAAACAGCAACGGCCCAACTTTATAGTTCATAATATCAAAATAAATGCAGTTTTTAACAATTTGATACTAAGACTTGCTGTAAAATCTCTGGAAGTAATGTATAATTCTGTTGTTTTCTTTATAAGTTATTGTTTAATTATAATTTTTAGAACGAAACTTTGTTGTTGGTCTGTTACACGAACAAAATAAATGCCATCTCTTAAATTGCCGCTGAATGTTGTTGATTTTCCAGAAAAACTTTCTGAATAAATTTTTTCAGCAAGAGAGTTGAAAATTTCAATTCGTGCATTTTTCACTTCCTTGGATAGTTTGATTGTGAAATCACTGTTTGAAGGGTTAGGAAAAATTCTAATGAGTTCATTTTCGAAATTTTCAGAAACACCAACATTGGAGCAAGCAATGAATCTTTGTAAAGAACCATTTATTACCTGAGTGGAAGGGTTTCCCATTAACCCAAATATTGATGAACGATATCCATTTGCGTTATTCGCGATAGAATTCATTGAATATACGTTGGTTGGAGGTACAGACATGTTACAATTTGTATTTCCATACTTATCTGTTTTAAAAACATTGAATAGGTGAGGATGAGGGCTACCTAAATGACCTGCTATAACAAAACTGCTATCTTTGGCCTGAACAGCAAAGGACACGCCAATATGACTTGGGGAGGCGCCAAATGTTTTTGACCATTGTAAATTGCCAGCATTATCTGTTTTAACAAGGTACATTTGATATACTCCAAAACTACTAGTTATTCCCCCTGCAATAAATCCTCCGTCAAAAGTTTCATCAATTGAATAAGCGTAATCGGTTGTATTGGTAGTTGAATCACCATATGCTTTATCCCATAAAACATTGCCGGAAGAATCAGTTTTTATAATCTCAAATAAAGATGTCCCATTAGATGAAGGAGAAACACCATAATTCCCAGCCATTATGTAACCACCATCAGAAGTTTGTTTAACACCATATCCGCGGTTGACATGATACGTTGTGATACCTGAGGTATAATATTTATCCCAAATCAAATTTCCTAATGAGTCTGTCTTCAGAAGATAATAATTATTTCCTGGTTGATAGGCTCTTCCTACAATAATTAATCCTTTATCATTAGTAAGCGCTGCACTCTCGGCCGAAATTCTATTAATAATTGAGGATTTGTATACAGAGGTCCAAATTTCATCACCATTTGTATTAATTTTAATGAGAATTATTGCCGTCCCAGCGGAAAAGCTGGAAGATGATCCCACAATAAAATAGTTACTATCAGCCGATTCGGTGATAAAGCAGCTGAAATCGACGTCAGATCCTCCAAAAGTTCTTGTCCAAAGTGTATCACCAAGCGAATCGGTTTTTATTACATAAATATCACTTTTGATATGTCCAAAACTAATGGTTCTCCCGGTAAGCAAAAATCCCTTTTCTGAAGTTTGAATAACATAATCTCCCCATTCTGAAGAATCTCCCGAAAAGTATTTTGCCCATTCAATGGAACCATACATATCAGTTTTTACTAAAGATATATCAGCTATACCTCCATTTATTGGTACTGTTCCAGTTAATATATAGCCACCGTCTGCGGTTTGTTGCATAGATGATCCGTATAAGGAATCATAAGAATTAACAAAACTTATCTGACAATTTGAAACATTAATACTACAGAAGGAAAGGAATAAAAATAATTGAATTTGTAAAGCTCTCATAGTTGTATTTTTTATATTCTACGGATGTATTTTCTGAAATAAGTTAACGGAACCCAAGTTAGCAGCAGATTATTTCACCTTGTCTTCTATTTGTTGTTCCATTATTGCTCCACTCGGCAAAATTGGAATAATACCCTTTCTCAGCAACCAATGTTTTGTTCATATTTAATTACTATTTAAATTAGATTTAATAACATGAAGCAAATAAGGTGCAACTTGTTGGCCTATAAATGCAACTGATGAATCAGAGAGAGATATCATTTGGATGGCTGGAAGGATAGCAGCAAACGGCAGATTTTTGACCCATAACAACTTGCCAAGCGGGGTAATGTCATCTTTTTTGAAAACTTCTGATACTTATATCGTTAATCGATTACGGCTATTTTTTTACCTGAGGATGTGTGCCCGTTATTAAATTCTAAAACATATAATCCCGCAGATAGAAAACCTAAATCAATTGTAAGAGAAGATGTTCGTTTCTCAGTTCTTTTTTGCAGTACAATTCTATTAGTTAAATCCCTTATTCGTATTACACCCCCAAATTCATCTATGTTGTCGAATTTGATTGTGCAAATTGAAGAAACCGGATTAGGATAAATGGAAAAACTGTTTTCTTGCAACTCCTGTGTTCCTAAATAATTTAAAGTATCACAGGGGCTCCCCAGTAAATTACCCAGTCGATAATTTGGAAATTCTGGAACAGTTCCTGCGTGGTATGATTTTAGTTTGAGTGTATGTTGTGTGAAATTACAAGAGGTATCCGGCTGGTTAGGGTCATTAATCACATGCAAGTATTCTGATGGAGGAGTGGTGATATAAATTTTTCCATCAGGCGCTAACCGATGAGCCTCAAAGTAATAAGGATTGAAACCACCGGCGCCATCCCAGTCACCAACTTTTACACGAGTGGGCGATACCGGTGTAAGACTCATATCATATTGATAGAGTCTGGTTGATGAAGAAACATAGAACCGACGGCTGTCAGGTGAAAAGGAGCAACCTGTTACAACATCATTGTTATTATAGGTTAAGGTTTCCTGGTAGGTGAACATACCGGTACATCTGTCAAAATCAAATAAATAAACTTTATTTGTGTCTGATCTCAGAATGGCATATCTGCTGCCGTCAGGTGAAAATAAGGTTTGTCCGCCATAAGCTAAATCGGATTTCATTACAGGGCCCACCTGTTGAGTAGTATACGAAACTCCGTT
>Ga0154020_10010960_pt1 | contig 10344 bp, 11 predicted proteins | sample Klosneuvirus_201_FD_109709 | JGI IMG/M metagenome (GOLD analysis project Ga0154020, IMG submission 109709) | Active sludge microbial communities from wastewater, Klosterneuburg, Austria - Klosneuvirus_20160825_MG | ecosystem: Engineered > WWTP > Aerobic digester > Activated sludge | place... | reverse complement strand
TCGATGAAGTCCGAGGTCATGCCGGTCATCGGCGGGAAGTTCGAGAAGAACCCCTCGGGCACGTCGTCGCGCAAGAAGAAGCCGTTCAGCTTCTTCTCTTGCGTGCACGGCGGCGGAAAGGCCGCGTCCGCCACCAGATCCAGGCGATCCATCGCGCGGAGCGCGTAGTACAGCTCGTCCCGGGTCTTCCCGAGATCGCCCGGCGCGCCCGGGAACATCTCCGGGTTCGACAGCAGGTAGTGCTCGGTGGCGAGCATGCCGATGTACCACCCGAGCCCGATGGTGCTGTCGGACCAGCGGATGATGCCCTCGGGCTCGATGCGCTCGTCTGCCGGCTGGCTCATGCCGGCAGCGTCGCCGACCACGATGAACTCCGTGTTCAGGCGGTTCCGAAGGGCCTGGTACTTGGCGGCGTTCTCCGAGGTCGTGGCAGCCAGGGCCGTGGACGAGCAGAGGAGCGCGGCGAGCAGGAAGCGCATGGCCCGGACTATCCCATGCGCGGGGACTCGGGGACGTGAAACGGACCGAACGGCCCATAGGACCAGGCATCAAGGGGGCGCCACCTGCTGCGCCAGTGCGACCAGTTCGTTCGCAATCGCGTCAATCCATCGGGTCGGGAGGGGCTGACTTGGGTCGGAATCGCGTAAGAAACGGCCGACGCGACTGGCCGGATACCTCCGGCCTGCCAGGTTCATCGTGGCACTGTCAAACTTGTTCCGGGCATCCAGCTGCGCATGGGCTATCCGGTGCCGGACGCTGGCAAAGCAGTCAATTCGCGACTGGTTTGATGCCAGCACAACTTCGTGCAGACCGTTTACAAAGGTCATCTTCGACCTTGCAGCGACCTTGGCAGGCGAGTGCCACAACAGGTAATGCTGGTTCCCGTGCAGCACTGCGCGCGCGTGCGAGATACTCGGCGAGTACGCGCCGGAAACTGCCGTTTGCGGCTGCCCCACCAGCCCGCAGCAGCCGCACATGTAGCGGACGAACGATTCTTCGAGAAAGGTCTCCCAAGCCAAGAACATTCGCAGGAAGGCAATCTCGTAGAGATATTCGAGGCGCGACACGGTCATCTCGCTGCGGATCTGCGAGTCGCCTTTGACGCGAATCTGCTCACCGGCCACAGCAAGTCGAGATGCGTCATCGCAAGCAACTCGAAAATGTTGGGCCAGTGCCGGCATCCTGCGAGGCATGGGCGATCTATTTCGAGAATGCCTCGCGATATAGCGCTAACAAACGACGGACTCGGGGTTGGACGTTGTCCGTCTGGCGCTGGCAGGCAGTTACGAACTCCTCTAGGTTCGCGACCGGCGCCTCACCATTCAGCACCGCTGAGAGATGGAGAACCGCTGCGCGCAGAGATTCCCCATCGTCCTTGCTCAGCTTCCCGGTGAACGGCGACTTCAGCGTGACCTTTGGAAGCCCGTACATGCGGTGGAAGATGGTGCAGTACAGCGAGTAGAAGAGCGCCCGCCTGTGAAACTCGGTCTGGACGAGCACGCCCCCGAGAACCTCGGAGATCGTGTCGATGGTATGTCGAAAGCGCTTTTCCTCTTTTGCTCGCGCAGAGAAGGTTTCATCGAATTCCTTGTAAATCGGATCTAGCGCTCTCTTTTTGTCTCCCATGCCGCGCATTTGAGCGGCAAGAAGCTCACCGACAAGCTCTGCATCGGCCATCCTTGCGATCTGTTGCTCCGGAAGGATCTTGTTCCTTCGCCAGAACTCAACGTGCTCGTACGCGAGGGAATAGACGCTTTGCTTGAAGAGCCCGAAGAACTTCCCGTTCCGCAGTTCTTGTCCCGCAAGCGCGACTGAGTTGGTGTTGAGGCGTGAAAAGATTTCGAGAATCTTTCCGTCATCGATTCCAGCGAACGATTCGCAGATGAAGGAGTAGTTTGCCAGCTGCTCCTGATCCGCTGGTGCTAGCTGATCGTAGTGCTTGCCCGCGTAGTCGGCGTCCAGGGTCCGGGATAGCCTGTAGCTCCCGGCCAGGAATTCCAGAATGGCGAGGATTCGCTGCTGCCCGTCGATGACCTCGCGAATGGTTCGCTTCTTGTCGTCGCTCTGTCGAACACGAAGGTAGATAGGCGGGACAGGTAGACCTCGAAGGACAGTGTCGATGAGATACGAACGCTGGGGGATCGTCCACACTGAACGACGCTGAAACTTCGGAGAGACGACTAGCGTGCCGCTCTCGTTCCACTCCCGAAAGTCCAGCGCGGTGTACGAGCTTCTGTCGGCCTTCGTGAGCATCTCGATCCAAACAGGTGGCTAAAAGCCTAACGGACAAGGCCGAAGTTGTCAGCAGCGATCAGGCGACAGCGCTCACGCCCGCAAAAGTGGTCTGCGCTCTCTCGGCGACGCGAGAGGCGGTCCCGAGTGGGACTGGTGCACCGTTGCCCACCCCACCACCGGGGTTGGCTGCTAGGTTAGCTTGGCTTTGGTTTCCTACGCCGACCACCTGGCATCGACCTCGCGCGCATCGATGCTCATCGTCTCGGACGTCATCGCTGGGCTCGACGAGTCCGCCCCGGAGGCAGCTGCACTGAGCCTCTTACGAGATGTCGTGCTTTCGCGAGGGGGGCCTCCCGCGAGCTCGCTGGGCGAACTCGTCGCATGGTGCGAAGCCAAGGTTGAGAGCCCGCTTGCTGCCGCCGCCCTGGCAGCTGTGTCGACATCTGTGGACGCGAAGGACGCTTGGTTGCGCGCCGCCACGATGGTTCTGGTGGCCAGATCGATCGCAGTCGGCGGCCTAATTGAGAGTATCCTAGGAGTGGCGCCGCTGAACGTCGTGCCACTCGGGGCTGCACTTCAGTCACACTGGGTGGACTTTAGGAAACGATCCCCTCACGAGTGGCTGTATCACCCCAGGAAGGTCGACCTAAGCGCGTTCGTGCGTCAGAAGTTCATCTCTGATCTCGCGGCAGGTTGTGAGAGTTTCCGCCAGCTTGCGCTTGCCGGGAAGATAGCGTGCGATCTAAACGTGCCCCTCGCGGCCGGGGGCCGAAACAAGACGATGGACTTCGTAATCGGCGTGCCCATTGAACCGCTTGCGCAGGCCAACGACCCCAATCAGCCGCTAAGGAAGGCAAAGCTGGCGCGTCCGCTGCTGACCATCGAGATCAAAGCCTGTATGACGTCGCATCGTCAGGCGACCACTCGCTTGGTCGACGAACTCACTTCGAGCCTCGACGTGGTGAAGGGCATAGATCCGGAGACGATCGCCGTTTCGATTGTGATCGTGAATGTGAGCGAGACTTTCACCAATCCACTCCGCCTGCCAGGCCCCAACAGGCACTCCGCTCGCGACATCGCGCGGCTCTTCGAGCGTTTACGTGAACGAGTTCCACTCGACCGGGGAACTGGGCGCGAGCGGGCTTACGGCGCTGTCGGGATCGACGTGGTCAGCATTGACAACGAAGCCAGGGTGGAAACCGCCGATCCCGCCGCGTACGTTCCCGAGAGTCATTCCTACGCGCAAGCGGTGGCGCGAGCGCGAGCGCTATTCGTACGATGGGCGTCGCTCCGTGGACTGGGTACACAATTCGGTTAGAGTTTGCCCGCATGCGGCATCGTCCAATGCGTCCTCTGGGTCGAGTTCGACCGTAAACCGTATCCCGGTGACCCCCGCGTCCCATTTTCGGACCCGCGGCACCGCGGCAGCGGGAAATAGGGCGATTGGCGCACCGAGTGCGAAGCGACGCCCGTACGCCCCTTCGTGTACGCGACTATATCCTGTGGCCAAGAGCTTCTGCTCGAGCAACGTCTGCTCGGAACAAGCAGCCGCTACGCGCTCGACCATTTCTGGCAGCGGTCGACCCGTCGGATCTGGAACCACCCACAGGGACGCGAAGAAGACTCTCAGCTGCCCGTCCGCGCTCATGGTCTGCGACGCCGAAATGGAATGCTTGAGACGGGCGGTCCCGCTCTTGACCTCAACCGCGATGCGGTTCGCGACAAAGTCCAATGTGTCACGGGGACCGGGCGCCCACGCTCGAAGGCCCGAATCAATCGAGGGCAACTTCAAGAGAAAGGCGAGTTCACCCCAGAGACCAAGCTGGGCTTCCTCCGTGAGCAAGGCCCTGCTTCTCAGCAGGAGTTCCCAATGTCCCAGCGCGCGAACAACGTGCTCGGCGGTTACGTTGCCTGCTTCGCCTACACTGGACGTCACATCCTCCGCGAGCGCTACGAAGGTGGGTAGTAGCGAGTCGTCGAGACACTCGATAACGGCGGCGGGGACGCTCCAGGTCGAGCCGCCCACAGCAAACTCAACCTGGCTCTTGAACTTCAGCAGCAAGGCACCGAAAGCTCGACCGAGGGCGGCGTCACCGTGCGAGCACGGAATGAGCAACGCCCCCTTTCCGGCTGGTGACTTAGCGAGATAGCCAGCGCCGAGCGCCGCGCAGATGTTGTGGCTTTGCTCATGGGCAGGGGCGAGGCGGAGGCGGGCGAGTAGCTGAGCTGTCATCGTCCGCTAGGTGACGTTGAAGACCTGATTCGGCATGCTGTTGGGAAACACCAAACCGGGATACCAGAACGGGATCTGCCATCTCCCTTCGCCACGCTCGCGCAGCAAATACAATACTGGCCGGCCCATCCTTCGTCCTCGATCATGCTCCACGGAGGAAAGACCACCGCCATCGATCACGGGGCGGTCCGGGTGGAACTCGCGCACGTAGACCGTGCCACGGCCGGCGCACAAATTTGAGATCGACCTCAAGACCGGCACCAGAATATCGGGGTCCCAGTCGTCCGCGTCAGGGTCCCCGTTGCGAATAGGCATGACCAGCTGGATGAGTTGTTCTAGCGAGCAGTCAACGTACTCTCCCATCCGTTGGTCCCATGGCACGCCCAGGATTTCCTCTAGCAGCGCCTCGATGCGGTCGCTGCTGTTGCCAACCACTTCCGGCGTAGAGGCGGGCGTTGCTGGAAAACACTGCTGACCGGAGCGAATGCCGCCGATGGCGTTCGCATCAAGCACGTTCGCACGCGTCGCGCGCAGGCTGCCGATGACCTGAACCGGCACCGGTTCGGAGGATTCGTGTGTCGTCAGTAGACTTCGCAGCGCGGCTTCCGTCTCGGTGATCTGGTTGAAACGCGCCGCCAACATCTGCGACAGGAACACCCGCGTAAATGGCATGATCGCAGCTCGGTACCCGAACATCCGGGCGTGCTGCAGCATCGTGTCCATCTGCGTCGTCCGCGGCATCCGTAGGTAGTAGGTCACCAGGAGGTTATCGATCGTTAGTCCACGACCGAGAATGTTGCCACCAATCAGGAAATTGTATGCCGAACCGAATTCAGTCGCGTCGGCCGCGGCGTTCACGACGATTACTTTTCGCTGAGGAAGGCGCCGCGCGAGACGCCGCTGGAGATCGTCGAACGCGGGAAGGTCGTGCACAGACTTCACCAACTCCTGGTACGCCCAATCGAAGTGTGGCCTCTGCGCCGGGACGACCCGACCGTCACCGCCGAGTAGCTGGTCGATGGCTCCACGGATAGCTTGTGCGAAGACATCGTGATCGAGCTGCTTCGGACTCGTATGGCAAAGTAGCTTGTAGCCTTCCGGTTCCGCACGTCCACGCCGTAGCTCTAGCGCAGTTGCTGCAAGCAGAAAGAACGCGATGGCACGAGCCAGTCCCTCACGTGGGCGTCCCGGAGCCGCAGCAATCTGAGCAGCCTCGTTAGGGTCGACAAAGACGAGCGGCCGTTCACCTCGTGCGACAAGGTCACGACGGAAGAAATGGTCACCTCCCGTATACCCAGTGCCGGGCTCAAGCAGCCGAGTGAACGACGGCCGCGACGGAGACGCAGTATTCTGCAGCAGCAGCGCATAAGGAGTCGCGGTCACCTGCACGAAGACGTTGTGGCGGAGTGATTCGCGAATCGATTCGCCCTGTTCCTGAGGCGCGTCGTTGTTCATGAGCAGCCGAAAGGTCGTGCTGCCCTGCGAGGGCGCTGACGCAGAGCCCGCACTGCGCTTTGCGGTCGTCGTGTCCAACGAGCCCTGATCCGCCTCATCATCGAAGATGAGGGCGGGATAATCGTTCGCGCCGACTCGCTGGAGCGTGGAGATCAGCGACGAGACGGGCGCAGCGTTCTTCGAACAGACGAGGACGACACCGTTGCTGCCCAAATGCCTGGTGATATTGTCGCCATCTAGCTCCCACTGGTCCGAGGTTGACGCATAGACCAGCGGACCGTCATCCAGGACACGAAAACGCGCGGCAGTCTGTTTGACCAGGGCAACGTTGTCCGTCGTCGTAACCACGACGACTCGGAATCCGTTGTCGAACGCCAGCGCGGCGGCCAGGATCATCGCGTTGGTCTTCCCGCTCTGTACCCGGCCGTACAGCAGCCCGGTCGGGCAGTCGTTGCCGTGGACCACATCCAGCGCCGCGCGCCCTGATCCGTCGCGGCCCACCTCTCCGCGGGCGACAGTGGAGTCGTAGGCTCGGACTACTTCTGCCACCAGCTGCGCAGCCTGGTTCCGAATTTCCTCGACCTCTTCGCGCGGAAGGGCGCGGCCCGCGTAGCCAGCCTCCATTCGCTCCATCGTCGCTGCCACGACCGGGCCGTCGACGATCAAGACCGGCGGCTCGCTGGGGGCGCCGACGTCGCGAACAGTCGCCGTCCCCTGGATCTCGTCGTCACTCATGAGTCAGCCCTCTGCAGTCGGGACAGGATCCGGCGCAGTCCCTGCGGGTCCTTCGTCTGGCATTCCCAAAGTGTTACCACACGAAACCCAGCTGCTCGCAGTGCTCTCGCTGCCCGAGCATCACGACGCCGGTTGTCGGCAAATTTCGCCTTCCAAAAACTACCATTGGTCTTTGGGATGCTGGCACGCGGGCACCGGAAATGATGATGCCAATAGCAACCGTGAACGAACAGGGTCCAACCTTGAGCTCGGTTCGCGAAATCTGGGGAGCCCGGTAGATCACGATTGCTGCGCCGGAAGGTAACGCCCAGGGCACGCAGAGCCTTGGCGGTCGCCTCCTCTGGCTTGGTCTTCGCACGTCGGACACGTCCCAAGCGTGCAGAGACTTCGCGGTCCAACGCGACGGCGAAACACTTTCCGCCGACGACGATGGATCTTACGGCGCGGTGGCCAGAACTCGCTCGAGGTGTCGTTGCACTCTTTCGAGGAAGCCGTTTGGAAAGTTGAGTCTGCTTGCCCGGGCGCGGGTTAGGAACCCGAGCGTTGCGCGCGCGGACAGCTCCTCCCCTTCGAACCGCAAGAACTCTTCGAGAGGCTTTCGCTGCCGCCATGCGGGAAAAGCCGATAGTGAAGTGCCGCGACGTACGCCGTCAACGTTGAACGCTGCCAAGGGCCAAGCCCGACCGTCCTCGAGAGGCAGCGATCCCAGGTCACTCCAAGTGGCGCTGTGCGCCAGGCCCCTGCCAATCCAGGCGGCGACCGGTACTGTCACGGCATTGCCGACGAGGCGCCAGCGCTCACGTTCGCTTTTCGCTGCACGCGTCCAGCCTGCCTTGAAGCCCTGAAGGCGCTCTGCATCGCGGACGTCGGGCTTGATGACGCGGCCGTCAGGCAAGACGATCGCGGGGGGCGTCGCGCCGCCCGCCGACGAACCGCTCTTGAGCGGCGGCACGGCCTCGTGAACCCACCCGTGGCCGCTGTTGCCCTCGCTCCAGTAGAAGCCAACCGAATGACGACGGGCCCGCTCCTCGTGCAGCGACTCGTTACCATTGAGCAGCACCGCGCGAGGATCCTCATCCGTGCTGGCAAGGATGAACACGCGCTCACGACGCTGCGGCACACCAAAGGCCCGGCTATCCACGACGCGATAGGCCCACCGATAGCCAAGTTCCTCGAGTGACTTCAGGATTTCATGAAGAACCGCCCCGCGTTTGGCACGCAGTAGAAAGGCCACATTCTCCAGAAGTACCCAACGGACTCGATGCGGATGGAGAAGCCGGAACACGTGTCGCACCAGGCTTGAGCGCGCACCGGTCAATCCCGCCACTCGTCCAGCCTGACTGATATCTTGGCAGGGGAAGCCGGCCGTCAGGACATCAACGCCGCGCGGCAGTCGTGTCAGAGTCGATACGTCATCATGGCGACGAGCCTCCGGGAATCGTTCAGCAAGGACCAGTTTTGCCGAGGCATCGCGTTCAACGAAAAGCTCCGTCTTGTGCCCAGCGGATCCGAAACCGAGCTCAATACCGCCGATACCTGAAAACAGACTGCAAACGCGAAGGGCGCGCGATCTCATCATGCCCCCGGTGTCTTCAGAGACTTGAACGGTACGAATCACACCCTGAGTCGGCAAGCTCGCGGTATGACAAGAAATGTCCCGCCGGCACTTGGGGGGGCGAATTGGACTGGATGCTCACGAGCGGCAACGTAGCTGATCTCTGGGAAAAGCTCGAGCCATATTGTTCCCGCGCTTGGCCTCGATTGGTTGCGCTACAGGTTCGAATTCCTGGAAAGCGGGGGGCGTCCGGAACGTTGGGTGGTTGCCGCGTGGTCGCGCGCGGGGGGCGCGGCATAGGACGCCATTTGCGGCGGAAGCGCGGCGCAGGTGGTTTGGTGGGGAACGGTGCGGCTCGGTGCTTCAACTCGCGCCGAGCGCCGCGCGCACGCGCGCGACGGCTCCCCCGAGGTCTTGCGCCACGAGCTCCGCGGGCAGCCGCAGCACGCGCCACCCGCGGCGACGGAGCTCGCGGTCCCGGCGCGCATCCGCCGCGCGCCGCGCCGCGTGATACGCCCCATCAACTTCAATCACGAGGCGCGCGGAGGGCACGGCGAAGTCCGCAATGTGCAGGCCGATGACGTACTGGCGGCGGACGACAACGCCCAGCTTCCCTCCGCGGAGCTGCCCGAAGAGCGCTTCCTCCGTCGGCGTTTGCGCGAAGCGCATGGCGCGTGCCCGAGCTTCGATGACGTGCGAGTGAGTGAGCTTCCGAGACATGGCACCTCCTGTCCGGCACCGCGGCCGGGCTTTGCCCACTCACGGCGCAGGAGTCGTGACAGCCGCCTCCATTCCTCGCAGCCCGCCTTCCGCGCGTCGGTTTCGCGCGGCGCACTCGCGTGAGCATGGCGGCTGGCGCGACTCGTGCGCCACATGGGCAGAGCCCGGCCGCGGTGCTGGCAGGAGCCAACAGCGCGGAAGCTCACGACGCTGTCATCGAAGCGAGCGCTGTCTAGAGTGGAGCGGCGCCGGCACTCCCGTTGCGAGGGCTCCACAGTCTCGGAGCGAGGTGTCTCCCCCACGCGCGCGGCGCGCGCCATTCGCGAGGCGCCGGTGGTCTTGGCAAGACGAAAGCCGGCGCGCGCTGCCGCGTAAGGGGGAGACCGCCGAGCGCAGCGAGGCGAGTGGGGGCAGCAACACACCCGAGCCCGATGGTGCTGTCGGACCACCGAATGATGCCCTCCGGCTCGATGCGCTCGTCTGCCGGCTGGCTCATGCCGGCAGCGTCGCCGACCACGATGAACTCCGTGTTCAGGCGGTTGCGCAGGGCCTGGTACTTGGCGACGTTCTCTTGCGTGGTGGCGGCGGAGGCGGTGGCGGAAACCAGGAGCGCGGCGAGGAGGAAGCGCATGGGTGGGGAGTGTAGCTGGCTATGGGCGATCGTCGGTCTGCGCCGCGTTTCGATCGCAGCCGCGGACGAAAAGGCCGCGGAACTGGCCACCTTCCGTCGAGTCCAATCTTGCGCGCCGGACCGCGCTTCCGGGTGATCGTCTCCACTTGGTGCGAGGGGGTGGCCGAGACGGCTGGCGGATGCGCTACAATCCAGACGAAGATGTCGTCTCCTCTCCAAGATCCCACTCAAGGTGTCGCGGCAGACGCGGAAAGGGCGGAGCGCGCGCGCCGGGTCGCCGCGATGTTGCACCGGTGGCAATCCGAAGACGTGAATGACGAACCCGAGTGGGATGTCGAGCAGATCGAGCGGATGGACCTGACACGTTCCACTGGATCCGCAGCGACGTGAAGCTGATACTGGACACAGCGATCGTCGGCAGGCTGTGCCACCCCAGAAAGCACCGCGACGTACGGGCTTGGTTCCTGCGCGTCGTTCGCGAGCATGACCCACTACTCTCCGAAGTAGCGGACTACGAGCTGCGGAGGGAGCTGGTTCGGATCGGTGCGGTGCATGGGTTGTCTCGCCTGGACGAGCTTGCACGCGAGATCCGATACCTGCCGGTCACGACGGATACCTGGCGGGCCGCCGCGCATCTGTGGGCATTCATGCGTCGAACTGGGCGTGCGACGGCAGCAGGTTCGGCGTTGGACGCCGACATGCTGATCGCCGCGCAGGCACGAGCTGAGGGTGCGGTCGTCGTTACTCCCAATACGAAGCACTTCGAAGTCCTGACCGCAG
>Ga0154020_10010959_pt1 | contig 10344 bp, 12 predicted proteins | sample Klosneuvirus_201_FD_109709 | JGI IMG/M metagenome (GOLD analysis project Ga0154020, IMG submission 109709) | Active sludge microbial communities from wastewater, Klosterneuburg, Austria - Klosneuvirus_20160825_MG | ecosystem: Engineered > WWTP > Aerobic digester > Activated sludge | place... | reverse complement strand
TTCCAAATCGCCAACGGTAGTTTTGCGAATTACCTTAATACCAATCTTGTCCAATTCTACGCTCATCCATTGGCTATTGGTATCTACAATTTGGCCGTATAGAATCTCATCCCCAATGCTGATCAGTTCGGCAAGTACTTTTTTCACGAATTCAGTTTTAAATTTAATTTCAGCCCTTTAATAAAATGGTCGGCAAAATACCTTTCGAGATTCATATAACAAATAAGTGAGTATGAATTTAGATGCTCGTCTGCGCATACTTTTTCCTACCTTAGCTTCAACTTTAAGCGAATGAAAAGAATAATTTTAGGTATTTCTATTATTTTGGGAGCTTGTACTTCTGCCCAGATCAATCAGGCACTTTCAGATGCAAACAAGGCAATTGGTGGCGGTAAACCCCTTACGGCCAATGAAGTGGGTGAGGGACTCAAGGAAGCTTTGATTGTAGGCATATCGAAGGGTTCGGATTTAGTTTCAATCACCGATGGATATTTTAAAAATCCGGAAATAAAAATTCCGTTTCCACCTGATGTAAAGAAAGTGGAAGATCGGCTCCGGCAAATTGGTTTGGGTAGTGAGATCGATAAGTTTGTGATGACCTTAAACCGAGGTGCGGAAGATGCGGCTAAAGAGGCTAAACCCATTTTTATTGCAGCGATAAAACAAATGACGATTGATGATGCCTGGTCTATACTTAAAGGTGAGCCAGATGCAGCTACACAATATCTAAAAAGAACCACCAGCACGCAACTCAAAGAAAAATTTGGCCCTGTTATTCAAACCTCGTTGGATAAAGTAAACGCTACGAAATATTATAAAGATTTGGTTACGCGGTACAATAGTATTCCCTTAGTTCAAAAAGTAAATCCGGATTTAAATGAGTATGCTACCGAGCTGGCCTTGCAAGGCTTGTTTACGATGATTGCTAAAGAGGAGAAAGATATCCGTCAAGATCCTGTTGCACGAACGACTGAATTATTGAAGCGCGTGTTTGGAGCACAACAGTAGGAGGAAGTAATAAAATAATTTGATATGACACTATTCGAAAAACATAAGGCCACTTTAAATAAAGCCATGGAGGCTTTGCATGCCCGTACTTTTTATGCGGCATTTCCTGAGCAACCTTCACCCGCCATTTATGGCGAAACGGCAGATGCGGATGGGCTGACAAAATTTAAGGCCATGCGTGGTTCAAAATTTAGCGAACTAAAACAAACCGGAGAAGAAGGTTGGATTGGACAAGAGGAATCTCCCTACTTTCAGGAATCATTGCGGGTAACCTATCCATCCTTTTCTGTCGATACATTAATAAGTCATGCATCGAAAGCGTTTCCTCAATGGAGAAAGACAAGCGCAGATGTGCGTGCTGGTATTTTGATGGAATCGTTGGAAGGAATGCGCAGCCGGTTTTATGAAATTGCCTATGCAACCATGCATACCACAGGTCAATGGTTTATGATGGCCTTTCAAGCTTCGGGACCACATGCCGCAGACAGAGCATTGGAAGCAATCGCGGCCGGATACGAAGAGCTCCAACGATTTCCTGCCAAAGCGTTATGGGATAAACCGATGGGCAAATACAATATTCAATTGAACAAAGAATGGCGCGCGGTGCCTAAAGGCATTTCGTTGGTGGTTGGTTGCTCTACGTTTCCTACATGGAATTCTGTAACGGGTATTTACGGAAGTTTGATGACTGGAAATCCGGTGATCGTTAAACCGCATCCAGGATCTATACTTCCTATTGCCATTGTAGTGGCAGAAATTCAAAAAGTATTAAGCGAGAATAATTTAGACCCGAATATTTGCCAACTCGCCCCAGATACTTTTGACAACATGATTACAAAACAACTGGCCGAACACCCTGAAGTGAAGCTGATTGACTTTACCGGTAATTCAATTTTTGGTTCTTATCTGGAAGCCTTACCTGGCAAAGTTGTGTTCACTGAAAAAACAGGTGTTAACTCAGTGATACTCGATTCTGTTGCTGATATTGATAAGGCGGCTGCAAACCTTGCTTTCTCTGTGAATCTTTATAGTGGGCAAATGTGCACGGCTCCTCAAAATTTTTATATCCCCGAAGCAGGTATTAATTCACCGACAGGAAACATTTCATTTGATCAGGTGGCAGAAAAACTGGTGGGGCAAATCAATAGTCTTGTTGATAACCCTAAAGCGGGACCCTATGTATTAGGCGCCATTCAAAATAAAAAGACGAGTGAGCGAATTGCCGAAGTTGAAAAACTGGGTGACAAGGTGTGGCTTAAATCGCGCACGTTTGAAAATTCCATGTTTAAAAATGCACGCGTTGCCACTCCGATAGTTTTGGAAGTAGATGCTTCGAAGAAAGAAATCTTTAGTAAAGAATTATTTGGTCCCATCATCTTATTGATCAAAACAAAAAGTACAGCCCAATCGATTTCTTTAGCAAAGGAGATGGCCTTGAAGCACGGAGCTATCTCCTGTGGAGCGTACACGACAGATGCTACCGTTCGCGAGAAGATTGCTGATGAGATGTCATTGGCGGCCACTCCCGTTTCATTCAACCTTACGGGAAGCATTTACATGAATCAGAATGCAGCATTTTCCGATTTTCATGTTACGGGCGGTAATCCATCTGGCAACGCATCATTCACAAACCCGGAATATGTTACTAAGCGATTTACCTGGGTGGGTCACCGAGAGCCGGTAAATACATAATAAGACTAATTGCGTTTTACGATCGCAGCTAATTGTCGAGTTAGAAAAATTTGCTTTACAATTTTAGTGCATATTTTCAAATACGCTTTTTAACCAAGAGGCTAATGCAACCTTTTAATTTGTAAAAACGTCTTGGGGATGCATTAAAGATTAAAGAGTCATGCCTCGTAAATTTCTATTTCTTGTTCTTTTCTTAGCTGTTGTTTTCAATTCGTTTTCTCAAGGGGTAGGGGTTCCTTCCAAAAAATGGGGTATTGGCTTTGGCAACTTGCCAGTGTTCAATGGTTTGCGTTTTAATTTTCGAGATAAAAATGTTGAGAAGGTCAGTGGTATTAATGTCACCATTTGGCAGCCCAAAGACGAAGATGATCAAACGGGTACTGTAAATGGTATCTCCATAGGTTTGCCTATGGCCATGGGTACCGAAAATAGAAATGGAATAGGTGTTGGCCTACTTGGTGTTGGGGCAAAAAATAATCTTTCGGGTATTAACTTCGGAGGCCTTGGTATTGGTGCTGGTGGTGATGTGAAGGGATTAAATATCGGTGGTCTGGGAATTGGTTCGGGTGGAAATTTGGTAGGTATAAGTGTTGGTGGATTAGGTGTTGGTTCAGGTGGTGATATAACAGGAATTAATTTAGGCGGCTTAGGTGTTGGAGCGGGTAGTAAACTAAAGGGATTTAGTTTTGGAACATTAGGTGTAGGTGCAGGCGAAAGTATTTCAGGAATTACCATTGGTGGACTTGGCGTTGGTGCAGGCGAAAATTTAGCCGGGCTTACTATAGGTGGGTTGGGTGTGGGTGGAGGTAAAACGGTGAGCGGGATTACGTTTGGTGGATTGGGAGTCGGTGCAGGAACAGAATTGAAAGGAATAGCCATTTCGGTTTTAGCGGTAGGTAGTCCGAAAGTGAGTGCTTTGGTAATAGCACCCATAGCCGGCAGTCAGAATATGAGAGGGTTGATACTTGCACCTGCTTACATGAAGGTAGGCTACACCAGCAAGAATACGAATGATGATGGTGAAATAGAGGAGGATATAGAAGGTACCTTTAAAGGTGTTTCAGTAAGTGCTTTCAATCACATAAAAGGTAGTCAGAAGGGAATAGCTTTTGGTGTAGTTAATTATACATACAAAATCAAAGGAGTTCAGCTTGGGCTGATCAACATTGTAAAAGAGAATCCAAAAGGCTTAAGGGTTCTTCCACTGTTTAATACTCATTTTGGTAAAAAGGGTGCGTCTGCAGAGTAGTTGATTTCAGTTTCCGAGTTTTCTGCACATTGGTATTTCTACAAAACTCAACTAAAAGAACCAGAGTTTAATAGCCATACCGACTACCGAAATTATAAGAACCCGCTTAATCCAAACTTCGCCTGCTTTAACTGACCATCGGCTTGCATACCAACCTCCCAAAGAGTGACCAATAGCCAGCACGAGAGCAACCCGCCAATCAATTTTGCCTTGCCAGGCGAATACAATTACAGAAACCCCGGTATAGACAATAGCAGCAAAAACTTTTACATAATTACTTTTTACGAGACTTAAGTTGTTCACCAGACTAAGTACGCCAATTACTAAAAAGCCAATACCTGCCTGAACAAACCCACCGTATACACCAATAAATAAAAAGCAAAATGCGCCAATCCATTGATCGCGCGCTGAGAGTTTTTCATGGCCTTTCGTTTTAAACGGATCGGCAAGAATTAACCCAACCGAGAAGATCATGATACCAGCAAATATTTTTTTGAACAAATCATCCGACATGGATGCCGCCAACAACGAGCCAACAATGCCACCGCCTAAAGAGGCAGCACCCAGAAAGAGTGCATAGGGCCAGGGCAACTCAACACCCTTGCTTTTAAAGCCGCCTACAGCAAAAATATTTTGAAAAAATATAGCTACCCGACTGGTACCATTGGCTATGGTAATGGGCAATCCGATAAACGTAAGTATCGGTACGGAAAAGAGGGAGCCCCCTCCGCCAACAGTATTAAGAAAGGCAGCAATAAATCCAACCAGTATAATGAGGGGGTATTCGTACCAGCTCACTTTACTTTGGCATTACGTACTATTTTCGAAAACAATCCTGGAAAGAAACGCTTTACATAGATGGCTAAAACTTCTTTCGTTCCGCCAATGTAAACCTCTCGTTTTTTTTGTTCTATGGCACGGGTTAATTTTTTTGCAAAGACTGCGGGGTTCATACCTTGTTGCAGGGTGTCATCTTTTTTGTTTTGTTCCGATCCATCTCCCATTAAAGCAACCATGCTTAAGTTCGTGTTAATCCAACCCGGACAAACTAACGTAACAAAAATATTTTGACTGTCTTTCCAAAGTTCTGCTCGCAACGAATCGAAGAAGCCGTGTAAGGCGTGTTTGGCTGCCGCGTATCCCGTACGATAAGGCGTACCGATTTTCCCCATTACGCTGGTAATGGTAACAAAATGACCAGCCTTTCTTTTTAAAAAGTGCGGAAGAATATGTTTGGTCAGAGCAACCGATCCAAAATAATCTACTTCCATAATTCTGCGATCCACATCAAGGGTTGTATCCTTAGCTAAGCTACGCTGACTGATACCACCATTATTAATTAGAATATCAATATGGCCGAAGAGCTGAATAGCCGCTTCAGCAGATAGTTTTAATGTGCTAGGCTCGCTTAGGTCTAACGGCAGAACACGGATGAAGGGTTGTGCTGCGGCAGGGCAATTTCCTTTTACCCGTTCAAGTTCTTCCTTTCTTCGTGCAGATAAAATGAGTTTAGCGCCTTTGTTTACTAATTCATAAGCGAGTGCTTCGCCAATTCCAGAGGAGGCTCCGGTGATCCAAATAATTTTTCCTGAAAGAGTACTCATGATGCTTGTGTGAGCTGTTTATGGTTATCAGCATATACCCAAATCGTGTAAATGCCGATGGCTGTGCCAATAGGGAAAGAAAAAAGTTTAAAACAACCCAAGATAAGCAACAAAATGAGTGCCCACTTTTTATGATTGAGTAAACCAATGCCTCCAATAATGGCGGGGATGGAAAACAGAACAATAATGCCAACAGCAATAAATCGAATAAAGGGTATAATCCAAATGAAAATCCATTGCCCTTCCGGGCCGGCTTCTTTCATAATATAGGGAATCATGATAGATAGTAATGAGGAAAGTATAATCATCGCCAGAATTTGAAATGACCCAGAAATGATATAGAGAATAGCGAGAATGCGTTTATGAACTTCCATCGGTTTATAAGTTTAAGTTACACACACACAACATTACTTCTTTTCATAGATCACAAAATCAAAGGCATGCGCATGGCGAATATCCTTTTCATGATGGTTGCGAGAGACTTCTTTCCACTCGTTTAAGTCTATTGATGGAAAATAGGTATCGCCTTCTATCACAGCATCTATCTCGGTTAAGTAAAGTTTATTAGCTAGCGGTAAACCCAGTTTATAGATTTCTGATCCACCAATGATAAAAACTTCCTCTTGGTTTGCATTACTCCCGAGTGTCAAACCCTCCTGTAAAGAATTCACCACAATGCAATTGGGTGCTTGAAAGTCCTTTTTTCGGGTAACAACAATATTGGTTCTGTTAGGCAACGGACGAAATTTTTCGGGGATAGATTCATAATTCTTTCTACCCATAATCACATAATGTTCCTTGGTGGTTTGCATGAAATACTTCATGTCGTCCGGCAAGTGCCAGGGTAAGTCATTATTCTTTCCTATTATTCTGTTTTTGGCGAGGGCTGCGATAAGGGAGATAATCATGTTAATGGGTTCACGCTAAATTACCACTTTTTGCTGCGCTTTTTTTTGAAGCTGCGGTTTACTTAAATTTTATTTCCACGGAAAAATTCTGAGACTAACATTCTCTTTTTTCCTTCAGGCTGAAATTCTTCTATAGCTACCCAACCATCTAAAGTTTTAATGTGCAGGTATGTTTTATTATCAGAGATCAATTGTCCACAGTCCCCGGCTGACTGCTGACTGTCGACTGTCGACTGTTGACTGACTTTAAATACTTTATAAACCTTCCCATTCAATTTTGTCCACGCTGTGGGGTAGGGACTAAGTCCACGAACAAAATCAATTATCTTTTTAGTGGGTTGATTCCAGTTTATCTCGCACGTTTCTTTAAAAATTTTGGGAGCATGTTTAATTTCAACTACTGTTGGCTGTGGTAACGATGGGTAACTACCCTTTTCAATGGCTCGAACTGTTTTTAAAACAAGTTGGGCTCCTTTTTTCATGAGGCGCTCATATAAAGTACCTACCGTATCATTCTCATGAATAGATTCCTTTTCCTGAAAAATAATACTACCGGTATCAATTTCATGTTGAAGAAAAAAAGTGGTCACACCAGTCTCGACTTCCCCATTTATAATTGCCCAATTAATTGGCGCTGCACCCCGATATTGTGGAAGGAGGGAGGCATGTAAATTAAACGTGCCGATGGCTGGCATAGACCAAACTACTTCAGGCAGCATCCGAAAGGCAACTACGATTTGGAGATTCGCATTGTAGCTTTTTAACTCAGCAAGGAAATCCGGAGACTTTAGATTTGTGGGTTGAAGAACTGGGATATTGTGCTTTAGCGCACATTCTTTTACTGGCGAAAAGGTTAGTTTTTGTCCACGGCCCTGTGGTTTGTCTGGCGCGGTAATCACGGCAACTACCTGAAATTTGGCTTCAACAAGTGTTTCCAGGCTGGATACGGCAAACTCAGGCGTACCCATAAATATGATTCTTAGCGGATTCATCATTAAAAGATGCAAATATGACGAAATGCTAAAATAGTTGAGCCTTGTATTTTGATATATCGTATTATGATATATATTTGTTCTATGTATTCAAAAGAACTGTTGAAAGGCACTATTTCTGCCATGATTTTGAAATTATTGTCGGAGCAGGAACGCATGTATGGATATGAGATCTCGATGAAAGTGAAAGAACTTTCAGGTGGAAAGATTCTTTTAAAGGATGGATCGCTTTATCCGGCTCTTCAAAAAATGACACGCGATGGATTGCTATCCTTTAAGGAAGAGGTGGTAATCGGACGGGTGCGTAAGTACTATTATATAACTAAGCTTGGGCGAGTTGAAAAGACTGCCTACGTAAAAGAGTTGCGAGATTTTATTGAAACATTGAATAGTGTAGTTTTTCCCGAATTCAAAACGTATGAAAGTATCGCCTGAACAGGTGAAACAAATTACTGAAGTGATTCAGCAAAGTAGTATCACCATTGAATCATTAAAAGATGACTTGGTTGATCACATCTGTTGTGTGGTGGAATATAAAATTTCGAAAGGAGATGAATTTAGCAATTCGCTTAACGAAGCGCTTACAGAATTAGCACCCAATGGCCTTGATGAAATTCAACGCGAGACAATTTTTCTGTTAAACTTAACTAAAATAATGATTATGGAAAAGATTATGTATTCAATTGGTTTGATTACCTCCATTTCAATGACGATAGGAGTAACGGCTAAAATATTGCACTGGCCTGGTTCTGAAGAATTGTTTACCTATGGATTTGTCGGATTCCTTTTGTTATTCTTACCGATGCTTGCCATCGATCGCTATAAGCACAACCTTAGCAAATCGTTATCTGAAAAACTTCGAGTTGGGTTTGGATACCTGAGCGCATTTTTGATAGTGTTTTCAATAGCCTTTAAATTATTTCATCTGGAGGGGGCAAATTTATTATTGCTCAGTGGCATGTGCGTTTTCAGTTTTGGTTTTCTTCCCTTCTTGTTTTTTAACATATATAAGAAATCAATCTCGTAATTTATTGAGCAGATGGGCATTCCGTCCATACATGACCTCGCGCAGGGCAATATTAGCTGCTAATAAATTATTTGCAAGTGAACCTGAGGATTTGAAAATTGATTGATCAGATTTAACTTTATAAGCAAGTTCACCATTTTTAAGTTATGGCAACCTTTATCAAGACGGTATTTATTTTATTAACAGGTTTGACGATTTTTTCTTGTAGCCAAGAGTCAGAAGAGATGGTCAATCAAAACCTTAATTCCTTCAAAATGAATCTGCAGAATAATACTTGGACTCCTTCAGAAATAAATTCTTGTGAAAAGACGTTTAATTGCTATATGGTTGGAATGAATGGAGGTCCATTATATAAAATAGAGGCATTCAGAGATTCTAAATTAGTTGCCTCACTTCAGAGCGAGAATTTTTTTGAATTAAAGATTACAAATGTTAATCAAGTAGGGGTTTACCCCATAGACGGAATTTTTAGCGACTTTGACAGTTATGCCAGATTTACAATTAATGATGGAAATGGAAAGAAGGTCTATGACAACAGCGTAGACACCAACTTGTTTACTGTTGAGATACTTGAATTTTTTCCAGACAAGAATACTACAGTTATTGGAATGAGAGGCTTATTTAAGGGAGTCCTGTTTAACAAAAGTAACCCTCTCGATTCAATTTCTATTGAAAATGGAGAGTTTACATTTCATAAAATAAACTATAATAATTTTAATCAATGTAAGGAGTAAGTTTTTTCAATTTACGAGGGCTGATATTTTACAATAATTTAATGCCTAAGTCCTTTTCGTAAATATTTTTTGCAGATCGGGCACTTCGTCCATACATGGCCGCGGGCAGGACAATACTCGCGGCCATAATAGATTATTTGCAGGTGCGCTTTGTTCCATTTTTCTTCAGGAATCAATCGCTTCAAATCACGCTCAGTTTGTTCTACATTTTTGCCGTTGGTTAAGCCCCAACGGTAAGCCAGACGGTGAATGTGGGTATCAACCGGAAACGCAGGAATACCAAACCACTGCGTCATGACTACCGAAGCAGTTTTATGTCCGACCGCGGGTAATTCTTCAAGATCCTCAAATGTATTAGGCACTTGCCCATTATGTTTTTCAATAAGAATCTTCGATAACCCATAAATTCCTTTCGACTTCATTGGGCTTAAGCCACACGGTTTTATTATTTCACGAATTTCCTCAACCGAATACTTTACCATATCATAAGGATTGTTGGCAAGTTTGAAAAGTGCGGGAGTAGTTTTATTTACGCGCTCATCCGTACACTGCGCGGATAGCAGAACTGAGATGAGAAGTGTGTATGCATCTTTATGTTGGAGGGGTACTTCTGGCTTTGGATAAAACTTATCCAACATTTTTAAAATATCATTTACTTTTTCTTGCTTGGTCATACTGCACTTTGTTCCGCTGTTATTCTCATTACCAGAATCCAGCATCTACATTAAGGATACAAAAGATATTTGCTGCGCTTGGCTTTAAATGCGGCAAGTCCGGGTTGCCAACTGGCTCTTATTTGTTCTTCGGTCAGGCCATCTTTAATCTGTTGTTTTAATTCCGTTGTTCCCGCCAGGGTATCAAAATATTTCGTAAAGAATTTTTCCTTATCAGGATACATGTTATAAAACATTAGCACGTATTTCAAATCTACTTTGCGGGCAACGTTCACTTCTCTTAAATCCATTCCGTAACACAATTTGTTTTTTAGCGGTGGTTCAAGTGACATACCTTTGATGGGCACAGGTGTAAAGGTAAAGGGCATGTCTTTTAATTCGGGGCTGCCCAAAACCAGGAATGGCATTTGTGTTCCACGCCCTAAACTAATGTTGGTGCCTTCGAACAAACAGATG
>Ga0154020_10010957_pt1 | contig 10346 bp, 11 predicted proteins | sample Klosneuvirus_201_FD_109709 | JGI IMG/M metagenome (GOLD analysis project Ga0154020, IMG submission 109709) | Active sludge microbial communities from wastewater, Klosterneuburg, Austria - Klosneuvirus_20160825_MG | ecosystem: Engineered > WWTP > Aerobic digester > Activated sludge | place... | reverse complement strand
TCGGTTCAAATCCGGCCCCCGCCACTTAAACCTCACAATGCAAATTGTGAGGTTTTTTATTGATCTTTTCCTGCTGAAACCTGCTTTCAGGTTACCTGCCGTTGGTCGGCAGTGCGGCTCAAATCTCAGCACAAAAGGGGAATGCTACGGGGGATGCCCCCGTGAACATCCCCTTTTGGCTCCTTGCAAAAGGGCTGATGTGATGCCGCGACTCTTTCACCGACCACCCAAATATTCTCTCCACAAATCGACAAAGCAGGCTGTCGTTTCCCTGCATGGAAAACGAATCCACCTCGGGCCTTATGGTTCCCCGGAGAGCCATCGCAAGTATCAGGAATTCCTCCGCTCCTGGGAGTCGGAACGGAACAAACGCCCTGAGCCAGAGCCTACCCCCAGCAAACCGAATGTGGCGGGCATCACGCCGGCCAAACTGCGAGAGAAGAGATTCGCAGGAAGCCCGCTGACGGTCAACGAGCTTGTGTTTGTCTATCGCCAGCACGCTCGCGAGTACTACCAAAAACATGGCCGAGTCACTCGTGAAGCAACAATCATCGATGACGCGATTCGATACCTGCGAAAACATCATGCGACGACGTTCCTGCATGAATTCGGTCCCGTGGCTCTGGACGAACTTCGCAGCGGAATGATCCGCGACCTCGGTTGGTCCCGTCGCCATATCAACAAGCAGGTCAGCCGCCTCGTTCGCATGTTCACATGGGCAGCGGAGAAAGAACTCGTGGAACCTTCCGTCCCGATGGCGCTCAAGGCTCTCGCCGGTCTCAAGAAGGGACGAACGCAAGCCAGAGAGACTCGACCCGTGGAGTGCGTTGCGGATTCCATTGTCGAAGCAACTCTCCCTCATTTGCCAAGTATTGTCGCCGACATGATCCGACTACAACGACTAACAGGCATGCGGCCTGGCGAAGTGTGCAGTCTCCGGCCGTGCGACGTGAACAAAACTGATGACGTCTGGCTCTACGTTCCGGACGAGCACAAGACAGAACATCACGAAAAGAACCGAGTGATCGTGCTGGGACCACGTGCTCAGGAGTTATTGAAGAGCTACCTCAACCGAGACGCTGAAAGTTTCTGCTTCTCCCCCGCCGAATCCGAACAACTCCGCCGAGAGGCGGCTGCCGGTGCCCGGAAGACTCCGCTGCGTTACGGAAACAGCTCCGGGACGAACCGCGTGCGGAACCCCAAGCGCCAGGCTGGAGATCGCTACACCACGGACAGTTATCGGCGAGTGATCCATCGAGCCTGTTCAAAAAAATCAATCGCCAAATGGGCCCCAAACCGCCTCCGGCACACCTCCGCGACCGAAATCCGCAAACGCTTCGGCTTGGAAGCCGCCCAGGTAGTCTGCGGACATGAATCCGCGAATGTGACACAGATCTACGCAGAGCGAAATCTTGATTTGGCAAAGCGAGTTGCGAGAGAAGTCGGATAAACAACCGCAGTCAGAATGCGGTTTAGAATAGGATTGCTGGGGCAGACATTAACTGTGACGCTTTGTCAGTTGCCGCGAGAGTCCCTAAGCAATACCGGCATGCGTCGCTTGGGATGCCAACAATTACTGACGCACAATCTGATCAGTGTCATGCACGCGTGTCGGACCGACGCGCGCAAGACCGACGATGCTTCATGCGTCGGTCGTGACCAGACTCAGCCTGGAAGCATCAGGAAAACAGGCAAAGTTCTGTAGATAGTCTTGACAGCGAATCAAGGTCAAATTAACTGCGGTCGTTCCTTTCGTCTGGAGCGGATTCAGGGCCTCGCGGAGACGTCGGCAATCTCATCAATGAACGCAGTCCCGACTTTCGTCAGTTACAGCAGTCCGCGACGCTCCTGATTGGCGCGGGCAAAAGCACCACCGCGAGCGTGACCGAACAATTCGCTCTCCACGAATGATTCATGTGAGGCCGGAATGCAAATCGGTACGAAGTTGCTATGGACATAGCTACGATGATGAATCGAACGGGCAACGAAGTCTTTTCCAGTGCCGCTTGCCGCTCTCTGTATGGAAGTTTGCCGCGATTCTCGGTGGCACAGTTTGAACGCTCACTGACAAACCCGAATTTCCAAAGATTGTTCTGCAGCTATGGTCCGTCAAGCACAATTCGAAACAGAATGGTATTGTCCTTCTTTAAATCTCCGCTCCAAATCAATCGGGCGTTGTTGTCCCAGGCGACACGGTCGTATCCGTCCTTTGGCCTTACTTCACTTTCGCTGTATGCCCTCGCTTTTTGCCATTCATTGATGGAGAATTCGGCGGACTTCCAGTTCGAGGGTTCCTCCTTTGTCATAAAGGTACAGGGCCCTTTGCCAGCGACGGGTGACCTTTCAGAAGCACAGGAATCTTCGACCGGACCGTGATGTAGAACCAAACAACGCCAATCGGAATTAGTTGCCGCCAAAAGCTTCCCCGTCCCCGCATCTTTGAACTGAGCAATCAAACCACCATCGCCCATTTGTTGCTTCCTTGTGCCAATGTACTCAAGACCGGAATCATCTTCCTTAAAATCCTTCACGACAAAATTCAGGACAATTGGGTAGTCCGCCTTGAAAGAGAAGGTTTCCGCATTGAACGAACGTTCTGTCTTGATACTGACAGAATCTTCAATAAGCAATTTATCGCCGATATAAAGTGCGAACCAGTTGTCAGCCCATACATCACCATTGATCGTAACTGTCCCTTGCGTGTCATCCAAAACGGTCCGAGTCTGTTCGCGTTTCTGACCGGAGCACCCTTGAGCGATAAAGCCGATGCTGATCGCGATGATACAGACGAATAATTGGAATCTCATGGACTATGCGTCTCTTGTTTTGAAGGAAGAAAATCTGCACTGCTTACCGACATGCAGGTTAATTTGGTGCCGGACGGTCGAATGGATCTCGACTGCCGATATCTGTGCCATATGCGTCGATTTCGTCCTGCGTAACAAGACCGTTTTGATCTTTATCGGCAGCGTCAAAATGCATCATCAGTCGCGCTGCATTACGATGGGGCGCTTGCTTGCCAAAAAGTTCCATCTCGTCCCTGTAAACAGTTCCGTCGCGATTGTGATCGGCAGCTGACCATGGACCATTTGGTCCCGGTCCCCAGGGCTGAGCCACGTAGATATAGCCCATGATTCCCGCAATTGATGCGAATACGACGATTGAAATCTGAACGATTCGTTTTGATCCCAAAAAATGTCTGGGAATCGAACTGAAGAACGACAGCAAGTCGCGGAAATATCCCGACAAACTGCTCTTGTGTATTGAACTGCTTTTCGATGGAATGTTCAGTGTCGCAGTCGAAATAATACAATCTTTGTCTTGCAAGGCAGTCTGGCATCGAGCGAATAACTCGCTGAGTTCCTCGGCCGACTGGAAACGATCATCGGGATTCTTGGCATGCAGCTTGTGAATGATCGCTTCGAGCCAATCCGGAATCTCCGGGATGATTTCCTGCAGTGATCGAGGGGCATCTTCCGCGACTCTTTTCAACATAGCAACCGTGCTCGAAGAACGAAACGGAGGGCGTCCGCACGACATATAATAGAGTACGCTCCCCAGGCTGAACAGGTCCGAACGATGGTCCAAAGCCTGACCGAGGGCTTGTTCCGGAGCCATGAACATGGGCGTGCCTGAGATTACCCCTGTGCGCGTCATGCTGGCATCATCGACGGCTCGCGCCAAGCCAAAATCGGTGATCTTCACTTTTTGCAGAGGCGACGAGTCGATCAGGATGTTGCCCGGCTTGATGTCTCGATGAATGAGATTTTGCGCATGAGCAGCAGCCAGACCGTTGGCCATTTGTTGCCCCAGATGCAGGATCTCAGTCAATTCAAGCGGGCCTCCTTCGTCGATTGTCTGCTGCAGCGTTTTCCCATCGATAAACTCCATCACGATATAGGGGAAAGGTACTTCTTCAACGCTGTAAACGTGCACCACATTTTCGTTTGCCACGGCCGCGGCCGAGCGAGCTTCACGCAGGAATCTCTTGCGCGGTGGAGATGTCGCAGCCAGCCCCAGATTCATGGTTTTGATGGCGACAACACGCTGGAGTTTCTCGTCAAACGCTTTGAAGACAATTCCGAATGCCCCATGGCCAATCAATTGCAGGACTTCGTACGGTCCTATCATTCCAATCGAACCCGACTTGGACGATGGTTTCAGGAAACTCAAATCGAGGGATTCGTCATCAACGCTTTCGTCGTCAGCTGCATTTCGAATTGGTCCAGCGGAATCGGCTGTTTGCACAGTAGCATGGGGATCAAGCAGACGTTCATCAGCGGGATTCAATTGCTCAGCGGCTGACACTTCCAGGAACTGGCTCAGATTCTCGTGGGCGACCAGCAGTAGCTTTAGTCTCGCTCGCAAGGGTGTGTCTGGGCCGCATGCCTCGTCAAGATAAGCGTCGCGCAAACCTCCACTGGGCAGATCGAGTGCCGCTTCAAAAACCTGTCGTTCGTTCATAATCGCTTACCGTCCGGTTGCCAGGAATGCTTACCGAAACTTTGAAGTGACTTCTAATCTGTCGAAGTCTGGGACTTGAGTTCGTGAAAGAGCCACGCTCGCGCATAGGCCCACAATCGTTCTGCAGTTCGGGGAGCAAGATTCAATGAGTTTGCGGCATCTTTGAGTGTGAGACCTGCAAAGTAACGGAGCTGGACCAAATTCGCAGCCGTTGGATCTACGATGCTGAGTTTATTGAGGGCCTTGTCTAACTCGAGCAAATCCTCACGTAGCTCTGGCACCAGGATTTTGTCTTCCAGGTACTCACCCCGAAGTAAATCTCCACCTCGCTTGTGACGTCGTTTTCGACGCGCTGATTCCACAAGAATTCGCCGCATAGCTTCGGCTGCCGCCGCAAAGAAATGTCCTCGATCATCCCACGACGGTTCGTCTTTGCCATCACCAATTAATCGAAGATACGCTTCGTGAACCAGAGCAGTTGCCTGCAGCGAATGGTCTGGCCTTTCATTGGCAAGTTTTGCAGCGGCCAACTTTCGAAGTTCGTTGTACACGAGCGGCAGCAGTTCTGCCGCCGCCGATGGATCGCCGGACTCAATCCTGGAAAGGATCAAAGTGATGTGAGACATGAGGACCACTTGTCGATGAGAATTCGATGCTGCCAGCAAAAACTCTAGTCGTTTACAACTAGTTGGGCCGAGGATTTCGCTCAGTTGCTCCGTCACTTTTGGCGTCTTTGCGTCCCTTGCCGCCGGGGCCTGGTTCGCCATTGCCGGGCCTGCGGGCAGCGAAGTCGGCAATGAAGTTCCGGAGTTCTTCTTTGCTCAACTGTCCGTCACCATCGGCATCAAAATTCATACTGTCTGAGAGCATCCTGTCGGGATCAACCCTAGGCCCAGGTCCACCCGGGCCTTCACGACGAACCATATCAGGATCTTGGCTTCCAATTCTGGTTCCGTAGGCATCGATTTCCGGCTGAGTAATGATTCCATCTTTGTCGCGATCGGCTGCATCGAAATGCATCAGTAACCGATCCACATCACGATGCGGCATCTGAGTACCGAAAAGTCTCATCTCTTCACGGGTGAGTCGCCCGTCACGGTTATGATCCGCTTGTCCCCAGGGACCATTGGGGCCAACATCGCCGACCGGATTTCCATAACTCGGGCCGGGGCTCGCTTCACCGGGTATGCCTCGGCGAACTCCACCAAGGCGATATTCTTCTTCGGTTAAGTCCCCATCTTTGTTCTTGTCAAGTTTCGCGAATGCAACACCTGCATTTTTAAGTTCTTCCGCCGAAAGTTTTCCGTCTTTGTTCGTATCGATTGCTTCGGCCAATGGACTTCCTCCGCCAGGGCGTGGACCATTGTCGTTACCTTTTTGCTGAGCGACAGTTACGGACGAGCACATCAAGATCAAACTGGCAGTGCATAACAACTTTTTCACCGCGGAATCTCCGATCGTTAAGTTGAAGAGCCGAACACGCTCGAAGAAGCGTGCATTTCAGAGAACAATGCGCCGAATGACATGGACTCCCGCCAACTATTTGAAAATTTTGTCTCAATGGGCGATTCAACACCTGCCATTCGGGGATTTGAACGAAGTCGTGCAGTCTGCCAGCGGGATGCGTTCCGGGGACAGCGGGCAGAAATGTCAAACGGCGAACCAACGCACAAACACCTGCACTACAAGCCCTTCCACTGACATGGCATTCGAAACACGCGATTTCGAAATCCCTGGGATTTGCCCCGAAGGAGCAGTCGCAGCAACTTTGTTTCAAGTTCAAAAAAACAACACCGGTTTCGGAAGCGGTGAACAGGTCTGGCAATAAGAGTCTGGTGGTCGTGCAGCATCCTGCAAAAGAGGCAAGGCCGCGAACCTGTAGCCGTGAAAGGTTTCCGAGGCCATTTTCATTCCCAGGAACGAGCCGAAACCCGGAATAATGTTCTCTGGGACGCACCCGATAATTTCGGGGGGGATTGTGGGATTACGAGGTTGCCCCAGAGTTGGTGACAGTTATGTTTGATTTGGTTTAGTTTAGAACCCCTAACACAACCTCCGTGGCCGCAGGTCTTGTTCGGGTTCTTACTTTCAGAGCGGCGACCGCCCACCAAATCTACGACAACTCTCGTTTACACAACTCAGTCGTGTGTGCCCTCGATCAGATCTGTCAGGAACTGTCGGCACATCGCTCCAACATGTCCACCGCCGCAAAATGAGGCTCCAAACGGTACTGGTGAGACCGACCGGAGCCACATTATGCACCGTCGCAAAACTGCTCCGGTCACATCGGCCGGAGCAGTGAAAAATCTGGCAACGAGCCCAGATGGTGTAGTCAAATGGACGGCGAGCGAAGTGCGTTTACGGGGCGGAACCTTGAATGCTAAAGGCGAGTTGATTTGAAGACACCAAAGCCAAACAGCAAAGATGTTGACGTGGTAACGTAATTTGGACTGATCGACCTGAAACCGTTTCCAGCATCGATTTTATCCCGCGCTTGTTGCAGTCACCGTAAGGTCCACGTCGCACAACAGTGTTGATTGTTCACGATCATGCCGGGATCACAGATTGATGCAAGGCAGGTATCCTTGGGCGGAAGGAAATGCGGTTACCTATCAGCTCAAACTCCAGCATCCTGTAATGCGGATTCGATGGCTGAGTTGAGGTCGTCGGACGGTTCAGGCAGGGCGGCCGGTTTTTGTGGGGTGAGTTTGAGGAAGCGGTTGAGGGCTTCGAGCGTGGTGTAGCGGACGCCGCCGATGAGGAGGGATTCGAGCTTACGGCCCCGGACGCCCTTGGTCATCCAGCGGTAGACCGTGGAGTAGTGAACCTTTCGCCCGTGGCGTTTCGGGATGTGGAGCGGGACTTCGGCGATTGTTATGGCCGTTTCGGTGGAGAGTTCAATCGTCATTTACTGTTCTCCTTCACGGTCGCCATGTCCAAGTCGGGTCCGTGCCTTGCGGGATTTGTTGTGTTCAACCGAGGTCGCAATTGAGGCACTTGTCGAAAGTCTGTTTTCAGGCTTTGGGGCGCGGCTCCTCCTCAAGGTGTGTTGACGGAGGATCCAGAGATGCGCCTCATCAAGCAGCAGACGAAGCAGTGGGATGTCTTTGGGGCCGAAACGGGAAGACTCTTTCCAGGCTTCACCGTTCCGGAACAGTCGAAGAGCTGAGGTTGTGTAGCGGGTTTGCTTTCTTGCGGAACGCATCCAAATTCGGACGACGATGAATCCCCGTCGGATTTCATGAACTGGTTTGGCTGGCATGTCAGCACTCTCCTGAGTTGGTGGGGTTGGTGGCTGCTTCAGAAGAGTCTGCGTTCCACTTGATTTCCGTAGACTGTCCATTCCGTCTGCGGTTGTTCGGCTCTGCCATAGAGTTCGAGGTAAGGAGGCGGACTCACTTCTTCCACAAGTTTGCGGAAATAGAACGGTTTGCGACTGTGGTCTGTTCGAGGCGCGATGTGCCAGCTTCGAATGGACCGGTTGTCGAATGTCAGTCCGCCACGAACTCCCAGCAGGAGGTATTCGTGCGAGACTCGCCAGTAGTTTCCCATGCCGAGCTGGGGTTTGACCCAAATCAGGCACGATGCATATCGGAAGCCCCAGGCGTCGATGACGTCGAAGGCTTCGCGGAGAAAAGCGTTGGTCGTCCAAAGGTGCAGATGTGATTCCGGGGAGACCAGTTCTCGGACGGGCTCTGAACAGATTGCTTCGACGGACAAAGTGCGATAGTGACGTTCTGCCGCTCCTCGTGCTGCTGTGTTGGAGTACGCCCACGGAGGGTCAGCGTAGACTGTGCCGAACTTGGCACCGGCATCGACCAGCGAGTCCAGATCGCGGACAATGGACGGCCACGGAGATAGTGGTGAGCCTTCGTTAGGCATAAGTCAGATTCCGCTGCATGACAGAGTTCGTCAGACCATTGAGATTTGAAAAGTGGTCGGCTGGCGAACCAGCCGACCGGAAAACCGAACTGCAAAAACCAAAGTAAAACCTGCGATCCTTCAGTAGTCTTCAGGAAGCAGAATCGTTGTCACGGAACGATCCCATTCTGTGATGATCCAGAACCGGGTGCCCGCGGCGCTTGCATAGACTGAGAGAACTCGCGAATCGTCTACCAGAGATTCGTTGTTGAGTTCCCAGTCATCCTCGCACACGTCGCCCCAGTCAGCATTGGCATGTCTGACCAATGCCTGTAGAACGTCGTGCGGTGGAAGCGTTTCGTGAGCGTTGCTGGTGATGACAACCTGCCCTAAAGAAAACCTCCGTGTTGACCTCTCCTTTGCCATCGTGATAGCCTCCTGCGGAGTAAAGGCTGACGGGACTGCAATCCCGCCAGCAAGTTGATTCAATTACTCGCAGTCGTCTGTGTCTTCAGCCGTGGCCTGTTCCCAGATCCAGGTGTAGGCCAGCTCAAGGACCTTGGACACAATCGGAAGGTCGTCACGGCGAAACGTCGTGGTGTCCTTCAATTGTTCCTTGTCGCGATAGCTCCGCGTGACTGTCACGGTGAACCATGACTCGCCACTCTTTTCAGAAGTGTTGAGCCAGATCGCCGCGCGGATCGCGCTCAGTCGGATTTGGTGTACGGGTTTATTGTTTGGCATAATGCCCTCCAGTTTTTGGCGTTCGACGTTCAGGCCCTCCTGATTTCGACGAACGCAGTTCATTCAAACGATGACGTAAGTCATCGCTATTCAGCGATCCGCCGAAGCGAATCAAAGAACCTCTTTGTTGATTACCTTTTTGCCACTCTTCTCCCTTCAATTGAGCTGAGTTGATCTTGCTCGGTGTCTGTTTCATTGCCACACGGACCTGACGAAACACGACATAACACGCCCAGATGTACATGCCGGTTGCGGTGAGCCCAACAAGCCCAAGCAACCCTCGTGCGATCCAGGTCTTGCACGTCACGACATTTCCAAGCAGGTATTCGCATCGATCTCGAATAGAACGCTGCGACGTTGGCTCGTTCCTGAAGCCACTGCGAGGCCGATTTGAATGCGTTTTGCGTTTCATTTTTCCTCCTTCTTCGCTGGACCAGCCCCATGCTGATTCCAGTTGGAGCACAGCCACCCAGCGATGACTGTCTTCCAAAAGAGATTCGGCCTGCCCATTATTTTTCGCCGCTCCTGGGTCGGGAGCCCGTTACAAACCCACAACGTCGGGGAGTGTTCTTTGAGTGGTTCTTCCGAACTGCATATCGAACAAAATCGGTACCGCCACGGCTTCGCACTGCACACCGGGACATTCTGAATTGATTGAGAACGCATTGATCACATTGGCCTTCGCATTTGATGCAACAAGCAAGACCAGTCGGAACTGGCCATGTTCGATCAATTGTTGGAAACCTGGTGCAACACAATGTCTGCGAATCTGCTCTGAGAACTCTGCTTGAATCCTTCGCGAGTCGCGAAGATGCGTGTCAACTTGAAGCAACCCAAGCGATGGTCGTCGTTCCGACTGATCAACGAAGTAGCCGTGAGGTAATCCGGGACGAAACAACGCCGGAAACCACGTTTGAAGTTCGCCCTTCGTGAGCAGCCGACGATGCTCAGTCTCCTGATGCAGGAATGTGTACCTCGCCACGTGAGTAGCAAGCAATGACTCGGCTGGAGTGGTTCGTCGTCTCTGATACATCAGTGACAGTCCACACCCATGGTAAAATGTCTGTAATGACTTGCTGTATCGAAGTTGTCGATCCAGCGTTTTGATTTGCGAATCGCTCAAGTTTTGACAGAACAAGTCGCGTCGAACGACACGGTATCGTTCAACATCAGCCAGAAGTTTCTTCAAGACAGTTTTCATTGTTTCACCATAGTTCGTAGGGCAGGCCAGCCTGCTGACAGTGTTGATGAAACGACTCCACCTGTTCCTGGGAGTA
>Ga0154020_10010956_pt1 | contig 10347 bp, 8 predicted proteins | sample Klosneuvirus_201_FD_109709 | JGI IMG/M metagenome (GOLD analysis project Ga0154020, IMG submission 109709) | Active sludge microbial communities from wastewater, Klosterneuburg, Austria - Klosneuvirus_20160825_MG | ecosystem: Engineered > WWTP > Aerobic digester > Activated sludge | place... | reverse complement strand
TCTCGTTCCAGCTCTTCAAGCTGACCCGCGGCTGGTGGCGCTATGTCGGCATGGGCGACTTCCTGGCCGCCGTGAAGGCCAGCATCGTGGGCGCCGCCGGTCACGCCGTGTTCGCCTTCCTGGTCGACCGCCGGCGCTACCCGCGCTCGATCTTCCTGCTCACCGCCATCCTGGTGGTCGGCCTGTCGATGGGCGTGCGCCTGGCGGTGCGGCTGTGGCGCCAGGTCCCGGTCGACCGCGACAAGTCGCGCAAGCGCCTGCTCATCGTGGGCGCCGGCGACACCGGTGAGACGCTGCTGCGCGAGATCCGCCACAGCCCGCGCATGGCCTACCAGGTGGTCGCGTTCGTCGATGACGACGTGCGCAAGCAGGGCGCCTACATCAACGGCGTGCCCGTCCTCGACGGCACCGAGCACCTGGCCGACATCGTGTCGCGCTTCCGCATCGACGAGATGATCGTGGCCACGCCGTCGGCCTCGGGCGCCGAGATGCGCACCATCACCGACCGCTGCAACGAGGCCGGGGTGCCCTTCAAGGTCATGCCCTCGACCTGGGAGGTCCTCGACGGCCGCGCCGGCCTCGGCGCCCTGCGCGAGGTCGACATCAACGACCTGCTGCGTCGCCCGCCGGTCGAGCTCGACAGCGCTGGCATCAACCACTTCCTGCACGGCAAGCGCGTCCTGGTGACTGGCGCCGCCGGCTCCATCGGCAGCGAGATCTGCCGCCAGGTGCTGCGCTTCGGCCCGGCCGCGCTGCACTGCCTGGATCACGACGAGAACGCGCTGTTCTTCCTCGATCGCTCGCTACAGTCGCTGCAGGCGACCACGCAGACGCCGATCAAGTACCACCTGGCCGACATCACCGACGCGACCCGCATCGACACCCTGTTCTCGCTGACCAGCCCCCAGGTCGTGTTCCACGCCGCGGCGCACAAGCACGTGCCCATGATCGAGGCCAACCCGGTCGAGGGGCTGCGCAACAACGTCTTCGGCACCGAGCTGGTCGCCACCATGGCAGGCCGCCACGACGCCGAGGCCTTCGTGCTGATCTCGACCGACAAGGCGGTCAACCCGTCCAGCGTGATGGGCGCCTCCAAGCGCATCGCCGAGCAGCTCATCCAGACCCTGCCGTTCTCGACCCGCTACACCGCGGTGCGCTTCGGCAACGTGCTGGGCTCGCAGGGCTCGGTGGTGCCGATCCTCAAGGAGCAGATCGCCGCCGGCGGTCCCATCACCGTCACGCACCCTGACATGCGGCGCTACTTCATGACCATCCCCGAGGCCGTGGAGCTGGTCATCCAGGCCGGCGCCATGGGCCAGGGCGACGAGATCTTCATGCTCGACATGGGCGAGCCGGTGAAGATCCTCGACCTCGCCAACGACCTCATCCGCCTGTCGGGCCTGGGCCCGGGCGACATCGAGATCGTCTTCAGCGGCGTGCGCCCCGGCGAGAAGCTCTACGAGGAGCTGTACCTCGAGGTCGAGAGGGCCGACACCACCACGCACCCCAAGATCCTGATCGCCCGCCGCGAAGGTGTCGCCGACGATCGCCTCAACGCCCTGCTCGCCGAGCTGCGCCGCGCCGTCGACTCCTGCGACGAGCCTGCCGCGCGCCGCCTCATTCCGCTGCTGGTGCCCGAGTACGGCAAGCGCAGCTCCAGCGACAACGTGATCCCGCTGGCCCAGGCCGCCGCCGCTCAGCGCGAGCGCCGCATCACCCAGTCGCCGACGTAGAGCAGCCCGCGCCAGGCGTAGAACGCCGCCGGGCGCGCCACGCCGTCCAGCGCCCGCGCCGTGCGCGCACGCAGGTGCCACATGCGCAGCCGCTGCGGCAGCCGTGACGGCACCAGCGCCGCCAGCGCCCGCGCCCCCGCGCTGCCGTCCAGCGCCTCGGCCACGCCGCGCCAGCCCAGGCCGCCGCCGCCATCGGGCGCCAGGCCATAGCCCAGCAGCGCCCACAGCCACGCCGCGGTGGCCCGTCGCGCGTGCCAGCTGCGCGCCCGCTCCAGCACCTCCTGCGCGCGCGCATGTGGCGCCAGGGCCAGACCATCGACCACGGCGCGCAGCGGTACCGCGAAGCCATCGCCGGCCGCGTGCATGGCCAGCATCACCATCAGGTCGCTGGCGTCGGGCACCAGCAGGCCGTCGGCCTCACGGGCGCCTCGTGCCAGCACTGCCGTGTGGTCGACCGTGAAGATCGGCCAGGGCGACAATCCCCGATGCAGATCGATGGCGGCGCCGCTGGGCATACGCAGATCGACCTCGTGAAACAGCCACATGGTGACGCGCCGGGTGCCATCGTCGTCCGCGCGTGCGCCCAGCGCCTCGAGCTCGGCTCGGGCAGCCCTGAACTGCTGGGCGGGCACCAGCAGGTCGACATCGCGCATCGATCGTCGTCCCGGGCCATACAGCCGTCGCGACAGCGCCATGCCCTTCAGCAACATGGGCCGGATGTCGCGCGCCGCAAGCGCCGTGACTGTATCGGCCAGCGCGCGCTCGGCCACGCGGTGCTGCGCCAGGCAACGATGGTGGGCCTCCACCAGCAGCAGGCGCGCGGCAGGCTCGGCCTCGAGCCGCCCATCCAGGCACAGTCCACCGAGCAACGGTGCCAGCTTCTCGCGCCTGGCCAGCGCTGCCAGCTCTTCGTCCAGTGGCTCAGGGTGCTGCTCTGGCCGCAATGCGGCTGTGCACAGCTCGCGGAGCGCTCTCGCCTCGGTCAAGCGTTCTGGTCGGTGCTCGCGCTGGCTACCTTGGGCGCCTCGCGGTAGCGGTACTTGTAGTAACTGGCGTAGCCTTGGTAGTGCGGGCTCTTGAGGTCGACGTCATTGAGCACGGCGCCGACGATGTAGGGGTTCACGTTGACGATGGCGCGGCGCGCGCTGGCCACAGCGTCCCGCGTGGTCCGTCCCGCGCGCACCACGAAGATGGTGCCATCGACGACGCGTGAAAGCACCGCCGCGTCGGTCACCGACAGCACCGGCGGCGAGTCGAAGATGACGCGGTCGAACTTCTCGGCCAGCATCTTGGCCAGCGCGGCAAACTTCTCGGTCTGCAGCAGCTCCGCCGGATTGGGCGGGATCGGCCCGCACGGCAGCAGGAACAGGTTGGGCACCTCGGTCGACTTGACCGCGCGCTCGAGGTCGGTGGCGCCGACCACCATGCGCGAGACGCCGTCCTCGTTCGACACCCCGAGCGCCTTGTGCAGGCGCGGGCGCCGCATGTCGGTGTCGACCAGCAGCGTGCGATGGCCGGCCTGCGCCATCACGATGCCCAGGTTGACCACGGTCATGGTCTTGCCCTCGCGCGGGCTGGAAGACGTCACCACCAGCGTGCGCAGCGGCTTGTCGGCGCTGGAGAACTGGATGTTGGTGCGCAGCACGCGACACGACTCCGCGACCACCGAGTCGGGGTGCTGGGCGATCGACAGCTCGGGCTTGCCCGGACCGGGTGCGGTCTCCAGCGAGGGCACGATGCCGAGGAAGGTCATGCGCGCGCCCTACTCGATATCCTCCTGGGTCTTGACGCTGCGGTCCAGGAACTCGATGCCGAAGGCCAGGCCAAACGCCAGGGCCAGGCCCATCATCAAGCCCATGACGCCCGACAGCTGCACGTTGGGCGCGATCGGCGTCGACGATGGCCGGGCCCGGTCCAGCATGCGGATGTTGTTGGCGTAGTCTTGCGCCTGCAGGCCGCTCTGCTGCGAGCGCTCCAGCAGCTGCTTGTAGTTCGCCTCTGCGGTGACCGCGCGCCGCATCAACTTCTTGTAGTCGATCTCCTTGGCGTTGACCTGGAAGGCGTCCTCGGTCAGCGTCTTGAGCTGGGCCTGGTAGTTCGCCTCGGCGTCCTTCACCGAGCGCAGCTCGGCGTCGAGCGCGCGCAGCAGCGACTGGCCCTCGGACTTCAGCGCCTCGCGCAGCGACGCCACGCGGGCGCGCTGGGTCGCGATCTGCGCCATCTTGTCGCCGTAGCGATCTTCGGTGTCGGCGAGCTTCTGCTGCTCGGTCAGCAGGGTCTCGCGCAGCGCGGCCGCGGTGGGCGCGTTGTTGAAGTACGACGACGGCGCGCTCAGCGGGTCGCCGTCGATGAGGGCGGCCATGGCCTTGCGCCGCCCCTGCAGCTCGATGCGCTGCCGGGTGGCGTCGTTGAGCGCGGTCGAGAAGGTCTCCAGCCCCTTGGACAGCAGGTTCTGCCGGTCTTCCAGCGACACCGACAGGATGTTGTTGTGCTCCTTGTAGGCGATCAGCGCCTTCTCGGCCTCGTCGAGCTCCTTGCGCGCCTCGTCGAGCTTTTTGGTGACGAAGCGGTTGGCCTCCATGGTCTGGCCACGCTTGACCAGGACGTTGTCGTTGATGAAGACCTCGGCGACGTAGTTGGCCAGCTCCGGGCACAGCTTGAAGTCGCGATCGCGGACCTGGATTGCGAAGACGCGGCTGTCCTTGCCGACGCTGACGCGCAGGCGACCCTGGATGGCGCTGGCGACTGCCTCGAGGCGCTCATCGGGCTTCAGGCCCGGGGTCGGAGGCAGCACGCGCGGATCGTTGAGCAGTTTTGGATAGGTCTCGACCACCCGCTTGGCCAGATAGAGGCTGAGCAGGATGCGATGCTGCGTGTTGTAGTACTCCTCGTTGATCCAGGCATTGCCGGAGCCGAGCTGGACGACCTCGACCTGGTCACCCAGGACGTTGGGTGCCTGCGGGTCGATGATGATGGTGGCGCCGGCCTTGAAGATCTTCGGCTTGCGTGCGGCGCGAACAACCTGCAGCGTGGTCACCGCGACGGTGACCGCGACGATCATCCACAGACGCTTCTTGATGACGGCCCAGTAGTAACGAAGGTCGATCTTCTTGTCTTCGTCCTGCGCTGGCTCGATGGCGGGGGTTTGCGACTCCATGGGGCCTCAATTCGTTGCTTCAGGCCCGGTCCGTGTTCACGGACTCTGGCCAAGGTCGGAACCCTAGGCGATCTCAGGGGGTTTGGGCAACCGGTTTGGTCAGGAGGGCGCGAAAAGCCGCCACCACCTCGGCGAGCTCAGCCTCTGTCATGCCCGGGAACAAGGGCAAGCTGACCAGGCCCGGCCAGGCGGCCTCGGCGACCGGGAACAGGCCAGGTCGATAGCCATAGGTATCGCGGTAGTACGGATGCAGGTGCAGCGGCATCCAGTGCACCGAGGCGCCAATGCCGCGCTCCTTGAGCGCCGTGATGAAGCGGCCGCGCTCGCCCCAGGCGGCGGGGTCGATGCGGATGGCATACAGGTGCCAGGAGTGGCGCCGGTCCGGGCGCTCGACCGGCAGGGTCAGCCCGGGCAGCTCGCCCAGCGCGGCGTGGTAAGCCGCAGCCAGCCTGCGCCGCTCCTGCCACAGCTCCTCTGCGCGCCCGAGCTGGACCAGGCCGATGGCGGATGCGATGTCGGTCAGGTTGTACTTGAAGCCCGGCGCGACCAGCTCGTAGTACCAGCTGCCCTCCGCGGTGAAGCGCTTCCAGGCGTCCTTGGACATGCCATGCAGCGACATCACGCGCATGCGCGCCGCGTGCTCGTCGCTGTCGGTCACCGCCATGCCGCCCTCGCCGGTGGTGATGCACTTGTTGGCATAGAACGAGAAGCAGGCGATGTCGGCGCTGCGCCCGACCATCTGCCAGCCATCCGGCGCGGCAGGGTCGCGGTAGTACGCGGGCAGCGTGTGCGCGGCGTCGTCGATGACGGCGAGGTCGTACTCGGTGGCCAGCTTGCGCACCGCGGCCACGTCGGCGACCTGCCCGCCATAGTGCATCGGGATGATCGCGCGCACCTTGCCATAGGGCGGCGCCAGGCCCGCGGTGGCACGGCCGGCGGCGAGATCCTCCAGCGTCGTCCGCGCGCGCGCGACGTCGATGCACAGGGTGTCGGGCTCGCAGTCGACCAGGACCGGGATGGCGTCGAAGTAGCGCACCACCTCGGCAGTGGCGCCGAAGGTCATGGTCGGCACCAGCACCAGCTCGCCACGGCGCAGCCCCACGGCCTCCAGCGCCAGGTGCAGCGCCGCGGTGCACGAGTTGACCGCGACCGCGTGTCTGGCGCCCACGGTGCGCGCGAAGTCCTCCTCGAACTGGCGCGTGCGCGGGCCGGTGGTCAGCCAGCCCGAGCGCAGCGTGGCCACGACCTCGGAGATCTCGGCCTCGGTGATCGACGGCCTGAAGAACGGCACGCTCATGCCGATTCTCGCCCGGCCCCGGCGCTGCGACCGGCGCTGCCGTTCCTGCTGTCCAGCGCCGCGATGGCGCGCCGGGCCTCGGCCAGCGCGGGGTGATCGATCGGGGGGCCGGTCAGCACCGAGGTCGCGGTGTGCACCAGCACCCCGAGGTCGTGCAGAAGCGACTGCCGCGCCACGCCCTCCAGCGCCAGGCGCACCTTGATGGGCACGATGGCCTCGACATAGGCGCGCTCGCGATCGCGGGCCTCGGCCAGCAGCACCTCCTCGTCACGGAACACCAGCGACGCCGGGTCGGTGATGCCCGGGCGCACGCTGAACAGCGCGGCCCACTCGGGGCGGTAGCCGGCCACGTAGCGCTCGACCTCGGGGCGCGGCCCGACCAGGCTCATGTCACCGCGCACCACGTTCCACAGCTGCGGCAGCTCGTCGAGCTTGGTGGCGCGCAAGAGGCGCCCCAGCGTGGTCACGCGCGCGTCCCCCGCGGCCGTCACCGCAGGTCCAGTGCCCGCGGCGTCGTTCCGCATGGTGCGCAGCTTGTAAAGAAGAATGGGCCGTTTTCCCCGGCCAAGTCGCTTCTGTACGAAGAACGCCGGGCCCGGCGAGGTGGCGCGCACCGCCGCCCCCAGGGCCAGGATGGCCGGGCCGCTGACCACCAGCGCGGGCAGCGCCAGCGCCAGATCGAAGGCCCGCTTCAGCGCCGCCTCGAGCCGTGTCACGGCGCCCCCGTCAGCACCGCCGCGATGCGTTCGCCGGCCCGGCCGTCCCACAGCGGCACCGGCCGCGCTGCCGGATAGCGCCCGGTCGCGATGGCCTCCAGCAGCGGCTCGGCGCGCCCGAGCTCTCGCCCGACCAGGCGCGACGACCCCAGCTCGCAGGTGATGGGCCGCTCGGTGTTCTCGCGCATGGTCAAGCACGGCACGTCCAGCGCGGTGGTCTCCTCCTGGGCGCCACCCGAGTCGGTCAGCACCACGCGTGCGCCCGCCATCAGCCCGATGAAGTCGAGGTAGTCGACCGGTGGTGTCAGCCGCACGCCGGGTGGCACCGCCAGCCCGAACTCGCGCAGGCGCGCGTGCGTGCGCGGGTGCGCCGCGAACAGCACCGGCCAGCGCCGCGCCGCCGCCCCCAGCACCGCGAGCGACTCCGCCAGCGGGCCCACGCTGTCGACGTTGCCAGGCCGGTGCAGCGTGGCCACCGCATAACCGCCGCGCTCGACGCCGTGCGCCTGCCACGGTGCCGCGGCCAGCGCCTGCTCGCGGAAGCGCAGCAGGGTGTCGATCATGACGTTGCCCACCAGGTGCACATGCCCGGGCGCCACGCCCTCGCGCTCCAGGTTGGTCACGCCCGACGGCTCGCTGGCGAACCAGCGCGAGGCCAGCACGTCGGTCATGCGCCGGTTGCGCTCCTCCGGCATGCTGTCGTCGAAGCTGCGCAGTCCAGCCTCGACATGCGCGATGCGCAAATCACAGGCGTCGGCCGCCACCGCCCCCGCCGCGGTCGACGTGACGTCACCAACGACGATGACCTCGGCCACCTTGAGTGTCGGCAGCAGCGCGCTGAGCCCGCGCACGATGGCTCCGAACTGGTCGCCGCGGGAGCCCGCGCTGACCCCCAGATGATGGGCCGGCGCGGGCAGCTCCAGGCGCGCGAACAGCCGATCCGACAGCGCGGGATCGAAGTGCTGCCCGGTGTGCAGCAGCAGCACCTCGGCACCGCGCGCGGTCAGCGCCCGCTCGACCGCGCTGGCCTTGACGAAGTTCGGCCGCGTGCCGACCACCAGCGCGAACCTCATCGGGCCCCCTCCACCCCGGCCTTCGACGGGTACAGCGGCACCCGCACCGAACAGATGCGCCCGACCTGTTCGACCACGGGCCTGCGCCGGTCATGGCCGTCGAACACGCGCAAGGACAGCATAGGGAGCAGCAGGCGCGGCACCGGTCAGCCCCTGGTCGCGTCGCGCGGTGGCAGCGGCATCAGAAGTTCCGCTCGGGGACGAACACCAGATCGCCGGGCTGCAGGAAGAAGTTCGGCGACCGCCCCGCGCTGATGGCCTGCACCGGGATGGTGCGCTTCATCTTCTCGCCCCCGATGATGCGGGTCACCGCCACGCTGTCCTTCTTGGCCAGCGCCGAGAAGCCGCCGGCGCGGGTGATGGCCTCGACGATCGACATGCGATCGTTGAAGTTGAAGGTCCCCGGCGCCGCGACCGCGCCCATGATCGAGATGCGCTTGGAGTTGTACTCCTTGGGATACACCGAGACGTGTGGCCGCTTTAGGTAGCCATCCGCCAGGCGCGCCTTGAGCTCGTGCGCGACCTCGGTGGGCAGCTTGCCGGCCACGTGGACCACGCCGATCAGCGGGAAGTCGATCTCTCCGTCAGCGCCGACGCGGTAGGTGTCCGAGAGCTCCTTCTCGTCGTACACCCGCACGTCGAAGGTGTCGCCGGGGCCGAAAGACAGGTCGGGCTCGCTGGCCGGAAACCCCTTGTAGGGGCCCGAATACGGGGTCTCACACCCGGCCAGCGCGAGCAGCAGCGCGGTACCGATGAACGCCTTCACGTGTCCCTCTGGGGTCAGAAAGTCAAAGCCGGAGCCGAGCCCGGGAGCTCGCTGCTGGGCTAAAACGACGCGGAGAAGCGGCCAAACACCTCGTGCCGCAGGTACGAAGGATCCTCGGTCGTGGTGCCTGAGGTGATGCGGAAGTCGCTCTGGTCGGACACCACGATGTAGCCGGCGCCGACGAAGTAGCGGGTCGTCAGCGCATAGTCGACCAGTGCCTCGCCCGACAGGATGTTGTCCACGCGACGGGTGTCGTTGAAGGCCAGGCCATCGGGCAGACCCTCGTAGCTGCGGTGGCGGTACTCGGCCTTGCCGCGCAGCGACAGCCGGCCACCGGTGTTCTGGTCGTAGCGCAGCCGCACCACGTCATCGACATAGAAGTTGGAGAACACCGAGTCGGCGAAGTTGTGCTCGTACGACAGCGTCAGCTTGCTCAGCGGGGTCGGCAGCCAGGTCAGGTCCAGGCCCGCCAGCACGCTGGAGTAGTTGGCGCTGTTGGCCGCCACGGTACGGTCCTCGTAGAAGCCGTTGCCGTAGCCGACGCGCGCCTGCACGTGGGTCTTGGCCGAGAACAGCGTCGACACGCCGACAGTCAGCTTCATCGGCGCGCCCGCCGAGCGGCCGCTGTCGGCGTCGGGGTTGGTGATCTGCTGATTGTAGTCGAAGAAGAAGCGCGTGATGGGCAGGTACTGCCAGCGCGCGTTCAGGAAGAACTCGTGGGCGCTGCGGTCGAGGGCGCCGAACACGTCGCTCGACGACTCGAAGATGTCGAAGTTGTAGGCGTAGCCAGCCTTGACCTCGACCGCGCCCTCACCCGGCTTCCAGCCCACCCACAGGGCCAGACGGTTGATGTCGCGGTTCAGGTTCTCCTCGAAGTCGGTCGGCTGGATGGCGCGGGTGAAGCTGTCCTCGACACCCAGCGCGACGTGGCGCCCGGCGTAGACCAGGGCGCGCAGCAGGGCGCTGACCGCCACGTCGCGGTTCTGCGTGATCTTCTCCTGCCCCGACAGGTACTCCTGGTAGGTCGCCGCCAGCGAGGCCAGGAGATCGAAGCGCTTGGGCGAATCCTTGGGCACCGGCGCCGAGGTCAGCGCGAACGAAGCCATCAGACGCGCGATCGCCGAGCTCTCGGGGTTGCGGTTGTCCTCTTCGTAGAAGACGTTCGAGGTGTAGCCCAGCTCGGCACCGAGGCCGGTGTTGAGGACGAGGCTCGGACCCAGCCGCACACCCTTGGCCTCGCCGGGCGATGCCTGCTGCGCGACCTGCACGTCCTGCGCGCGCGCGGGCAGCGCGGCGGCGCACAGCAGCGCCGCGGCGATCCCAAACCTCCTCGAAAACATGAAAGCCATGTCGCTCGTCTCTCTCTACTGGGTACGTCGAAGGGGGTCGGGGACTTAGCTGTCCGAGCTCGAGATCGGCGGGCGCCCGACCACGATCGGCTCGACGCCGACGGGATCCAGCGGGTCCGTGCCCGGGACGGTCGGATCGACTTCCATGTCGATCTCGGTGTCGCCGACATAGACCAGATCCTCGCCGATGCAGTTCTCGGCTTCCTGACGGACCTGCTCGCCCTTCTGGTGGGCGATGGTGAGGCGGCTGAACTGG
>Ga0154020_10010955_pt1 | contig 10348 bp, 7 predicted proteins | sample Klosneuvirus_201_FD_109709 | JGI IMG/M metagenome (GOLD analysis project Ga0154020, IMG submission 109709) | Active sludge microbial communities from wastewater, Klosterneuburg, Austria - Klosneuvirus_20160825_MG | ecosystem: Engineered > WWTP > Aerobic digester > Activated sludge | place... | reverse complement strand
GCTCAAGGTGCACTACACGGCCGAGTTCTTCTGCGCCTACATGTCGGAGGATACGGCGACCACCGACAAGCTCAAGGTCTTGTATGAAGACGCCCTGAAGATGGGAATGACTTTCGAGCCGCCCAACATCAACCGGGGCGTGTACCGCTTCGAGCCGATCACCAATACACAGATCCGCTATGGGCTGGGTGCCGTCAAGGGCACCGGCCAGCAAGCCATCGAGGCGATTGTGGCGGCGCGCGAGGGGCGGGGTAGTTCGGACAAGGTGGGCCCGTTCACCAGCCTGTTCGACTTTTGCGTGCGGGTGGATCGCAGCCGCCTGAACAAGCGCTGCGTGGAAGCGCTGATCAAGGCCGGCGCCTTCGACTGTCTGCAGCTCAACCGCGCGTCCCTGATTGAGTCGGTCGAGCGCGCCTTTGACTTCGCCAGCGCCGCCCAGGCCAATGCCAACCAGGTCGGCTTGTTCGACATGGGCGGCGAAGACGACCACGGCTCCAGCACGCAGGAGCCCGATCTGGTTGACGCCACGCCGTGGGGCGTGAAGGAGCGCCTGACGCTGGAGAAAACCGCCATTGGCTTCTACCTGTCGGGCCACCTGTTTGACGAAGTGGCCACCGAAGTCCGGCGTTTTGCCAAGCGCCCCATCGAGGACTTGATCGACACGCGCGAGCCGCAGCTGCTGTCAGGCATCATTACCGACTTTCGCGTCATCAATGGCCAACGTGGCAAGCTGGCGCTATTCAAGCTTGATGACAAGTCCGGGGTCATCGAGGCACGCGCCGATGAGGCAACCATCAACGCCCATCGCCAGTTGCTCAAGGATGACGAGTTGGTGATCGTCATGGGGCAGGCCAAGCTCGATCGTTTCTCGGGAGGCATGCAGTTCTCGATCAACCAGATGTGGGACCTGGAACAGGCGCGGTGCCGTTTTGGCAAGTACCTGAGCGTGGCTGTGCAGTTGGGCGAGAGCGGCCGCGCGCCGGACATCGCCCGCCTGCTCAAGGAGTTTCCGGCCCGCCGGGAACTCACCGAGCAGGGCGAGTTGGTGCGCGGCATGACGGTGCGCCTGGCGGTCACCGCAGGGGCGCAGACTGGTTCAGCCAGCGCCGAGTTTCAGCTCGGAGACGAGTACCGCTTCTATCCCAGCAACGCGGCCCTGGCAGGTTGGCGGGCGCAGGCAGAGCAGTTCAGGGCGGGCATTGTTTATGGTTGAAGCCGGTCTCTGCACTTTCCACGGCGCGATATGTCGTTGAAACGGGACGTTCGTGCCAACTACCTTGGCCAGGGTTGGACTGCGCTGATGGGGCTGGCCTTCATACCCATTTACATCCGCTATTTGGGAATTGAGGCGTGGGGGCTGGTCGGGTTCATGAGCATGCTGCAGGCGTGGCTCACCCTTCTGGACATGGGATTGGCGCCCACACTGAGTCGAGAAATGGCGAGGTTCGGGGCTGGAGCGCGCAGCGTGCAATCGATTCGCAACTTGTTGCGCAGCCTTGAGCTGCTGTATGTCGCAGTTGCGTTGGCCGTGGTGCTGGGTGTCTGGTCGGCGGCACCTTTGATCGTCGACCACTGGCTCAATCCCGGCCGCTTTGGCCGCTCGGTCTTGGTCCAGGCCATCGCTCTGATGGGCCTGGTGCTGGCGGCGCGCATGGTCGAACAGGTGTATCGCGGCGCGATGCAGGGCCTGCAGCAGCATGTCTGGCTCAATCTGGCCCAGTCTGTGCTCGCCACCTTGCGCTGGGGTGGCGCTGTGGTCGTGCTGGCTTGGGCATCGCCAACGATTGAGGCCTTCTTCATTTGGCAAGGCCTGGTATCGGTCCTGAGCGTGCTGGTTTTCGCCGCTCGGACCTATCGGCGCCTACCCAGCGCAGCACACGGGGCCTGTTTCGATGCTCTGGAGTTGAAACGGGTGGGCCGTTTTGCCGCCGGCATGGCGGCGACCACCGTGCTGGCGTTGCTGCTCACGCAGGTGGACAAACTGCTGTTGAGCAAGCTGCTGCCCTTGGATCAGTTTGGCCACTACATGCTTGCTGGTTCGCTGTCGGGTGCGTTGTACTTCTTCGTCGGACCGCTTGCGACGGCGGTGTCACCTCGGCTCACCGAATTGGCCGCCCGATCCGAGCATGGCACGCTGATCGAGACCTACCACAGCGCCACGCAGTGGGTCACCATGTTCGTGCTGCCGCCGGCACTGGTGATGGCGATGTTTGCCGAGCCGTTGCTCTGGGCCTGGAGCGGCGACGTGGTGATTTCCCAGCGTACGGCGCCGCTGCTGACGCTGCTGGCACTCGGCACCCTGCTCAATGGCCTGATGCAGGTGCCGTACGTGACGCAACTGGCCCATGGCTGGACGGCGCTGACGGTGCGGATGAACTCGCTCGCCGTGCTGCTGCTGATTCCTGGCGTTCTGTGGTCCGTGCCGCGCTACGGCGCGATGGGCGCCGCCTGGGCTTGGCTCGCACTCAATGCGGCGTACGTGTTCGTCGGCATGCATTTCATGTTTCGCGAGCTGCTTGCGACCGAGAAGCGGCGCTGGTATCGCGATGCCGTGGTCTTCCCCTTGATCGCCGCAAGCGCGCTGAGCGGGATGCTGAGGCTGGTTTGGCCGGTGCCGAGCGAGCGTATCCCCATCGCGTTGTGGCTGCTGGCGGCGACGGCGTTCACCGCGCTTGGGGTGGCACTGGCCACGCCGGCGCCGCGGGCGTTCCTGTGTCGGCAGGCGCAACGGCTGCGAGTGGGAGCCGCCCATGGTTGATACGCGCGAGGGTGACTCGATGGCCCAGATAGCGCCGCCGGTCACGCATGTTCCGCTGGTAAGTATCGGGCTGCCGGTCTACAACGGGGAGAAGTATGTCCGCGAAGCCATTGACTCACTGCTCGCGCAATCCCTGACCGATTTTGAATTGCTGATCTCGGACAACGCCTCGACGGACGACACGCGGCGCATCTGCGAAGCCTACGCTCGCAGAGACAGCCGGGTTCGCTACCTGCGGCAGCCCGAGAACATTGGCGCGGGGCGCAACTTCGAGTTTGTTCTGGATAACGCACGGGGAAAGTTCTTCATGTGGGCGGCGCACGATGATGCGTGGGCCGCGAACTGGCTGGAGGTGCTGGTGTCGGCCATTCGTGTGGACGACTTCTGCGTTCGGGGTGCCTTGCGCTTTGTTCGGGAGGGTCAGTTGGTCGTGGAGCGCTTGTCCCCGGATTACCGGGCTGGTCAGCACCTGCGGTTTTTTCTGGCCGAAGAAACCACCATGAATGCACGTAATTTCTACATTTACGGTCTGTTTCACCGGCTGAAGTTGCGCGCGCTGGATCGGGCCGTGCTGTGCCACCACTACTACCCTGACTTTTTGTATACCTTTCAAATGCTTGAACAGGGCAGTCTCAGGTGCGTCGCCGGCACATATCAGTGCTACCGGCTGCATGGTGACAACACAGGACCCCAGATGATGAAGGCGCAGCTGGGTTGGGCGAGATGGGTGTATCGCGTTCACCCCGCGTCCTACTACCGAAGCTACCTGGCCATCGCACCGGCGGATAAGCGATGGAAAATGCGGGCGCTGATACCCGTGAAGCACCTGTTCAATCAGATGCATTTGTGGTTCCGAGGATTTCGCAGAGTCATCCTGCGAGCCGAGAACATTTGAGTTGGATGATGAAGATCCTGATCCTGACGCGCTATGGCCGCCTGGGCGCGTCGTCGCGCGTTCGTTTTCTCCAATACCGGCCGTACCTGGAGGAGGCAGGGATGCGCGTGACGGTCCAGCCCCTGTTATCGGATGAGATGCTGCGCTTGCGCTACGCACAGGGGTACTACCCAATTGTCGCGTTGGTGGCGGCCTACTGGCAGCGCTGTCGCGCACTGATGCGTTGCGGTGACTTTGATGTGGTGTGGATTGAGAAGGAGGCGCTATCCTGGTGGCCACTCTGGCTTGAGTCTCTGTTGCTGCGGCGCGCAGTCTATGTCCTCGACTATGACGATGCGGTGTTCCTCACCTACGAGATGCATCGGCGTGCCTGGATCCGACGGTGGTTTGGCAGGCGACTTGGACAATTGATGGCGCGCGCCGCCCTGGTCATAGCTGGAAATGACTACTTGGCGGATTACGCACGTCGGCACGGGGCGTCGCGCGTGACAGTGGTCCCTACAGTGCTTGATCTGGCGCGCTACTCATCGTCAGGAGGAGCAGGCCGGACGCCGGTACGGACTGATCCACCACGAATTGTCTGGATTGGTTCACCCGCAACCGTTCATTACCTGTGTTTGCTGGCGGCGCCGCTGAGGGTGCTGGCGCAGCGCACCAGCTTTGTCTTGCGCATTATTGGAGGCGGCGAGATCCATATGCCTGGGGTGCCGACGGAGCTTGTTTCGTGGTCCGAGGATGGTGAGGTGGACGCCATTGCGGCGTGCGATGTTGGCATCATGCCTTTGTTGGATTCACCTTGGGAGCGCGGCAAGTGCGGCTACAAGCTGATTCAGTACATGGCTTGCGGCCTGCCTGTGGTGGCGTCCAACGTGGGAGTGAATCCACAGATCGTGCAGAACGATGTAAACGGTTTCATAGCCAGCTCCGACGACGAATGGATCGTTGCTTTGCAGCGCCTGCTTTGCGACCATAGCTTGCGGTTGCGACTGGGTTTGGCGGGTCGGCAGCGCGTCGAGCGAGACTATTGTGTTCAGCAGACTGGCCCGCGCGTGGCCAGCCTATTGCGCAGTGTCGTGGAGGGCGCTGGCTGATGTGCGGCCTGGCTGGCTATTTCCACGCTCACAGCCCCATGGACGGCTCGCCTCGCCTGCTGTGCGCGATGACCGATGCAATAGCCCACCGCGGCCCTGACTCGCAGGGTCATTGGCTGGACGCGGACGCAGGTATCGCCTTGGGGCATAGACGGCTGGCTGTGGTGGACTTGTCGCCGGCGGGGGCACAGCCTATGCAGTCAGCCTCCGGTCGCTATGTCATGGTCTTCAACGGGGAGATATACAACCATCTGGAGTTGCGGCTCGACCTGCAGCAGGAGGGAGTCGGTCCGCTGTGGGTGGGTCACTCCGACACCGAAACGTTGCTGGCGGCCTTTGATCGCTGGGGCGTGCAGGCCACCGTGATCCGCTCAGTCGGCATGTTCGCCTTTGCGGTGTGGGACCGGCTGGAGCGATGTCTGACGCTGGGGCGCGATCGCCTGGGTGAGAAGCCGCTCTACTACGGCTGGCAGGGCACCGGCGCCTCGAGGGCATTTGTGTTTGCGTCCGAGTTGAAAGCGATCAGAGCACATCCCGCGTTCGAGGCGTCCGTCGATCGCGATGCGCTGTGCCTGTACCTGCGGCATATGGCCGTGCCAGGCAGCCATTCGATTTACCAGGGGCTTCACAAGCTTCCCCCCGGCACACTGCTGACGGTTTCTCAACGGACGCCGTTACCGCTGATCCAGCCATACTGGTCTGGCAGCGCGATTGCGGAACAGGGCGTGGCACGCCCTTATGCTGGCACCGCGGGGGAGGCCGTGGATGCGCTTGAGGCGATACTCAAGCTTGCAATTGGGCAGCAAATGGTGGCGGATGTGCCGCTGGGCGCTTTCTTGTCGGGCGGGGTTGACTCGTCGACGGTGGTGGCCCTGATGCAGTCGCAATCGACGCGGCCGGTCAAGACCTTCACCATCGGCTTTCATGAGCAGGGTTACAACGAGGCCGAACACGCCAAGGCGGTGGCCCGGCACCTGGGTACCGAACACACCGAGCTGTATGTCACCCCGGCGCAGGCCATGGCGGTCATTCCGCGCTTGCCAAGCCTCTATGACGAGCCGTTCGCCGACTCATCGCAAATACCGACGTTTCTGGTAAGTCAGTTGGCGCGCCAGCACGTGACGGTATCCCTGTCCGGAGATGCGGGGGATGAGTTGTTTGGCGGCTACAACCGCTACAACCTGACTGCCCATCTGTGGCGCCGCCTGTCGGTGCTGCCGCTGCCATTGCGCCGTGTCGTGGCGTGGACTCTCACTCGGTTGTCCAGGCAGTCGTTGGACCGAGTAGCTGGCTGGGTTCCGGCCACGGCACGCTGGGCGAGTGTCGGAGACAAGTTGCACAAGGGCGCCGGCGTGCTGGCAAGCCAGAGCATTGATGATCTGTATCTTGGGATGGTGTCCAACTGGGAGGTTCCGGATGCGCTCGTGATAGGTGGCAAGGAACCACCCACGATGCTGACAGGGCAGAGGCTCGAATTGCCTGGGCTGGGCGACGTTGAGCGCATGATGGCGCTGGACATGCTGAGCTACTTGCCAGACGACATTCTGACCAAGGTCGACCGCGCGGCGATGGGGGTGAGCCTGGAGACCCGGGTTCCGTTTCTGGATCATCGTGTGGTGGAGTTCGCCTGGCGATTCCCGCTCGACTACAAGTTGCGCATGGAAAACGGTGGCTACACCACCAAGTGGGCGCTTCGTGAGGTTCTGTACCGGCATGTCCCTAAAGCGTTGGTAGAGCGGCCGAAGATGGGCTTTGGGGTACCCATTGACTCCTGGCTTCGTGGTCCGCTGCGCGACTGGGCCGAGGACCTCTTGAGTGAGGCGCGTTTGCGGCGTCAGGGTTACCTGAATTCTGCGCCGATTCGACGCAAGTGGATCGAGCATCTGGGGGGACGGCGCAACTGGCAGCACCAACTCTGGGCTGTGCTGATGTTTGAGGCCTGGATGGAGGCCAATCACCCATGACTCGAACGCTTCTGTTTGTTGTCAACGTGGATTGGTTCTTCCTGTCTCATCGCTTGCCGATCGCCCTTGAGGCAAAGCGGCAAGGTTATGCGGTGCATATTGCAACGGGATTGACTGACAAGCTGGATGAGCTTCAAGATAATGGCCTGATCGTGCATCCGCTGGCGTTGCGGCGAGGCGACGCTGGCCTGCGCAGCATTTGGCGCACGGCGGTCCAGTTATGGCAGGTGTTCAGGACGGTGCGGCCCGATCTCGTCCACTTGGTGACGATCAAGCCGGTTTTGCTGGGCGGACTGATTGCACGGCTGGCGGGGGTGCCCGCCGTGGTGGTGGCGGTTTCGGGTCTCGGATTCGTTTTTTTGGCTCGCGGACCAAAGGCCTTGTTGCGACGCTGGACAGCGGTCGGCGTGTACCGGTTTGTCTTTGGCCATCACAACCTGAAGGTCATCTTTCAGAACCCCGATGACCGTACCAGCCTCTCGGCGCTGGCGTGGTTGCCCGACAGCAAGGTGGCGATGATTCGCGGGTCCGGTGTGGATCTCAGTCGCTACGCATCCACTCCCTTGCCGGCCGGTGTCCCCGTAGTGCTGTTGGCGGCGCGCATGTTGGCCGACAAGGGGGTGCGTGAATTCGTTCAGGCGGGGCGCTGGTTGAAGAACGAGGGCGTTGCGGCGCGCATGTGTTTGGCCGGGACGGTGGACCCTGACAATCCCGCCAGTCTCACCAGCGCCGAGCTGGCGCAATGGTCCGATGAAGGGGTCGTCGAATTGTGGGGGCAGCGCGCCGACATGCCAGAGGTGCTGCGCCAGGCGCACATTGTCGTGCTGCCCTCGTATCGGGAGGGCCTGCCCAAAGTGCTGCTGGAGGCGGCAGCCTGCGGACGCCCGGTCGTGACCACCAACGTGCCGGGGTGCCGGGATGCGGTTGAACCAGGCAGCACCGGCGTCTTGGTGCCGGCACGAGATGCTGCGGCCCTGGCGGCGACGCTCAAATCCCTGATTGATGACAGGGCGCGTTGCGAGATGATGGGCGCCGCGGGCAGAGCCTTGGCAGAGCGCGCGTTCGATGTAAGGCAGGTGGTGGCCGAGCATATGCAGATATACGAAGAATTGATGGACAAGCGATGAAGGTGTTGGTGACTGGCGCGAACAGTTTCGTCGGCCGGGCGCTGCTGCGCAGGATGGCCGGGACGCCGGGCACGCATGTCGTCGCGGCAGTGCGGCGTCGAGGCGAGGACTCTGCACAGATCAGCACGAACCAGACCACGGTCGTGTTGGGTATGGAGCCCCCGATCGCGCAAGTGGATTGGTCGGCCGCGCTGGTTGGCGTCGATGTAGTGGTGCATCTTGCGGCCCGCGTTCATGTGGTCGAGGATGCATCGATCGAACCCCTCGCGGCTTTTCGTGCCGTCAACGTTGACGGAACGCTGAATCTGGCTCGCCAATGTGGCAAGGCAGGGGTTAAGCGCTTCGTATTTGTCAGTTCCATCAAGGTCAATGGCGAAGCCACGGAGCAGGGGCATCCGTTTACCGAGTCGGATCAGCCTTCACCGCATGGTGCCTACGCCTTCAGCAAGCTGGAGGCGGAGCAAGGCTTGCGTGACTTGTCTGCGCAGATCGGAATGCAGATCGTTGTCATTCGACCGCCCTTGGTGTATGGGCCAGGCGTCAAGGCCAACTTCGCTGCGCTGATTCATGCTGTGCGCCGTGGCTGGCCCCTGCCTTTGGGCTTGGTTCGGAATCAGCGCAGTCTGGTGGCGCTGGACAATCTGGTCGACCTGTTGGTGGTTTGTTTGAGTCATCCAGCTGCGGCGAATGAGACATTTCTGGTCAGCGATGGACATGATGTGTCGACCGCTGAACTGATCAGGCTGATCGCCCAGGCCTTGGGTGCACGGCCCCGATTGGTGCCGGTACCGATTCTGATCTTGCGCGCCGCCGCGGCCATGCTCGGCAAGCGCGAGGCCGTGCAACGGCTGTGTGGCAACCTGCAGGTGGACATCTCCAAGGCCGGTAGCGTGCTGGGCTGGAGTCCGTCAGTCACGGTTGAGGAGGGCTTGTATCGGGCCGTATCCGGGGATGGCGAACCATGAAGCGGGCGTTGGATATGGCGTTGGCGCTCCTGGCCGGGTTGCTGCTGTTGGTGCCATTGTTAGGGATTGCCGTCGCGGTGAGGCTCAGTTCGCGTGGGCCGATACTCTATTGGTCTGATCGTATTGGTCGCGATAACACGATGTTTCAAATGCCAAAGTTCCGCAGCATGAAAGTGGGTACGCCCACTGTTGCAACGCATCTGCTGCAGGATCCGGGCAGTTGTCTGACGCCGGTAGGTAGCTTTCTGCGGCGCAGCAGTCTGGATGAACTTCCTCAGCTTTGGAGCATTCTCAAGGGCGACATGAGCTTCGTCGGCCCCCGGCCGGCCCTCTATAACCAGCATGACCTGATCGAGCTGCGAACCCGTTGCGGAGTGCATCGTTTGCGCCCGGGGCTGACCGGGTGGGCGCAGGTCAACGGGCGCGACGAGCTGCCGACACGCCAGAAGGTAGAGCTGGACCTGGCCTACCTGCAGCGCCAGTCCCTCTGGTTTGATGCGAAGATCATGCTTCTGACGGCGCTGCGTGTGGTGCAGCGCGAGGGCGTGTCTCACTAACTGTGTCTTGGGCACGCAACATGACAAACACATGCCGGAATTGCGATGGTTGATACGGGTCCGGGCTCGGTGCTGAGGGTATCGATGCGGACTGACAGTCTGCAAAGGCTGACGTCGTGACCTTGATGCACCGGCGGATTCTGACCTGGCCGCGCGCGGCCAAGCGCATCGTGGTGATTGCCATGGATGTGCTGCTGTCGCTCGTAGCGACGTGGATCGCCTTCACACTTCGGCTCGACACGCTGCACGTGCCCTCCGGCGCGCAGTGGCTGGCCTATGGTCTGGCGCCGTTGCTGGCGGTCCCGATCTTCATTCGCTTTGGTTTGTACCGAGCGATCTTTCGCTATTCAGGCCAAGCAGCGTTGCTGGCCACCACCAAGGCAGTCGCCGTCTATGCTGCAGCGTTGACGGTGGTGTTGTTGTGGGGTCAATGGACCATGGTGCCGCGCAGCTTGGGGCTATTGCAGCCGCTGGTGTTCCTGCTGTTGGTTGCAACCAGCCGGGCCATGGCGCGCTTCTGGCTGGCCGGTCTGTCAGGGAAGACGGCCATGCCTTCAGGTCGACTGCTGATCTATGGCGCTGGCACGGCGGGGGTACAGACGGCCGCAGGCCTGGCGGCCTCAGGAGATTTGCAGACCGTTGGATTCCTGGATGACGACCCAGCCAAGGTCGGGCGCAGCATCAATGGTGTCAATGTCTTCTCACCGAAGCAGGTGCTTGCCCTGGTCGAGCGGCTGGGTGTGACCGATATCCTGCTGGCTTTGCCAAGCGTGAGCCGGGAGCGTCGCAACGACATCATCGCCAGTTTGCGCGAGGTGCCGGTGCACGTTCGCACCTTGCCGGGACTGGCCGATCTGGCCAGTGGGCGTGTCAGCGTGCAGGATTTCCGTGAGCTGGACCTGGAGGACCTGCTCGGTCGTGCGGCGGTCCAGCCGCAAGCCGAGTTGTTGGCCAGCAGGTTGGTCGATCAGACGGTGCTGGTCAGCGGCGC
>Ga0154020_10010954_pt1 | contig 10348 bp, 6 predicted proteins | sample Klosneuvirus_201_FD_109709 | JGI IMG/M metagenome (GOLD analysis project Ga0154020, IMG submission 109709) | Active sludge microbial communities from wastewater, Klosterneuburg, Austria - Klosneuvirus_20160825_MG | ecosystem: Engineered > WWTP > Aerobic digester > Activated sludge | place... | reverse complement strand
GCCGGTGACTTTCGCCTACCGGTCGAATCCGGAAGACCAGCAGGTCGGCTTCATCGCCGAAGAGGTGCCGGATCTGGTCGCGACCGAAGACCACCGCGGCCTTTCGGCGATGGACGTGGTGGCGGTGCTCACCGGAGTTGTCAAGCAGCAGCAGCGCACCATCGAGACGCTCGAGGCCCGGCTCCGGGCGATCGAGGCGAGCGGCGCGGAGCGGCCCTAGAGACCCGGGCGCGGCGATTCGAACGGCTACCGGATGCCGAGCTCGCGCGCGCGGGCGACGGCGCGCGGGAAGAGCACGCTGTTCTCGAGATGGACGTGCAGGTGCATCTCGGTCTCGAGATGGGCGAGGCCATCGTAGAGCGCCCGGAAAGTGTTGCACGCGCCGGCCGGCGGAACGTAGCCGCCGGTCAGCTCGCGCAGCCGGACGAGCGCCGCTCCCGCTCCGTCGTGATCGCCCTCGAGGGCGGTGACCTGCTCAGCGATCGGCGAGGGCCGCGCGCCGGCGCTGGCGGCGGGTGCCTCCAGAGCCTCGATCGCGGGAAAGAGCTCCGCCTCCTCCTTCCCCATGTGCTCTTCGAGCTCGGGGCGGAACGCGCGAAAGATGCGGACGAGCTCGGGCACGACCTCCGGATGAGCGCGGCCGTGGGCCTCGAGCACCCGCTCGGCCATCCGGCCGAGGCGCGGCAGCTCTTCGCGCAGCGGCACGTGGAAGCGCTCGACGATGTAGCGGGTGAGCGCCGGCAGGGGCGCGTCGGCCAACGAGGCATCGGGCTCTGCGGAAACCGCCGCGAGCTCCTCTTCGAGCGCGGCCAGCAGGCGATCGGCCGGCAGGCCCTTCGCCTGGCAGGCCTCGCCGAGCGGTCGCTTGCCGCCGCAGCAGAAGTCGACGCCGGCGCGATCGAAGATGCGGCTGGTGGAGGGATGGCGGGCAACGATCTCGCCGACGGGGGTGGACAGGTCGAATGTGCTCAAGGGGAGAGTCCTTTCCGCCCCCGTCGCGGGGGCCCTGCTCGCTGCTCGACGACAAGGTAGCAGCGACGGAGAACGGGGCGCATGACCGGCGTCATAGGGGAGTCGGCGAATGCGGGACGGCGGGGATCGGTTACGATCCCTCCATGAGTTCCCAGGTTGAGCAGGCGATTGCCCAGCTCCCGCTCTACCGGCGCCTGCAGGCCGCCGACCGGGTCAAGCTGGCGGCGGTTTCGACGCTCGAGAGCTTCCCGCGCGCCAGTCTCATCTTCCGCGAGGGCGATGCCGCCCGGTCGGTGCACGTCGTCGCCTCCGGCCGCGTGAAGGTCGCGAAGCTGACCCCGGCCGGCCGCGAGGTGATTCTCGACATGCCCGGGCCGGGTGACCCGATCGGTGCCGTCGCTGCCTTCGAGGGCTTCGCCTACCCGGCCTCGGCCACGGCGACCGTCGACACCGTCTGCCTGGTGACCCGCCGCGACGCCTTCTTTGCGCTGCTCGAGGCGCATCCGTCGCTGGTTCGCGGCCTGCTCTCCGGTCTGACGCTGCGTCTCGTCGAGCTGACCAAACGCATGGCGGAGCTTTCGGGTGGGAGAGTGGAAGCGCGCATGGCGCGCCTGCTGTGCAAGCTCGCCGACGAGCAGGGTGTCCGCAACGACGAGGGCGTTTTCGTCCCCGTGCGGCTGACGCGCCAGGAGTTGGCCGACCTCTGCGCGACGACGATCGAGACCGCCATCCGGGTGATGAGCCGCTGGGGCAAGGAAGGCCTCGTGCGCACCGACCGGGAAGGCTTCCAGATCCTCGACCCGGCGGCGCTCGAGCTCGTTGCCCTCTCCTGAGCGCTCCGCAGAACCGGTCTCCACAGCCGGTGCCCGGCCCGGCCGCCCCGGCCAGTCGCTCCCAGCGCTCTACGCCGCTTTCGCCCATGCCGCGCTCGTCGTGGCGCTGGGCCGGGCCCTGGTCGCGCCCGAGGACCTCACCACCTTCCCGAGCTCCTCGCGGTTCGTCGGCTACGTCCATCTTCTGACGCTCGGGTTCCTCGCCTCGGCGGTCTACGGGGCGATCTACGCCTTCGCCCCTTCGGTCCTCCGGCTGCCGCTCGCCGAGCGCCGGCTCGACCTGGCCGCCTTCGTCCTGCACGCTGCGGGGACGATGGCGATGGCCCACGGCCTCGCCGCCGCCGGTCCATGGCACGCCGCGGTCGGCGGCACAGCCGCCTTCCTGGGCGGTGTTTGGATTCTCGGCCGGCTGGCGCTCGGTCTCCCGGCCTGCCGTGTCCCGCTGGGCACGCGAGTTCTGATCGGGAGTGCCGCCGGCTTCTTCCTGCTCGCCGGAGGCCTCGGAGTCTCTTTCGCCTGGGCGCGGATCTTCGGCCTGCCGGCGGGTCTCGAGCGTTCGGCGGTCGTCGCCGCTCACGCTCACCTCGCGGCTTTCGGCTGGCTCACGGGAACGCTCTTCGGATTCGGTTCACGGATGCTGCCGATGCTCTTCGCGGCCCGCCCCGGCGCCGGTCGTGACCTCTACTGGATCGCGGCGCTGCACGCCGCCGGTGCGCTGGGGTTGGGAGCCTCCATTCTCCTGACTCCGTCGCTGGTGCCGTGGTTCGCCGTGGTGGCGGCGCTCGCCGTCGTCGCCTTCCTCGCCCACGGCGCGGCCCTGGCCCGGCGGCGCGTGCGCCCGGCGACCTTCCGGAGAGGCTTCGACCCCACCCCGGTGCATGCGGTCCTGGCCCTCGCGGCGCTCGCCGCGGCGACGGCACTGGGGGTCCTCCTTGCCTGGTTTCCGGAGGACCTGGCACTGCGTCGCGCGATCGTTCCCTACGGCATCCTCGTCCTGCTCGGTTTCCTGGCGCAGATGGTGTTCGGCGTCGCCGGACTCCTGGCCCCGGCCTACGCCTGGATCCGCCGGCACGGCGGGGCAATCCCGCGATCCTCGGCTTCGGCCCAGCCGCCCCCGGCGGCGCTCGACTTTCGGGCCTCCCTGCCCTGGTTGCGCGTCGTCCTTGCGGGCTGGGGCCTGGGCGTGCCCCTGCTCGCTGGCGGGGCCTTCATCGGCCGCCACGAGATCATCCGGCTGGGATCGCTCCTCCTCCTGGCGGCGACGTTGGCCAGTGCGGCGCACCTGCTCGCGCTCGCCGGGCCGCCGCCGGCAGTATCTTGCCGTCCCACCCGATGAGGGGGTGCCGCACTGCGGCAAAAAAGTGGGAGAATTCCACGGAAAGGAGACGGGATGCCGAGGCTGGAATGGAGGGCGGAGGTCCGACAGGACTATCCCGAGATCTGGACCGAAGAGGCCGTTTCCGCCGTCGAGGCACTCGCGCCGTGGAACCGTGAGCGCCTCTCCCTCATGGCGGAACGGATCCGACGTCGCGCGATGCGGGCGGCCGATCGCCGGCCGATCGATTTTCTCGATCCCGAGAGCGTGATTCCAGGTACCGGACTTCGTGTCCAGGACGCCCGCGACGGCAAGTTCACCGGTCCCGAGATCCCGCCCGACCTCGTGCGTCAGTGGATCCAGGGGACGGGCCCTGCCACCCGGCCTCAAGCCTCCGAAAGGAACGAGGGGGCGGCGAGTGGGCTGAGAAACGTCGCGTACGCTCTGCTCTCCGGCGCCGACGGCTGGATGTTCGACGGCGAGGACGCCCTCGGCCAGGTCGCCACGATGGCGCTCGACAACCAGCGCAACCTCAAACTGGCGATCGCCGCGGACCCACGCTTCCTGGAGGTGGCGGGCCAGGTCGCCGGCGAAATGAACGCCTGGGCGCGCCGATTCTTCGGTCGCGAGATCATCGCCGACTGGCGCGCGCAGTTGGAATTCACCACGAAGATCTTCCGCGCCCGCGGCCTGCACTTGGACGATCGCCATCTGCGCGAGGCGGACGGCACGGGATTCTCGGCCTCGATCGTCGATGTCGTGCTCTACGTCGTCAACAATCAGCGGCGCCTGCGCGCTGCCGGATCGTCGGTGGTGCTCTATCTGCCGAAGATCCAGACGGCCGGCGAAGCGGCGCTCTGGAATCGGCTTCTGCTGGCGCTGGAGGCGCACCTCGGCCTCCCGCCCGGAACCATTCTGGTCTACGTCCTGGTCGAACAACTCGAGGCGGCTTTTCAGCTGATGGAGATCCGGGCCGCGCTCGGGGTGCATTTCGTCGGCTTCAACACCGGGCGCTGGGACTACATCAACAGCGTCTCCGACGCGCTCGCCTGGGATCCGGAGTTCGTGAATCCGAACATCGACGCGATCACGATGACCTATGGCTACATGCGCCACTACGAGGACCGCGTGCGGCGGGCGGTGAACACGCCCGATCTCGCCGGACGAATGGCGCTCTGGCAGGGCGGCATGGAGCCGAACATTCCGGTCGGCTCCCCGGCCGGTGTCGCCGCCGGGATGCGGCGCGCGGTCGCCGGCGCCGAGCGCGAGCAGCGCGAGGGAGCCTCCGGCAAGTGGGTGGCGCACTGGAAGATGGTGCACATCGTGCGGCCGGTGTGGGAGGTCGCGGGCGCCGACAATCAGCTCGGCCGGGCCTTCCCGCGTCTCACCTACGGCGCGGCCGACGCCCGGAAGCTCGTCGAGCTCGAGGCGGCGCCGCGCACGGTGCGCGGCGCACGCGATCTCCTCTCCGTTGCCCTCCAGTACGGCAACGCCTTCGGTCAGGGCTTCCAGGCGGCGGCACTCAAGCCCGCCGACTTCTTCGGCGACGAAGACGTGCTCTATCTCATGGAGGACATGGCGACCGGCGAGATCCGTCTGAGCATCCTCTGGGAGTGGCTGCACAAAGGTGGCCGCTTCACCGAGGACGACGCGCCGACGGGAGTGCGCGCCGGCGAAGCCCTTTCGGCCGGGATCTTCGAGCGCCTGCTCGACGAGGAGTACGACAAGCTGCTCGCCGCCCGCGACCGCGACGTCCACGACGATTCCAAGACCACGACCCTGCCGATCGCGAGAGCGATCGTCAAGGCCTACGTCGCGTCGAAGACCAAGGCGCCGTGGTACATCGACCTGCTGAATCTGAATCTCGACGAGTACGACCTCGCCGTCGCGCGCCAGCGCATCGCGCAGTTCCTGGAGCTCTTCGAGAAAGACGGTACCCGTATCACCGGCAATCTCGATTTCACGCCTCAACCGGCACCCTGACCGAGAACAGGACCCCCCTATGACCACCATGACCCAGTTCGACCAGCAGGTGGAAGCTCTGCAGCAGTGGTTCGACAGCCCGCGTTTCGCGCGCGTCCTGCGGCTCTACTCGGCGCGGCAGGTGGCCGCACAACGCGGGGGGATCGCCGTCGACTACACGGTGGCTCGCGAGGCGGCTGCGGCCTTTCACGCCCGCCTCCGCGAGCTCTTCGCGGAGAGGAGGAGCATCACGACCTTCGGGCCTTATTCACCCGGCCAGGCGGTGACGATGCGGCGTCTGGGGAGCGAGGGGATCTATCTCGGAGGCTGGGCGACCTCGGCCAAGGGCTCGGTGACCGAGGACCCGGGTTCCGACCTCGCGAGCTATCCGCTTTCGCAGGTTCCCGACGAAGCCGCGACCCTGGTGCGCGCCCTGCTGACCGCCGACCGCAACCAGCATTTCCTGCGCTCTCGCATGAGCGAAGCGCAGCGCGCGGCGACGCCGCTCGCCGACTTCCGCCCGTTCATCATCGCCGACGCCGACACCGGCCACGGCGGCGATCCGCACGTGCGCAATCTCGTCCGCCGCTTCGTCGAGGCCGGGGTCCCCGGCTACCACATCGAGGACCAGCGCCCGGGCACGAAGAAGTGCGGGCACCAGGGCGGCAAGGTACTGGTGCCCTCCGACGAGCAGATCAAGCGTCTGAACGCGGCGCGTTTTCAGCTCGACGTCATGGGCGTGGAGGGGATCATCGTGGCGCGCACCGACGCCGAAGCGGCGACGCTCCTCGACGGCAGGAGCGACGAGCGCGACCAGCCGTTCATTCTCGGCGCGACGAATCTCCAGGTGCCCGCTTACAAGCTCTGCTTCCTGGCGCTCATGAAGCGTTTCTACGACCGGGGCGTGGGTGAGCTCAACGGCCACCTCCTCTACAAGGTGTCGGTCGAAGAGTACGCCGCCGCCGGGCTCTGGCTGGACCGCACGGGCCTGGGCAAGCTCGCCGACGACGGCGCCGCGGTCTACGCCAAGGGCGGCGCGGCGAGGGTCGACGCGATCTTCGACGAGGCCGAATCGCGCCTGGTGGAGCGGTGGGAGGCCGAGGCCGGGCTCGAGACCTACGGCGAAGCGGTCGCCGAGATCCTCGAGTTCCGGGCGGGCGAGGGTGAGGCGCTCGAGGTGACCGTCGAGCAGTGGCGGAAGTTTGCCAGAAGGGCCTCGTTCTACTCTGCCCGCGAGAAGGCGAAGGCGCTGGGCATCAACATCATCTGGGACTGCGAGCACGCGAAGACCCCGGAGGGCTACTACCAGGTGCGTGGCGGGGTCGACTATGCGATCGCCAAATCGCTCGCCGCGGCGCCGTTCGCCGACGTTCTCTGGATGGAGACCAAGACCGCGGATCTCAAGGATGCCCGGGAGTTCGCCGAGGCGATCCACGCCGAGTTCCCCGAGATGATGATGGCCTACAACCTCTCGCCCTCGTTCAACTGGGACTCGACCGGCATGGGCGACGACGAGATGCGGCGGTTCCCCGAGGAGCTCGGCAAGATGGGCTTCGTGTTCAACTTCATCACCTACGGTGGCCATCAGGTCGACGGGGTCGCCGGGGAGGAGTTCGCCACGGCCCTGAAGCAGGACGGAATGCTCGCCCTGGCGCGGCTGCAGAGGAAGATCCGGCTCGTCGAGTCGCCCTACAAGACCCCGCAGACGCTGGTCGGCGGCCCGCGCTCCGACGCCGCGCTGCTCGCCTCTTCGGGGCGCACGGCGACGACGAAGGCGATGGGCAAGGGATCGACGCAGCACCAGCACCTCATCCAGACCGAGGTGCCGAAGAAGCTCCTCGAGGAGTGGCTCGGCCTCTGGAGCACGCACTACGGGCTCGAGCTCAAGCTCGGCGTCGAGCTCAAGCCACACCGCGCGGGGTCCGAGCTCCTCGAGCTTGCGATTGTCGGAAAGGGGGGCAAGGAGGGCGAGAAGGAGGCGAACGTCGTCTTCGCGCCGATCCAGGATCGCCACGGCCGGGTCATCCTATCGGTGCGCGACCAGAACACCTTCGACGAGAAGCTGCGCCAGAAGCGGCTGATGACCCTCATCCACCTCTACCTCGTGCACCGCTACAAGGCCGACTCCGTGCACTACGTCTCGCCGACCGAGGACAACCAGTACCAGGCGGCGAAGATGAAGTCGCACGGCGTCTACTCCGCGGTCAATACGGAGGTCGGCCAGATCATCGTCGCCGAAGTCGACCGGGCCCAGGTCGAGAGACTCCTCGCCGCCGACCGCGTCGAGCTCGGCAGGCTGGTCCGCAAGGAGAGCTGAAGATCGCGCGGGGCTCGCTAGTCGAGGCCAGTGGTGGCTTCGTCGTCGAAGGGCCGTAACGCCTCGGGCAGCCGTCCGTAGGCGCGCAACAGCTCCGGCGGCGCCCCGTACCGATAGCCGGAGGAGACTTCGTCGAGCAGGCTGCGGGCGGCGCGGAAGTGGCCCGCCGCCATCTCGGCTTCGGCGGCGATCAAGAGCTCGCGCGCCGAGGCCCGCGGGCCTAGCGAACGCGCGAGAAGAGCGGCCGCGGCCGCGGCGGCGTCCGGTTCTCGGCGCAGCAACAGGGTCTGAGCCCTGAGGAGAACCGCTTCGCGGCCGAGCGCATGCGCGGCGGGGATCGAGGCGAGTGCGGCGCTCAGCTCTTCCAGCGCGAAGCGATCACCGGCGGCGAGCGCCAGCCTGCCAGCGTCGATCACGCGCAGCAATGCATCGTCCTTCGCCAGCGAGTCGGCAGTCTCGACGGAGATCCCAAGGCGGCGGGCGAGACGCGTCGCGCGGAGGAGGAAGCCGCGTTCGCTAAGGCGGCGCAGCCGCCGCGGTGCCTCGGCGTCGGCCACGAAGGAGTCGTACGGCGCGAGGAGCCCGCCGAGCGCGGCCGGCTCGAGGCCGCGGAATCCAGGCGCTGACGTCGCGAAGCGGAGGCGGTTGCGATCCTCGCTGAGGAGCGGCGCGCCCGCCGCGAAACGCCGGGCGCCGGCGCTGTCGAGGACCCGCGCGTCGGCAAGCTCGCCCCGGTCGAGGATGCCGATCTCCGCCCAATGCGCCGGGTCGCCCGGTAACGCTCCGGCGCCGGCGAGGTCGAGCGCCGCGTCCGACGCCAGGAAAAGGAGCGAGCCCGGATCGAGCTGGACGACTTCTACCTCGCGAAAGCTGGCGAGCAGGGTCGCGGAGAGCTCGCGCAGCAGCGGCGCGTCGAGGAAGGCGAGGCCCATCCACTGCACGAAAACGCCGCTGGGTGTCAGCCGGTCGTGGACCAGGGCGAAGAACTCACGACTGTAGAGGTGGGCGCCGGCGGCGGTCCACGGGTGGGAAGGTTGCGAAACGACGATCTCCCACTTGGCAGGGTCGCGGCGCAACAGCGCCCGAGCGTCGGCGGCCACGATCTCGAGCCGCGAATCGGCGAGTGGATCGCGGGCTCGGTGCGAGGCGAGCAGTCGGTTCGCGGCAACCACCGCGGGTTCGATCTCGGCGACCCGCAGCCGTTCGATCTCGGGGGGGATCGTCTCGAGCGCCACGCCGCCGCCGAGGCCGACCATGAAGAGCGAGCGCGCCCCGGGTCTTGCGGCGCTGCCGAGGTTTCCCAGACCGAAGGCGGTGGCGAGCCGGCCGCGCCGGGCGCCTGGCGGGAGAATCAGCGACTCCGGCAAACCGTTGGTCGCGAGGCGCCAGCCGGCGCCGCGATCGACGACGATGACCGTCGCGGTGCTGCCGGCCTCGGCCGAGAGGAGAGCGCCGCGCTCGCTCGCGAACTGGCCGAAGGCGACGCGGCGCAAGAGAGCATCCGGGCGAGCGAGGGGCAGCAGGAAGATGAGAGCGACTCCGGCGAGCCAGCCCACGCCGGCGACGACCGTTGGGCTCCTCCCGCTCTCCGCAGACCGACGCCACGGGAGCGCCAGAGCGGCGGACAGCGCCGCCGAGAGGGCGACAATTGCGCCGGCTCGCGCGGTGCCTTCGAAGCCGATCTTCGGCAGCAGCACGAAGCCCCCGAGGGTCACGCCGGCGACCGCGCCGACGGTGCTTGCCGCCAGGATCTGACCGGCAGCGAGCGGGCCGCCGGCGCCGCGCTCGGCTGCGGCTCGGAAGGCGAGCGGTACGCCGGCGCCGAGAAGGAACGTGAGCGGCAGCAGGAGGGCGCTCGCGATCAGCAGGCGTGTGCCGAGCGCCGCACCCTCCGGCGGCAGGCGGGCGGCGAACTGAGAGAGAGCGAGAAAGGCGAGGGCGCTGCTGAGCCCCGCGAAGGCCTGCAGCGCGACGAAGCTCGCGAGCGGGCGACCGGCGAGCCTCGGATGTGAGGCGACGCCGGCTCCGAGCGCGAGGCCGAGGAGAAACAGGGAGAGCATCGCCCCGAAGCCGGCGAGCGACGATCCGAGCAAGTACGCGAGCAGGCGGCTCCAGAGCATCTCGAGCACGAACGAGGCGACGGAAGCGAGCGCCAGAGCCGCGAGAAGCAGCGCGGGCGCAGAGCGGCCGCGCGGTTCGCGTACTTCCTGGCGAGCGCGCGCCGAGACCAGGAGGAGGACGAGCAGTCCGGCAGTCGCGTGGCCTGCCGCAGCGAGTCTCTCGGTCGCCGCCAGGCCAAGGGCAGGCAGGAGCCAGAAGCTCGCGCAGGCCGCGCCGACGGCAGCACCGAGCGTATTCACCGCATAGAGCGCCCCCAGTCCGCGCCGGTCGGAGTCGTCGCCCAGCGCCGCAGCGAGCAGCGGCAGAGCCGCGCCCATGGCGGTCGCCGGCAGCAGCAGGAGCGCGATGGCCGCCAGAGCCTCGAAGAGCATCCACCCCGGACCCATCGCCGGCCAGCCCGAGGCGACCAGCACCGATTCCGCGGCGCCGACGAGCCAGCCGAGAGCCGGCACCAGCAGCGCGCCGGCGCTGACCGTGAGCTCGGCCGCGGCATAGCCGATCCCGGGCCGTTTGCCACCGGCGAAACGGCCGCCGAGCCAGGCGCCGAGCGCGAGGCCACTCATCGTGGCCGCAACAACCGCGGCGATCGCCACTTCTCCCGCCCCCAGGACGAGCGAAAGACGGTCGGACCAGGCGACCTGCAGCGCCAGTCCCGAAGCGCCGGAGACGAGCAGCGCGAGCGCCAGCAGCGGGAAGCGGGTGCGGTTCATGAGAGGCCGGAGCCTAGCCGATCGGGGTTCGCGTCTCCGGCCGGCTGCCGCGGGGAGCCGCGTCTGGGGGTTGCGCCTGGCGAGAGGTGGTCTTAAGATACCGGCTTCTATCTGCAAG
>Ga0154020_10010953_pt1 | contig 10349 bp, 3 predicted proteins | sample Klosneuvirus_201_FD_109709 | JGI IMG/M metagenome (GOLD analysis project Ga0154020, IMG submission 109709) | Active sludge microbial communities from wastewater, Klosterneuburg, Austria - Klosneuvirus_20160825_MG | ecosystem: Engineered > WWTP > Aerobic digester > Activated sludge | place... | reverse complement strand
CCCTTCCATTCTTCAATCAACTTACCGACAAAACAATCTCATTTAACTCAACCAACACGCCTTACTTTATTGCAATGCTTGTTGTTATTGCACTCTTCACAGGTCTTGTTGCTGGAAGTTATCCCGCTTTCTATCTCTCTTCTTTTCAGCCCGCTCAGGTTCTGAAAGGAAAAATAAAATTAGGCAATTCCGCTGGCAGGCTGCGGCAGGCATTAGTTGTTTTTCAATTTATGATCGCCATTGTTTTGGTGTGTGGAATTTTTCTAATCTCCAGGCAATTAAACTATGTAATTGAAAAAGATCTTGGTTTTGACTCGCATGCAAAAATCGTTGTACCGATAAGAACTGAAGAAGCGCACAACCAATATGCCGCGCTAAGAAGGCAGTTTGAGGGCAATAGTAACATTGACGCAGTTTCAGGATGCGACTACATTCCCGGCTCCAGGATTTTCAGTGATATGATGTTTTATTCTGATGGCGGCAGTATGGACAATGCCGTTGATATTATGCGAAATAGAGTAGATGCCGGGTATGTAGAGTTACTAAATATTAAACTACTCGCGGGTCGTACTTTTACAGACAATCGAACGATGGATAGTCAATCCAAATTAATCCTTAATAGAACATCAGCTGAAAAATTTGGATTTACGCCTGAAAAAATTGTAGGGCAAAACTTACACTTCGATTGGCAAGGGCAAAAATATGATTTCGAGGTAATTGGCGTCATTGAAGACTACCATCAATCTTCGTTGCATGAAGCCATACAGCCCACACTATTTGAAATGGCCGATAGCACCAATCGTTACGATTATATAATTGTCTCTGTGGCAACTGAAAATTTTGAACAAACAACACAATTCGTAGAACAAACCTGGAAGTCATTAATTCATGATACTCCCTTTGAATACTCTTTCCTTGATGATAATATTCAAAAACAATATTCTTCCGATAGAAAGATTTCCAGGATCGTTACGAGTTTTGGATTGATTGCCATGGCGATTTGTGGATTAGGCCTTTATGGTCTTTCCTCCTATATGGCAGAAAGACGCTTCAAAGAAATTGGAATTCGAAAAGTGATGGGTGCCAGTGTGTCGCAAATCGTAAGTATGATGTCTACTGAATTTATAAAGCTGGTTCTTATTGCATTTGTTATTGCCGTGCCGGTTGCCTGGTATTGCATGACTAAGTGGCTTGAAGGGTTTTCATACAAAACACCCATTGAGTGGTCCATCTTTGTGCTGGCTGGTTTAATTGCTCTTACTATTGCAATGGTTACAATAAGTTTTGAATCAATTAAATCCGCTATAAGCAACCCAGTGGATAGTTTAAGGAGTGAATAGAATAACCTAAATAAAACATTATGCTTCGCAATTATCTAAAAATCGCCTTCCGAAGTTTAGCCCGTAATTCGGTATATTCTTTCATTAACATTGTTGGTCTCTCTATAGGAATTACCTGTAGCATTCTCATTCTACTATGGGTGGCGGATGAACTTACCTTCGATACATATTTTTCAAAGCATAATACAATCTATCAGGTAAAGCAAAACAGTAAAGTAGATAGTGGAATAAGTACTCGCCCCTTCATTCCCTTGCCACTATTTGAAATACTTCAACAACAAGACAGTCGCATCAAAAATGCAGCAATTACAATTAATCAAACAGCTTTGCTTACGGTGGGCGATCGTAAAATCACTAAGAATGGATTGGATGTAAGCGAATCTTTTCTTGAGATTTTTGATTTTCAAATGATCTATGGAAATCTCGAAACAGCTCTTACTAATCCACGTTCTATTGTTTTAACTCAATCCACCGCCAAAGCCTTATTTGGAACCGATGATGCACTTGGTAAAATGGTGCAGGTAAAAATTGAAAATGATGAAGAGCTCAAAGTAACCGGAATTATAGCTGATCCTCCAAACAACATCTCTTTTAGAGTAGATTTCCTGCTTCCCTTTACTTACTTCGAAGCCACTTCAGTTTGGGTTCAATACGCAAAAAACAATTGGAACAACAATGCATTTTTCACATACGTGGAATTACAACCAGGAGTTGATAAAGCAGACGTTGACAATACTATTCGTGATCTTATTAAGAAACATCATCCGGAAGGAAGTGAACGGGAAATTTTCCTTCATGGCATGAATCGTTGGCGCTTACACAATAATTTTGAAAATGGTAAAGAATCTGGTGGCCTGATTACCTATGTGCAATTGTTTTCGGGTATTGCCATTTTTATATTGATAATTGCATGCATCAATTTCATGAATCTTGCCACCGCCCGATCAGAACATCGCGCGCGTGAAGTCGGAATTCGAAAAAGTGTTGGCTCAAATCGCAAACAACTCATTCTTCAATTTTTAGGGGAGTCTATTATGATCTCCGCTATTGCTTTTATTCTCTCCATAGTATTAGTAGAATTAACACTACCCCTTTACAATATTTTCATCAACAAACAGCTTACTATTAACTATGCATCACCCCTGCTTTGGAGCCTTGGTATTGGATTAGTTTTAGTCACCGGGTTGTTAGCGGGAAGTTATCCAGCATTTTATCTCTCTTCTTTTAAGCCGATTAAAGTATTGAAAGGGAAATTAGTAGCTGGTAAAAATGCAAGTGTACCACGTCAGGTAATGGTTACTCTTCAATTTGGCTTTTCAATTTTGCTAATTATTGGAACGATCGTTATCTATAAACAAATCCAATATTTAAAAGGTCGAGAATTGGGGTATGATCGTGAAAACCTAATGATGGTATGGAGTACGAGTGATATTGAGAAAAACTTTGCACCGCTAAAACAAGAACTGGTTAATACAGGTGCCGCTGTTTCTGTATGTAAGTCAAACAGTCCTATCACCAATATTTTTGCCTCAAGCCCTGTGGACTCTTGGCCTGGTATGTTGCCTGGTCAGCGGGTAGAGGTTACCAACATAGCTACCGAATATGACTATACAAAAACGATGGGCATCCGGATGCTTCAAGGTCGCGACTTCTCCGAAAATTTTAAAAGTGATACCGCTGCTATTATCTTAAATAAAACTGCTGTTGAAACGCTCAACCTTACGGAACCTATTGGACAAACAATCCAAATGTGGGGTTCGCAATGGAATATCATTGGGGTAATGGATGATGTGTTGATGGGTTCTGGTTCCACACAAATTGGTCCGTTAGTAATGACGATGGACCCAACCTGGTCTTCCACGATTACCGTGCGATTACCGAATCAACTTCAAGGAGAAAGCAGTAACCTTGCCGCCTCATTAAAGAAAGTCGAAGATGTTTTCAAAAAATACAATCCCGACTATCCTTTTGAATATCGCTTTGCCGATGAAGAGTTTGAAAAGAAATTCACAAGCATGAATATGATTAGCGATTTGGCAGCCTCATTTACCGTGTTAGCTATTTTCATTACGTGTCTTGGTCTATTTGGAATGGCAGCATTTTCTGCAGAACAAAGAACCAAGGAAATTGGAATCAGAAAGGTAATGGGTGCATCCGTGGCTAGTCTAATGATTTTGTTGACCAAGGATTTTTCACGATTAGTAATAATCGCATTTGTCATTACATCCCCCATTGCATGGTATGCTACAACAGATTTCTTAAAACAATATTCCTTACGAATAGAAGTTCCTTTGTGGGTGTTTCCGCTAGCTGGTCTTGTGGCCTTAGTTCTAACAATTTTAATAGTAAGCACGCAGGCGTTACGAGCCGCTAAGGCAAATCCATCACAAAGTTTACGGAGCGAATAGAAACTTGTTGCTGGTCGCTGGTTACCTGAACTAGTAACTGGCAACCAATTCATTAATAATTATATAGACAAAAGACCCATGCTGCGCAACTACCTCAAAATCGCAATCCGTAACCTGACAAAAAATTCAGTTTACTCATTCATCAATATTTCGGGGCTTTCCATCGGCATTGCAAGTTCAGTGCTAATTCTGCTATGGGTAGCTGATGAATACTCATATGACACTTTTCATAAGAATTACAATTCAATCTATAAGTTATACCAAAACCAGGAATGGCAACAAGGCATTGGCACAGGCAACGCCATGCCTTATCCATTAAAAGAAGTTATAAAGGATAGAACCAATGCAATAAAGCATGTCGTTATGACTAACTGGGGCGAAGGCAATATGCTTGAGGTGGGTGAAAGGCGACTAAACAAAATGGGGCTAAGTGCCAGTGAAGATTTTTTCAAAGTCTTTTCATTCAATATGGTGAGGGGTGATCCGAACACTGCTTTGAACGATCCTACATCAATCGTAATAACAGAATCGACTGCTCAAGCTTTTTTTGAAAATCAAGATCCAATCAATCAACTAATAAAAATTGACAATGGGCAGGAATTAAAAGTAACTGGGGTAATTAAAGATTTACCTAAGCAGTCTGCCTTTCGATTTGATTACGTGCTCCCTTTTGGTTACTTAGAATCCACACAAGGTTGGGTGCACAACTCCAAAGACAACTGGAACAACAACTCGTTTCCAATGTATGTGCAACTACAGGAAAATACTACTGAAGCAGAAGTCAACACAGCCATTCAGGATATAATTAAAGAAAATAACTCCAAAGCTCCTACGGCTAAACTATTCCTCCATCCTATTAGCAAATGGAGGTTGTACTCCAATTTTGAAAATGGAAAAAATTCTGGCGGACTTATTGACTACGTTCAATTATTTACAGCCATCGCCATTTTTGTTTTGGTTATTGCCTGCATCAACTTTATGAATTTAGCAACCGCACGCAGCGAAAGACGAGCTCGTGAAGTAGGTATTCGCAAAAGCGTGGGCTCAAGAAGAAAGCAATTGATCTTTCAGTTTTTAGGAGAATCAATAATGATCACACTTATCTCATTTTTAGTAGCAATCGTGCTGGTCGAGATTCTCTTACCCTCCTATAATCTTTTAGTGAATAAAAACATTTCCATCGATTATGGTAACCCCTTAATTTGGTTAACAGCGCTTGGATTAATTCTGGTTATAGGAATTTTCTCCGGAAGCTATCCTGCATTCTATCTCTCCTCCTTTCAACCGGTTAAAGTATTGAAAGGAAAAATAAATCTAGGCAAAGGAGTAAGCACGCCCCGTCAGGTATTAGTTACACTTCAGTTTGGGTTTTCTATATTCCTAATCATTGGTACGATCATTATCTATCAACAAATCATGCATGTAAAGAGTCGGGATATGGGCTATGATCGGGAAAACCTGATTCAAATCTGGACAAACAATGAACTCGAAGCTAATTTTCAAACCATTCGCGAAGAGCTTTTGCGCACTGGAGTTGTTGAAGCTGTTTGCAAGAGTAACAGTCCTATAACCTCTATATTTTCAAACAATGAAATTGAGTGGGAAGGTAAAATTTCTGAGCAGCGTGTTGCATTCTCAACTATTGCCACCGAATATGATTATACAGAAACGATGGGCATCAAAATGTTGGTAGGCCGCGACTTCTCCCGCGACTTTAATGACTCATCATCTACCGTAATTAATCAAGCAGCTGTGGACTTAATGGCCATGGACAATCCCATTGGTCAGAAAATAAAAATGAATGGCAGAGATCTGGAGATTATTGGCGTAATGCCTAACGTAGTTATGGGTTCACCTTACCAACCTGTAGAACCAATGACTTTAATTTTTGATCCTGAATGGAGCAGTACAATAACCGTGCGTTTAAATAAGACTCCCGATTTGAATGCTTCGGTTGAAACAATACAAAGTGTATTCAAAAAACATAATCCAACGTATCCGTTATGGTATCGCTTTGCGGATTCTGATTTTGAAAAGAAGTTTTCCGACATCAATTTAATTAGTCGGTTAGCAGGCATATTTGCGTCATTAGCGATAGTTATTACCTGCCTTGGTTTGTTGGGGTTAGCGGCCTTTATGGCTGAGCAACGTACCAAAGAAATTGGCATACGCAAGGTAATGGGTGCTTCGGTGGCAAGTTTAGTATTGCTGCTTTCAAAGGATTTTTCAAAGTTGGTAATTTTTGCCTTTGCTGTTTCGGCACCCATTGGTTGGTGGTTCATCAATGATTTCTTAAAGCGCTATCCGTATCGGGTTGATGTTGCCTGGTGGGTACTGGCTGGCTCGGGTGTTGTTGCATTAGGTCTCGCTCTATTGATTGTAAGCACGCAGGCCTTGCGCGCGGCAAGGGCAAATCCTTCACAAAGTTTAAGAAGTGAATAGACGTTAAAGATTCAAACTAATTGATACGCTAGTCCATCATCAATAGACCTAAAATATTCAAGTCATGTTAAAAAGTTTCTTCACGATAGGTTTTCGTAACCTCTTAAAACAAAAAGGATACTCAGGCATTAAGATTGCCGGTTTAGCGCTGGGGCTTGCGGCCAGCATGATTATTTTTCTTTTTATACAAGAAGATTTCTCTTACGATACCATGCATCATAATTACAGCCACATTGGTCGGTTGTTAACAATTGATAAGGGCGAAGGCGTAAGCAGCAAACTTGTCGGTGTAACTCCCCCAGCATTGGGGAACGCAGCTGCTGCTGAATTTCCAGAGGTATTAAAAAGTGTTCGACTTTCAGGCGGAAGCAAACAGGATATTAGTTACGAAGACAAATCTTTAAAGTGCGATGCCTTCTACCGGAGCGAATCTTCTCTTTTTGAAATTTTTGATTTCCCGATCGTTGCGGGGGCAAAAACGGGAATGCTGGATGAACCAAACTCAGTAGTAATTACTCAAACTCTTGCTACACGAATCTTTGGTACAGAAAATCCCATTGGAAAGACAATAAAATTAAATCAAAATACTGATCTCAATGTAACTGCCGTGGCGGCTGATCTTCCATCCAACTCACATATTCAGTTTGATATGTTGCGATCCATGACACCTGCACAAGGTGAAGACAATTACCGTCAGTTTTTAGAATCGTGGCAAGGAATAAACATGTTTACATACTTATTGCTCGATCGTGAAGTTGATCCGGATGATTTGAATCCAAAACTTCAAGCACTCAGCACAAAGAACAATGCCGTAGAATTCTTCATTCCGGTTATTCAGCCCTTAAATCAAGTTCATCTTTATTCGAAAGAAATTTTATTTGAACGCAATACAAACAAATCAGACATACTGAATGTATATGTACTTTCCACTATAGCCATTCTCATTCTCATTTTAGCAGCTGTTAACTTTATGAATTTGGTTACAGCCAAATCAACTGGCCGTGCTAAAGAAGTGGGCATGCGCAAAGTGATAGGTGCTGTAAGGCATCAACTCGTTTTTCAACATCTGGTAGAATCTATTTTAGTAACCCTTGTCTCAGTCATTATTGCCATTGCTATTGTCTTTTTATTAATGCCTTTGCTAAATAGTAATTACAATCGCTTTGCAGATGCGAACACACTTTTTTCTGCTCAAAATTTGATTTGGATAGCTTCCCTCATTTTTGGTGTGGGTATTCTTGCTGGCTTGTATCCAGCCTTTGTGCTTTCATCGTTCAAGCCAATTGTTGTTTTGAAAGGTGCATTTAAAAACTCAGCTAGTGGCATTCAATTACGCAAAGCCCTTGTGGTACTACAGTTTACTATTTCTATTGCACTCATGGTGGGCACCGGAATTGTGTATCAGCAAATGAAATTTATTTACTCAGCGGACATGGGTTATAACCGCGACCAGATAATCACCATTCAACAAAACGGACAAAATGTAACTCGCGCCTCAACATTAAAAACTGAGTTATTAAGAAATAAAAGCGTACAATCTGTCGGAACTTCTACCGTTCGTATTGGTCAACAATTAGGGCGCACTCAGATTTATCCAGAGGGAGTAAGCAACGAAACCAATATCATCACCAGCATCATGGTAGTGGATGAAACATTTATTCCTACCATGGGGATGACTATGGCTGCGGGTCGAAATTTTTCTTTGCAGTTTAAAGACTCTCTTAGTATGGTCATTAATGAAGAAATGATGCGAATGCTAAAATGGGATGATGCCGTTGGCAGAAGAATCAGTTTACAAAGTGGCCCCAACCCTACCGACCTAACCAATTATGAAGTAGTAGGTGTTGTAAAAGATTTTCACTTCGCCACTATCCGTCATAAACTGGAGCCCATGTTTATGCTCTACAATGCTGATAATCAATCGATGTCAATTAAAATCAGTGGAGACAATGCTTCGGCAACTATTCAGGCTATCGAAGAAACCTGGAAGAAAGTAAATCCAGGCTCACCTTTCGAATATGATTTCTTAGATGAACAGTTTGCTAATCTCTATCGCAACGAACAAGCTTTCAGCTCTATGTTTTCGCATTTTACAATTCTCGCCATGCTAATTGCCGGGCTTGGTTTATTTGCTCTCTCTGCATTTACTACCGAGCAACGCAAAAAAGAGATTGGCATTCGAAAAGTAATGGGTGCCAGCAATGGAACGATCCTGTTTAAATTATCTTCTGAATTTATTCAATTGGTTCTGGTTTCGTTTTTTATTGCCAGTGGCATAGCGTACTACGTAATGGAAAAATGGTTGAGCGATTTTCAGTATAGTATTAAAATAGGTGTTGGGGTTTTTCTGACTGCAGGCATTGCATCACTGGTCATTGCCATGATCACTATAAGTTTTCAAGCTTTAAAAGCAGCGTTTAGTAATCCTGTTGATAGTTTAAGAAGTGAATAAACAATTTTATTGATAGCCAAGCATGATACAAAACATTAAAATTATTTTTCGGCACTTAAGTCGTCAAAAGTTAAATACTTCACTGCATATCATAGGTCTTACGTTGGGGCTAAGTGTCTGCTTGATTATAGCTTTGTTTATTCGCTACGAGCTTAGTTTTGATACCTATCATGAAAATGCAAGCAGAACATACCGGGTAATTTCCAAATGGACAGAGGGTAATGGTGAAGTTAATACTCATTTCTCGACTCCCTTTCCCTTGGCAAATGCTATCCGTACTGAAATGTCAGGAGTCGAGCGAGTAAGTTTTGCACATCCTCCGTATGTGAAAATTGTTGAAATAAGTGCAGAAAAGAAATTTATGGCTGAAAGAATACTAGCCGTTGAAGCTGACTATCCTGAAATTTTGAATATTGAAACCCTGAAAGGTGATTTGCATAAAACACTCCAAGCTCCTTATCAAGCTGCGATTACAGAATCAACGGCTAAGAAGTTTTTTGGTAGTGAAGACCCTATTGGAAAAACTCTCAGTTTAAAAATGGATGGGAACTTTGAATTTACAATTGGTGCACTCATTAAAGATTTTCCCGGTAATACTCATTTGCCTGCTTCAATACTCGTATCCCATTCCTACAATGAAAATTTCCTTAAGTCCAATCTTAATGGATGGACCTATGTTTCAGGTACTGAAACATTACTCGTTGTTAGTGAAAATGCAGACCTCTCAGTGTTAACGGCCCAATTAAAATCCATTGCTGACAAACACATTAATGCGAATAGAAATGGTATAGAAGGAAGAAGTGATTTTGAATTACAGCCCATGAGTGACATTCATTTCAACACTACGATTGCAGGTGGTGGTGAATGGGTGCAAGCCATTTCGATGAGTTGGCTTTGGTTTTTCGCCATCATTGGAGGGGCCGTATTAATTCTTGCTTGCATTAACTTTATAAACTTATCCACCGCACAGTCAATAACAAGAGCCAAAGAAGTAGGTGTGCGTAAATCCGTAGGTGCCGGTCGTTTAAATTTAATAATACAAGTTCTCTCAGAAGCTTGGTTCCTTACGCTTATTTCAGGAATTCTTGCCATAGCCATAGCCCAATTAGTTCTTCCTTCCATTAACACATTGTTGGATAAGAAAATCCTATTTGAATTGACGAGTTCACCGCTTTTGCTTTTGTCACTTCTTATAGTGACCACATCAATTGGTCTGCTTGCTGGTCTGTATCCAGCCTGGTTCATTTCAAAATACAATCCATCTCTGACGTTAAAAGCAGGATCAACCACGTCTGGAGATCACGGCTCGGTTTGGTTGCGAAAGGGTTTGGTGGTAGTTCAGTTTAGTATTTCAATTGGGTTGCTCATTGCCCTTTTGGTAATTTCAGAACAAGTGAATTACCTACGGAGTAAAAATCTAGGATTTAGTAAGGACAATATAATTAATGTTGAGATTGAACCTCGTTCAAACAAGCAAACCCTCTTTCAAAATGAATTGAGAAAAATTGCTCAGGTAAAAGATGTCGCCTTTGCTACTGCAACTCCAAGCAGCCAATCGCATTGGGGTACCCGAATGAACCGCGCAGGACGCGAAGATCCATCCCGTAAGGAAGTGACCCTTATTTTTGGTGACGGTCAGTTTTGTAAAATGTATGACCTACAACTTTTAGCAGGTAGATTTCTGGAAACTTCCGACTCAAATTATGT
>Ga0154020_10010952_pt1 | contig 10349 bp, 7 predicted proteins | sample Klosneuvirus_201_FD_109709 | JGI IMG/M metagenome (GOLD analysis project Ga0154020, IMG submission 109709) | Active sludge microbial communities from wastewater, Klosterneuburg, Austria - Klosneuvirus_20160825_MG | ecosystem: Engineered > WWTP > Aerobic digester > Activated sludge | place... | reverse complement strand
TAGATCATGTTTTAGGTTTGTTGTCATTGGGTCTAATACCGGGCATCATGTATGGCGTAGCACTTATGAGCGACAATTTTAATCTTTTAGACCTCAGGAAATATACTTTCGATCACATAACTCAAGCAAGATGGTTGGCGCCTACAGCCATGGTGCAATGGATGACGTCCAATTTTTTTGTAGCTTCTTCCGGATTATATCTTGGTGTTGCTGCTTTAGGTGCATTTCGGTTGGTACAGACCTTATTTGGATTGATCAATATCTTACTCCAAGGATTAGAAAGTTATATTTTGCCACAAGCAGCTATCAGATTTCAGCGTTCCACAGATGAAGCGTATTTGTACTTAAAAAACCTGACCAAACGTGCGATCTTACCTATGAGCATTATTTTGGGTTTGATGTTTGTTTTTGCTGATTATATTATTATTTGGGCAGGCGGCGATGCCTATATGGAATATGGCTTTGTGATCCGTTGGATGGTCATTTTGTATGTTTTTATTTTGGTCAATTATCCTGTACGTATTCTCATTCGTTTACATGAAATGAATCATTTATTTTTGGTCGGCTATATCTTGTCTTTTGTATTTAGTCTGATATCGGCACATTACTTGCTTTCAAATCATCAACTCATCGGTGCCATCATAGGCTTAGGTATTAACCAAATCATTTTGTTTGCCATTTGGCAATATTCACTAAACAAAAAAGAAATTTCACTATGGAAATCATTCATATAGTTTTGGGCAAAGCCAATCCCGACCGGATGAATGGTGTCAATAAAGTAGTCTTCCAATTGGCCACCAAACAAGCAGAATCTGGTAGGAAAGTCACAGTTTGGGGCATTACAAAAGACCCGATTAAGAATTTTCCCGATCGTAACTTCGAAACAGTACTATTTCCTTTAGGAAGCCATGCTTTTGCAATAGATAAGTCACTCAAAGCGGCCATCATTGCCCATGCAGACAAAGCAGTCTTCCACATTCATGGATCTTGGGTTTCTACGTTTTGGGCAGTAGCCCGCACCTTAAAAAAATATAAGGCGCGCTATATTGTCACACCACATGGCGGATACAATACCATAGCTATGCAAAAAAATGCTTGGGTAAAAAAGATATTTTTTCAATTGTTCGAAAGTAAAGTCCTTCAGTCGGCCTACAAAATCCACTGTATCGGTCAAAGCGAAACAACAGGTTTAGCTTCCATTTTTACCAATAATAAGAGTATCCTTTTGCCTTATGGTTTTGAAACACAAAATCCTGCTTTGCAATTATCCAATGATGGAGGCAAATTTATCATCGGCTTTGTCGGCAGACTAGACATCTATACCAAGGGACTGGATATGTTGATTAATTCATTTGCGGCATTTGCTAAAGAAGTACCACAAACTGAGCTTTGGATTTTGGGTGATAGCGACGAAAGAGCTACTTTAGAATCCCTGATCGTCAATCAAGGACTTTTCGATAAAATCATACTTTTCGGTAGTAAATTCGGGCAAGAAAAAGACCAAATCATGGCTAAAATGCATGTTTTTGTCCATCCATCTCGCAATGAAGGCCTGCCAGCATCTGTACTAGAAGCGGCATCGATGGGTCTACCATGTATCGTAAGTAGGGCGACAAATGTAGCCGAAACTATCGAAAGCTTTGATGCGGGTATAGCTGTCGCCAATGAAAACACCAAAGAAATAACGGCTGCCATGATCAATCTATACCACAATTGGAAAAATAATACACTTCATCTCAAAGGTGAAAATGCCAAAAAAATGGTAAAAACACACTTTGCTTGGTCTGCTATTTTACCACAGTTTGATAGTTTATACGGCATATGAGTTATAAAATATTTGATGAAGCATCCTTTCTAAAAAGCATCAATACTTGGCTTTTTGTCCTGTTATTTCTGATGGTTGCGGGATTTTTTACGTGGAGTGAAAACATCATCATCACAAGGGCTATAAAAGTAGTTGGTCGAATGGGTGTATTGATCGGATCGTATCTGATCTATCGCCGCATTGTCCGACAAGGTGCACCTGATACCTTAACAACCAAAAACGGCTTGGCTTCTTGGTTGTATTTTGCTTATTTGGGACTCGGATTTATATCATTTTTGTGGAGTACCAATGTAGGTTTCAGTGCCTTACAATGGTTTATGACGATGCAGAGCCTTGTCTTCTGTTACTTTTTTGTCAAAAGCATCGCATTACTGAATATCTACTTTCCCAATAACACTACCAAGCTCTACAATCTTTTGGGCAATACAGTTTTCATCTTGATTTTGATATTTGTCATAGGCATGTTTGTCGATCCTGATACATTTTATCGATTGACCCACGGTGGCGAAGAAGCGCGTCTAGGTGGATATATCATGAATCCAAATGAACTCGGTATGCTCGCAGGTGTAGGTGTAGCTTGTTTGATTTTTGATCTTTATCGCAAACACCACACATTCTGGACCATCGTAAAACTGATCATCATCTTTTATGCGTTATACGCTACAGGTTCGCGGTCGTCATTGATCGGTGCCTTGCTGATTATATATTTTCACATCAGTCAGTCTGACAAAAAACAACTCAAAGCGCTTATCTTGGCTGCTATGTTGATCATCGCACCTGTTGCCATCTGGAAGGTAGTGCTCAAAGGTGGCGACACAGAAAGAATCGAAGAAGTCATGAGTATGACGGGTCGTTTGCCATTCTGGAAAGCACTTATCAGCGAAGGATTGCCTAGAGAGCCATTATTGGGTTTTGGGTTTATGCGCATTGATTACAAAGAGTTTTTCCAAAGTACACATACCTATCCTGGTAAGATGACGCACAATACTTTTATGCAGGTGTTGATGAATCTTGGTTTTGTAGGATTGACAATCGTAATCTTTCAGATGATCTTTACCTTGCGTGGCATCTTGCGTGAAAACAAGGAGATAAAACTCATGCTATTGGGTATGTTGATACCTGTGATTATCAATTCATTTACCGAATTTGGTATCTTTGGTGAGTCCAATTATGGTATTCTATTTTACCAGCTTGTGATCTTCATGATCGCTTTTGAAAACCGAAAACACCTGACGAGAGCAGAGCAGATCCTGGTGCGAAAAAGATCATAAATTTCAAACTTTGGCTTTGATGAAATAAAATTTGAGCGATAAAAAGAAACTTTATAACTCACAAATTGGTTAATTATGAGTTATAAAAACAAAAATATCGCTCATGCAATGGATATGAGCCATTCAGAACAATAGAATAATTAAGCTCTCAATAAAATCAAATCAAAAAACATAAGTCTTGTGGCTAATGTAGCTGAATCATCCAAATTATAATATTCTTTTTCTTGAGATTCAGAACTGAATAGCATAATAAAACCATTGGCGGTATAATATCTAATAACACGTTCATCGTTATATGCATCAACTACGATAAATCGACAACCTGTTTTATTATTCCCATCAATAAACCATGATTTTATAAAATCCATTAGCTGATCTCCAGTTCTTTGCTTTTCGCCTTCAATAATTCTAAAATCTTTATGAACACCCAATCTTCCAATAAGCACAGCTGGGTAACTGCGCATATGTTTTTCTCTTGGAATTTCAAGAATGACTTTCCTCTTTCTACTATTTGGAAGGTGTAGTGTTTTAATACTGTCATTAGCTATAGTAAATGCGCATGTAATAACTTTAGGATCTTTATCCAATGTAAAGCAATAACTTTTACCCAAAAGTTCAAATGAATAAGGTATCAAATCTTTTGAAAAAAATTCATTTAAGTCTTGATTACCACAATCAAATTCATTAGAATTTTCAAGTAGTTGCGCATCATAGACCTTCAATGTGCAGTGATCTAATAGGAAGCTCACAATGTTAAATTTTGGCTTTAGCTAATATTTTATTTGCTGTTGAAGTTTGTGTTGCGAAATTAATAGTTGCTTTTTTCGATGTGTTGGCTATGACCTTGGCATCAAATACTTTAGCTTCTTTTGCTTTTAAAACTGGTATGGATTTTATAGTAGTTGCCATATTATTTGGTTTGTTACATACTATTAACTATATATTTAATCACAAAGTTATAAATAATTTAACTTTTATACTAGCAAAACAAAGCTAAGATGATTTTCCTGATAGAATTGAAGTTTAATAGATCTGACATTTGCATTAGAAAATCTTTCAACAAACTACCTTTCATGTCTTTGGTAATGCTATCAGAATTGTAGATTAAAACAAAGTCTGTAAATCATTAGCTTCGTCAACTCAATTCTGTAACCATAACTTGTAACGCTTTGCTTTCGCGATGCTAACGCAAAACCAGCATACAGTATGATTTTTCGAATCTACGTAACTGATATACCGCAATTTAGCTTCTTATGACGAATCATAATGCACAATTCAAGCTTAAAACAAAAAAGCCATCGCATAACAATGTATACGATGACTTAATAACCATCAACTTTTAGGTACAATTTTACGATTTGATCATTTTGCCTTGATAGATTTGTCCATCATAATCATATCCACTTAGATAGTAGATTCCTGGCGCTAATTGTCCTATTTCGGCTTTAATATTATATTCTTCTCTATTATTGATTTCTAAAACTACACCTCCCGTAAAATTTGATATTTTAATAGTGTGCAACAATGGAATGTCTTTCTGGATGTCTCCCGCATCACCGACAATATTGACCAAATCCGTGGCTGGATTAGGGAAAATATGTAAACTTTTTACATCTGGCTTGCATGTATATTTTATGGTATTAACCACAATATTTGATTGTAATGGGTCTTCATAATCAAAATAAATCAAGACGCTATTTTCTATTCTTTCTCCATCTTTTACAACTGACTTGGGCTTGATGGTATAATTGAAAAATCCATGACTTTCAGCTTCATTGCTTGTACCATAAATTTTTTTAACACTTGAAAGCAAATAAAATAAAAAAAAAGCCCCTTACCATTACAGTAAGAAGCTTCAAATGGACTATATCAAAAACTTAACTTAAAAAACCATAACTATTATTCTTGAATTTCGTCAGTGGGAGTAGTCACTTCAGAATCGGTACTCCTTCCACTCAATCTAAGCGTGACGGACTGATTGTAATCTCCAATCAGACCATTGAGATCATCAATGATTTCAAAGTAACTCGTTTTATCATCTGCTAAGCGTGCATACGACATGGTATCCAAGGCCAACTCATCATACGCAGTACGCATCTGTGTCCTTTTTTCTTCTATCTGACCAGGTTTGAGTGTGGTTTGAGCTCTATTTACATATAGCTGATTGAATTGGGTATTCAGATCCTTAAGTAATGCAACCCAATCCGTAATATTAATGGTTGTCTGAGCTGCCACAAGTGAAGGATTAGTTGCCCAATCATTTAGTAGTGCGTCTGTCACGGCTGTCTCTTGCTGATAACTTAGTTTTTCTATTCTGTCACCATGTGAGAAATAATTGGCCTGCAATAACTGTGCTGCTTTGACTATTGCATCTTGTTCTTTATAGGACATACAATCCAGATATAATCGTATGCCTACTAGAGCTCTATCTCTTCTTTGATCTAATTGCTGCAATTCAGGTGTTAGCTCGTGTGCTGTAGCTGCCATAAATACCTCATTCATGGTAGTGACGGATGATGTCAATGCTTGAACTCTAGCGGCAAGATGCAATGCATCTGTGTCATAATTTTGGTAAATGGCTAGGACATTTTTCATAAACTGGAGATACTCTCCGTTGCGATAGTTGCCAAACAAGGCTGTGGTGACTGAGTTCATAATAGAAAATATTTATAGAATTAAAAAATCATTTTTCTTAGAAACGACTGTTAATGGTATTTTATGATACACTAAATATGATTTTATGATAATCTTAACGTGAACTGTCATCTAGGATACTTTAGTGCCCAATTATGTTTGGTGCGCTCAATAAGACACGTTTTGGAGTCCTCAATACTGTGTAACTGGTGAAATATCGGTGCAAATCGAGCTAATTTGACCTAAATTTTGGCCATTTTGTAGCCAAAATAGGCGCTCAGCCCCGTAAATACCGAGTCCGCAGCGGAGCATCAAATTAAAATCCTATAATTGTTAGTTCCTGAGCGGATATAGAAAATAAAAGTGTAAAATTATTAGCTGCCGAAAGGAGCTGAATATTTTTATTCTTTTTTTTCTAGTTTCTAAAAGGAATTACTTATAAAAAATGTGTTTTAAGATGCTCCTGACCGGACCATATAATTTTGAATGAATCATATAGCTAACCCATCAGGATATACCTGAGAAACAATATTTTTAACTGTATCCTATTAGGAGCTAAGATATTACCAAATAATATTTGTTGCTCCGTTTAGGGAAAGAATAAAGTTTTGTTGTGGGAATTTGATCCTGTACGGTGTTGGCTTTTCATAATCTATGATACGGGAACGGTATATAACAAACTTATATACAATATTAAAAAGGGTATGCAGAATGATGTAGATTTATATGGAATCTAAAAATCAAATAGCTCCATCAGTGAAATGCCCAGACCATCAGCAATTACCTTGGCATGCGATATACTGGTATTGATTTTTCCAAGTTCTATTCGATTGATCTGACTGGCTTCAAGATCGCAAATATTTGCAAACTGCATCTGCGAATGGCCAGCAATGATTCTTAATTCACGAACCCTTTGACCAAATAATTTAAGATATGTATTGTCTCGTGTGTATTTCACATCACAATATTTCTCAATTTTTTTTTCATACTATTAGGCAAATTTGCCTGTAAATATTTTTTGTTTTGAATTTTTATTTTACATTTGCCAAATAATGAAATAATGCGAACGCATCTCACTGAATCTAGAGGTGATCGTAAGCAAAGAAATCGCACACTCCATGCGCCCCGTTGTTGATGTTTACAGTATTGTTATGTTTTCTGGATAACCCCGAAAAACGTAGAATATATTTTTGATAACCAAACTCAACATGTATGAAAACGTATATTAATTACCAACTTGCAACAATTATCTTGTTGATCTCTGTAATAGTAGGGAGTAGTCAAAATGCAATTATTCCTGATATATTACCTAGTGCTGATGCAGCAGCATTGGGAAAGTATGGGTATTTTCCTGTTAGTTATTACAGTGGACAGGCGAACATAAATATACCAGTGCACACCCTTCAAGCCAACGGTAGAACCAATTCTATAGATCTTCAGTACGATGGGTCTGGGGTTTTGGTCAATCAACATAGTGGCTGGATTGGCCAAAATTGGTCTTTACAAACAGGAGGTGTGATCACTAGGTCTATTCAGGGCCCTGCAGATGAAATTGGATTTTTTGCTGGACCTGATTACTATAATGTGAGAATATCATACATTACTGGTGTACAAGCCAATGTATTGAATGAAGCTAATTCTAATAGCATCGCTGATCTGATACAACTAGACAATAACATCAATTTTCCGAAACATACAGATACTGAAGCTGATATTTTCAATTTTAATTTTTTGGGTAAAAGTGGAAAGTTCTTTTTAGGGCATGATGGGGAATGGAAGGTAATAAGTGATGATAATCTAAAAGTTATTTTTGACCATACAAATTTGAGCAATTATATTGATCCCTTTATAGTCAATGTACCTGAACCAGAGATAAATAAGAAATATGAGAAAGTAATTCGTGGATTTAAGATCATAGATGATGAAGGATATATATATACATTTGGGTATGATCCTAATGCAATAGAATACTCGATACCTTTTTTTCATCAATATTCAGGATGCATTGCCACTGGTTTTCCTAATTGGGTTGCTGAGGCATGGCACTTAACCAAAGTTGAAGATTATAGACACAATGTTATTTTTTCATATAGATATGATCGAAGTTATTTTACAGGACAAACCTTTGAAGTAGCTGAAGCCAGAGCTGCTTATTGCAAAGATGGGTTTGGTAATTGGCAATTTTTATCTAGCAGTGGATTTAATGAAAAAGGAAGCGGATCACTTACGTCTCCTGTGTATTTAAGTTCAATAACATCAATAATGGGAGACAGTTTGAAGTTTGATATTTCGGATGCCATCCAAAAGGAAATGTCTTTTTTGCCCTCACACCAAAGTTCATATGATGGAACAGAAAATTATTTGCCCAATTGTATTCCATGGAATGAACATGAGCATGAAGTTTTGCCGTTTCTTCAAAAAGCTGGTTATTATTCGTTTGACACGATTGCCGCTAGGACAAATCCATTTAAAGGTCTCATGTGGAAAAAATTAGATAAAATAAGGGTCTTTAACAATGGGATATTAACAAAAGCCTATATGTTTGATTATAATAATAACATAAACGAACGGCTGTTTTTAATGTCCTTCAAAACTATAGGTAATGATTTTCAAACAAATAACAATTATGCTTCCTTTGGATACAATTTTACGTATAATGAAAAAAGCGGATTACCTGGGTACCCAACAAGAAAGATAGATCATTGGGGCTATTTTGATGGATCTGATTATTATGCATCAGGAAGTTTTAATTTTGCAGATTATCAAACGAATTTTTATCCATCCAGGGAGTCAAACCTGACGTATGCGTACAAGGGTATGCTGACCTCAATATCTTATCCTACAGGAGGTAGGTCAGATTTTGAATATGAATTACATACCTATAATAAAGTACTATCGAATGATCATCAAAGCTTAAATAATGTGAGTGGTATGACTGGTGGGCTTAGGATAAAATCTATCAAAAATTATGATAATATTTCAGTTGAACCCGTGACGTCAAAGGAATATAAGTACGTATCAAACTATCAAAATGGAGGAAATCAAAGTAGTGGAATATTGTCGATAAAGCCAAATTATGTATGGCTAGATTGGCTATCCCCTACAGAGAGCTATTATAGTGGTGGGTACAAAGAAAATGTGTTTTCAAATAATAGTTTATTGCCCTTATCCAATTTATTTGAAAGTCCAATCGGCTATCGAGAGGTTGTAGAAATCCAAAAGGATTCGAGTTATAGAATAATGCAATTTACATCACATGATGAAATCAAAGATGAGTTACCGTATGGCTCTCTTCGCCTAGGCAATAGCCCTTATGAGAAATATACAGATAGAGGCTTTCTACGTGGGCGGCTTACCAAAGAACTCTTTTACAATAATGATGATGTGATCCAAAAATCTATACATCATCATATACGCAATGATGTCTTTCCACAGCTGTCTAGTAGCAGATATACATTGACTTGTGATTTATTTTCAGGCACCGCATGTCCAGGTCAAAATTATTATAAAGGCAGTGCAAGGAAAATATACCATTATAAGATGTACACTGACTCTATGGTAACATCGTATCATTATAATGGAAATACAGTAAATAAAACCGAAAAGTACAGTTATTTTGTACAACCAAATTCTACCCAATTCCATGACTTGACTTTACCAACTACAATTCAAATGGTCAATAGTACAGGTAAAAATTATAAAACAACGGAATTCTATCCTGTCAATTATACAACATCAATACCGGGGCAGAGTGTGATGTTAGATAGTCTGACCAATCAATATAGAATAAGGGAAAAAATAAAGTCATTAACATACGTAGATAATGTACTTGTAGATGGTCAAGAGAAATTATACACGATGTATAGTAGTAAGCCCGAGATCAGTCAAATTAATAGATATAAAGCTACATGGACCAATGGGAATATATCTGGAAGTTGGGACTCGATTCTACACATTATAGATTATGATACAAAGTTTCTTACAGTGAAAAAACAAAGGGTATCGGGATGGAAGAATGAACAGATTACATTAAATCTCAGAGGACGGCCCACGTATTGGACATATTTGTCTTTTGATAAAAATTTTCAATATGATGGTGGTGACAGATTACAGACATTCACAGATATAGATGGGCAACAGAAGTCATTTGAATATGATGAATTCAGTAGGTTGAAAAAGCTTACCAATCTACCCATAAATGTGGAAAATAAATACAATTACCGTTATCCTGCGAATACAAGTGAAAAGGCATATTTCAAAACCCGCACTAACTACCCACTAGCAGCCAATAGCGCTATGGACTCTGTCGTACATATCGCCTACGTCGATGGACTGGGCAGGCCTATACAAGCTATACACAAGTATGGCGCACCCAATGGTGCCGATGTCATCACCAAATCAGAATACGACATGGTTGGGCGTAACTATCGCGACTACGAAGCCATCCCTATCCTAAGTAACCATGGAGCGTATTACACGGGAGCATTCTCAGGAGGCTATACAGAGCAGCAGTATTATGCAGATCCGCTCGACCGGATGAGCCATCATACACCACCTGCATGGCAGACGACGCAGACTAGCTATGGGACCAATACCGCAGCCCTCACCAATCCTGAAGG
>Ga0154020_10010951_pt1 | contig 10349 bp, 13 predicted proteins | sample Klosneuvirus_201_FD_109709 | JGI IMG/M metagenome (GOLD analysis project Ga0154020, IMG submission 109709) | Active sludge microbial communities from wastewater, Klosterneuburg, Austria - Klosneuvirus_20160825_MG | ecosystem: Engineered > WWTP > Aerobic digester > Activated sludge | place... | reverse complement strand
TCACCGCCGATGAGGCAATGGAGTGCGGCTTCGTCAATCGTGTTTATGACCCGGAGAAACTGCTGGAAGAGACCACGAACTATGCGCTCCGGGTGGCCGAAAACAGCCCGATGAACGTCCGCATGGCGAAAGTCGCCGCGAACAAGTCCCAGGATCTCATGGGCTACACCGCCTCGCTCGAATCGGGCCTCTCCGACTACATGCTGATGGCGGCGCACCGCGGCTCCGGCAGGGTCGAAGGGAGGCGCCGCCTGGGAGGCGTCGACCTCGCCGTTCGTGGCCTCAAAGGCGACCGCGCCGGCCTGGCCCCGGCCGAGTAGTTGCGGCCTTCGGGCGCTGGGGCGCCCATCTGTCACATCGCCGCAAGATCCACGCACCGTTCCTTGAGGCCTTTCTGATGCCGCCATCGGTACCGTTTGCTGACGCGAGAGCGGCAAATGTGAAAGGAGAACAACCATGGAAAAGTGCGCACATCGAGACTGTTCCTGCTCGGAAGCCACCTACGAACGCGCCGGGGCCAAGTTCTGCAGCCAAACCTGCGCCGATGCTGCGAACGCGAAGAACCTTGCGGACGCGATCTGCGGCTGTGCCCATGCAACCTGCGGTGCATAGCTTCATCGACAATCTCTGGTCGAGATCTCAAACCCCCGTCCCAGACGGGGGTTTGTGGCGTCCGGCCCACCAGTTCATGCCGATGCGGCATGAAGCGCCTTGCCCGAAGCGCCTCGAACGCCTCCCCTGCCCGGTAAACCGCAAGAGCGAGGTTTGATCGCCCTTGGGGCCGATGGTATAACTCGCTTTGCTACATGATTCACAAAGTAGCCCGGGACGTGCCGCGCGCTCGGGGACCCGTAGAGGGGGGAGGCCAACAGGTTTGGAATTCGCGAATCTCCCGCACGACTTTGCCGAAACGCTGGAGCTTGTCTTCGTTGGCATCACAATTATCGTTTCGCTTCTCATCATGGTGGCCTTCGGTCACTGGTGGCAGAGGTAACGATCGATGGCCGTAGAAGCTCCCACAAAGCCAAGTTTCGCCGATAAGGTCTACGACAAGATGTTCCACAACTATGTGTGGAAGTCCATCTTCCGTACCGGCTATCCGAACACCCCGCGCAACCAGATGCTGGTCGTCGCGACGAACGTGTTCCTTCACCTCCACCCGACGCGAATCCATCGCACCCACGTCAAGATCACACACACCTACTGCCTCGGTGGCCTTTCGTTCTTCATGTTCCTGGGCCTCACCGTCACCGGCATCCTCCTGATGTTCTACTACGTGCCAAGCGTCGAACGCGCTTATTTGGATATGCAGAACATCACGACGACCGTCCAATTCGGCCAGTTAATGCGGAACATGCACCGCTGGATGGCCCACGCGATGGTCATCCTCGTGTTCCTGCACATGATGCGGGTGTTCTATACCGGCGCCTACAAGCCACCGCGCGAATTCAACTGGGTGGTCGGTGTCATCCTCCTGGTGCTCACCTTCCTCCTCAGCTTCACCGGCTACCTCCTCCCGTGGGACCAGCTCGCATTCTGGGCAATCACCGTCGGCACCAACATCGCCGGTTCGGCGCCGGTCCTCGGCCCGAAGACGCGGTTCTGGCTCCTTGGCGGCTTCGAAGTAGGCCCCGATTCACTGATCCGTTTCTACACCCTTCACGTCATCGGCCTGCCGCTGCTGGCCGCAATCTTCATGGCCATCCACTTCTGGCGAATTCGCCGGGATGGCGGCCTCGCTCGCCCGCTCTAAGGGCGAAACAACCCGGTCCAACTCGGTAAGAAACCGAAAGTCAAAGAGGGGAATGCATGGCAACCGCAGTAGTAGCCCGGCCCGTCGCCCGCCCACAGGCACGCGCCCGAGATGAGGAAGTCCTCGTCTGGCCGGACCTTGTGTTCATCGAATTCATCGCGGCGATGGTCTTCACGATCGCGTTGTTCATCCTCTCCGTCGTCATCAACGCCCCTCTCCTTGACCAGGCAAACGCGGATGTCACCCCGAACCCATCGAAGGCTCCGTGGTACCTCCTGAACCTGCAGGAACTGTTGCTCCACATGAACGCCGCGATGGCCGGGATCATTATCCCCACCATCTGGCTCGTCATTCTCGGCGCATTCCCCTACTTCGACCGTGATAACGACGGCCAGGGCTCGTACTTCAGCACAGAGAACTCGGTTCGCCTCACGATCGTCGCAGGCGTCATCGGCTTCGTCGGCACCTGGCTCCTGATCATGTGGGACTCGGGCAAAGTCGCCTACCTCGCCCATGACTGGTTCGGACTTTCGGGTGGGGACCACCTCCGCTTCCTCGAAAACGTCCGCTCGATGCAGTCACAGTTACCGTGGCCCGATTGGTCCAAGGACATCACCTATCTGCCATTCAACCTTAAGCTCCTCGACGGAGGCGGCTCGGGTGGTCCAACCACCTTCCAGCACCTCGACTTCCCCGGCTGGCTCGTTGAACAGGGCATCCCGATCGCCGTCATCCTCGGCCTGCCGTGCTTGATGATCTACACCTTCTGGCGAATGGGCTGGGTCTTCGACCGTCGAAGCGCGCTGCTCGCGCTCTTCAGCGGTTTCGTGACCGCCTACGGTGTCCTGACACTCGTTGGCACAGCCTTCCGTGGGCAGGGCCAGGAACTGGTCTTCCCGTGGGAACTCAAAGTGAGCGAAGGCATTCCGGGCCAGGAGGCCGGGCACTAATGGCAGCAGAACCAAACGCCCCACGCGCAACCGGCAAGATTGAACATGCCCGCCAGGTCGAAGCCCGAAAGCTGGCCCGGCGCTCGTTCCTCCGGGTCAGCGCGTTCGCCGGCCTCTCGCTCTTTGTCGGCGCCCAACTCGCTGGCTTCCTCGGTTTCTTCAACCTGCGAAAGCCCAAAGGCTTCGGTGGCGTTGTCACCGTCACGGCAGGGCAAGTTCCTGCCCCCGCTGCCGATCCTGTCCGCGTCAGCTCAGGCAAGTTCTGGCTGAGCAATCTTGATGGGCCCGAAGGCGACGTCCTCGGCGTTGGCGGTACAGGTGGCCTCATGGCGCTCTACTGGAAGTGCCCCCACCTCGGCTGCAGCGTCCCGTGGAACCCGGCCTTCAACGGCGCCACCGTGAACTTCCCCGGCATCATCGGCTGGTTCCGTTGCCCCTGCCACGGCTCAACCTACTCCCGCGCTGGTATCCGCGTCTTCGGTCCTGCCCCGCGTCCAATGGATACCATGGCCCTCACCGTTAACCCTGATGGCTCCCTCCAGGTCAACACCGGCGCAATCACGCGCGGTGCGGCCGACAACCCGCTTCGCGCGGTCCCATACAACGGTTAGGCGGAGGAACGTTTGAATACCCAGAAGCAAATCGTCATGATGGTGGCCCTGATGTTCCTCTTCGTCGGTGGCTGTGCCGCCTACACGGCGATCGAACTTCCTGTCCGCGCTCCATCCCAGGCCGATTGGACACGCGATCAGTCTCTCGAACGCGGCGCACTCTTGTTCGCGAACAACTGCCGCACCTGCCATGGAAACCTCGGACAGGGTGGCGTCGGCCCCCAGCTCCTGAACAATCCCGATACACAGTTCCAGGATCAGGATCCCCTCAAGCTCGCTGCCAACAGGGAACTCCTCAACCGCACCCTCAGTTGTGGACGCGCCGGCACGCTTATGCCCGCCTGGCTCAACACCAACGGCGGCTCGCTCAACGCGATCCAGATCCAGCACCTCGTCGACTTCATCAGTTCTCCCGTCGAAGTATCCGAAGATGGCGAGGCCACTTCTGAGTGGTGGCACGAAGCAGAGAACTTCGCCCACAACCTGAATGGTGAAGTCACCGCGCTGGTCGGCGGTGACTCGCTCGAAACCATCGCCAAGTCTCACGGCATCGGCCCGAAGGAACTGGCCGCCGCCAACAATCGCCCGATCGAAGGCCTGATCAAGACGGGAACCAAGATCAAGATCCCCGGGTTCAAGGGCGATCCGAATGGATTCACCTACACCGTTTACAAGGACAACGAGACGATCACGAAGATCGCTGAAGCGCAGTTCGTAGGCGCCGTCATCCTTGCCGACCTCAACGATATTCCCTACAAGTTCAGCGAAAAGCGCGGTGTCGCCACCTTCGGCCTGAAGACTTCCGATGGCAAAGACATCTCCGGGCTCTTCCCCGGTACTACCCTCAAGCTTCCTGAAGGGGCGAACTACACGATCGCTGCCGGGGATACGCTAGAAGCGCTCGCCGCCAGCCATGGCATCTCGATCTCCGCCATCGTCGGCCCGAATAAGGATTTGCTTGGCAGCCTAAAGGACGACGAAGAAATTCCGTTCGAACGCCGCCTGAATCTTCCCAAAGAGGTCGCAATCGTCCAGTCCGGCCAGACCCTTGGGGCGATCGCGCAGGAGCACGACCTTGAGGCTGCGGATCTTGCGACAGCAAATTCCCTCGCCGAAGATGCCGTCGTCACGGCTGGCACCGAACTGAAGCTTCCGGCAGGCACCCGCTACATCGTCCAGGCCGGCGACACGTGGGCACTCGCGGCGACGATGCACGGCACGACGGCTGTCGAACTCGCTTCGGCCAACAACGCGAAAGAATCCGACCCGCTGACCACCGATGTCACCATCAAGCTCCCGAAGATCGACGCCTACGTCGTCCAGGGACAGGACCTCGCGGCGGTCGCCGAAGGCTATGGCAACGTCGACGCCGATAGTCTGGCCCAGAAGAACGGCGTCCAGGCCAACAGCATTCTTGCGGTCGGCACGGCGCTGAAGTTGCCCGATGACGCGTTCGGCTCGGCAGCGCCGGATGCGAAGAACCTCGGCACTGCCTGTGTCCAATACGCAGTCCCGGCCAACATCTACGACACCATCATCGGCAAGGTCGAGGCTGTCGTGAAACCAGAGACGCCGTCGACCGCCGTGAAGATCGATGCTCACGCCAATGATTGGACCGTGAACGCCGACGGCGCGGCCCAGCCTGCGAACAAGGGTGTCGTTCTCGTCAAAGCCGGCACTGCGGTCGATTTCGATTCCGTTGTCGGCCTCCATACCATCACGATTAACGGCGCAAAAGATGATGGCGACCTGAAGCAGGGCGACAAGCGCACCATCACCTTCAACGACCCGGGCGAATTCAAGATCACCTGCGACTATCACCCACCGATGTTCGCAACAGTCTTCGTCGAGTGAGCCCACGCTCCGCGTAAGAACCGAAAACGAGGGGCATGACCGCCCCTCGTTTGTTGACCGCCGAATCTACCGTCGGTAGCATCCGGCATACATACTCACCGGCGGTGGGCCGGATATTTAGAGAAGAGGTCAGGGATGGCAGCAGCACAAACAGGTAAGCGTTACGTCGTTCCCGGCGGCGTCGCCGAATTCATCGTCACCAAGGGTGGCGCGGGCGAACTTCGTTGCGGCGACGCACCGATGCAAATGCGCGGGTCAGAAGACGCCGGCGTTACCGTGGATACGGCAGGAATGGACGCAGTCCAGCTCGGCAAGCGCTACAAGGATGAAGAGACCGGTGTCGAAGTCCTCGTCGTCAAGCCCGGCCCCTGCGCACTCAACGTCGATGGCCGCTCGATGGAACTCCTTCAGCCGAAGGTTCTCCCCTCGGCCGACTGAGGACCAATACCACCACGATCACACTTCCGGGGCCGCTGAGGCCCCGGTTCTATGTCCCGGAGCCGCCGATGTCGCCATCCAACACTGAATCGAAGATCGTGGAGTCGTTCACCCGGGCCGACGGGCCGGGTCGGTACATCATCAACCGCGTCTCCGCGGGTCCGTGGGATCCCAACTCACTGCACGCTCGCGTGCTCGCCGGGCTGTTTGGGCACGAAGTCGAATCGAAGTATGGCAGTGACGATTTCCACGTGGCGCGCCTCACCATCGACCTCTACCGCCTCCCGACGCTCGCCCCCTGCGACATTGCGAGCAAGTACATCCGCGAAGGTAATCGCATCCGTGTCGTCGAACTGGAATATCTTTCGGAAGGCACATCGTTCGCACGGGGCACGGCTGTCTTGCTGAAGCGCACCGAAAATCCTTCCGGGACAGTCTGGAGCCCTCCGGACTGGGATGCTCCGAAGCCGGAGACACTCCCACAGCAGCAGACCCCGACTGGCCTGAGGAATTCGAACTGGACTCCCATGTGGGAGACGCGAGCCATAACCTCGCGCGATCCCGAGAACGTCGTCCAGGGCAGGGCCTGGCTGCGCGAAACCCGCGCGCTTGTCGAAGGCGTCGAACTCACGCCGTTCGTCCGCGCTGCTTCCGCGGCAGACTGGGCGAATCCCGCGGCCAACTGGGGAAGTAACGGCCTCGAATTCATCAATGCCGACATTACCCTCTACCTGCACCGCTACCCACGCGGCGAATGGGTCGGCTTCGAAGTCGCCTCCCACCACTCGGCCGATGGCATCGCCGTCGGCGAATGCACGATGTACGACGAGCAGGGCGCCATCGGCTCCAGCACTGTCTGTGCCATCGCCCAGCGTCGCAAGTAACCTCGAAGCCTCAACCGGAACGCATCATGCGTTCGGCAGTGAGTAACGTAGTTTTCTGTGACTCCTTGGGAGCCTGCCCGCGCTTGCGGCTCGGCAAATTTGCTACAATCGACGGGCGATGAGCCTTGAAAAGACCATCGAAGGCGCGATCCAGGAAGCAATGGCGGCCGGGGCGTTCGCCAACCTGCCCGGCGAAGGCAAACCGCTCGCGCTCTCGCGCGAAGGCCAGTCGGCAGCGGGCGACAATTGGCTCGGCTTCAAAATGCTCCAGAATGGCGGTTACCTGCCCGAGTGGCTCAACCTCGGCCGCGAAATCGAGCTTGACCTCGAAGCACTGGCACTCGTCGACCGGAACCATCACGACTACTTCGAGGGGATCGTTGACCCGGCCGATTGGACACGAATCGGCCCGGCCGTCGACCGCCTTCGTGCGAAGTACGAGGCGAAGGCCCGCGAAATCCGCAAGAAGCAGGATCGCTACAACCACGACGCGCCCGGCATCCGCACGCAGCGCCCTGGCATCTGGGTTGAATATCACCTCGAACGGCTGATCCTTCGCGAACGGGCGGCCGGTCGCCCATTCGAACAACAGTAGACGCTCCCCTCGCCCGCGACGCAGGAGCCGGGAGAAAGGGCCGGGGGTGAGGGCCTACAATTTTGCCGCCGCTGCCATCACCGTCGCCACACGGTCACCGCTGAACAGCACGGTGTTCGAGTTCACCATTTGGCCGATGCCCACGTAGTCCGCGTGCAGCGATGGGTCCGTAGCGAGGAGGGTGCGAACTGCTCTCACGAACGTGAGGCTTTGTTCAGACCCACGTGGGGTGTCGCCAGTCACTTCCTCGTAAGCCGCATCGACAAGAGTGCTCGAGTTCCAGGCTTCGCCGCTGATCTCCTTCGCCTTCGGGAAGAATTCGCGCGCAAGGCCGTCGAGGCCCACCGAACCTGCGGAACGCGCCTCGAGGATGTCGTTGAGCGCGCACGCCTGCATCAACGCCACCGACATCCCCTGGCCGTAGACCGGGTTGAAGCTCGTCACCGCATCGCCGAGGGCCAACAACCGTTCCGGGAACCTTTCGAGCCTGTCGAATCGCCGCCAGGTGGCGTCAGGTTTGCGGTAACTACGGATTTCCCCGGCGAGCGAAGCTTTCTCCAGGAACTCGGCCACGTCCGGCACTTCGATCCCCGATGCGAAGGCCAGCATTTCGGCGTAGGTTTTCGGAAGGTCCTTCTCGAAACGCGTGTGCAGCGAGACGAGCCAGTTGCCACCCTCGACCTTTGCAACGAACGCTCCGCGCTTGTGCGGTGGATTTGGGAGGACCACGAGGTTCTTATCGGTACCGAGCGCATCGGCGGGGGCGTTCATCAGCGCGCTCGTGTAGGAAATCCCCATATTGATATTGAACTCAGGGACTTCGTCGTACCCGTGCGCCACGAGCAGCGCGCGCACCTTCGAACCCCGTCCCGTGCAGTCCACCACGAGGTCCGCGTCGAGGGTTTCGGAAACCCCTTCGCCGTTTGTAAAGGCAACCCCGGTCACGCTGCCACCTTCATCGATGACGATGTCACTCAGGGTTGAGTTGCTCCGGACGCTCACTCCGGGCTCCCGCAGGAGCCGCTCTCGCACGACCTGCTCCATCAGCCAGCGTGTTGCCGAGAGGTTGGTGAATCCCAGGTCGCGCTGCGGCAGCCAGTAGCCGTGGTCGTAGAATCGGCCATCGATCGACGCAGTGACTTCGACAGCGCCAGCGGCAATCAAGTCCACTCGGGTGCCCGGCAGCAGGCGCTCGGCCGCGAGTTCGCCACCCCGCTGCAACAAGTGGAGATGGTGCCCCTGGCCCACCCCCGGGCGCTTGTCGACTCCGGGGCCTGAGGGGTCACGGTCGATGATGACCACGTTCTCGAAGGACTTCGAAAGTGCGGCGGCAGCAGCCAGACCGCCCATGCTCCTCCCGGCGACAACGGCTGTTTTCGCGAGCTTGGCCACGTTCGTACTCCTTCATCCCACCGCGCCCGAAATGGTCCGACGAAGAGGAGGGGCGAACCGTAGTGAATTGTCAGTCGCTGGTCAATGAGTAGTACCACTTGCCGCAACACAAACCCTGGCCCTCGCCCAAACCACCGGCACAAAGGGTTACTATGGGAGGACTGACACGACGAAACGGAGGATCCCGAACATGCCGGAAACCACCCACATCCCAACCGGTGAATATCCCAAGCCAGCCCCAGCCCACCAGATCGACCTGGAAACGCACGCCGATGAGCTGCTGGCGGCACTCCCCGGCAGCCGCCGCCAATCAAAAAGCCTCGCCCGGGAAGCGGGCGTCTCAATCATCATGATGGCTCAAGAAGGTGGCGACGTGGTGAAAGAACACGCCGCGCCTGGTGTCGTTACGGTCTATGCCCTCCGCGGAATTGTGAATCTGCGCACGGCTGACAAAACAATAGAATTGCGCAGTGGCCAGATGGCTGTCTTTCAGCCCGGGGTGCACCACGACCTTGAGGCGCAGGAACAATCCGTCGTCGTCCTGACGCTCACTGGCGGAGATGAATAGCCTCCTCCGCTGTGCCTACATCGAGCGCTACTGCAACGTCTGCGGCAAGACGTTCCGCGTAACGCTCCTCGAGATCCTGATGGAACACCGGGTCCACAAGGAGTGGGATGCCCCGCGCCACTGCAGCGTCTGTTCGCTGGAGAACCGCCAGATCATGTGGGCGATCCCGGAGAACCTCATCGAGGATCTTGATCAGGCATGGCAAAAGGTCGCCGAAGCCGCAGTTGCCGCAGGCGTTGATCTGCAGGTCACCGTCTGACTGGAGTTCGCCGTTCGCCGGAGATTCTGCTACGGTAGGGAACTGCGGCTCCTGCTCACAGGACAATTCCGTTCGCATGAAGGCGAGGTGATCTCCCCTTTTGGCAGAAGTAATCGTCGGCGATGGCGAGGGCTTCGAGGCAGCGCTCAAGCGCTTTAACAAGCGCGTGCAGCAGGATGGAATCCTGGCCGAAGCGCGGCGTCGCGAGCACTACGAAAAGCCGAGCGTGAAGCGCAAGAAGAAGGAAGCAGCACGCATCCGGAAGCTTCGCAAGAAGCAGCTCCGGAGCGAGGCCCGAGCAGCCAGCAGGCGCTAGGCCAGGCTCTCGAACCTGAAACCCCCGTAGGCCCGGCGAATTTCGCCGGGCCTGCTCCATTTATCGGAGTGGTACCAACAATGGCTTCGCTCAAAGAACAGATACAGTCCGACCTCACCGAGGCCATGCGCAACAAAGAGGAGACCCGCAAGACGGCCCTCCGCATGCTTATCTCGGCCATTCGCAACGCTGAAATTCGCACCCCTCCCCCTGGCGCCTCCGATGCCCAGCTCGCCGAAATGGCGAAGTTGCCGCCGCTTGTCGCTTCGGATGATGAAGTACTCGCCATTATCCAGAAGCAGGTGAAGCAGCGCCGCGACAGCATCGACCAGTTCGAAAAGGCGAATCGTGAGGACCTGGCCGCCAAAGAACGCGCCGAAGCCGAGATCCTCGAGCACTACATGCCACAGCAGGCCACCGCCGAAGAGATCGAGGCGGCCGCCGCAAAGGTGATCGCCGAGACGGGCGCGAGTGGGCCGCGGGAAATGGGCAAAGTCATGCCGGTGCTGACCAAGCAGTTCGCGGGCCGCGCCGATGGCCGCCTCATCAACGAAACCGTCCGCAGGCTGCTGGGCGCCTGAAATGGCAATTCGCGGGGTGCTCTTCGATTGGGGTGGCACCATCGTTCGCGATGATTCGCTTGTCGTCGGGGCGCCCACCGCGGCGGTAGCCGCCTTCGCTCGCGAACGGCTGGCACTCGATGTCTCCGATGACGGTCTCGAACGCGCC
>Ga0154020_10010950_pt1 | contig 10349 bp, 10 predicted proteins | sample Klosneuvirus_201_FD_109709 | JGI IMG/M metagenome (GOLD analysis project Ga0154020, IMG submission 109709) | Active sludge microbial communities from wastewater, Klosterneuburg, Austria - Klosneuvirus_20160825_MG | ecosystem: Engineered > WWTP > Aerobic digester > Activated sludge | place... | reverse complement strand
TTGACGGACTGAAGGAAGTCGTCATTGTTCAGTAACAAACGAGTAATGACAGAATGATGGATATGACGGAGTAAACGATGAACATGATGTTCGAGGATTGTAAACAAAGGCAAGGAAGAGAGACTTGACAAACATTCTTGATCGGATTTGGCTGTTCTTCTCCTCAGTGAAGTTGACCATCGTCTTGCTGCTGATTTTCGGCATCGCGATGGGCTACGGCACATGGATTGAGACGGTCTATTCCAACGGTGCGGCGAGAATTCTCGTGTACCGCACGTGGTGGTTTGATTTGATGACCATCACGCTTGCATTGAACCTGATCGGCTGTACCCTGCGCCGCGCGCCGTATTATCCGCACCAATATCCGTGGCTGTTGACGCACGTCGCGCTGCTGCTGATTATGGCGGCCTCGATGATTACCAACCGTTTCGGTATGCAAGGGCAGATGGTAATCCTTGAGGGCGACACGGAGAACCGCTTCGGTCTTGAACAGCTCGATTTCGAGAATTGGGAAACCAAGATCGGCGAAGAGCGGCAATTGCCGTTTGGTGTGCACTGCGTCTCATTCGAGCAAGTGATGTACCCCGGAACGGGTATGACATCACTGTTCAAGTCGCACGTAATCGTTGACGATCCCGGCAATCCCGAAACAATAAAGTGGGACGTGATTCTAAATCACCCGCTCTCATACAAGGGTTACAAGATTAGTCAAGCCTCTTGGATTGATTTACCCGATGGACGCCAGGCCACTGTGCTCGGCGTCTCGTATGACCCGGGTATTCCATACATGTATGCCGGCGGTATTTTGCTCGTACTTTCAATGGCGGGCATTATTTTCGTAAAGCCGTGGCTCAAACAGAAATTCCCGCCGGCACCGCGCGGTCCTTCAATGCCTTTGCCTGAAAACACGGAGATGACTGAGGAACTTATGGCTAATTCTCCCAAAACCAAAGAGGGAGCACCCGCATGAAAAAGTATGTTGTAATTCTCCTGTCCGTACTGTCAGTTCTTTCGTTGGCACGCGCAGAGGACTTCAATTGGACGCTCGCCGGACAGATCGTCGTTCAGGACGGCGGACGACTGAAACCGCTCGATACTTTTGCGCGCGAGCTTGTCTCAGACGTAATCGGCAAAGACAAGTATGAAAGTCAGAATCCCGTCGAAACCTATTTCCGCTGGATGTCCGACGGCGAACGCTGGGCGGACATGCCGCTCATCTATCTACCTAAGGGAGATTTGCGGCAAGAACTCGGGTTACAAGATCAACCGGGCAGCCGCTTTTCAATTCAAGATTTGCACTCCAAGCCGCGCTTGATGCAGATCGTGATGGAGGCACAGGAAGCGCAAAAGGCGGGTGAAAAACTCGCCTTCACGCAGTCCAAAGCAAATGAGATTTTGCACAAACTGAATACTCTGTCAATGGTGTTCCAGCACGAAGTGCCGTCGTTTGTGCCGCCACGCGATGGAGACGCCAAGACCACCGAATGGGCGACAATGCCCGCACTACTCGCAAAGATTGAGCGCGACTCGATGAATGCGGTTGGTGTTAGTGAAGAGATGTCGTCACTTGGACTCGCATGGGCAGGAATGTATCACTCGGTGATGGACAACCGGCCCGACATGTTCAACACGTCGGCAGACCTCTTTGTATCGACACAGAACAAGCTGCTTGCTGACCAGCCCGGGATAGAAGAAACGGCGAGTCTTGAAGGCACCTTTAATCGCCTTTCGCCCTTCTTCTGGGCGCGAATTCTGCTTTTAGCTGCCGCAGTTCTGTTCGGAATGAGCTACTCTACACGCTTTGCTAAACTGCGTTCATCAGCTTTGATCGGTATGGTCGGCGGTCTTGCGTTCTATTCGACCGGTATGATTATGCGCTGGATGATTGGCGGACGGGCGCCGTGGTCGAACATGTACGAATCGCTGATGGCAATCGGATGGACGCTTGTCATTATCGCCCTGATATATGAACTTGTGAAGCGCGACCGCATTTTCGGCCTTGCGGGATCGTTGATGGGCGGAATCGTGTTGTGGCTTGCGCATTACGCAAATCTCGATCGCGGCATCAATCCGCTTGTCCCCGCTCTGCAAAGCTATTGGCTGATCTATCACGTCATCACCATTCTTACCAGCTATGGCTGCCTCGCGCTAACTATGGTTATCGGCCATATTATTTTGATCGGTGCCGTGAAATCGAAAGGTCAAATTACGCCGACGCTCTCGCGCATGGCCGCAGCAAATCTGCACGTCATGCAAGTCGGTTGTGTGATTTTGATTTTCGGAATATTGCTCGGCGCCGTGTGGGCCGATTCAAGCTGGGGTCGTTTCTGGGGCTGGGATCCGAAAGAAACGTGGGCACTCATCACCTGGTTTGTCTATATCGCCTTCCTGCACGGTCGCAGCGCGGGCTGGCTGAATTGGAAGAGTCTCGCGTTCGTTTCCGTTGCGGCATTCCCTGTCGTTGTGATGACCTACTATGGCGTGAACTTCTATCTCAGCGGATTGCACAGCTACGGAGCGGGTTCTTCCCCGGGCATTCCGACTGAAGCATTTGGTTATCTGATTCTCGAAACTATCTTCCTCGCGTGGGTAAGCTTACAGCTCAAAGGTAGGTGGGGCAATCCCAACGCGCACAAGCCCACGGAATCACAGAGCACTTCATTGCCTCGCGGCATGCGGGAGCCTGCAGGAGTAAACTCTTGAGTAATTTCAACGCGGAACTCTATCCGCTGCTCGCGCGCGTCGATTCACCTGAAGAATTGCGCAAGCTGAGTCTAGACGAACTCGAAATCGTCTGTGCCGAACTTCGCCGTTATTTGTGGGACACAATTAATGCCGTCGGTGGCCACTTGGCCGCATCGCTCGGCGTAGTTGAATTGTCTGCGGCCTTGCACTATGTGTACAACACACCCGAAGACCGTATCGTGTGGGATGTCGGACATCAAGGCTATATTCACAAAATCCTTACAGGTCGCCGTGACAAACTCGGCACGATTCGCCGCATGGGTGGCTTGTCAGGTTTCTTGAAGCGTAACGAGAGCGAGTACGACGCGTTCGGCGCGGGTCATGCGTCGACTTCGTTGTCTGCGGCTTACGGAATGGCCGTGGCGCGTGACATGAAAGGCGAAAAGCACAGCGTCGTCGCCGTTATCGGCGACGGCGGTATGACTGGTGGACTCGCGTTTGAAGCTCTGAACAACGCGGGACATTCCGGTCGCGACATCACGATTATCTTGAACGATAATCGGATGTCGATTTCGCCGAACGTCGGAGCGGTACCGAAGTTCTTAGCCAAGATGGAGACCAATCCACTGCTCTCGAAGATCAAAGATGAGATGTGGGATCTGATGGGCAAGTCGCCCGTTGGCAAAGAGACCATGCGCAGTTTTGCAGGTCGCTTTGAGGCATCACTCAAGGGTCTTGTGTCGCCGGGAATGTTGTTTGAAGAGTTCGGCTTCCAGTATTTCGGGCCGTTCGATGGACACAACATTAAAGAATCAGTCGAAATTCTGAGCAACATCAAGAGTCGGCACAAGCACCCCGTGTTGGTGCATTTCCTGACCCGCAAAGGCAAGGGTTACGATGTGGCTGAAGCGGATTCGGTGACGTGGCATGCGGTCAAGGCTCCGGCTAAAGTCGAGCCGAAGACCGAAGCGAAAGCCGAGCCTGAGACTGAAGCCTATATGAACATCTTCGGCAAGGCGATGATTCAGGAGGCCAAGCGCGACACGCGGGTGTGCGTCATTACCGCCGCGATGAAGGAAGGAACAGGTCTGGTTGAGTTTTCGCAGGAGTGCGCCGAGCAGTTCTTTGACGTGGGTATTGCAGAAGGTCATGCCGTGACGTTTGCCGCAGGTTTATCTGCTGAAGGATTGAAACCGATTGTGGCAGTTTACTCAACGTTTCTGCAGCGAGCCTATGACCACATCATGCATGACTGCGCCATCCAGCATTTGCCGGTTTTGTTCTGCATGGATCGCGGCGGATTGGTCGGTGAAGACGGGCCAACACATCACGGTTGCTATGATCTTGGTTATCTTAGCACCATTCCAGGAATGGTAGTATGTGCGCCGCGCGACGGTCAAGAATTGCGCAACTTGATTTATACAGGCCTTAATTGGGCAGATGGCCCGTTCGGGATTCGTTATCCGCGCGATAAGGCTCCCGATCATATCAACTGGGATGAAACTCCTGCGTTGATAAAAGTTGGAAGTTGGGAGACAATCCGCGAAGGCAAGCGTGTGTGCGTGCTGGCCACCGGAACGATGGTTGAGGCCGCACGCAAAGTGATTGCCGCCGAAGAATACAACGTGACGCTCGTCAATGCGCGCTTTGTTAAGCCGATTGATGAAATACTGCTTTCCCAACTGCTCGATACTCACGAAGCAGTTCTCACGCTTGAAGAGGGCACGGGCTTTGGCGGTTTGGGTTCACAGGTGGCGATGTTCCTGAAGTCGAATGGGCATGACCACCTGTTCCACGCGCTGCATCTGCCCGATAGCTTCGTGGAACACGGCACGCGGTCGCAATTACTTGAACTTGCAGGCCTGTCACCGCGCCACATTTCCGATGCCATCGGCGGCATGACTAAAGCCAGCGTGGACGCTGGACCCGATGTGCTGACGCAGGCTCTAAGCGAAACTGATTCTGTTCGGGGAAACAAGAATAAATGAGCATGAAAGTTCTCGTTGATCCGCGCGCGGGTTTTTGCGGTGGTGTGCGCCGCGTCGTAAAGATGGCCGAGAAGGTCATGAGCGATACGGGGTTGCCGCTGGTTTCACTCGGCGACATCATTCACAATGAAGTGGAGATCGCGCGCTTGGAAAAGAGCGGCCTATCGTCGATCGATCACGGCGGCATGGCAACGGAACAGCGACCGCAAAAGGTGTTGATTCGCGCGCACGGTGAGCCGCCCGAAACGTACGCAAAGGCTAAAGAGCTTGGCGTAGAATTGATTGATGGCACCTGTCCCGTGGTGACGCGTTCGCAGAATATCGCACGCAAACACTACGAAGCAGGCGAGCAAGTGGTAATTATCGGCAAGCCGTACCATCCCGAGACCATCGGCATTAAAGGCCATTGCGACAACAAAGCCTTTGTGGTTTACGAGCGTGACGATTGCAAACAGCTTGACCCGAACTACAAGGTTTTTATTTTAGCTCAAACCACGGTCTCCAAAGAGTGGTTTGAAGAACGCATCGGCTGGATAAAGGAGTATGCCAACGACGTTGAAGTGCAAGTTGAGAACACACTCTGCCGCTTCGTCGTGGGACGCGACGGCGACTTGGAACAGTTTGCCACGCAAGTTGACGTCATCCTGATGGTTGGCGGCACGAAGAGTTCCAACACCAAGGCGCTATACGGCGTGTGCAAGCGCATGAACGAGCGCGCATACTTAATGGTTGACGAAAACGACTTGGATGTCACATGGTTCCGCGATGGTGACACGATTGGCGTTACAGGCTCGGCTTCGACTCCGCATTGGCTGCTTGAGAAAGTTCGCGACGTCATCGGTGAACGCGCCGGTGCGACGATCCTGCGCGACACTTCCGATTGGGAATCACAGCAGCAGGAAAAAGAGCTTGAAACGATGGAGAAAGACGACTGCGAATGTGAGTGAGGGTATTGCTGATGTAGATAGCTGAGATAAGAAAATGTGAGGTTTTATGAGACTGTTCTTTGTAATGCTTTTATTAGCTGGGCACTTATTTGCCAAAGAGCGCCCGTTTATTCCGCTCTCAAGCGTCGTAGATTTGCGAGTTGAAGATTTACGTGGTGCGTTTGTGCCGCTGGATGATGCGGGAACGGCTGTGCAAATGAATCAGGACACCACAACACGCCGTCAGAATGAGATCACGATGGCCGCTTGGATTCAGAATCCGCGACTCGTGATGGGCGGCTCGAACGACTATCGCAATGGCGATGCCTCCGGCGGATTTTATGTTAGTATTGACGGCGGCTACACGTTCAACGATGCGCTTGTCACGCGCGGTCCGGCAGGCGTGTTTGAAGCGGCAGGCGATCCGGTTGCGGCAATTGATCGCAACGGACGGATGTACGCAAATTATATCTGCTTTGACCGTACCACGGACGACGGTGGTGTGTATGTGCAGACCTCGGCGGACAGTGGCCTGACATGGTCCACTCCTGCTCCGATTGCCGAGCATATCAATTCCCCGGGCGCGGACTTTGAAGATAAGCCCTATGCGTGCTGTGATTTATCTGCAACCTCACCCTTTGTGAACACGCACTACGTTTCGTGGACACGTTTTTTTGCTTCGGGCGGTTCGCCGATCTTCATTTCGCATTCGAGCAACGGTGGAGCAAGTTATACGGCTCCTGTTCGTGTGTCCGACTCGGACGCGTGCCAGTTTTCCTGTCCAGCCTCGGGACCGAATGGTGAAGTGTATGTTGTGTTCCAAGACTATTGGACTTCGCAAATTATGGTCGATAAATCGCTCGATGGCGGAATCACGTGGGGCACTGACGTAGCCGTTGCGCCGTTCTGGGATGTGTGGGGCCAACCAAATCCCTGCGGAACCTTCCGCACGCCGTCTTATCCGATGATTACATGCGATATCTCTGGCGGTCCGCATCACGGCACGATATATGTTTGTTGGGCAACATACAACGGTTCTGATCCCGATATTTTGCTCAGTTCATCGAGTGACGGCGGCGTTACATGGAGCGCTCCGGTTCGCGTGGATGATGGCCCTGCAGGGACGTGGCAATGGTGGCAGTGGCTCACTGTACATCCTGAAACGGGCGACTTGGGAATCGGTTGGTTGGATCGTCGTGATGATCCCTCTGATTGTCTCTATCGACCCTATGCAACGGTTTCAACCGATGGCGGCCAAACGTTTGCACCGAGTTTCCCGCTTACTACGGTGATGTCTGATCCGACTGTTACAAATTTCCTCGGTGATTATAACGGCGCGACGTTTCGTCACGACGGCGGGTTTTATTATGGCTGGGTGGATACGCGCAACGATGTGGGCGACGCGTACGCCAATTGGTTCAGATTGAAACCGCCCGCTCCGCAAGGTTTAGTTATTTCAGTTGTCAGTGCAGACGCGCGACTCGATTGGAATCCGATTGAAGATGCGACCTATCAGGTTTGGCGCGCTTTGACTGCTGACGGTCCGTATTCCGTTCTGGTCGGCGTAACATCTGATACATTCATGTTTGATATCGGCGCTTTTGCCATTGACGAAGAGCGGTTCTACGTCGTGAAAGCCGTGGGAGATTAGACTAAGTAGATTAGCAAATACTTGTGTTTCATTTAGGGAGACAAATAGATGCAAGAAGAAATACGGGTTCAGAGATTAGTGATTGTCGACAAAGACGATAATTCTCGAGGTCAGTTCTTTGCGGATGAGAGTGGAAATGTTGGTATAGTTCTCCAAGACAATAATGGAACCACACGCGGAACACTTGCACTCATGGGTAACGGGACTATTGGATTAACGTTTTCTGACGGGAATCGTAATAAACGGGCCACTCTCGCGCTTAATGACTCTGGCACACCTGTGCTAGAATTCCTCGACTCAAATGATTTGTCAAGATTTACACTTGCTTCACATGAGTTCGGAACTTCAATTACGGTGAATGACAAGCGAGGCAACCCACGAATAAGCATCTTCGAGAAAGAAAATAGTGGTCCAATACTCAATTTGAGTGATTCGAATCAGGACAGAAGCATTAGTATCGGGTTACTTGAAGGCGGGACATCAGTATTTTCAATTGATGGAGAGAAAACGAAAAGCGGCATTCGAATGTCATCTAATCCAAATAGTGACACAAGCATCGTAATTCAAGACAATAAAGAAACAATTAGAGTTCTATTGAGTAGCTCTGAGGATGGATCTGGGCAACTTTCACTCATTGATGACAATGAGAATACTCGTTTCAACATACTAAGCAGTCGCGACGATGCATCTCTTTCACTTTTCGAAGTGAATGGGCAGGATCGAGTTAGTATTATAGCGTCGAAATCTAGTGGAACTAACTTTGGGCTTTGTGACGAGGACGGAGTTGAGCGCAGCTCGATGTCTGTTGACAAGCTTGGGGCATCCTCGGTGACCCTAAGTGATGGCGATGGTCAAATCAGAATGTTGTTAATGGTTTCAAATGAAAATGATCCGTTCATCCAATTGACTGACGCGTCCGGCAAGGCCATGCCACTCGACAGCTAGTTTGTTAGACCATCCTTTGAATAGAGATACGAGTTTTGCAAGCATTACCAATCCTTACAGATACCGAGCCGTCCTCCCCACGCAAGCCGGATTGGCTCAAAATTCGCATCGGCCATACGAAAAAGTTTCACGGCGTGCGCGAGTTGATTCACGGCTCGAAGCTCTTTACCGTGTGCGAAGAGGCCGCCTGCCCGAATATGGCCGAATGCTGGTCACGCGGCACGGCGACGATCATGATTATGGGCGATATCTGCACGCGCTCGTGCGGGTTCTGCAATGTCAAGACGGGTAAACCTTTGCCGCTGGACAAAGAAGAACCGCGCCGCGTCGCTGAAGCCCTGCGCGAGTTCAGTCTCAAATATATCGTCATCACATCTGTTGATCGCGACGAGCTTGAAGATTGCGGAGCGGGCCACATTGCCGAGACAATTCGCTTGTGCAAAGAGATTTCACCAGGCACACGGCTTGAGGTTTTGGTCCCCGATTTCAAAGGCAAAGCCGAGTGTGTGAAAACCGTCTGCGAGGCAGGCCCCGCCGTTTACGCACACAACATGGAGACCGTAGCCAGATTGCATTTGCAGGTGCGTCCGCAGGCGAAGTACTGGCGCAGTCTTGACACGCTTGCTCAAGCCAAACGCAACAGCATGGTCGTGAAGTCGGGCATCATGGTCGGGCTGGGTGAGACTCCGCAGGAAGTCAAAGAGGTCATGCGCGATTTAGCCGACGCAGGCTGCGATTTGTTGACCATCGGGCAGTACATGCAGCCTTCGCGCAGACATTTACCGGTGATTGAGTACATTCATCCTGACCAGTTCCGCGCGTACAAAGAACTCGGGCAATCGTTGGGACTTAAGCACGTTGAGAGCGGCCCTTTGGTCAGAAGTTCGTACAAAGCAGAAACGCAAGAAGAGCTGATGCGCAACGGCGCGTTGGCGAGCGCGTAAGAGAATTTTCTTTTCATTTTCCATATTTCGGAGAACACAATGATTACACTGTCAGGAACGGCCTTCACCAAGGTCAAGACCATCATGGAACAAGAGCAGAAGGCTGATTGGAATTTGCGTATGGGCGTGCGCGGCGGCGGATGCAGCGGCATGAACTATGTGCTTGGATTTGACAACCAGCTTTCAGAAGATGATCAGGTCTTCGAGCAGGACGGAGTTAAGCTCGTCTGTGACATGAAGAGCTATCTCTATCTGAACGGCACAGAGATTGACTACGAAGACGGCTTGAATGGCTCGGGCTTCGTTTTCAAGAATCCAAATGCCAAACGCTCTTGCGGCTGCGGACAATCGTTTTCAGCTTAACCAGCGTGAACGCTGGCCCCAGTGCGCTGACGCATGCGCTGAAACCAGCGATTCCGATTGACGATTCTTACTATACCCCTCAAGCTCTGCTTGGGGGGTAGTCCTTTCTTAATATGCCTCCAAAACTCTCACATGACATTCCTGTTGCCGAAGAAAACCTCTGGTTTCTCGAAAGGTATCTAAATGTCTTCGACTTTCTGGAACTTTTTCCGTTCGATGCCGTGTCAAAAGCAGATGGATCTCCCGGCATTCCGATTAAACTTCGGACGGATTTGGGGTTCATAATAGAGACCGATATCGATTGCAGTAAAATGCAGCTTCGTAATCGCTCAAAACTGCACGGTTGGACCCGCTTCACAACCGAACACACCCTCCGTGTCGGTGACGCTATTCGCATCGAAAAACAGAATGAGCGCGAATATTCACTCACGCTCGTTCGTCAAGCCTAACGAAATCACTTTGGAACTCATCAGATTTCCCCTTGAAGGCCTGCTCGAAGGCGGCGTTGTCCGCGAGAGCGATTACCGCCAGAAGCTCAACGCCGTTGACCTGAACCTCTATCGCGACAAACCTGTGATGTTGCCGTGGATTCACGGCCAAGAACTCCCCGTCTGGGTTTACCTCATGGCCGTAGCAAAGCTGGCCCCCGTGGTCGCCGTTCTATCCTTTGGCGAGCCTTGTTCCCCAGTTGTCCTTTCACAAAACCGCCGCGTCGAATCTACGCCGGAGTAAGTTTCTTGACAATCCATCGGCTTTTTCATATATTTGTATTTTATGAAGTAGGCCATAACATCACTGGGTCAAAAGCCGAATTTAGCTTCAAGATGAACAAAGAGTTGCACAATGG
>Ga0154020_10010947_pt1 | contig 10352 bp, 8 predicted proteins | sample Klosneuvirus_201_FD_109709 | JGI IMG/M metagenome (GOLD analysis project Ga0154020, IMG submission 109709) | Active sludge microbial communities from wastewater, Klosterneuburg, Austria - Klosneuvirus_20160825_MG | ecosystem: Engineered > WWTP > Aerobic digester > Activated sludge | place... | reverse complement strand
GGCGAACACCGAGGTGGAAGGCTACGGGCTTCTCAATCTGAGACTCACGCTGGCCGACATCCCGCTGGGTGAATCCGGAACCGGGGAATTCGCGCTCTGGTCCCGCAACGTCACGGACGAGCAGCCGCCGGTGAACTTCATCGACTTCGGCCCCGGGTTCTTTGCCAACTACACGTTGGCGTACTATCAGGAACCGCGTACGTACGGAGCGACGTTCACCTATCGGTGGTAACAGCGACGCCGGGAGAGCCGGCCATCAGGTGATGGCCGGGTAAGCTTCCAGGAGGCGCGCCGTGGTCATGCCACGGCGCGCCTTTTTTTCGTATCAATTTCGATCAATAGGCGGACATGCCGCCGTCAGCGGCAAGTGTGGCGCCATGGATCATGCGGGATTCGTCGGAGGCCAGGAAGAGCGCAATGTGTGCAATATCTTCCGGCTCGCCGATCGAGAACGGATGAGTCTCCGTGCAAAAGTCGGCATGCTTTGATGAACCGAGCATGCCGCCCTGGACTCGGGCGCGGATGCGCTCGGTGAGCACCAGACCCGGACAGATCGCGTTCACGCGCACACGCTTCGGGCCATAGCTCGCGGCCAATGCGCGCGTCAGGGAGAGGACCCCACCCTTGGCTGCGGAATACGCATGTACCGGCCTGCCCAGCAGCGCCACCATGGAAGAGAAGTTCACGACGGAGCCGCCGCCTGACGAAACGAGGTGCGGGATCGCATGCCGACAGCAGAGAAAGGTCCCCTTGAGGTCGAGCGTGAGGCTGTGATCCCAGACTGAAACGTCGATGTCGGTCACGGGACCGTCTTTGGGAACGGAGCCTCCTGCGCAATTGACCAGCACGTGCAGCGCGCCGAAGCGGAGCAACGTGGCCTCAAGGGCCCTTGCAATCGAGGCTTCATCCGTCACGTCAGTCTGGACGAAAAGCGCCTGCCCAGCCGCTTCCAGGATCTCGCTCTCGGCAGCCCTGCCGAGCGTGGGCATAAGTTCGGCGATCACGACGTGCCCGCCTTCGCGTGCGAAGAGCCGTGCGCAGGCAAGGCCGATGCCCGAGCCCGCTCCGGTGATGAACGCCACCTTCCCCTGCAATCGACCTGGCACGCCGGATGGATCCTCAGTCACCAGGCATCGCGGCGGCAGGCAACGGCGTCGCCGCGAGCTTGCGCGAGCGAAACTTCCAGACCCCCTGCTCTTTCACATACTCATCGATGTAGGTGCCGATGTGCGTGACGCGGAGTTGTTCCACGCCTAGCCGGAGCTCGAAATAGAGAGTTCCGCGGGCGCGGTCGTGGTCGATCATCTCGATGTAGTGCTGATGGAGGAATGGCCACGGATCCGCTCGCGGTAGATCGACGCGCAGCGTCTCACGAATGGCCTCCCGCCCCGACCTGGGTCCGGCTGCCGTGCCCATGTTCTCCGCTACGTCGAAGACGGCGTCACTTGAATAGAGTGCCACCAGCGCATCGATGTCGCGGGTTCGGGCAAAGTGGGCATAGGAGACAACGAGCTGGCGGATCGCCTCCCGATCGAGCAGCGCGTCGAGCTGCGCGCGTAACGCAGCCACCTCCGCTTCGACAGGGGTTTGCTGGCCTCGAGACTCGTTTGCAGACGACATGTTGATCAACCCTGCAGAGAGAATGGCAGCCAGAACAGGTGCCGGCCACCAGGCACGGCGAGACGGATTCTGCACAGCATTGGTTCTCATACCTCTTCCAGCGTGCGGCTCACGAAACCCGGGCCGCATCAAAACTCGTAGATGACGTCGAGGCCGGCGGAGCGCGGCGCTCCGAACTGGGCCGCCATCGAACCGAGGTTGGTGGTGGCCACACGGTATTCTTCATCCGCAAGGTTCTTTGCCCAAGCCGCGATCCGGAACGCTCCTTGGGGCACCGGAATCTCCGCAAGTTGCAGTCGGGCATTCCAGACCTCGTATCCCGGCGAGAGACTGTATGCCATCGGATTGGCGTAGGACTCGTCCTGCTTGCGGTAATCGATGCCCAAGCTGAGCTCACCGATGGCAGTATGAGGAAAAGCGTATTCGAGCCCGAGCCCGTACTGATTCTTCGGGGCATTCTGCATGTAACGGACCGCTGCGTAGTCCACGCCGTTATCGACATAGGAACCATACTCGCCATCGAGCCAGGAATAGAAGAGGCTCGCCTTCAGGTGATTGCCCAGGACGGCCACCGATTCGAGTTCCACCCCTTTGACCGTCGCGCTTCCCGCGTTCAGGGTGTCGGTAAAGACGACGGGACTGCGGCGCTGGTCAACCTGCAGATCACTGTACTTGTTGCGAAAGATCGCAAGATTGACGCGTAGGCGATTCTGCAGCAGATCGGATTTCACGCCGACTTCCCAGGCTTTCACATCCTCCGCATCGAAACCCGGCCCAAAGAATGCAGGGGTGCTCTGGGTGTTGAATCCTCCAGCCCGATACCCAGTGGAATACTTTGCGTATCCCCTCACGGCGCTGGTGAAGGCGTAAGCGACGGTCGCGGCCGGATTGAAAGAAGTAAAGTCACGGTCACCGACCACGACCTGCCCCGTCAGTGCCGGCATGAAGCCGGGATTCACGTAGGTCTTGGTTGCCTTGCGGGAATCCTCCGTGTAGCGCATGCCGAGCGTCAGATCGAGGCGATCGTCCAGGACGGGTGGCGTCCAGGTCGCCTGTCCATAGATCGCGGCCGACGTGCCTTCGGCCCGGACGAGCCAGGAATCGATCAGTGCCCCGCCCGCAAAGCTCGAGAGGATCGCCTCACGGCTGCCCTCTTCAAAGTAGAACAGGCCTGCCGCGTACTGCAGCCGCTCGCCGAAGGCATCACCAACCACCTGCAGTTCCTGCGAAAACTGATGCTGAACCTGCACGTTGTCCTGGGTAAAAGCATCGATGTAGTTCATGAAAGTGTGGCTGTCGAGATCCCGATAGCCGCTGATCGACTTGATCGTCAGGCCATCGAGTTCCCAGGCAAGCGTGAGGTTGTGCCCCCCTACCTCGGTATTGCTCGGGAACAGCCCAAGCACGGAGTTGACGCTCTCCTGGCGGCCCGGCACCGCCGTCGCACCGGCGATGACCTGGTAAAAGTGATTGCCGAAGATCATCTCGGAGTTGTCAAAGCCATAGTCGATGGTGATCTGCTCCGTGGGCTCGAAACGCACGGCGAGTTTCACCGCCTCTTTCTTCCGGTCTTCGTTGAAGTTGACCTGGTCGGGCAGCACGGTATTGCGGTTGTCCACCCAGCCCTCATTCTCCGTACGCATGTAGGAGGCGCGCACAAAGAGTTTGTCCGTTACGGGCACATTGACCTTCAGGCGGCCCGAGCGCAAATCCCAACTTCCGGCGGTGAGTTGCGCGCCAAAAGACAGATTGTCATTGGGCTTCTGGGTGATGAAGTTGATGGCGCCGGCCGTGGTGTTGCGACCCCAGAGCGTGCCCTGTGGGCCACGCAGCAGTTCCACGCGCTCCAGATCGGCAATGTCGGCGGCGAGTCCCATGCTGCGGCCGACCGGTACGCCGTCGATGTAGATCCCCGTGGCCATGCTCGCGGTGGTCTGCGCGTTGAGGTTGCCCATGGCACGGATGAAGAGGTTGGGCGCTGCCCGGGTGCCAGCAAAGGGCGCGAGATTCACCGAGGGCGCCTTATTGAGCAGGTCCATCACATTGCTCACTCGCTGCGCTTCCAGCTCGCGCGCAGTGAACGCGGTGATCGCAATAGGCGTCTCCTGCAGTGATTCTTCGCGCTTCTGCGCCGTGACGATCACTTCCTCAAGGCCGAAGGACGCATCCGCCGTCGGCGGGGAATCATCAGGTGCACCCTTGCTTTCAGATTGTGTTGCCGTTGACGACGCGGTATTTCCCGTCGGCTGCGAAGCCGGAGGTGGGACCGGATCCGTCGCCGTCTGCTCGGCTGTTGCAGAAGCCTGCTCTGAATGCGTTCTCACACCAGTCCCAGTGGGCTCCCGCACGATGAGCGTTCCGGTGGCGTCCTTGACGACCTCGAGCCGCGTACCAGCAAGCAGCGCGCGTGCTGCCGCTTCAGGCGAGAGCACGGCTTCGACGGGAGTAGACTGCACACCGTGCACGACTTGGGGAGAGAACAGCACGTTCACTCCAGTTTGATGAGCAAGCTCCGTCAAAGCCGATGCGGCGGGCCTGGCCGAAATGTTGACGGCCACGAGCGGCTGCTGCGCCGACGCCAAACTGCCGGTCAGTAGCGCCAGAGCGGCGCCGAGGCCGAGCGATTCCTTGCGCGGAGTCAAGCGAGCACGCTTCATGATCAATCCCCTGTTTACCGCGCCACAGCGGCGCTCCTCGGATGACGTTTGAGGCGTCAGTTTTCCTCAGCAGCGCGGAGCAGAATCTGCGTTGGTGAGAATTCGACGCGAGCTGGCATGAGGATGGTCACGGAGCGTGCGAAGGCCTCCGGGTCTTTGGTACCGTACACGCCGCTGATGCGCAGGGAGGCCAATGACTCGTCGGCGATGACAATGGGGCGGCGGGTGTAGCGGTTCATCGCGGCGACCGCCGACGCGAGGGTCTGATCGTCGAACACCTCGCGGCCGTCCTGCCAGGCCGTAACCTCGGTGAGATCCGGGTGATCCTGCGCAACCGCTCCGGCTGACTCGAAAGTAATCCTGGCGCCGGGTGCGTCCAGGCGGGTGATCGGCCGCGCCGAGGCTGAAGCGGCTTGCACTTCAATGCGCCCTTCCACCAGTACAACGGAGACCCGGTCACCCTGCCTCGAGACGTCGAAGGCCGTGCCGATCGCGATGACCTGCTGGCCTCCGGCACGCACGAGAAACGGTCGCAGCGCATCCGTCGCGACCTCAAAATGAGCGCGGCCCTGCAGCAGTTCTACGGAACGGCGTTCCTCGCCCAAGGTCACTCGAATTTGTGTATTCGTATCAAGAATGACGTGCGAACCATCGTCGAGCGCAACGCTCCGTTGCTCGCCAACCTGGGTTGCGTAAGTTTCGGCTGACAGCCCATGCAAGAAGCCGAGACCCATTGCGGCGATCAAGGCCAGGGCAGCTGTCGCACCGAAAGCAAACGCCCGCTGGCGACCCGATCGCGCATCAACCTGGTGGTGCGCCGCGCGATTTGGCGCTCGCGCACCTGAGGCTTCCCACGCAGTCGTCACCAGTTCAAAAGCCCGCCCGTGACGCGAATCTTCCGCCAACCATGTGCGAAAGCCTGCCTCATCGTCAGACCGGCGATCCTCGCTGTGCAACCGCGCCAGCCAGGCCGCGGCCTCGGCCTTGATGGAATGGGGAGTGCGTCCCGCCTCGACCCCGCGCATTTCAGCTGTCCTCCATGCATTCGACCAGTGACAACGCGGCCTTGGCAACATGCTTCTCGACCGCACTGACCGTGATACCGAGCCGGACCGCAATCTCGCGGTATTTCAGGCCATCGACACGATGCATGAGAAACACTTCGCGGGTTCGCGTCCCCAACCGTCCCAGAGCAGCGTCCACTCTCTCCAGACGTTCATGGGCGACCAAGACCTCATCGTGGAGCGGCCGGTGGTCCCAAAGATCGACCAGATCGTGGATCGATTCCGGGACCTCTGCCCGTACTCGCTCGTGTCTACGCTCATCAAAGGCAATATTGACTGCAACGCGTACCATGAATGCAGCCGGGTTCTCGACCACGTGGCGCGAACGGTACTCCTCCAGGCGCAGAAAGGCGGAATGCAGGAGATCCTCGGCATCTGCCGGACGGCGGGTCGCCCGCGCCACCCGCCTGACAAGGTTACGCCATGCAGTGAGATCATGTCGCAGACCCCAATCGGTCATGCCACGGCCGCAGGACTGGTAGAAGAAGCTGCCATCAACGGAGCGGATCGATCCCGTACCGGTCGAATGTCTCGCGCAGCTGATGGATGCCGAGCGTGTCGCCGGTTTCATCTTTGAGCCCCGCAGCCGCACCCTTCAACTGGCAGACACGCTCGTAGATGATGCACAGCCGATAGGCCGCCAGCACTTGATGCCAGTCCAGGTGGTCGGCCTTGAACCCAGTCAGGTCTTCCCACTGCTGAATCGTTTCTTCCCTCGAAGGCAGGCCTGCCAGAGGCTCGACACCCAGGTATTTGGACCAGAAGTCATCCATCAGCAGCCAGTGCGCGATATCCAGTTGTGGACCAGCCAGCGTGACTGTCTCCCAGTCAATGGCGGCAACGCACTGCCAGTCCCGGAAGATCATGTTCCCGACCCGGGCATCACCCCAGGAAAGGCCCGTTCTCAGACCTTTCGGCAGCTTCCTCCAGAGCCAGTCATTGGTCGCCTCCAGCAGGGCATGGGGCTCCTCCCCGTAGACCCAGGCGAGCGAATCGGTCCAGTGACGCAGATTCTCCTCCGGTCCGCTCTCACCCCGCCTGCGCTCGACAATCTGCGGCAGGTTCCCGACATCGACCTGCGCGACCCTGGCCATTGTCTGCAGCGCGCTGTCCCACAGCCGGCGGCGCTGGTTCAGTGACGCATCGAAGAGAAAACCCGCCGCGTGAAACGGCGGATAATCCGGCGGAACATCGCCTGCGACCTTGTCCATTACGAAAAATGGCTCACCCAGGATCGCCGGATCTGGCTCTAGAAAATGGACCTCCGGCACAGGCACGTCTGTGTGCCAGGCCAGGTGCTTCATGAGATGGAACTGGGCTTCGAAGTTGTCCCGCAAGAACAGCCTGTAGGACACGGGTTTGAGCCGCACGGCGAAGTCGCGCGTCATGGGCTCACGCTCCCGCCATTGCACCGTCGCAAACAGGGTCGTGCTCGATCCGCCATTGGTCGTCGGGCTGCACACCGATGTCACCCGCACGTCCCGCGCCGGCGCGAGCTTCGCCGCAAACCATTCTGTGAGCGGCGCGGCCAACTCAGCGATCCGCTCGCCTCGCGAGACGAGAAAATCCATCTTGCCCGTTGTTTCAGGCAAATCGGCTTTCGACATCCGCGATGGCCTCCTCCAGGATCCGCAGCGCTTTCAAGGCAACCTCCGCGGAAGTGACCATCATGGGTGACACGCGCAACGCCGGCCCGACGGGAGACGTCGCGATGCCACGCTCCATCGCGGCCTGGTACACCGCATGGCCGATTTCGGACGATGGCGCCCCTGTCTTCGGGTCGACGAACTCGTATCCCAGCTGCAGCCCCCTGCCCTGCGCGATGCCGACGATGGCGTGCCGTTCGGCAACCTCCTTCATGTAGATGAGGCATTTTTCGCCCGTGATGCGGGCATGTTCGGTGAGGTTGTCGCGCAACAGGATCTGCACCGAGGCCAGCGCAGCAGCGCAAGCCAGCGGCTGCCCGCCATACGTGCTGCCCTGCCGCTCCCCTTGCCGCTCCGACGCCAGGATATCCCGATACTCCTCACGGATCGCCACCGCGGTCACCGGATAGCCGTTGCCGAGATACTTGGCGAAATAGATCACGTCCGGGATCACGCCTTCATGATCGCCGCCCCACATCCGGCCAGTGCGACCGAGGCCCGTCGCGTGTTCGTCGAAGATCAGGAGCGCACCGGTTCGATCTGCGATATCACGCAATTTTCGCAGATAGCCGTCGGGAAATACCCGCGCACCACTGGCATTGGTGATCGGCTCCGCGACGATTCCGGCCAGTGCGCCGTGGCTGTTCATGCGAATCGCACGCTCCGCAAAGTCGAGGCAGTGAATGCCGCAGGTCGACGGTTCCATCGCGAACTCACAACGGTGACAGTATCCATTGGGGACACTGAAGAAGCCGCTGGGGCGTGGGCCGGTCATCCGGGAACCGACGGAGGTGCCAATCGCTCCCGTCGTTCGCCCGTGATAATCACCATAAAACGAGACAAACTCATGCCCGCCGGTGACCGCGCGGGCAACGCGCATCGCACCTTCGGCCGCTTCCGTGCCGCTGCTGTAAAAGGTGATGAGATTCAGATTGCCGGGCGTGATGCGGGCGAGCGTCTCCTGCAGTTGCGCCCGAATCTCGCAGGGCTGGTTGCGCACGTGGCTGAGCCTGCTGATCTGGCGATGCACTGCCTCGATGATCTCGGGGTTTGCGTGACCGAGAGCTGCGCCCAAGTGGCCGTGCGTCAAATCGATGAACAGATTGTCATCGGCATCGGTGAGTGTGACTCCCTGTCCCGATTCAAACGCGATGGGCACCTGATCGACCCAGGGGTAGGAGCCGAATTCGCCCCGCAGGCACCGCTCGCGCAATGCGAGCGAGTGCGGACCAGGAATACGACCCTTCAGTTGCGGCGCGTGCCCGGCAAATGAGCTCGCCCACTCAACGGAACGGGGCAGCTTGCGCGGTTTCAAACCGGATGAGCGCGCGCCGCGCTGCGAAATTGCTATGTCACTCATGTCAGCTTTCCTCGATGTCTGCCGCCTCCCGGAGGCATATCCATCACACGACCCGCGCTGCTTCTGCCCGGTCAAGACAGAATGAGCTCATCGCGCAGAAAGCGCGACGCTCTCCAGAACAGCAGGCACGAGAAGCCTCCAAGCACGCCCACCGCCAGCAGGGAATAGCGGATGCCCGTCGTGCCGAACTGCTCGCCGAACACATGGTCGTTGAGAATGCCGACCAGCAGCGGCCCGAGGCCGAGCCCCACCATGTTCGATATGAAGAACAGGATCGCCGCGGCTGTGGCCCGCATGCGCAGCTCCACGAGACCCTGTATCAATGCGAACATCGGCCCGACATACATCGCGGTCAGCGTGTAGTAAGGGACGAAGCACGCCAGCGCCTGCCAGGGCAGCGGCAGCAACGTGAAGCCGACGACGAAAGGCACCGCAAGCAGAAGCTGCAGCGCCGGCAGCCTCATGTACCAGCGCACGTCGCTTCTGCCCATGCGATCGGCGAGGCGGCCACCGACAATGGCACCGACTGTCCCGCCGATCCCGATGACCCAGCCGAGGCCGGTCCCGATCTCGCTCCAGGGCATCCCGTACACCCGTGCCAGGAAGGTCGGCCCCCAGGTGATGACCGCGTAACCGGACAGCGACTGCACGGCGGTGCCGAGAACGATCAACACATAGGCACGACGCGTGAGCAGAAAGCGCACGACCTCTTTCAGCGGCACTTGCGCCACCGGCTCGCTACGCCCTTCGGCGTGGCCTCGCGGCAGCTCTCGCACGGTGAGCGCCACCAGGATGGCAAGCACGACACCGGGCAGGCCAGCCACATAGAAGGCGGTGCGCCAGTCGTATCGGGTCAGCAGCCAGCCGCCAGCGAGAAAAGCGATGGCCGAGCCGACGAAGACGCCGCATGCGTACACGGACAGCGCCGTGGCACGCCGCTTCGGTGGAAAGTAATCGGCCAGCAGCGAATGCGCCGACGGATTGCAACCCGCTTCGCCGATGCCGACCAGCACCCGGGTCACGGCGAGTTGCGCGAAACTGCGGACCAGCCCGGCGGCCGCGGTCATGAGACTCCACGCCGCGAGCGAAACGACGATGATCTGCTTGCGCGAGGCACGATCGGCGAGGCGCGCGATGGGAATGCCTGCGAGCGTGTAGAAGAAAACGAACGCGAGGCCCGTCAGCAGGCCCATCGCGGTGTCGGAAACACCGAACTCCTGCTTGATGGGCTCCATCAGCATCGCCATGATCTGGCGGTCGATGAAACTCACCACGTAGACGAGTGTCAGCAGCACCAGCACGTAGCGGGCGTACCCCTGCGACACGGCCTCATTGTTCAAGTTGCGATCAGCCGGCGCAGGGATAGTCTGTGTAACCGACCGGCCCCGGTGTGTAGAGCGTCTTCGGGTTGAGGCTGGCAAGTGGCAGGCCCTCACGCAAGCGACGCACGAGGTCGGGGTTGCCGATGTAATGCCGCGCGAAGGAAACCGCGGCGCCACGACCCTCGGTCAAGGCCAGCGCAGCGGAAGCGCCATCGAACCCGTCATTGAGGATGAGCGGCCCCCCGAAGTGCGCCCGCGCAAAGGCGAAGGCATCAAAGTCCCGCCTTGGCGAGCGAATCACGTGCAGAAAGGCGAGCTGCAAGTGGGCGATGCTCGACAGCAGCGCTGCGTACGTCGCTGCGGGGTCCGGGTCGAGCACGTCATTGAACGGGTTGCCCGGGCAGATGCGCATGCCGACGCGGCCGCGGGCCTCGGCCGTCATCGCCTCCAGGACCTCGATGGTGAAGCGCACACGGTTCGGCACCGGCCCTCCGTAGACGTCCGTGCGCACATTGCTGTTGGTCGCCATGAACTGCATCGGAAGGTAACCACTCGTGCAATGCAGTTCGACGCCATCGAAGCCCGCCTCGAGCGCACTGCGGGTGGCGGTCGCATATTCCCCGATGACGCCCGGAATCTCCCCGAGCGAAAGCGCCCGCGGGAAATCGAAATCCTGCATGCCG
>Ga0154020_10010946_pt1 | contig 10352 bp, 7 predicted proteins | sample Klosneuvirus_201_FD_109709 | JGI IMG/M metagenome (GOLD analysis project Ga0154020, IMG submission 109709) | Active sludge microbial communities from wastewater, Klosterneuburg, Austria - Klosneuvirus_20160825_MG | ecosystem: Engineered > WWTP > Aerobic digester > Activated sludge | place... | reverse complement strand
TTCGTCCACCTGCCCGAGCACATCCCGGGGGCGGATGACGCCAAGGCCGCGGAGGTTGAGCAGCCGCACTTCAATCCCTTGTTCCGCCAGCGCCATCCACGGATAAACGTTTGACGGATAATCGTCGTGATAAATGAGGATGTTATCGCGTTTGCGGAACTTGAGGCCGCTTGCAAAGAAACTCAGCGCCAGCGAAGTGGGGCCAACGAAGGCGACCTCCTCGTCCTGACAATTCAACAATTGCGCCGCGAGTTTGCGTCCGTCCTCCAGCACACTGGGAAAAATAACTGATTCCTGGTCGCCGGCAGCCGCGTGATGGGCATAATCCGCCACGGCCTGGGCCACCCGACGCGGCAACGGGCAGTCGCCAGCATGCGCCAGGAAGATTTTCTTTTGCACGACCGGAAACTCGTGCCGACGCAATTCCTCATTCGACAAAACCTCAGCAATCGTCATGGGCCGATGTTATGGGTGTGGCGGGGGCTCGTAAAGCAGCACGGAGATTTGCACTCGAAGAGTTCAGGCGGGAACACTAAGCTGCTTTCGCCATGCCGCTGCTCGACGTCAAAAACCTGAAGGTCCATTTCCCGGTAAAGCATGGGCCGTTTAGCCGCGCCCGGGATTTCGTGAAGGCGGTGGATGATGTGAGCTTCACCATCGCGCCGGGGGAAACGCTCGGATTGGTGGGCGAGAGCGGTTGTGGGAAAACCACGCTGGGCCGTGCCATCGTGCGGTTGGTCGAGTTGACGGCAGGGAGCATTCTTTTTGAGGGCGAAAATCTCGCGCAGCTGAACGGAGCGACCTTGCGGGCGCGACGGCGGAACGTGCAGATGATTTTCCAGGACCCTTACGGCTCGCTGAATCCACGCAGGACGGTGGCGGACATCATTGCCGAGGCGCTGGACATTCACGGGTTGGTGGACACCCAATCCGCCCGGCAGAAGCAGATTGCGGAGTTGCTCCAGGCGGTGGGCCTCGACGCAGCTTACGCCCAACGCTATCCACACGAATTCAGCGGTGGACAGCGGCAGCGCATCGGCATTGCGCGCGCGCTGGCCGTTGAACCGAAGCTCATTGTGTGCGACGAACCCGTCAGCGCGCTGGACGTTTCGGTACAAGCCCAGATCATCAATTTGCTTCAGGATTTGCAGCAAGAGCGCGGCATTGCCTACCTGTTTATCGCGCATGATCTCGCCGTGGTGGAACACATCAGCCGCCGAGTGATGGTGATGTATCTGGGTAAAGTCGTGGAGCTGGCCGAGGCCAAGGCGATCATTCAAGCACCCAAGCATCCCTACACCCAGGCGCTGATTTCTGCCGTGCCGGAAGTAGATCCGGACACAAAACGGAAACGGATCGTGCTGTCCGGCGATGTCCCGTCGCCGATTCGCCCGCCGTCGGGCTGCCGGTTTCATCCCCGTTGTCCGGTGGCGGAATATCCGCGCTGCCAAACGGAAGCCCCGGAACTGCGCCAAGTTGCGGCCCGGCACGGCGCGGCGTGTCATCTGGTGAAACCGCTCAGTTTTGCGGGCTCAGACTGAAGTCATGCTGCGCCGCCTGCTCCTTGGTCTTGATCAGCAAGCGGTAAGCAACCCCGGGTTCAAGCGGATCCGCCCGCGCACCTTTGACGGCTGGGTGCATCCCACGAATGAAACCGCCGTAAACAAAGCTGGCGGTCGGGACGGAATTGGATTCGGTGACCAGACTCCAGATCGGGTGCGCGTATTTGTTGGTGGCGATGTCCGCCGCCAGGACAACGTTGACACTGGTCAGGCGATAGTACCCGCTGAGCGTGAAGGCGACCGGCAGACCGAGTTTGCCACCACGGGCGCCGGGGCGTTTGTTTTCCAGCCAAGGACTGACGCGATGGGAAATTTGAATAGGATTCGCCGTAAACCAGTCTGTGTTCAGGTAAATGCTCACAGCGCCCAGTCCGATAATGAACAGGAGGATGAAAGTGATTTTCGTCTTCGACATGGCCAAAGGATTGACGCTAGCCTTGTCGGATTATTCGACATCGGATCGGACAAAGCAATTTCTGCGAATGAATAAGTGTTCTGCAAATCAACGGGTGGTTCGGGCTGATAACCTATCCGGCACGCCAGCCTTCACCTTGATTGAACTGCTGGTGGTCATCGCCATCATCGCGATTCTCGCAAGCATGCTCTTGCCGACGCTTTCGCGCGCAAAGGAATCGGCCTTTCGGATTAAGTGCGCCAACAACCTCCGCCAACTATCGCTCTCGGTGAAGCTCTATGCCGGCGACAACGGCGACCTCATGCCCCCCCGAACTAATGCCTACCGTTGGCCGACCTTGTTGCAGGAGTACTACAAGAATCTCGATCTGCTGATCTGCGCCACCGATGCGAAGCGCGGCACACCCATGACCGATACCAATTCTCCGACGCCCGCTGATCGTTCCCCACGCAGCTACATGATTAATGGTTGGAACGATTATTTCTACCAGAACACCGGCAACCCGGATTCCAATTCCTACGATGGCATGCCGATGAGGGAGAATGCCATCCGCAAACCCTCGGATACGGTGCTGTTCGGTGAGAAAAAGAATCTGCAAAAGGATGTCGGGCTGCCTATCTCCCCGAATTACTTCATGGACCTCCTGGAAGGCGTGGGCAACGACGCCGACCAGATCGAGCGCGGTTGTCACTCCACCCTACGATCCGGCAGTGTGAGCCGAACCGGTAGTTCGAATTTCGCTTTCGCCGACGGCAGTGTGCGCCTGTTGAAATACGGTCGGGAGGTCTGGCCGGAGAATCTCTGGGCCATCGGCGATGACGATCGGAAGAAATACGCCTTCCAGCCATAGGAATTTGGTTCAGGTGCGGATTAATCCCTCGTTTCCATGCTGTGATGCGAAATCGCGGTTTTGCTGATGTATTTTCGTGCGTAGATCGATGCGAGCCCTCCCTCTGAAGCCGCGGTTAAAACCTGGGAGGATTTTGGCTCTGCTTCAAGAAAGAGGTGCGTTTTTTGGGCAGATGTCAGCTGATTTGACGGTCAAAGCATTCCCTATGAGCAAATCTACAATCGAGTCGTTCTTTGGAGGTATCACCGTTCGCCCGTCTACAAAATCAACGCCCCGGATTTCGAACCCCTACACGGCTAACACCAAACAGTTAATTTCAGCCTGGTCGAGCGGTCAGGAATCCATCGTTGCGGGCGAGCAAAAGCCCGGTTTTGTCGTGTGCCCGAACCGACTTCTGGCCTTACGAGCCGGCATAGAGCGCGGCAGGGGCAACCGGCCTGACTTGTCCGTCAAGCAATTGCCCAACCGAAACCAGCCATGAACCCGCGCTCGGAACGCATGACAAGCCACCCACAAACCTTGAAACATTCCCGGCAGGTACTCGATTTTATTCAGTCCCACGAAACTCGATTGCTGGAGTTCACTCGTGACCTCGTCGCCACTCCTAGTCCCACGCCGCCCGGGGATGAACGCGCCGTCGCCGCCCGCATTGTCAGTGAACTGGAAAAACTGAATCTCGGGAAACCGGAAGTTATCGCCGGTAAACCGGAACGCCCGAACTTGCTGGTGCGCCTGAGGACCGGCCGCGCTGGCCGGTCGTTGATTCTTAACGGGCACATCGACACCAAGCCCGCAGGCGAACTGGCCCGCTGGAAAACGCCGCCCTTCGAGCCGGTTATCCACAAGGGTAACCTCTACGGGTTGGGCTCTACCGACATGAAGGGCGCGGTCGCGGCCATGGTTTATGCCACGGCCGCTTTGGCCACCGTCCGCCCAGCCTGGGCGGGCGAACTGCAATTACTCCTCACGGCGGATGAAGAAGGCGGCAGCAGTTGGGGCGTCAAATATCTCGCGGAACAGGGTCATCTCAAAGCCGACGCGGCTTTGATTGGCGAGCCGTCGGGCATCCGCCGCGAACTGGAATCCGTGGACCTGGACAGCCGCGGGCTGCTTTGTGTGCGTTTTCGCGTTCACGGGGATCAGATGCACAGCAGCCTGAGCGATGAGTTCAAAGCCGTCAACGCGAGCGTGAAAGCGGCCGAATTGATCCTGAATTTCAAAAAACATTTTCAACGTCCGGGTATGACCGTAAACGCCGGCGTCACGCTGCAAGGTGGCGTGTATTTTGGAGTGGTTCCCGGAACGGCCGAATTCGGGTGCGACGTCCGGGTCCCGGTTGGCACACGGGAAGCCACCCTGCGCACCGAGGTGGAGGACTGGCTGCGCGATTGCCGACGGAAGGATGGGGACTTGCGCGCGGAAGCGGTCTGGGAAACGCCGCCTTCCATCTGGATCGCCCCAGTTCATTTTCCGACTGACCATCCGCTAGCCAGCTCGCTGGTTGAAGCGTGCCGTTTCATTCTGCCGGAGCCACCCGCCTTGGGGTGCTTCCCCGGGGCCACCGATGCGCCTTGGTTCGTGGCCGCCGGCATTCCGACCATTCCGGCCTTCGGTCCCGGACTCCTGCCGTTGGCCCATTCGCCAAATGAATGCGTGCGCGTGGCCAGCATTTTTGAATGTTCCCGAATTTACGCGCTTTGCGCTCTGGGTTATTTGGCGGACCCGCGGGCTTAAAACGCAGGCATCGCCCACTCGAAGCAGCACGAACGATGGGCGGGACGGTATCAGTAGCTGACCCGGTTTGACAGCGGGCAAGAACCTCTGCTGGCTGTTTTTTATTCGCCAGAACATGCTGGTCGCCAAACCGCGTTCCTCCCTTCGAGGGCGCATCCCACGCCTCGACTTGGCACCGGACATCACCAATTGGCAGAACCTTCACCCAAGACCGACCTGCGCCCCCCCACAAACTAAGCCGCCATCGCCGCCTCGGGTCGCGCGCTCCAAACTTGTTTTCCGCCCACAATCGTCATAATCGCCTTGCCTTTTAGCGGCCAGCCGTAGAACGGGTTGTTGGCGGACTTGCTCGCCGTGGCGCTCCGCTCGAAGACCCATTCGCAATCGGGATCCAAGACCGTCACATCCGCGTCCGCTCCGATGCTCAACGTGCCCTTCGCCAGATTGAGCAATCGCGCCGGGGCGACCGTGTATTTGCCTAGGAGGTCGGCGAGGCTGAGTCGCTTCGCGTGGTAAAGCTGCATGAGCGAGAGCGCCAGTTCCGTTTCCAGGCCGGTAATGCCGAAGGGCGCATAGTCGAATTCCACTTCCTTCTCGAAGTCGCAATGCGGCGCGTGGTCGCTGCACAGGATTTCAATCGTCCCATCCACCAGGCCGGCGAGGATGGCCTCACGATCCTGCGCGGAACGGAGCGGTGGATTCATTTTGAAATTCGTGTCATAGGCCGGCCACACCGGCAACTCCCCAAGGGCGCCCGGAACGCTGAACACTTGCTTGCCATCGGCGGCCCAAAATTTCTCGCTGCCCGCAATGGCGGAATCCGTCAGCGTGAAGTGATGCGGACATGCCTCGCCGGAAACCGGGACGCCGCGCCGCTTCGCCGCGCGGATCAAATCCACGCTACCTGCGGCGCTCAAATGCTGGCAATGCACACGCGCCCCCGTGAGTTCCGCCAGCAGGATGTTGCGCGCCACGATCATCTCTTCGCCCGCCGCCGGCCAGCCTTGCAGTCCGAGCGACGTGCTCCAACGGCCCTCGTGCATCACGCCTTCGGTCACAAGGGAGTAATCCTGGCAATGATCCATCACCGGCAGATCGAACATTTTGGCGTATTCGAGGGCACGGCGCATGAGCTCATTGTTTTGCACACAATGACCGTCGTCGGTAATCGCCACCACCCCGGCACGTTTGAGCGATCCGATGGGGGCGAGTTCTTCACCCGCGATATTCTTGGTGATGGCCCCGGCTACGAAAAGGTTCACCACGCCATCGCGCTTCGCGCGGTCGTGAATGAGCGCCACCGTGCCGGCGTTATCAATCGCGGGGGACGTGTTTGGCATGCAGACGAGGGAAGTGAATCCGCCGCGCGCGGCCGCCAGCGTGCCGGAGGCGATGTTTTCCTTGGCCGTCTGGCCCGGCTCGCGCAGGTGAACGTGCAAATCAATCAGGCCGGGGCAAACCACTAGTCCGCGCACGTCGATGCGTTCGGCGTCGGACGGGGTTTGCCGCGCAGCCTCCGTGCCGACTGCGGCGATCTTGCCGTTGCGAATCAGGAGATCGGCAATGGTATCCAGGCGGTTGGCGGGGTCAATTACTCGCCCGCCGGTGAGGAGCAGCGAATTCATCGGGCGCGAGCGTAGCGGTGGCGAATTGACAAGGCAAGTTTCCGCGGTAAGATTCGCGGCGTCCAGTGCGGGTGTAGTTCAATGGTAGAACGGCAGCCTTCCAAGCTGCATACGAGGGTTCGATTCCCTCCACCCGCTCCATTCTTTACGAGCCTTTGTTCACTTTTCTCCGTTTTTGTCCCCCCGTTTTGCGCCAACTTTTCCCCGTGCAAATGGAAGTTGATCGACGTATCGCGCTCCCACGCTTTACGCGGCTTTGGAAACTCCGCACTCAAACCGCACCCACCTGGGTCCGACTCGAACCAGGCAGGAAGCTGAGCAAATCCTTTCGCGTCTGATTCATGGTGTCGTTGAGTGCGGGTGTCGCGTTCCGCCCGCAAGCGGCTTTGTTGATTCCGCAGCCTCAATTCGCAGTCGCCAGCCACAAAGTCCGCGGATGTCATTTTAGCCCTTCCGCGGCGCGAAGCACCCCGTTGACAATCGTGGTCCCGAGGGTTTCGCCATAAAAGCTTACGCTCGCCTCGTATCCGCCCGTACGATAGTCCGCCGCCGGCAGGATGTAACTCACCCATTCATCCGCCAGACCGCCAATCGTCACCGAACTTGCGCGCGTGATTTCGCGGGCCTTGGCCTTGGTTTCCATCCCCAACCCGGCCGCCATTTCGCCCGGCACGCCCAGGATGACAAGCTCACCCATCCGGAAACAGGTGCTTCGCGTCTGCGTCGGTTGCAAGTGCTCCAGGAAACTCTCCATCATCGTTTCATTCAAAGCGTACTCTGCGCCACCGGTCTTCATGAAATCGGGATGCCATGTGCGTTTGGGCAGCGGGATCGTCTCGGTGTGATAGCCGAACACCTTGATCTCGACCAGACGGACCTTTTGCCAAACCTGCCAGGCCTCAATCCCCATCGCGCGGCCATAGCGTTCGGCGCGTTCCCAATTGCTGCCACAATCCGGCGGCGGCGTGGGCGATTGGTCACCTTCCGCACCGTTGTAAAACATCGCGATGACTCCCTGCCCGATGAGCGCCTCCAGCGTGCGCTGCAAGTGCCCCGGCCAGTCTCCCGAAAAGAGCATGTCCGCTTCGTCCATAAAGGTCGGATGCGCCGTCCAGTTGACGAGCACCGCGAGCGGTTTCCCCTCGGCGGTATCCACGCGCGTCACGGTCAGGTCCGTGTCGTGCGTCGCGCCGCCGGGCCGGCGATTGCGATTCCGGTCGGGAATCGTAACCATCGTCGTGCCGGCGCGCACGGCAACCGGCTTTTGCCCCGCCTCGCGGATCGCCCGGGCCAACTGGTCGGCCGTGTGCTCAAACAACGCCTTATGAAAAACCCCAACCTGTGGGATTCCGAACGTATTCCCCGGGTGCAACGCCATCATGTCCAGGCTGGTGTGGGCGTGACTCGGCAGCAGCATGACTTGATCGGCCGTCCAGCCTTCGGCCGCGAGCCGCTGGATCACCGCCGATTTGAACTGTGGTGGAAACGCCAGCACGTCCGCCGTAACGACCGCAAATTGCTGTCCGCCTCGAACCACGACGAGCGCCTTGACCCAGACATTATCATGTACCCCGATCGCCGGCTTGCTCAGGCGGGCGCCGTATCCGCCCAATGCGGCCTTCAGTTCAAGTGGCGGCGTCAAATTCACGCGGGCGACCCCGGCTTTCAACGGCGCCGCCGTTTCCGCCCATGATTGACAAACAAAGGTCAACAACACAACGGCCCAAAGGAGCTTCGGCCTGGCGCGGGATGCAAGGCTGCAAAATGAGCGGCAGCCGCTTTTTGGTTTGAAACAACCGCAGCTCACGCTGGAAACGGTCGAGTTATTTGGAATCACACGACTAGCTTTGAACAAAACCGCCCGCCCTGGAAAGCAAAATGCATAATTGGGAGTGCCCGGAGTCACTGCTTCCGACTCGCGTTTTTCCGATCTGAGTGGGAGACTAGCTACCATGAACCGAACCCAAGGGCTGCGCCGCTTTGCGAGGCTCATCGGCGTTGCGCTCGCATTGTTCCTGGAAACCGGCGCGTGGGCAATTGGACAGTCCGACACGCCCAGGCAGCCCAACGTCCTCTTCATTGCGATTGACGATTTGAACGACTGGGTTGGCTGCCTCGGCGGACATCCGCAGGCCCGCACGCCGAATCTGGACCGCCTCGCCGCCCGCGGCACGCTGTTCCGCAACGCGCAGGTGCAGGCGCCGCTGTGCAACCCTTCCCGCAGCAGCCTGCTTACCGGCCTGCGCCCGTCCACCACTGGCATCTACGGCCTCGTGCCCGGGATTCGCGACGTCGCCGCAACGAAGAGTTGCGTCACGCTGCCGCAGTATTTCGCGCGCCACGATTACTTCACAGCCACGTTTGGCAAAGTGTTCCACGACGGGTCCATCGCGCCGGCATCGCGCACGAATGAGTTCAACGTCTGGGGCGCTGCGCCGGGCATGCCGATGCCAAAGCAAAAGCTCGTGCCCACCCCGGCCAAGATGGCGGCGATGGATTGGGGCGTGTTTCCAGAGGACGACCGCGACCAGGCGGATTGGAAAGTCGCCGACGCAGCCATCGCCCAGTTGAAATCCCTGCCACCCAACAAACCGTTTTTCGTGGCGGTGGGTTTCCGCCTGCCGCACGTGCCGTGCTTCGCCTCGCAAAAATGGTTCAACCTTTTTCCGCCGGAAGACCAGATCGTTTTGCCGCCCGTCAAGGAGCACGATCGCGATGACGTGCCGGAGTTCACGTGGTATCTGCATTGGCAACTGCCCGAGCCCCGCCTCTCGTGGCTTAAGGCGGCGCACCAATGGCGACCGCTCGTGCGCGCCTACCTGGCCAGCACGGCGTTCATGGACAGCCAGGTCGGACGGATGCTCGACGCGCTCGACGGCATGGGCGCGACGCGCAATACCGTTGTCGTGCTCTGGTCGGATAATGGCTGGCATCTCGGGGAAAAAGGGATGACGGGCAAGACCACGCTCTGGGAGCGTGCAACCCATGTGCCACTGATTTTTGCCGGCCCCGGCGTGGCCCGGGCGGCGTCGTGCGCGCAACCCGCCGAGTTACTCGATCTTTATCCCACGCTCGTCGAACTGTGCGGCCTGCCGCCGAAAGCCGGACTGGAAGGCCACAGCCTCGTACCGCAGTTGAAGCAAGCAAACACTCCGCGCCGCTGGCCCGCGATCACCACGCATAACGTCGGCAACCATGTCATCCGCTCCGAGCACTGGCGTTACATCCGCTACGCCGATGGTTCGGAGGAACTCTACGATCTGCGCGCCGACCCCAACGAATGGACCAACCTGGCGACCGACCCAAAGTATGCCAGCGTGATTCGTGAACACGCGCAGTGGCTGCCGAAAGTCAACGCGCCGCCCGTGCCCGGGAGCGCGCACCGGATTCTGATCCAGGAGCAGGGCCAATGGTTGTGGGAAGGCAAACCCATAATCCCAGAGGAGAAAGAGGAGTGAGCCTTGAAACCGGGATGGCGAATAGTCGCCCAGCGTTGAGGGCGCGAGGGGAAATGACGCTGCCGGTAACCGGGCGGACCGCCGTTGCCAGCCCCCGGACGAACGAGTAGCCTCCGGTCGCATGGTGCGACTGGTTCTCTTCGACATTGACGGCACGCTCGTTCACACGGGCGGGGCTGGGATCAAGGCGTTTGCCCGCGTCTTCGCCACCGAATTCAACCTTACCCATGGCGTCGAGCGGATCAAATTCGCCGGGCGAACGGACGTAAATATCGTCCGCGAATTCTTTTTTCTCCACGGGATTTCGGCCAGCGCGGAGAATTTCCGCCGGTTTTTCGAGCGTTATGTTTTCTGGCTCGATCACATCCTCGCCGAGAGCCAGACCGAAGCCTGTCCGGGCGTGGGCCAAATTCTCCGCGCCTTACGCGCCCTGCCCCAGCCACCCTTGATTGGCCTGCTCACCGGCAACATCCAGCTCGGGGCGGAGATCAAGCTGCGCCATTTCGACCTGTGGCGGGAATTCGAACTGGGCGCGTTTGCGGACGATCATGAAGAGCGCGACCAGATCGCGCACGCCGCGCGCCACCGCGCCAGCCGGGTGCTGAAACGGGAACTGCGCGGCGAAGAAATCGTGGTCATCGGCGACACGCCGCTGGACATCCGGTGTGGCCGGGCCATCGGCGCCAAAGTTCTGGCCGTGGCCACGGG